>ENA-OWOZ01001522-OWOZ01001522.1-bioreactor-metagenome-genome-assembly--contig:-NODE-1522-length-20695-cov-3.923174_pt1 | contig 20695 bp, 16 predicted proteins | sample MGYA00238140_ERZ651804 | MGnify/ENA primary metagenome ERZ651804 (study PRJEB26910, sample SAMN07631232) | bioreactor metagenome | isolation source: Switchgrass digestor | place: USA: Dartmouth... | reverse complement strand
AGTTCCTTCAACAGTTGACACAGATGGACTTGTTCCTAAAAGTCCACAGGCAATTGTAGATAGGGCAACTGCAATTAAACTTTTATTTTGCTTTTCAGGTGCCTTTAATAAGCCTGTTATCTGTCCATGAAGTATTCCTATATTTTCAAATACTAAAATTAAAGTAAATGAAAAGGTTGCTATCCAGAACTGTGAACTAAAAAGGTTAGTAAAATCTAAGTTAAAGAAAATTGATGAGTATTCCTTAAAATTTGGTAAGGAAAAACCTGATAAATTCAGTTCTGTAAGCCCTAACATAATTGATGAAACAGTACCTATTATTATACTGATTAGGAAGGCTCCTGGTATATTTTTTACAAATAAAAATAGAGTAATAATAAATATTACGATGAAAAATACAACTCTTGGATTATTAAAGGATTGTATTTTTACAAAAGTAGAAGGATCAGCAGCTATAAGACCGCTTTTTTGTAATCCTAAAAAAGTAATAAAAAATCCAATACCAACTGAAATAGCTTCCTTTAAAGATTTTGGTATTGACTTATCTAAGATTTTAGATAAGCTAGTAGATGCAACAATTAAAAATAGCACTCCTGCAGTAAAAACGCTGGCTAAAGCCTGATTAAAATTAAGGCCTAAAGTATTAATTATTGTATAAGTAAATAATGCGTTTATTCCCATTCCTGGCATAATTATAAGTGGAGCATTACTTACAAAAGCTGCAAGTAAACATCCTATAAATGATGCCAAAATGGTTGCAATTATGAGGGGCTCTTGTTTTACACCTCCATCACTTAAAATGCTTGCATTCACTACAATAATATATACTGCAGAGAAATAAGAAGTTAGACCGGCTATTAATTCTGTTTTTAAACTGGTCTTATGTTTTGTAAAATTAAATAATCTCTCCATCCTTTCTTTTAACCTCTTTCTTTTTCCCTCTCCCACCCGCAATTACGCATTAGTATTATATCACATTTTTTTAAAAGTAAACAAACCTTTACAAACTTTTAATTTTTTTTCTTTATTCAATATTAAATTAAGATTTCATAGAATAATAAGAGATTAATTTAATAATGAGGTGTTAATTTTGAAAGGATCAAATATTACAATTAGTTTATGTATGATAGTTAGAGATGAAGAGGCTACTTTGGAAAGGTGCCTATCTTCTGTGGAAGATATTGTAGATGAAATTATTATAGTAGATACAGGTTCTATAGATAATACAAAGGAAATTGCAAAGAAATTTAAGGCAAAAATTTACGATTTTGAATGGATAGAGGATTTTGCTGCAGCAAGAAATTTTGCTTTTAGTAAAGCTTCAATGGATTATGTACTATGGCTTGATGCTGATGATTATATTGATGATATTAATAGGGAAAAATTAAAATTATTAAAAGAAAGTTTAAATAAAAATATAGATTCGGTTACAATGGATTATTCTTTAACCAGGGATGCAGCAGGAAATACCAGTTTCTCTTTAAAAAGAAATAGACTGGTCAAAAGAGAAAGAAATTTTCAATGGATTGGAAGAGTTCATGAGTATCTGGAAGTATTTGGAAATATTTTAGACAGTGATATAACAATTATACATGATAAGCTAAAGGCTGCCACTGATAGAAATTTAAAAATATTTTTAAAGATGATAGAAGATAAGCTGGCCTTTAGCCCAAGAGACAGGTATTATTTTGCAAATGAACTTTATTATAATGGCCGTTATGAGGAGGCAATTAGCAATTATGAATTATTTTTATCAGAAAACAAGGGCTGGATTGAAGACAATAAAGCTGCTTATAATAATTTGATTAGGTGCTATAGAATACAAGGAAATGATGAAATGGCAACAAATACTATATTAAGATATTTAAAGGAATATAAACCTACAGGGGAAATATGCTGTAGTCTGGCAGATATTTTTAGCAGTCATAATAAAATAGAAGAAGCAATTTTTTGGTATGAGGCTGCTTTAAGATGTGAGTCAGCAGATCATCATTTAGGTTTTAATAATAAGGCATATTATACCTGGGTGCCTGCCCTAAATTTAACTGTTTGTTATTCTAAGATAGAAAATTACGAAAAAGCTTATTATTATAACGAATTAGCAGCTTTACATGGTGGCGATATAAATAAAGTTAACTATAATAGAAGATATTTTCAACATAAATTTTCAGAGTTAAAAAAAGAACTTCCAAAGTTAAAGATAGATTTAAATTTTGATAAATAATTTTAGTAAAAAAACAATAAAATATAGTAAAAATACAAGTAAAAATTAAGTAAAAAATAATTGAAAATGTTTTCTTTTTCTGCTAAAATTATCTTATAAAAAATGAAAGGGGAAACTTTATTATGAGAGAAAATATTATAAAGGGTTTTGAAAAAATTTTTGGCTATTCTGAAAAGGTGAGGACCTTTTTTTCACCAGGAAGAGTAAACTTAATAGGAGAGCATACTGATTATAATGGAGGTAATGTTTTTCCTTGTGCCTTAAGCTTTGGTACCTATGGAGTTGTTGCTCTTAGAGAGGATAAAGTTGTAAGAATGTATTCAGAAAATTTTACTGAAATAGGAGTTATAGAATTTAATTTAGATACTATAAAATATGAAAAAGAACATGACTGGGTTAATTACCCAAAAGGTGTACTAGATGTTATAATGAAAAATGATTATAATATTGAAAGAGGCTTTGATGCATATATTTATGGAAACATACCAAATGGAGCCGGCTTATCTTCTTCTGCTTCCTTAGAATTACTAATTGGAGTAATGATGGATGAATTATTTAATTTAAAACTTGATAGAGTTCAATTAGTAAAATATGCTCAAGAAGCAGAAAATAAATTTGTAGGTGTTAACTGTGGAATTATGGATCAGTTTGCAATTGGAATGGGTAAAAAAGATAATGCAATTTTATTAGACTGCAATAGTTTAAAATATTCCTATGTTCCTTTAGAACTAAAGGATTTAGTATTAGTAATAGGTAATACTAATAAAAGAAGAGGTTTAGCAGATTCAAAATATAATGAAAGAAGATCACAATGTGAAACAGCTCTTTCAGAACTACAAAAAGTATTAAACATAAATTCCCTAGGAGAACTTACTATTGAAGAATTTGAAAATAATAAGTATCTAATTACTGATGAAATTAACAGAAAAAGAGCAAAACATGCTGTATATGAAAATCAAAGAACTCTAAAAGCTAAGGAAGCGTTAAATAATGGAGATTTAGTTACATTTGGAAAGTTAATGAATGAATCTCATATTTCCTTAAGAGATGATTATGAAGTAACTGGTATTGAGCTAGATACCTTAGTAGAACTTTCATGGAAGCATGAAGGAACCTTAGGCTCTAGAATGACAGGTGCAGGTTTTGGAGGATGTACAATATCTTTAGTTAAAAAAGATAAAGTAGAAGATTTTATAAATAAAGTTGGACAAGGATATAAAGAAAAAATAGGATACGAAGTTAGTTTCTATATAGCAAATGTAGGAGATGGAACTAGAGAAATTTAGGAGGTAATAGAAATGATTTTAGTTTGTGGTGGAGCAGGATATATAGGAAGTCATGCAGTATATCAATTAATAGAAAAGGGAGAAGAAGTTGTTGTTGTAGACAATCTTGAAACAGGTCATATAGAATCTGTTCATAAGCAAGCTAGATTTTATAATGTAGACATAAGAAATGAAGAAGAGTTAGATAAGGTATTTAAGGAAAATGACATTACAGAAGTAATACATTTTGCAGCAAATTCTCTAGTTGGGGAAAGTATGACAAATCCATTAAAGTATTACAACAATAATGTTCATGGAACAGAAGTATTACTAAAGGTAATGATAAAGAATAATGTTAAGAAAATAGTATTTTCTTCAACAGCTGCTACTTATGGCGAAGTTGAAAAGATGCCGATAACTGAAAATGATAGAACAGAGCCTACAAATGCTTATGGTGAAACAAAATTGGCAATGGAAAAAATGATGAAGTGGTGTGATACTGCTTATGGATTAAAATATGTTGCCTTAAGATATTTTAATGTAGCAGGAGCTCATGTAAGTGGGACTATTGGAGAGGCTCATAATCCAGAAACTCATTTAATTCCATTAATATTACAAGTACCCCTTGGAAAAAGAGAATTTATTTCAATTTATGGGGATGACTATGATACAGAAGATGGAACTTGTATAAGAGATTATATTCATGTAACAGACTTAGCAAATGCTCATATTCTTGCTGTAGAATATTTAAGGGCAGGGAACAGTAGCGACGTATTTAATTTAGGAAACGGTAATGGTTTCTCAGTAAAGGAAATGATTGAGGCTGCTAGAAGAGTTACTGGTCATGAAATCCCAGCTAAAGTTTGTGAAAGAAGGGCCGGAGATCCAGCTAGACTAATAGCTTCAGCAGAAAAAGCTAAAAAGATTTTAAAATGGGAGCCAAAATTTACAAATTTAGAAGATATAATAGCTTCAGCATGGAACTGGCATAAAAATAATTCTAATGGCTTTGAAAAGTAGGTGAAACTATGGGAATTTATAGAGAAATTGAAAGACTGTTAATATATGGACTAAAAAAGGAATTATTCACTGAGGATGATAAGATTTTTGTAAGAAATAGCTTATTAGATATTTTAAATCTAGACAGCTATGAAGAAATAAGGGAAGAAGAATTAAAGCTTCTAGAAAAGGAAGAACTTGAAACACCTACTGAAATCTTAAATAATATTTTAAATTACGCTTATGAAAACAAGGTTTTAGAATCTAACACACCTGTATATAGGGATTTATTAGATACAAAAATAATGGCTGCTTTAATGCCAAGACCTTCTGAAGTTATTAGAAAGTTTAATGAAAAATATAATCTTTCAAAAAAAGAAGCTACAGATTATTTTTATAAATTAAGCAAAGCCTGTGATTATATTAGAACTGACAGAATAGCTCAAAACATGGTTTGGAAAAGTAAAACCCAATATGGAGATATAGATATAACAATAAATTTATCAAAGCCTGAAAAGGATCCTAAGGCAATAGCGGCAGCTAAAAATCTGCCTCAAGGAAATTATCCAAAATGTTTATTATGTAAAGAAAATGTAGGATATAAGGGAAGGTTAAATCATCCTGCAAGGCAAAATTTAAGAATAATTCCTCTGATTTTAAGTGATGAAAGATGGTATTTACAATATTCTCCTTATTCCTACTATAATGAGCATTGCATAGTATTTTCAGATAAACATGAACCAATGAAAATTACAAAGAAGACCTTTGATAGACTGTTAGAGTTTGTAGAAAAATTCCCACATTATTTTATAGGCTCTAATGCAGATTTGCCTATAGTAGGGGGTTCAATTTTAACTCATGACCACTATCAAGGTGGAGCCTATGAATTTCCAATGAACAAGGCAGAGGATATTTGTAAATTTAATTTTAACGATATAAGTCTGTCTATTGTTAAATGGCCTTTAACTGTGTTAAGATTAAAAGGAAAAGACAGACAAAAAATAAGTGAATTGGCAAATAAACTTTTAGAACATTGGAGAAACTATACTGATGAGGAAGCAGGAGTTTATGCTGAAACTAATAATGAGAAGCATAATACAATAACTCCTATAGCAAGAAGAGAGAAGGACTTATTTGTATTAGATTTGGTATTAAGAAACAATAGAACTAGTGAAGAACATCCAGATGGAATTTTTCATCCTCACAAGGAACTTCATCATATAAAGAAGGAAAATATAGGACTAATTGAAGTTCTAGGATTAGCTGTTCTTCCTGCAAGATTAAAAGATGAAATGGAAATGCTAAAGCCATATCTGCTTGGAGAAAAGGTTAATATATACGAAGACGAGGTTATGAAAATTCATGGAGATTGGTGCCATGAAATACAGAAAAAACACACAAATATTAATAAAGACAATGTAGATGAAATAATAAGAGATGAAATAGGGGAAGTCTTTACTAAGGTTCTAGAACATTGCGGTGTTTTAAAAATAAATGATACTAAGGCTATTGAGAGATATTTAGATAGTCTTAAATTAATAATTAATAACTAAGGGGCTGTCACTGACAGCCCCTTAATATAAATTTTTAATTTCGGATGTGCTTACTATGTTGGAGGTGATAAAATATGGCAACAATCAAGGATATAGCTGCAAAAGCGAAGGTTTCAATTTCTACTGTTTCTAGAATATTAAATTTTGATGCCAGCTTAAATGTTTCAGAAGATACTAGAGTTAGAGTACTAAGAATTGCGGAAGAAATGAATTATGTGACTTTAAAGGAAAGAAAAAATAAAAGCAAAAATTATACGATAGGTATAATTACCTCTTATACTGAAAGTAAAGAATTAAGCGATCCATATTTTTTATCTATAAGAATGGCTATTGAAAAACATTGTTTAAAAAATAATGTAGAGTTTAAAACTCTATTTTTAAATAAAGTAATATCAAATAATGTTAAGGAATATAAAGATATAGATGGAATCATGGCAATAGGAATATTTCAAGAAGAGGAAATAAGAACACTAAAGAAGATCTCTTCAAACATTATATTTATAGATTCATCTCCCGAAGAATGGGAATTTGATTCTATAGTTGTGGATTTAAAATATGGCTCAATAAAAGCCCTAGAATACTTATATAGTTTAGGCCATAAAAATATTGGCTATATAGGAGCAAAAGTTGTACCTCATAGTAATGAAAATGGCGAGGAATTAATAAACTATAGAGAATTGGCTTATAGAAATTTTATGGCTAAAATGGATAATTTAAGAGAAGAGTGGATTTTTAAAGGATATTTTAATCCTGAGGATGGATACAAGCTGATGAAGGAGGCTTTAAAACTAGAAAATATACCAACGGCCTTTTTCATTGCCAGCGATCCAATGGCAATTGGGGCATATAAGGCTATTTATGAGGAAGGATATAAAATACCTGAAGATATTAGCATTGTTGGTTTTGATGATATTGCCACAACCCAGTACTTAACTCCTGCTTTAACAACGGTCAAAGTATATACAGAATTTATGGGAGAAACTGCTTTAAATACAATAATGGAAAGAATTAAGGAAGAACGAACTATAAGTAAAAAGATTGTTCTTCCAGTAAAACTAGTAGAAAGAGACAGCTGTAAAAAAATAAAGTAAACTTTTTAATGGAGATGAGATTTATATGGTATATAGGCTTGGTATAGATGCAGGATCAACTACAGTAAAACTTGTAATATTAAATGAAGAGGACAAGGTTATATACAAAAGTTATAGAAGGCATCTAACTAAAGTTAGAGAAACAATTTTAGAAGAATTAGAAAATGTTAAGAATATTATTAAGGATAAGGAGCTTAAAGTTGCAATAACAGGTTCTTCAGGCTATGGAGTTGCAAATGATTCAAATATAGCCTTTGTGCAAGAAGTTTTTGCAACAACTATTGCTGTTAAGAAGAAGTTTAATGAAATAGATGTTGTTATAGAACTTGGAGGAGAAGATGCCAAAATAATATTCTTAACAAATGGTTTAGAAGAGAGAATGAATTCCAGCTGTGCAGGGGGTACAGGTGCATTTATAGATCAAATGGCTAATCTTATGGGAATTACAGTGGAAGAATTAGATAAGCTAAGCGAAGATTATAAATGCATCTATCCAATTGCCTCAAGATGTGGAGTTTTTGCTAAAACGGATATTCAGCCATTGTTAAATCAAGGAGCAAGGAAGGAAGACATAGCAGCAAGTGTTTATGATGCCATAGTTAATCAAACTATAGGGGGATTAGCTCAAGGAAGAGAAATAAAAGGAAAAATATTATTCTTAGGAGGTCCTTTAACCTTTTCTAAAGGCTTAAGGGATAGGTTTATTTTAAATCTAAATTTAAATAATGAAGATGCTATCCTTCCTGAGGATGCAGAAGTTTTTGTTGCACTAGGAGCAGCTTATTATTCTGGCAATGAAAAAAAAGTTTATAGCTATGCCAGCTTAAAGAATGCTTTATTAAATAAAGATGGAAAAGTACAAAAATCAATTAACTTAATTCAGCCCCTATTTAAAGATGGAGAAGAATATAGGGAATTTATAGAAAGACATGATAAGGCAAGGGTTAATGAACTAGATATAAATAATTTTAATGGGGATGTATATTTAGGCATAGATGCAGGAAGTACCACAACAAAATTATTATTAATTGATGATGATGCTAATATAGTTTATAAATATTATACTCATAATAAAGGAAATCCTGTAGATGTTGTTAAGGAGCAGTTAAACTTTATATATGAAAACTATGGAGACAAAATTAAGATAAAGGGAAGTTCTGTTACTGGTTATGGGGAAGAACTTATTAAGCAGGGCTTTAATCTTGACTTTGGAATTGTAGAAACCTTAGCCCATTACATAGCAGCCAGTAAATTTAATAAGGATGTGGATTATATTTTAGATATTGGTGGTCAAGACATAAAATGCTTTGAAATAGAAAAAGGGGCAATAAAAAGCATAGTTTTAAATGAAGCTTGTTCATCTGGCTGCGGTTCCTTTATTGAATCCTTTGCTCATTCCCTTGGATATGACGTAGAAAGCTTCTCAAATCTTGGCTTATTTTCAAAACATCCTGCTGATTTAGGTTCTAGATGTACTGTTTTTATGAATTCTTCAGTTAAACAAGCCCAAAAGGATGGAGCAACTATTGAAGATATATCAGCGGGGCTTTCCATTAGTGTAGTTAAAAACGCTCTATACAAGGTAATTAGAAAGAAAAACTTAGGTAATAATATCCTGGTTCAAGGTGGGACTTTATGCAATAATGCAATTTTAAGAAGTCTAGAACTGGAACTTGGACAAAAGGTTATAAGAACTAATATTTCAGGTCTTATGGGAGCTTATGGTGCTGCCTTATACGCAAAAGAGAAAAAATTGGACAAGTCCTCTATAATAACTAATGAGGAATTAAGAAACTTTGTGCATAGCTCAAAGGCTGCAAAATGCGGCTTATGTACAAATCACTGCAACTTAACAATAAATACTTTCACAGGCAAAAGAAGATATATATCAGGAAATAATTGTTCTAGGCCCTTAGGAAAGGAAAAGTTAAATGAGCTTCCTAATTTATATGATTATAAATTTAATAAATTATTAAGCTATTCAAACAATGATGGAAGGAAGGGGACTATAGGAATTCCTATGGTTTTAAATATGTATGAAAACCTGCCTTTCTTTGTTAGATTATTTAATGAATTAGGAATAAAGGTAATATTATCTGATCTTTCTTCAAAGAAATTATATTTATCAGGCCAGCATACTATACCTTCTGATACAGCCTGCTACCCAGCTAAATTAACTCATGGGCATATTGAAAGCTTAATGAATAAGGATGTTAAAAATATTTTTTATCCAGCAATGTCTTATAATTTTGATGAGGGTATATCTGATGATAATTATAATTGTCCAGTTGTAGCATATTATCCTGAAGTTATTAAAAATAATGTAAGCAGGATAAAGTCTTATAATTTTATAAGTCCTTATTTAGATTTAAATTCTAAAAAGAGTACAGTAGAAAATTTATATAAATCCTTAAAGGATAACTTTGAATGGATTAAAAAGAGAGATATTTCTAAGGCCTATGATATGGCTATTGAAGAGTATAAAAAATATAAACAAGATATATTAAAAAAGGGAAGAGAAGCAGTAGAATATGCAAAAGCAAAGGGCTTACTCACAGTAATTTTAGCCGGCAGGCCTTATCATATAGATAAGGAAATAAATCATGGCATTTATAAGTTATTTAGTTCATTAGACATTGTGGTTTTAACAGAGGATTCTATTCCTATAGATAAGGAAAACTTAAAGGTTCAAATTCTAAATCAATGGACTTATCAAGCAAGGCTTTTTAACGCAGCAAATTATGTAGTAAATCATGATAATATGGAATTAGTTCAATTAGTTTCCTTTGGTTGTGGAACAGATGCAATAATAGCAGATGAATTAAAAGGAATATTACAGAAAAATGGAAGACTATATACCCAGATAAAGATTGACGAAACAAGCAACTTAGGAGCATCAAAAATTAGAATTAGAAGTATGGTTGAAGCAATTAGAAATAGGTGATAGGTATGAATAGTGAATTTAAAATAATGCCAAAAGAAATTGAAACTAATGATTATATTAGATTTACCAAGGAGATGAAGAAGAATTATAAGATCTTGGCACCTAATATGCTGCCAATGCATTTTAAATTATTGGGTAAGGTTTTAAAGGATGATGGCTTCGATATAGAGTTTTTAGAGGATGATGTAAGGGATATAATCGAAGAAGGATTAAAGTATTCAAATAATGATATATGCTATCCAGCAATGATAGTTATAGGGCAGTTTATAAGTGCCTTAAAAAGTGGGAGATATGATATAAATAAAACAGCAGTCTTAATGACCCAAACTGGGGGAGGCTGCAGGGCATCTAATTATATCCATTTAATTAGAAAGGCTTTAGAAAATAGCGGCTTTAAGGAGGTACCTGCTATAGGATTAAGTGCTTCGAAAATAGAAGATCATCCGGGTATTAATTTTTCACCAGAGCTTATTATTAAAATGTTTCATGCAATTATTTATGGTGATTTATTAATGTGCCTTTATAATCAGGTAAAGCCCTATGAAATTAGAGAAAATGATGCTGACAGAGTTTTGGAAGATACAGTAGAGTATTTGAAAAATACTTTTAATACTAAAGCTTATTTAAAAGTGGACAAGATTTCAAAGGAAGTAATAAATAGATTTAATAGTGTAAAAATAAAGAAGACTGATAAAATTAAAGTTGGAATAGTTGGCGAAATTTATATGAAGTATTCTAGAATGGGTAATAATAATCTAGAAGAATTTCTAATAAAAGAAGGAGCAGAAGTAGTTCAATCAGGTCTAATGGATTTTATCAATTACTGTATTATTGATAATATTATGGACTACAAATTATATAAAAAGAATTTTAAAAGGGCCGAATTAGCAAAAATGCTTTATAAGATAGTATTAAAAATTCAAAGAAAAGTAAATGCTAATATTGAAAAATATTCAACTTTTAGGGCGCCAACAGATTTTGAAGAATTAAGAAAATTAACTGAGGGTTATATTAGTCAGGGAGTAAAGATGGGTGAAGGCTGGCTCCTAGTTGCAAATATGCTGGAGCTTATAAATATAGGAGCTAAAAACATAGTATGTGCCCAGCCTTTTGGATGCCTGCCAAACCATATTTGCGGAAGAGGTGCCATAAGAAAGATAGTAGACAAAAACCCAGATGCTAATATTGTTGTTATTGACTATGATCCTTCCCAATCGGTAATAAATCAAGAAAATAGAATAAAGCTTATGCTTTCAAATGCGAAATTAAATTCCTACTTATAAAGGATTGGGAAGCAATCTTTTAGTTTGCAGTAACTGTGAACTAATAAAAAGTGTGAATATAAATTGGAGAAGATAAACAGGATAAGTTAAATAAGCATATATTGAGCCTAGTACTTCTTTACGCAATAATTCGCTTATTGAACTTATCTTGTTATCTAGCCTTAATATTCACAATCTTAATAAATTTAACTCTTAAAGTTTTCTTCAGCTTAGTTTTTATAGTTATATGCTATCTAATATTTTAGATTTTAAACTAATTAAATTGGGCAAGTTGGCTGTAGAGTAGGAGTTGGCCCAAACTTTTGGTAAGCACTTATAAAACATATTAAGGCAATAAGTTCAGATATCTAACTATCTGTAAATTCTTATTGCAAGTTAATTTAAGAGTTAGTTCAGATATACGAAAGGATTGATATATATGGAAAAAGTAAGTATGTGTCAAAGTTGTTCTTTACCATTTAATGAGGAACATGCTCATTTTATAGTAAAAGAAGCAGACGGAAGTCAGTCAATTTATTGTACAAATTGCTATAAAGATGGGAAATTCCTTCAGCCAAACTTAACTATGGAAGAAATGATTGAAATTCTTGTACCTATTTTAGGAAGATCCCTTGGGGAAGAAAAGGCTAGGGAAGAATTAAGCAGGGTAATACCAACTCTTGAACGTTGGAGGAAAGAAAATAAAGGTTTAAGAAATCCTTAGAGGAAGAGAAGAATAATGATCAAAGTAAGCTTTAAGGAATTAGGCTCTATAGAAGATAGTAAATTAAAATTTGTTGCAATTGTAACAAGATATAAAGATAAATGGCTTTATGTTAGACATAAGGAAAGAACTACATGGGAAATTCCTGGTGGCCATAGGGAAGAAAATGAAAGCATCAGCTATGCTGCTTCAAGGGAATTATTTGAGGAAGCTGGAGCAATAAAATATAAAATAATTCCAATATGCGAGTATGCTATAGAAAGCGATGAAAATCCTTACTTTACAGAATCCTTTGGAGGACTATTTTATGCTAAAGTAGAGGAATTAAATAATAAGTTTGATTTTGAGATAGGAGAAATTAAATTATTTGAAGATATCCCAGAAAATTTAACTTATCCATTAATTCAGCCCCTTTTACATAAAAAGGTAATAGAATTTTTAAAAGAATAATAATACTTAAGTAACGAAATAGTAGGTTGGAGGTAAGTTAAAACCATGATAAAGGCAGTAATATTTGATTTAGATGGGCTCTTAATTGATAGTGAAGTAATTTCCTATAAAATTTATAAGGAATTTTTAGGGGAATTCGGATATGATTATAGTTTAGAAGAATATGCCCAAAATTATAGTGGAAAGACGGAAAGAGTTAATGTAACTAATCTTATAGATAGATATAAACTTCCTTTAAGCCTTGAAAGGGGATTAGAAATTGTAATGAAAAAAGAAGCCAGCTATCTTTCAAAGGGAGTAGATTTAAAAGCTGGAGCTGAAAAATTACTAGCCTATTTAAAAGAAAAGGGCTTTAAAATTGCAATGGCCTCTTCAAGTAAGGAAGACAGGGCTTTGAATATTTTAAAATATCACAATATAATTAATTATTTTGATGAATTTGTATTTGGGCATGAAGTAAAAAAGGGCAAGCCTAATCCAGATATTTTTCAAAAAGCCTGTGAAAAACTATCTTTAAAGCCTGAGGAATGTTTAGTTTTAGAAGATAGTGAAGCAGGAATAAAAGCTGCCTATTCGGCTAAAATTCCTGTAATCTGCATTCCTGATATGAAAATTCCAAGTGAAGAATATTTAAATATGACAACAAAAGTATTAAATTCTCTAGAAGAAGTAATAAATTTTATAGAAGGAAATAAATAAATTGGAAATTATTAAAAACTAATTTTAAAGTGAAGATAATTAAAGAATAAAGAGGATTCTTGTTTATTTAGGGAGTAAGTAAAGTTACTCCTTTTTTATATTCATATTAAACAAAAGTTAATAAAAATATTTCATTTTCTCTGATGATAATTAAAGGCTAATGTAGTATACTTTATAGGTAAAAATAAATTGAATTCATATATTAGATATATGATAGGAGGAAAAATGGGATTAACTAAACATTACTTTGTAATAAATCCTAAGGCAGGAAAAGTTGATGTTTCAGAGAAATTAAGAAAAAAATAGAGAGCTTATTTAAAGAACTTAATGAGGAATATAGGATTTATATTACAAAGGGCAAGGAAGATGCAAAAAGATTTTGTAAAGAAATATGTGAAAGAGAAGAAGGAAATCTAAGATTTTATGCTGCTGGTGGAGATGGAACCTTAAATGAAGTAGTAAATGGAATTAAGGGATATGATAATGCAAGTGTTGGAGTATTGCCCTATGGAACAGGAAATGACTTCGTAATAAGTTTTGATAATATAGACTTTTTTGATCTAATGGGACAAGTTATGGGCAAAAGTGTAAAAGTTGATTTACTTAGGGTTAAAGATACAAGCTACATAAATATCTGTAATATAGGTTTTGATGCAAAGGTTGCAAGTAATGTGAATAAATTTAAAAAGCTTTCTTTTATTAGCGGAGGAACTGCTTATACTTTAGCTTTATTTTATTCTTTAGTACATAGAATGCATCAAAATTTTGAAATCCTTCTTGATAATAAGGAAGTCATTAAAGGAAAATTTTTATTATGTACCTTTTCAAATGGAGTTTCTTATGGGGGAGGCTATAATGCTGCTCCTTTAGCCAAAGTAAATTATGGTCTTATTGATGTCTGCATTGTTAAAAAGGTTTCAAGATTTAAGCTTGTAAAATTACTAGGACTATATAAAAATGGTAAACACTTAGATAATGAAGAAATCAGCAGATATATAATTTATAAGAAGTGAAAAAATATTAGCATTAGTTCTAATGGGAAATTTTGCATTTCTGTAGATGGCGAAATTTTTGAGGATAATAAATTGGACCTTTCAATTGAAGAAGAGGCAATAAATTTCCTAGTGCCAAAGATTGAGGAAGAAGTAAGAATTCCGTCAGTATCAGCAATTACTATTTAATAAAGGTGGTAGAAGAATGAGTAGTTATATAGAATTTAAAAATGTAACAAAGAAATATAAAATGGGAGAAGTTGATATTGAGGCCCTAAGGGGTGTTTCTTTTGCCATTGAAAAAGGTGAATTTGTAGTAGTAGCAGGGGCAAGCGGGGCTGGTAAGAGTACAATTTTAAATATTCTGGGAGGAATGGATAGCCCTACTAGCGGCGACATAATTGTGGAAGGCAATAATATTGCAAAATATAATGAAAAGCAGCTTACAACTTATAGAAGATATGATATCGGCTTTGTTTTTCAATTTTATAATTTAGTTCAAAACCTAACAGCTCTAGAAAATGTAGAATTAGCAAGTCAAATTTCAAAAAAACCATTAGATCCAGCAGAAACTTTAGAGGCGGTTGGTTTGGCTGATAGAAAGTTTAACTTCCCAGCTCAATTATCTGGGGGAGAGCAGCAAAGGGTTGCCATAGCAAGGGCCTTAGCAAAAAATCCAAAGCTTCTTTTATGTGATGAACCGACTGGAGCCTTAGATTATAATACAGGAAAAGCAATTTTAAAACTCCTTCAAGATACCTGCAGAAAATATAATATGACTGTGGTTATTATAACCCACAATCTAGCTATAACACCTATGGGTGATAAGGTTATTAAAGTCAAAAATGGAATGATTGAAAGTGTAACAATAAATGAAAATCCTCTTCCTGTAGAAAGGATTGAATGGTAATGTTTAAAAATGCTTTTATGAAGGATGTTTTTAAAGATATAGTAAAAAATAAGGGACGGTTTATTTCTATCTTTGCAATAATTGCCTTAGGAGTTGCCTTCTTTTCAGGTATAAAGATTTCTCCAATTGCAATGAAAAAGACTGCAGATAAGTACTATGACGATTATAACTTTATGGATATAACAATATATTCAACTTTAGGCTTAACAGAAGATGATATTAAAGAAATAAAGAAGGTTGATGGAGTTTTAGATGTTTTTCCAACCTATTCCTTAGATGCAGTAATAAAGGATGAAGGTTCAGAAAAGGTATTAAAGGTAATGGGAATTCCTATTAAGGAGGAACAGAAGGTAAATCAATATAAGCTAATGGAAGGAAGACTTCCAGAAAAAGAAGATGAATGTCTTGTTGAAGAAGGAAAGCTGGAGAGCTTAAATTTGGAAATTGGAGATAAAATTACTCTTTATTCAGGTACTTCTGAAGATTTAAAGGAAAAGCTGGATATTGTTGAATATAAAATTGTTGGAAAGGTAAGAACTCCAATTTATTTATCCTTTGAAAAAGGCTCTTCCTCCATAGGTAATGGTAAAATTTCTAGTTTTATTGTTGTTCCACAAGAAAACTTTAAAATTGAAGCTTTCACAGAGGCTTATCTAACCATAGATGGAGCAAAGGAACTAAACTCATATTCTGACAAATACTTTGACTTAATAGATGAAAGCAAAATTTTATTAGAAAGCCTTGGCAGTGAAAGGGCAGATATAAGATATAATGATATAATCGCCGAAGCTACTAAAAAATTAAATGAAGGCAAGGCTGAGTTAGAAGAGCAAAGAAAAAAGGGACAAGAGGAATTAGATAAGGCTAAAAAGGAAATAGAAGAGGGAGAAAAGAAATTAGAAGAGGGAGAAAAAGAATTAAACAAAAAAGAAATGGAATTTAAACTTACTATGGTTAAGGCTGAAAATGAACTTTCTCTTGCAGAATATAAAATAACTGATGGAAAAGCAGCCTTAGAAGCTGCAAAGAAAACTTTAGAAACACAAGAAGCAGCAGCTGAAAGCAGCATTAAAATTGCAAAGGAAACCCTAAAAAGTTTGCAAAATAATAGAAATGATATTGATAAAAGAATTAAGGAAGCTGAAGAAGCTATAAATAAATTAAATATATCCGAAGAAGAAAAAAAGCTTTTAAAAGCCCAACTAGAAAGTTTATTTGAAAATAGGGCAGAAATTGATAAAGGAATTGCCTATATAGAAAATCAAATAAAGACCAGTGAAGAGCAATTAGAAGCTGGAAGGGCAGAAATAGCAAAGAAGGAAGAAGAACTAGCAAATGGTGAAAAGCAATTAGCAGAAAAGAAAAGGGAATTTGAGGAAGGAAAGCAGAAGGCTGAGAAACAGTTTAAAGAAGCTAAGCTGGAACTTGAAAATAGAAAGAAAGATTTAGAAAAAGGTAAAGAAGAATATGAAAAGGGAAAGTTAACCTTTGAAAAAGAAATATCTGCTGCAGAAGCAAAAATTAAAAAAGCAGAAAATGACATTAAGGCTATTAAAGAGCCAAGCTGGTATGTTTTAAATAGAGAAGAAGGAAACTATTCCTATATTGATTACAGAAGTAATGCTGAAAGTATAGATAAATTAGCGAAAGTATTCCCAGTTTTCTTTTTCCTAGTTGCAGCCTTAGTATGTTTAACAAGCATGACAAGAATGGTAGATGAGCAAAGAATAAATATAGGAACCTTAAAGGCTTTAGGTTATTCAAAGGGGAAGATAGTATCAAAATATCTTATATACTCTTTCTCTGCAAGCTTTTTAGGTAGTATCCTAGGATTAGCTATTGGCTATACCCTTTTTCCAACAGTAGTTATAACTGCTTATGGAATTATGTACACTATTCCAGGAGTTGAGCTGGATTTTAATATTCCATTGGCCTTGGCTGTAAGTTTAGTAGCAATTTTAGTTACAACAGTATCTTCCTTCTTTGCTTGTTATAAGGAACTTATGGAAACACCTTCAGCTCTTATGAGACCAAAGGCACCAAAAGAAGGAAAAAGAATATTATTAGAAAGAATAGGCTTTATTTGGAATAAATTAAGCTTTATAGGAAAGGTTACAGTTAGAAATCTATTTAGGTATAAAAAGAGATTCTTTATGACAGTTTTTGGAATAGCTGGATGTACGGCCTTAATTGTAACAGGCTTTGGTATAAAGGACTCTATAAAAACAATAATCAACAAACAATTTGGAGAACTATTTAAATATAGTTTATCTGTAAGCATAGACAAAGAAGCTGGAGATCTAGAAAAAGATGAACTTCTTTCTTATATAAGCAATTTATCAGCTGTTGATAAGTCCCTTATGGTATTAAGTGAAAATGCAAAATATAAAGCTCCTGATGGAGATAAGGATATTACTATTATTGTTCCGAAATCTCAAGAAGAATTTAAAGATTTTGTAACTTTAAAAAATAGAAAAACAAATGAGAGCTACTCCTTAAATAATAAGGGAATAATAATATCAGAAAAAGCTGCAAAGGATGCTAAGGTTAAGCTTGGAGATGAAGTAAAAGTAAAGATTAATAATATAGAAGCTTCCCTAAAGGTGGAAGGAATAGCAGAAAACTACACAATGAACTATATTTATATGACTGAAAAATATTATAAAGACAGCTACGACCTAAATATAAATTATAATTCCATATTAGTTAATACTTTAGAAAATGCAGATGAAGAGGAAATTTCAAAAATAATCATGGAGAATTCCATAGTAAAGGGTGTGTCCTTTAATACAAGTTTAAAGGAAAACTTTGATAATACAATTAAAAATCTAAATTATGTTGTACTAATTCTTATAGTTTCAGCAGGCTCCCTTGCCTTTGTTGTACTATATAATTTAACTAACTTAAATATCAGCGAAAGAATGAGAGAAATTGCAACTATTAAGGTATTAGGCTTCTATAATAATGAAGTTTCGGCTTATATTTATAGGGAAAATGTATTGCTGACCTTTATAGGTATTGTCCTAGGAGAGTTTTTAGGAATACTTCTTCACAGATTCATTATGGTAACTGTTGAAATGGACAATATGATGTTTGGAAGAAACATTGATTTAATAAGCTTTATAATATCAGCAGTATTAACAGTAGCATTTTCAGTATTAGTCAATATTGTAATGTATTATAAGCTAAAGAAAGTAAAAATGGTTGAATCCTTAAAATCAGTAGATTAGTTTTAAAAGATAAAGACACTCAAAGGAGTGTCTTTATTATTTTTAGCAAATTTGGATGATTTTTAATAAATACTCGTAGAAATATAACTATTTTAGTCGAAATAATTGTAATTTATGGATTTATTTAATATAATTGGATAAGAAAATATGATGCTTCTCATTAAAAATATAAAAAATTATAATTTTTCCTTATAGGCAGCATTTATATTTTCTATTGTAATAACAACTATACCAGTAGGCCAGTTTGATTTATTAATAAAAATTTGAATAAATCTGAAAAGCCCTCGGTGCTTTTCTTAAAAAGGGGGGATAATCATTGTTTAAAGAAGCTGGTGTAAATTTAGTTCCTATTTTGCATGTCATTATTCCAATAACATTAGGGATATTAACGGCTTATGTATATAATAGATATCTTTCAAATAAAAAAATTAAAGGAATGTTGGCTTGTTTTTCTGTAAGTTTTCTTTATCATTTTATTTTATCCTTTTTTACTGCTAGCAGAGATGAAATGCTTATTATCTGGGTTTTATTTGTTTGGAACTCAACTTTAATTGTTATGAGCTATAAGTTATTTTCATATATTTATAATAAATAATTTTGCGTCTATCCTTTCTTAAAGATTCGAGAAGGGAGTTTTTCTTTTAAATAAGGGGAAAGGAGTAATTTATGAAATATAAGGATGTGAAGTTAGAGGACTATATTTATAAGCAAAATAAGAAAAATGTTTTTCCTTGTGAAGAGCTAATTATGGCAAGAAGAAAAAATTAATTCGGAGGTAGAAGAATGAAAAAGAAAATTATTCTAATTATAGCGAGCCTCTTATTAGCTCTATTTTTTTATATACTTTTTACACAGCCTATAAGTCTTTTTAAGATAAAGGAAGTAGAATTTACTGAAGGAAAAAATTTAAACAGCCTATTAACAAAAGAAGAACTAAAAGAGGATATAGAAAAGCTTATAGAAATAGTTGAAAATACCCATCCAATATTTCTAGAGAAAGTTCCTGAAAAATATTACCAAGCCAAAGAAGAACTTTTATCCAGCAGCAATAAGTCCATAACTGTTTATGAATTTCAAGAAAAAATATCTAAATATTTATCCTCAATAAATGATGGACATACTGCCTTAAGGTGGACAGAGGACAGTATTTTAGATGTTAAATGGATATATAAAAATGGAAAGCTTATATTGTTAGATGAAGAAAATCAAGCAACTAATAAAATAGTGAGAAAAATAGGAAATATAGATATAGAGTTAATAGCAGATAAGATTAAAGAGACCTTTCCTGCTGAAAACTATATGGCAGAAGCTAAAAATATTGCAAAATATTCAAAAGCTAAACTACTATTAGAAAGGCTGGGAGTAAAAACTGGAGAAAATATCAATCTTACAATAGAAAATAATGACTTGCTAGAAAATATGGCAGTAGAATTTGTAAATTCTAATAATACAAAGAATAGGGATTACTCTATTTATGCTAAAAAACTTGAGGATAATATTGCCTATATAAAATTAGAAATATGCGAAGTTAATCTTGCATTAGAAAGAGTTTTAAAAGATATAGAAAGTTATTTAAAGGAGGGAGTTAAAAATTTTATAATAGATCTATCTGATAATCCTGGGGGAAATTCACTAGCCTGCTCAAAAATCTTAGAAGCTCTTAATATGAAAGCTGGGAAATATACATCAGTAATAAGATTTTCACCCCTAGCCCAAGAACAAAGGGGCTATTTAAGAAGAAGGGGAAGTATTAGATTAAGGGGCAGCAATAAAGTTGTAAAAAATCAAGATATTAATTTATATCTTTTAACAAACGAAAATACATTTAGTTCAGCTCAAATGTTTGCTGTCTTTGTTAGAGATGGAAATCTTGGCACTATTATTGGAAGGGCAAGCAGTAATAGCCCCTCCTCCTATGGAGATATAATTCAGTTTCAATTAGAAAATTCAAAATTAATAGGACAAGTCTCCCATAAAAAATGGATAAGACCTGATATTAGTAAGGAAGATGAAAAAGTCCTAGAGCCTGATATATATGTGGATTATGGCGAAGACTTGTTAGAGAGAGCCCTTAAAGAAATAAAATAGATATTTCACAATATAATTTTCTAGGAATAGAATAAATAGAAGAATAATTCTTAGGAGATTTTGATGGAATATAATAGAATATACAAGGAAATAGGTTTTAAAACCGAAATAGAAAGATTAAAAAAGCAGGCCTACTTGGGACATAAAAAGGAAATTAGAATGCTAAAAATGCTGGGACTTAAAGATAAAAGCAATATATTAGAAGTAGGCTGTGGACCTGGTTTTTATACAAAAATTTTGCTAAAGGCTTTTCCAAATTCGGAT
>ENA-OWOZ01001519-OWOZ01001519.1-bioreactor-metagenome-genome-assembly--contig:-NODE-1519-length-20727-cov-5.910266_pt1 | contig 20727 bp, 13 predicted proteins | sample MGYA00238140_ERZ651804 | MGnify/ENA primary metagenome ERZ651804 (study PRJEB26910, sample SAMN07631232) | bioreactor metagenome | isolation source: Switchgrass digestor | place: USA: Dartmouth... | reverse complement strand
AAAAAACAGCTTTTAGAAGATCAGGCATATTTATTGCATAAAATTAGAGAGTATATTGATAGATTTCCTGATATTGTGGCTTTGTTAGATAAAATAAAAGATGTTGATGGTAACGAAATGCAGAGAATAATTGCAAAAGAACTTGTTGAATATTCAATGAACAAGAAAAATGTTGGTGAGTAGTTATGGCTACTTATAATATAAAATCATTAGATCAATTAACCCAAATAACAATGAAAGCGGTAATATCTAAGATTGAAAAGTTACTTGATACAGTTGCTAAGAAAGTTAAAGAGCGTGTGGATGAAGAAATAGAGAAATATTATAATGAATATGATCCTGCATGGGATACTGAAAGAAGATATTGGTATAATAGAACGGAACAATTAAGAAATTCGTGTAAAATAAGTCCAATTAAAAAAGGTGCAAATAGTTTATCAGTAGAAATTTATATTGATATTGATGGATTAAACTATTCTACTCCAGGTGCAGATCCTTGGAAAACGGTTATAGCTGCCGACACAGGTTCTTTACATGGTGGATGGGTTATTGAAAATGGTGAAGCTAAATATCAAGTACCATTTAATCAATTAAATCAGTATGTTGATGATAATGGTGTAAGGATATGGAGCAATCCTATGAATGCTCTTTTGGATAATCATGGACTAAGAGATATTTTTATAGAAGAGGCTAGAAAATTAGGATTAAATATTGTAGCCAAATAAAATTGTTCTTTTATTAAGAGTAGTGAGTGTCACAGCCACAAACGAATTATCGTGTAATGGACAGTTAATAGTTGACTATAAAGAAGTAGTTCACACAACTACTTCTTTTCTATTTTATTAAAGTATATGGAGGTGAATTTTATGGGAAGAACTGCACCACATCAAGACGCAATAACTGACGAAAAGTGGGCAACGATAAATCCTTTTAATAAACGAATGGTTGAAGAATTTCTTGATAATTCTACTCATTTGAGTCCTGAAAGTAGAAAAACCTATACTTCATCTTTAAGAATATTTTTTTATTGGGTAAAAGAAAATTTAGGGGATAAAAATTGTACAGAAATAAAAAAGAGGGATTTTATGTTCTATCAGAATTCATTAATTAGAAGGGGATTATCAGAAGATTCGCTTAAAATAAAAAGATCACCTATAAGTGCTTTTAATGATTATATAATAACTTATTATGAGGATGAATATCCTACATTTAGAAATTATGTTACAAAAAATATACCTGTTCCAAAAACTGGTGCTGTACATAAAAAAGAACCATTAACACCAGACGAATATCAATTATTATGCGATGAATTAGAAAAACGTGAAGAGTGGCAAAAATTAGCTTATGTGAAATTTTCTTATTCTACTGGTTGTAGGCGAGCTGAAGCTTTACAGTTATTGAAAGAAGTAGTTAACTATGAGCCTAAAAAGAAAATATTAAAAATAAAAGACGAAAATGGAAATGAATCTGAAATGGAAGTAACTACTTATAAAACTCATGACATTCGCTGCAAAGGAAGGACAGTTATTGGGAAGGTAAGGCAGTTACAATTCGGACAAGATGCTATGGATGCCATAAAAAAATGGTTAGAAATACGTGGCGAAGATGATTGTCCTTATGTTTTTGTAAGAAAAACAAAAAATGGTAAGTGTGATCAATTATCCGAAACCACATTTAACAATTGGTGTAACAAAGATTTTGAAAAAATAATAGGTAGACGTATGCATCCACACATCTTCAGGGAATCAAGAGCCACGAATATTGTCGTATATGAGCAAAAATCTATCGAAATAGCTCGAAAACTATTAGGACATGAAAGTTCAGAAACAACAAAAATTTATGTAATAAACAATGAAGAGTCTGATGCTGATGACGCTTTTGTATAATTTCTAATTATACCATAACTTACCATTGATCTGATAGGAAATAAGTACTATAATACTCCATTGGCACTGTTTAACAATTAATTAGATTGTAGGTGAAATGGAAATTCAAACATTAAATCGTCTAAGAATTATAAGAAAAGCAAAAGGATATAGCCTAGAACAATTAGCTATTTTATCTGGTGTTAGCAAATCTGAAATTAATGATATCGAGCGAGGATTAAAAATACCAGGACAATTAACAATCATGCAAATATCTGACGCTTTAGATATGCCTGCATATAAAATATTTAAGTTGAATGAAAAATTTCCGTTTTAGCGGAAAACTCTATTAAATTATTCTTATATAATGTTAAAATATACATAAATCTCCCAAACATTAGTTGTATTTTCAACATTGATAAAAATATTATTATTTTTTTAGAAAGGGGTTTATGTATGAGCACAAAAGATATTTACTGTTTGATTGATATGATTGAATTACAACAATGGAGACAAGGTTGTAACGGATTTATTATTACTAAAGGGAAGTTGACGTATATTACTGATTATTTAAACATGGAGTTAGATAATGAATATCTTGTTATCTACTTTCATACTAATCAAAATATTAACTGGATATTCGATATAAGTTTAATTGATAATATAAACTATAACTCTAAAAATGACTTAGTTGAATGTGAATTTAAAATAGGTAATATATCAATTAAATTAAAAGCATATTAAAACTGAATATAGATGATTAATAAAAGAGCGATTTTATAAATTTTAAATCGCTCTTTTTATTTTATATATATTTTACAACACTCCGATTTTCGGGGTGTTTTCTTTTTGATGCCCTGAAAAAAGAAAGGAGTGAGAAAAGTGGATGAAAGATTTAGGTTATTAATTGAAACAGTCTTAAACTCTAAAGGAGTTGAAGCTGATTATAATAAATTAAAGAAGTGGTTAGAACAAGATCCTGCTAGGATTAAAGCTGTAATGGATTTATCTGCCACAAAAACTGAAGTAAACAAGTTCATCAAGCAATTTGCACCAGAATTGCAAAAAATGTTTAGTGATAAAGGTTTAGAGGTAAATATTAAAGACATAGAAAGTTCTTTGAGTAGTGCCTTTAAAACAATTCAACAAAATAAAAATGTTATAGAAAATATAAATAACAAGCTTTCTTTAGTGCCTACTACAATACGCAACATAGAAACAGATTTTCATAAGTTAATACATCAGCCAGATGATCTTCGTCAAAAAATTGAGCAGTTAAATACAAGTTTTAGACAATTAAATAATTTTTCAGGAACTGATGAAGAAAAAATTAAACTCTATAATAAATTAAAACATGAAATTACTGGTGTAAAAAATGAAGTTCAATCTCTTATCAAAGTCCAACAGCAGCAAGTTTCTATAGATGACAAACAAAAACTATCGTCTTCTATTATAGATTGGTCAAAGAAAAACACTGAGGCAGCAAAATATTTTAGAAAAGAAATTGAAAGAATCCAGTTAGAATTACAATCTGCTGACAAAACAAAATTTACTGCTTTAAAAAAAGAATTCCAATCTATACAAAAGCAGGCTGAGGCGTTAGAGATTACTGGTAGAACTACATTTCAAGAATTATCTAATATAATAACGAAATTTTCTTCGTGGTATTTTACTGCTGGAATTGTTACATCTGGTACACGTACTATAAAAGACATGGTAAATAATGTAGTAGAACTTGATGCTAATCTTGTCGAGCTACAAAAAGTATCAGATTTAACAGGTCAGCAATTAGATAAATTTATTGATAAAGCATATGCTTTAGGTGCTCAAATTGCTAGAACTGGACAAGAAGTAATTCAAGCTAGTACTGAGTTTAAACGTGCAGGATATACATTAGAAGAAAGTTTTGAATTAGCTGAAGCTGCATTAGTAATGACTAATGTAGGTGATGGAATACGAACCATAGATGCTGCTGCTTCTTCATTGATTGCTACATTAAAAGGCTTTAACATGTCGGCAACAGATGCTATGAAAGTTGTTGATATGATTAACGAAACATCAAATAATGCAGCAATTGATTTCGATAATATAACTGAAGGTTTAAGAAGGGTTTCTGGTACACTTGCTCAAGCTGGTGTAAGTATTGAACAGGCTATTGGCTTGATTACTGGTGGTTTTGCTAGACTTAGAGATGTAGAAATGGTATCAAGCGGAATACTTATGGTGTCGCAAAGATTAAGGGGTATCTCAGAAGAGGGCGATAAAATTGTAGGTCTAGTACCAAAACTTCAACGAGCCTTCAAAGAAATAGCTGGTATTGACATACAGGATGCTAATGGTGAATTGCGTAATACATACGATATCTTGTCTGATATGGCAAGAATATTCCCTACTCTCACATCCAAACAGCGTCAATATTTAGCTGAATTAGCTGCTGGAAATAGGCAGGTTAAGGTACTTAACGCTATTTTAGATGGTTGGCAAGATGTTGAAAAGGCTGTAGAAAGTGCAACCAATTCACAGGGTTCAGCATTAAGAGAAAATGAGAAGTTTTTAGATTCTATTCAAGGTAAACTTAATGCTATACGTAGTTCTTTTGAACAATTATCACAAAATACAATTAGTAGTGATTTTGTTAAAGCAATTTTGAATCTTGTTAACGTATTGATAATTGTCGCTGATAAAGTTGGATTGTTTAATATTGCCTTATTAGCTACTGCTGGTATTATTGGTGGAAAAGGTTTAGTGATATTATTACCCAAATTAGCTGTAGCTTTTGGTCAGTTAGCAGTTTCTATGGGGTTGTCTGCAAGTGCTGCTGGAGTTTTAGGTGCTGCTTTAAGTACCATGTTACCTGTTCTTAGTGGACTGCTAATTGTTGGAACAATAGCTAAGTTATATGATGAACTGAATGTAACATTAGAAGAACAACAAGAAATAACAAAAAAACTAAAAGGCGAATATGAATCAATTCAGTTTGAGTTATCTTCTATAAATGATGAATTAAAAGCCACAAATCAAAGAATAGAAGAATTAAACAAAAAAGATAAATTAACATTTGTTGAAAAATCAGAACTTGAGAAATTAAAATTAGTTAATGAAGAATTAACTACCACTCTAAACTTACTTAAATTACAGGAAGAAGAAACAAGGAAAGCATTAGCGGATTCACTTATAAAAGAATTTGAAAAAGATTTCAATAATACTTCAGAAAGAAAAAGTTTATATAAAACACAAACGGCATATGGTATTGGTAATACCACATATGAAATACCTGTTTTGATATCTGAATCAGAATATATTCAAGAGATTTTAACACGTTATAAAGAATTAAATCAGTTAAAAGAACAGGGAGTAGAATTATCTGAGCTTCAAAGCATTCAATATAAAAATATTAGAGAAGAATTAATTGAAGCAGGTAATAAGTATGCTGATTATGCCAAGAGAGCTGCTGAATATGGAGTGGACGAAAATATAAGAAAGTCTTGGATGGATGTTGCTACAGAAATAAATAAAACCTTAGATCCAAATTCATATAAGCAGTTAAGTTTTGATGAAGTATTTAATACTGAATCTTTTATTAGAATAAAAGAACAGCTTCTGTCTTTAGCTAAAGTAGGAGAATTAACCGAGGAAACAATATCATCAAATAGAGAATATCAGCGATTATTAACAGAAACAGGTTTGACTGCAAAAGAAGTTACTGAACAAATATATGCTTTAAGTGAACAAGCAGAACAATCAGGGAAAACAGTAATTAAATCACTAAGAAATATCTTAGATGTTAATTCAGAATCTCTTGATGAATATCAACAATCATTACAAAAAATACAAAAAGCCTTATCTTCTTCTGACTTGTCATCATCTGAAATAACTGATTTAATGCAGGAGTTTAGGGACTTTGATTGGGGCGCATATGGCGTTACAGGTGCAAAGGGTGTTGGTAATTTAACAGCAGCTTTAAACGCATTAGCCACTCAGTTAAAAAATGATATTGTTCAGGTTGAAGGTTATAATCGTGCCATAGAAGCAATGTATGAAGAAACTATTACTGCTTCTATTGGTGCAAAAGATTTATCATTAGTTCAAGACGCATCAAACAGGAAAACCAAGTTATCAAGTGAGCAAATTGCTTATTTGACTGAAAAATACTCTGGATTAGAAAAATATCTTGTAAAAGTTAAAGATGGTTGGTATTTAGAAGAAAAGGCTATTACTACCGTCCAGACTGCTATTGAAAATTTAAAAAGTGCCTATGTAAATACTCAAAAAGAAATGACTTCTATAGTTGAAACTGAAGCTTATAAAAGATTGTCAGCTCATGGTATAGTTGCAGCAGCCATGAAGTCAGAATATGAATTTTATCAAGCATTGGCTTCAACTCCTGTAGATTTTTCGTGGAAAGATATAAAAGAAGTATCAAGAATATTTGAGCTACAAAAACAATTTAAAGATATTTTTACCACTCCACCTGAAACAAAAACAGGCTCAGGATATGAAAAAGAAGATCCGTTACTTGAGGAATTAAATTATCTTAAACATATTCATAATATGGGTATGGCAGATGAAGAATATTATAAGAAATTATCTGCAATACGCAATAAGATGGCTAAAGATTATAATACATATAAATCTCAAATCTGGTCTATTGACGAAGAAATATATAAACATAATAGAGATTTGCAAAATAAAGCCATTGAAGATGAATTCAAACTTCTTGAGCATAGATACAATACAGGCATATTGACAGAAAAGCAATATCAAGAAGAACGTTGGAAATTAGCACAGAAATATTATAAGAACAATGAAGAATACGCAGATAAATGGTTAGAAGAATTAGAAAGACGTTACGAATATGAACAAAAATATTTAGGTAAATCTCCTACTGCTTCTATTACTAAACTTGAAAATCAAAAGAAAGATGTAGAGAATACTATATCTGAACGTGAAGCCAAAGGTTTAGAGACTACCGAAAAGCAAAGACAAAAAATAATAAATTTAAATAACAAACTTATTGATCAATATACGGTACTTAAAAAGAAAGCTGAAGAAGAACTTGCAATATTAAAACCTGGTACACAAGCTTGGGAAGAAAAAGCTAATGAAATACAAAATTATGAAAACACAATAAGTTCTTTGATTCAAGAAAATTATAGTATTGAACAAGAAGCTATCGAAAAGATTAATAAGGCTAGAGAAGAATATGCTCAAAAATTAGAAAAAACACTTCAAGATATAAATAAAATATTCAATCGAGCTATATCTGATTTACAAGATGAATTGGATTATATAGACGAAGGTAGTCCAGATTATTTTGCTAAAATAGCTGAGGTGTCAAATGTGGCAGCTAATCAAGCAAAATACCTTCAAGAGCAAATAGCAAAACTTAATGACGAATATAAATCGGGCAAGATTAATAATGAACAGTATAATGAATTATTAGAACAACTATATGATTCTTTAGATGATGTAAATAGAGTATCAAAAAATTTAGCTAAAACAATGGCTAATGCGATTAGTGCTAGTTCAAAAAAGGTAGTAGATGAATTAGCCAAATCTTATGAAAACCTAACTAAAGCAATAAATGATAGCTATGATGCATATGAAAAAATAATAAAAGCCAAAAAAGAATCATTAATGGCAGACAGAGAAGCTGATAAGTATGCCAAAGATATTGCGGAGCGTAATAGAGAAATTCAAAAGATTCAAGAAAGAATGGCTGAATTATCAATTGCTGCAAAAACAGGTGACAAAGATGCTGCAAGAGAATTAAAGGAGCTTCAGGATGAACTTCATGAAAAACAAAATGATTTAACAGAAAAGCAAATAGACTATAAAATAGACCAAGAAGAAAAAGCTCTTGATAAGTCTCTTGATCTTGCAAAAGAACTTAGAGATAAGCAGCTTGAACATGCAAAAACCGTATATGAAACCAAGATGGAACAGTTGAAAAAACTGTATGATGAAGAAATGAAGCTTGTTAAGAGCATGGTACAGTACTCTTCTACTGAATTTGGTGCTGTATTATCATCTATTGAAACAAGAATATCTACTCTTATAACTGAAATAAATTCATTGACTGGTGGTAATGTAACAGGTATTGGTAGAAGTTTAATTGGTAGCATAATAGATACGCAAGCAAATTTACCACGCCTTAATATAGTGGATAGTTCAGGGCTTACTCAGGCAGAAAGAGAACGAATATTATATATTCTTAAAAACGGAACAGGTAAAGATTATGGTGAAGACGCTAGTAGATTAGCCGCTTATACAAGAGATATGTATGGCAAACCAATATCTAAACCGCAAATGCTTGAAATTGCTAGAATATTAAAAGTGAGTGGTATAAATTCAGTAGATGATATTACAGGCAATGATGTTAATAAGGATAGAATTCTTGCAGCTTTACAAAAAGCAGGATTTAGTCGTGGTGGACTTGTAAAAGCAACTGGTGAGGATGGTTTTGCTTTAGTAAAAAATGAAGAATTAATATTGAATCAAAATGGTAGCAAAATATATAGAGAAGACTTAGTTCCGTTGATGAATAATTTTGTACGTGATTTTAATATTATTAAAAACAAACTACCTGATACCAGTAATATATCTACCGTTAGAAATAATTCTTCTATTAATATTCGTATTGATAGTTTGTTAAAAGATGTAAAGGTAGCTTCTGATTATGACTTAATGAACGGTATTAAGCAAAATTTAAGACAAATAACAAACTTAATCACAAAAGAAATTATGAATAAAAAATAAATTCAAGCTATCTGACTGTTATAGGTCAGATAGCTTTTCTATTGAACATGAAAGGTGGTGAATAATTTGTCCACGATACAAGGATGGAGATTTATTTTTAATGATAAAAGTTCTGATGAATATGGAGTGTTACTTGTTTATGGGTTTTCTTCTTCTCAATCATCGAATCAATCTAATGATGAAGAAACTGTTATTCTTACAGAAAAAATTAAAGGTTCAGATAAATTTAGATTAATAGGGGTTGAATATCCAAATCCTTTAAGGTTTACGATAGCTATATGTAATGAAGATGGTTCTTTTATAGATGCGTATAAACAGCGTCAGTTAAAGAAATGGTTATGTAGAAAAGATGAATATCATTGGTTAAAGGTTTATCAGGATGATTTAAATGATGTGCGTTATCATTGTATGATTACTTATTCAAATATGGAAAATGTTGGTGCAATGACTGCTGGTATGTATTTTAATGTACAATGTGATTCACCCTTTGCTTACACAAGTGAAAAAATTAAAACATATACTTGTACAAATAGTGTTTTAAATTTTGACTTCTATTATGATAGTGATTTTGAAAAAGAAGATAATTTATATCGCCCTACTTTGATAATTACATCTGCTACTAATGGTACAATTGAAGTAAAAAATAACACAATAAATGAATCGTTGAGATTTACAAACTGCACTAATGGAGAAATAATTACAGTTTCGGAAGATGGAACGCCTTCTACTACTGCTAATCGAGTAATTATAGACGATTGGAATTATGGTGATTTTTATCTTGTAGATGGTAAAAATTCCATTACTATATCTGGTAATTGTACTTTGAAAATAATTTATTATTACAAAATCAGGGTAGGAGGTTGATAATATGAATTTTAAAATATCTTACAATGGAAAAGTAAAACGTCCTAAAATAACACTCCATACTCCTGATCTTAAAGGTATAGGGATGTTAAAAACATCCGATAAATTAAATTTTGAATTAAATGCGAATAATATTAGTTCTTTTGAGTTTAATATATATAAAAAAATAAATGGCAAAGATAATCCATATTATGATTTAGTCGAAAAAGGAAATTTGATTCAAGCTGAATCTTTAGGTGTGTATTGGATTGTTGATGTTGATTTATATAATGATGGTTTAATTGAATATAAAGAAGTAAAATGTAAGTCATTAGAGTATGAATTAACACGTAGAAAAATATTTGATATTAATGGAGTATATTATTTATATAATATAACCAAACCAGATAAAAGTTTGTTACATGTAATAACTGAACAACTTGGAAATTGGTCTATTGGTCATGTAGATAATGAATTAATTGGATTAGCAAGAACATTTAAAATAGATTCAATTGATGCTTATAGTTTATTAACAGAAGAAATAAGTTTGAGTTTTGAAGCCATATTCCAGTTTGATCATTACAATCGTACAATATCCGCTTATACTATAGAGAACTTTGGGAAAAGGGTTAATTTGGTTTTATCTTATAATAATTTAGTTAAGGAAAATTTAATATCCGCTTCTCTTGATAAAATTATAACTTGTTTTAAAGTAAGAGGTGGTGGCGATCTTGATATTCGTGCTGTTAACCCTACATTGAGCGATAAAATATATAATTATAGTTACTTTATGGTAAAAAAATCAGAAGGTGGCAAGATTTCTGATGAATTAGTTGATGTTTGGAGCACTTATCAAATTAAATATAATAATTTAAAAAGCGTACAGGAATCAAATTTAGTTCAATTAAAAAGTTTACAGGCACAATTACTTGAATTACAAAACAAAGCCCCATCAAGCGATACAAACGACTGGACACAATATGGATTAGTAGAATTAAAAAGTAAAAAATCTTCTTATGATGTTGTTTTAGCGGCATTATTAAGCAATGGTGCTGGTGATCCATCTAGTAGTCAGTATTCAGAATATGTACAAAATAAAAATATTGTATCTGCAATAGAAGCCGAAATTAAAGTGAGAGAAAATCAAATAAAAAATGTTCAGTTGCAGATTGAAAACTTAAATGACTCAATAGTTGATATTGCTAGTCAGTTATCGTTTGAGAATAATTTTACAACAGAACAAATTAAAGAATTGATGAACATAACTTTTGAAGATGAATATGTAGATGATACATATGTGGTGGCTGAAACAGACAGTGAAGAAACTAAGTTAGAAGTAAAACAGCAATTGTATGATGTAGCCAATAATGTATTAATGAGAGTATCTCAACCACAATACACTATAGACACTAAATTGGTAAACTTGTTATTATTGCCTGAATTTAAAAATTATCAAGGTGATTTTTGGTTAGGCAATATTATTAGTATAAAAGTGAATAAAAATTTTATTGCTACTGCTAGGTTGCTATCAATTAGAATTGATTTTGAAAAGCCAGAAGATATTAGTGTAGTATTTGCAAATAGAAACAAGCTTGATGATGACACTATTGATTTTCAGAAGATTCAGGAGCAGGCGACCAAAGCAAGTACGTCTGTAAGTGTTAGCGGTCAAAAATGGGATGAAGCAGCTAAATATAGTTATGAGTTTAATAAATATAAATCAGAAGCATTGAATTTAGCTACACAAGAGTTATGGAATGCTGATAATCAGGAAGTTACCATGGGTGCTTATGGTATTAGATGTAAAGAATATAATCCAATTTTAGGGGATTATGAACCAGAACAGTTATGGATTGTTAAAAACAAAATAGTATTTTCTGATGATGGATTTAATTCGGCAAAAACAGTATTTGGTAAATATATATTTAATGGTGTTACATATTATGGATTGCTTGGCGAGGCGATTGTGGGTAATTTGTTTATTGGCGAAAAGCTTCGTCTTACAGGTTCAGGTGCAGAATTAGATTTGTCTGCTAATGAATCTATATTAGGTTTATCCGCTTCTATTACTGCTAATATTAATGGATTACGTACTGAATTTAATCAAACATTAAATAACTATTCAACTACCGATGAAATAAGCTCATTAATAAATCAATTTGGAGATAGTTTGTTAGATGATATTTCATCTAATTATGCTACTAAAATTGAGTTAAGTTCATCAATAAGCCAATCAGCAAGTGAAATATTAACTGCTGTTTCTGCTAATTATGCAACGAATACATCTGTTAATAATTTAACCACAAGAGTTTCATCAGCAGAATCATCCATATCGCAGCTTGCCACAGAAATAACAACAAAAGTAAGTGCTACAAATTATAATGGTGAAACTATTGTATCCATGATAAATCAATCATCATCAAAAATTTCTATGTCAGCATTAAATATTGATTTAAGTGGATATGTTACTTTTAGTAGTTTGTCTACTCCTGGGGCTACTGTTATTGATGGAGGTAATATTACTGCTGGTACTATAACTGGTATAACAATTAATGGTACAAATATTAATGGTAGTACAATTTTTGGTGGTAGTATTACATCAAGTGATTGGACGGGCAATCAGTATGGAATATATTTTGATGAAATTATTATAAGTGGTGGGCAATTAAAATGTAGTAGAACCTTTTATCCAAACTCGAATTATGGAGATAGAGTTATGACAATAAACTCTACTTTAAACTCTTCTGGTTTAACCATAAACAATGTGTATGCAAACAATATTGGTGCTTCTAATAATCTTGTTTCAAATGCATATTTTAATCAGATTTATGCAAGTAAAATAGGAGCTTCTGGTAATGCAGTAAATACTGGATATTTTACATCTGGTTATTTTTCAAATTTATATTTAAATGGAGTTGCGATACAAATTAGAGATCAATATGATATTAAAAGAGTTTATAATAGCAATAATACTACTTATTTATCGATAGACGGAAATGACATTGTTTGTAGTAGTAGTAATGCTTCAATAGGAAAATCTAACAGTATATTTTCATATGGATATTTTTATAATTTATATATAGGCTCTACAAGTTATGGCAATTATACAAGAATTGATATATCAAGGCAAGAAATAAGACCTGGATATAAACCTAGTGGACAATCGTATTATTTGGGAACAAGTTCATATGCATGGGATTATGGTTATATTAATAATATTAATGCTAATACTTTAAATAGTGATACTATTAATGCTGCTACACTTTATGTTGGTAATAGTACAAGAAAAATATATATGGATTATCAAGAATTACGTCCTACAGTTAGCAGTACATCATACTCGTATTATCTTGGCACAAGTTCATTTCCTTGGAGTTATGGGTATTTTAGAAATCTTTATGTAGATAATTTACCTGTTATGAGTAATAGAGTGTATGCTAATACCAGTTATTATTTGAACTTAAACACTTCATATGAATTAGTTCCAAATAGGGCAGATTTTAGTCTTGGAAATTCAGGCAACTATTTTGGTTATCTTTTTATTACCAGAATATATCATGGTAGTGGGGGTACATTAGGATTTTACGGTAAAACTCCTATTTCAAGACCCACAGTGTCAAAATTATCAAGTGGTGCTACAAATACTGAAATAATAAATAAAATTAATTCATTATTAGATGCACTTGGCAACTCTACTGGTCTTGGTTTAATTGGTTTATAAAAATTAAGAGAGCAGATTTTATCTGCTCTCTTTTATTAATCATAAACACCATAGCGATAACCGTAGATTTCTATGCTCCTAATAAATATTTCATCAATAATGGAGTTTTCGTATAGTTTGCCTATAAAAGTAAATGTTCCATCAGGATTCAGTAATGCTCCACCACCAGTACCTCTGCCTTCTACACCGTTTGTTATAGTATTAATGCTTAAATATATTGTTTCATCTGTAACAACTGGAAAGTCTTGTTCTACATATCCAGTAACTATGACAGTACCAGTATATTTTGTATACGCTTTATTTCTTTCTAAGCTTTGACTAATTGAATAAAAATCGTTTGGTGTTAAGGTAGCGTTCATAGATGTTATACGAACTTTTATTGCAGAACCACTTACAGCGTGTATATCTGTTGTTATCCAATCAAACGCTTCACTAGGATAACAAGGTACATTAATCGTATTTGTAATTGTTCTATTAACTGCATTTTTGTACATTGCGTTAAATTCATTTTGGCTTAGTGTTGAATATGTTGTCGGATATATATTATTGTAAATTGGTTGTAAATCTTTTGCTTTATCAGATATTAATTTTTGAATTTCTTCTAATGTGACAATTTTAGCTTCAATTAATTTGTTAATTGTTTCTTCGTCAATAGAATTATCTTTAATTAATTTTAATATTTCATTTTCAGTCCATTGTTTTGTGACTGTTACTTTACATTTATCTTTTTTACCGCTAGTTGTTTTAGCTGTAATTGTTGCTGTACCTTCAGATAACCCAAATACCAATCCTTTACTAACTATGGCAATATCTTCATTATTGCTAGACCATTCAACTTCGTCAGTTGAATTTATTGGCTTTAAATTATAATCAAGTGATACTACTCCATTAATAGGTATAGTGACTTGTTTAATATTTAAGGTAATTGATTTTGATGCTATCTTTTTTGTGGTTTCTGAATTAGTGATAGTAGAAAGTGAACTGGAAAAAATTAAAGCTAATACGATTATTGATATTAATTTTAATTTAATACCCTTTTTAAACATTTAATCAATACTCCTTTTATTTATTTTTCTTAATAATATCATTTTTTAACAATAATGTCAAATGGAGGTTTAATTATTTATGGAAATAACTTTAAAAAATATTGATATTCTTAATAAGTTAGAGGCATTAAAAGAACTTGCACAAACGAGAATGCCTGGAAAACCTAGTTGGAATATAACCAAAAATATTAAAAAAATTGAAGCACTATTTAAAACTTACGTTGATTGCGAAAAGAATTTAATTGAACAATATGCTACTAAAGATAAAAATGGAAATGTTGAATATGACGAAAATAATCAGCCTAAATTTACATCAGAAAATTTAGAGAAATATAAGAAATGTAGACAAGAACTTCTTGAATGCGAGGAAACTATAGATATTATTCAAGTAAAAATATCCGATTTATTTGAAGATGAAGACATAAAACCTGCAATCAAACCAGCAATTTTCTTGACATTGGATTTTATGTTTATAGATGACACGAATTAAATTGAATAAAACGGATATTTTATTTTGTATCTTAATCAATATATTGTATATGTTTAATCATATGAATGCATTATATAGTGGTGTATTTTTATTATACACCACTATTTTTAATAGAAAGGAGTGACATAATGGTAAATATTATTTGCACAGATAATATGGTACGTTTTACACAATTTAATCCTCAAAGCACTTATAATCTGTCGGATTTAAATATTTTAATTAATAACAATAAAAAACTATCATCTGTATTTTGCATATTTAAAACTGAATCCAATGATTATGATGCTATAAAATTAATCACAAGAGCAAGCGACCACAAGAGTTATGATAGTTATATGTTTGATCCAGAAAGTAAAATATCCCTTCCTTCAGGTAAACTTAAATTATTTCTTTTTGGATTATTTGATGATAACTCTGTTTTGTGCTCAGATGAATTTGAAATGAATTTATCATTTGAGAATTACAATCTGACCAGCCAATTATATGCAATTCATCAGTTAAATTTAGAAGTTGCTAATTATTATAATAAAATCGTTTCTATGACTGAGCTAAATATACAGATTTCAAAAGATATAAAAGATACATTGGTGGAGGTGTTAAATAATGATAAGTGATGTAACTAGTTATCTAAACAAGTTAGCTGAAATACAGAACTCTAACTTAAGCACTGTTTTTATGCAAACACCAGAAGAACCCCAATTTATTATAGATGCAAATACCAGAACTATTACAGTTCCTACCGTTTTAAAAAATGTTGGAGTAAAGAACGATCATAACGCTGAAACAATTTATTTTAATATTGATCGTTATTTTGATAATGAAGATTTGAATAATCATATTTGTGTTATTCATTACATAAATGCCCAAAAAGAACCTGACATATATCCTGTTACACTTAAAGATTTATCGGTTGATGGTAAAATAATATTTGGTTGGAAAATATCTAACCATGTAACACAAAGCAAAGGTGAAGTTACTTTTGCAGTTAGATTTTATACCTTAAATGAAGATAATAGTGCTTTTGTGTATAATTGGAATACAGTTCCTGCAACTTTTAATATTTTAGATGGATTAGATGTATCAAGTAGCATAGGTACTATTGAGGCTGACTTATTAAGTCAGGCTGTTAATAGTTTAAATGCTGTCTTAAATAACGCAAATAATAGGTTACAATCTATTGATGATGCCATATTAGAATCACGCATGGTTTATAAAGAACCTGTTAATACCTATGATGTTCTTTCTACTACATATACTGATGCAGAAGAAGGATGGGTTGTAAAAGTTATTGGTGATAGCAAAATATACAGATTTACAAAAGGGGAATGGAGACATATTGATACTGTTTCTATGAGTACTTATGATTCTTTATATAACAAGTTTACTGCACAGTTGGCCACGAAAGCGACACAAACTGAGGTTGATGTATTAAAAGCTCAACAGAATCTTTTAATTGCTCATGCAGGTGATGAAAGTAATAACACGGAAATTATTGATGGTCGTGTTGGTGCCAACGGTATTGTATATCCAACCATAGGAGAAGCAAACAGAGAACAGATACGTCAATTAAATGAAGGATTAATGAGGTTAAACACTGGGTTCTACAAATTTAATACAAAAAACTTGTATTATGGGATTAGCACAGGATGGAAATTAACTGGTGTGAACGGACTATGTTCTTCCGATAGTGGATATAGCATGGTTAAATATAGGGTAAATGCTAATACAAAAATAAAAATTATCGCAAGCGGATTGTATCAATACCAAAGTAATGCATCTGTTCCAGCGAGCGGTACAAACCCTTATCTGATTGGTGGCACAAAAATTTCTACTGGTATAGCGTTTGATACCGTACCAGTTGGTGCAACATTTATTATTTTAAATGCTGATGTAGGTGCAGAAGATACAGTCAGTGTTATTGAAGTAAAAGAATTACCTGAAACAATAGAAAAGGATCTTAATAATGAATTTCTTGTAAAAAAATTTGATAAGGCAAATATAATGCCTCTTGATGCCGATTCATGGAATCAGGGCAATTTTGGATTTAATTTCACTCCGTCAAATAATTTATATCGTATTTACAGCGATCCAATACCTGTAGATGCTGGGGCTACATACATATTCAAATCATTTGATGACACATTCGAAATGTATGTTCTGGGCTTTACTACAAATACGGAATCCGAGAATACGAATACAGAGGCACACGAATGGATTACTGATAAAGAAGTAAAACTCAAAACTACAACAAATTACCTTGTTATTGTTTTACGAGACAAAGCAAGCTCAGGTAATAAGCCGTTAACTCCTGATAATGTGGCAGACTTAAAAATATTACTATATAAAAAGGGCAGCACAAAGGATGAGAGGCTGAGTTCTGTTGGCAGTACTATACATGTGATGACATATAACATGGGCATGTTTAACTATGGTATAAGCAATGGGTATAATGATGCTGAAACTATGGCAGAGAAGTTTATCAACTGGAAAAGGTTTTTCGGCAAGGCAAATGTGCATATTGCAGGACTCCAGGAAAAGAGGAATACTTTTGACGTTGGTGAAGCAATTAATACAAACACGGAAATGCTAGATTATTTTTATCCTTACTATTCCAGCCAAGACACGACACATTTATCTTGGGCGGTAATAGAACTAAGGAGTAGCATAGAAATCGAAAAGCCTCAATCATTGCGATTTAACGTATCAAACCGCACATATGTCAAAGGGTATATCACTGTAAACGGTAAGCGAATTTTAATTATGAATGTACATCTTTCGCCTACCGTTGGTATGACACCAGAAGAAGCTGTTGAATTAAGAAAACAAGAGGCAGAAGAAATACTTGAAGCTGTTGAAAATGAAGATTATGCAATTATCTTCGGTGACTTTAACCCTGGTATAGGAATATCAGAATTTGATATCTATAAGAATGCAGGTCTTGATTTAGCTAACGGTGGATTTTTCGGTGTGTTCGATACTTATATCAATACATCAAATCCTACACAGAAAATGCCGCTTGATAACATCATAGTCAAGAATCTTAAAATACTAAGTGTTGAAAGACTTGACTATGCATGGGATATGTGTACAAGCGACCATTATCCACTATATGCCAAATTGCAAATTATATAATTTGATGGGATATCGGTACATATTTTTAACCATTGTTACTTTATTAGTAGTTGCTGGATTAGCGGTTTATAAGTTTTTAGGACTTCCTACTAAGTCACAAATTGCAAAGATCAAAGAGTGGTTGCTTTATGCTGTTGTTGAGGCTGAAAAGACTTTGGGTAGTAAAACTGGAGTTTTAAAACTTAGAATGGTCTATGACATGTTTGTTAGTAGATTCCCGTTTGTAGCAAAGGTAATCTCTTTTGAAAGATTTAGTACTTGGGTTGATGATGCACTAGATAAGATGAAAGAATTACTTAAAAAGAATGAAAATATAAAAGCTATTATTGAAAACAAATAAAAGGCAAATTTTATCAACTTTTATAAAGAAAGGATGTGACTAGATTGCCTATAGATTTTACTAACAGTTATCCTTTAATTACATGGGATTTAAATAAAAGAAATTTACATATAAATTATTTTGGTAAGAAATATGATACTGCAAGAGGTTTTAAAGTACAAATTTTACAAAATTCTGATATATTAATCCCCACCGTTGAAAAATTAAGATTATATTGTGAAAAACCAGATAAAACAAGAGTATGGTTGGATGCTACTATAAGTAATAATCTATTTCATTTAAAGCTTACCAATGAAATTTTTGCTACTAAGGGGGATGTATATTGTGAGTTACAACTAAGTTATAATGGGGAGTGGTTATTTTCAGATACATTTGTTATTAAAGCTGAAGATTCGTTATTGGACGGCAGTATAGCTTCTAACAATCAGTTTATTGTACTTTTGAACGCATTAAATAAAGTAGAGTCATTAGAAAGTACATATTCAACTAGATTAACTTCTATAGAAAATCAATTTCAGCAATTACAAAATAATTTTAATTCTGCTGTTGGAGCTGTTACTGCTGATTCAGAAGTAATTTTAGCAAGAACATCAAATGCTAAAGGAAAAACTTTTGATGTTTTGGATGATCGATTAGAAGAATTAGACGAAAGTGTGTTATCCCTTGAATCTATGACCAACCTCGCCCTCATCGACACCCAAACAGGCAGTTTTGTACAGTCTACCGTAGCCGACGATTGCGTGGCAGAGGTTGTAATTGAGGGTAAGACTGTTGTTACTCCGCTAGACCCAACACAGGATATAAGTCCAGATAATCCTGCTACAATTGAAAGTGTTGGAGATGTTGCGTTTGATGTAGTAAGTTATGGAAAAAATTTGGCATATAATGTGAAATATTTAAGCTCAAATCAATTTATTTCTAGTGTGTGTGCTGAAATAGATAACTTACTACCAGATACAAAATATACAATATCATTGATAGTACCAAACGGTGAATCATTTTATATCAATGAATATATTTTTGTAGAACATCGTACAATTAACGGAAATGGAACAAGACGAAGTATAGTAGTTACTACAAAATCAAATATTTCTAGAAGTAATAGTTCTCAATATAATTCAGGATATAAAGGATGGATTTTGTTTAAAAATTCAAGTGGTTATTCATCAAGCGGTACTGCTTCTGGATTACAAGTAGAGTTAGGAGAAATAGCCACACCATATGAACCATACAAAGGGAGCAATAAAATTACCATTTCATCACCTCTTAGAAACATACCAGACAGTAATACACTTGGAGATACTCTTGAAATATTTACTAATAAAACTGCAAAGTATACTAGAAGAGTAAAACGAGCAGTTATTACAGGTTCTAGCGACATAATGTTTGTGGTTGAACAAGGTGCAAACAACATTCGTTTTCAAGTTCAACTTGAAAGTTATAATACTTCTAATGCTTCATCTGTAACCATTATGTTACCTGCCATGTCTGATAAATTAGAGGTAATGAATGTAGAGAGTCTTTCATTATTAACGGCTAATACTTTTAATGTAAGACAGCATCGTGATTGGGGAGGAATAAGAGCTACTATCTGTATACCTAAAAACTATTTATCTAGCTATGATGTCGAAGGCGTAAAGACATGGCTTAATAGTAATCCAATAACTATATTATATTATTTTGTAACATCTATTAACCCAGCTATTGAAGAAATAGTACCTTTTGATTCCGTTCTTATGAGTTACAAAGGCATAACCAACATACTTACTACTGCATCAATACAACCTAATATTACTGCTAAGTTTTATAGTAGACTCAATAATGCTGTAGATGTACTTAGAGGTATGCCTGCAACTAATCTGATTACTAATGGTGATTTTAGATATGGTACAGCTGGTTGGTATACTGTTGGTGTAACTGGTTTTACTGCTTTAAACAATGAAGCTACATTTACTATAACATCTCAATACGGTAGGATTTATAGTTCTGTTCCATTGACTGGTTCAAGAAAAATATATTTTGCAGGATTAATTAAAACGTTATCCAATGATGTAAGGCTTGTAGTAGGAACTGATGCTATAGTTAATGCAACAGGTAAGGCGTATGGTCGTAGTGGTGATTATGAAAGATTATCTTTGGTTTATACATCACCTACAACTATGACAAATTTCTATTATGGTATTGCTGATTATAGCAATTCTAATTGGAAACCAATTAACGTTAAATATCTTATTGCATTAGATTTAACTGAAACTTTTGGTGCAGGCAATGAACCATCAGCAGCCGATATGGACGTTATATTAAGTAAATTCCCGAATGGTTGGTTTAATGGAACGGTAAATCCGCTTATGACACCAAAGGAAATATTTAATTATTTTAACAACAAGTATGTTGCTTTGAAAAATGCAATCATTGCGATGGGAGGTACAGTATAATGTTTAATCTATCAGAATGGCTAGAAAATAACCTTATAGATGCTATAAAAGAAAGGGCCTTTATTCCATCACAAGGGCGTATTTTAGCTTATAATT
>ENA-OWOZ01001515-OWOZ01001515.1-bioreactor-metagenome-genome-assembly--contig:-NODE-1515-length-20779-cov-4.224858_pt1 | contig 20779 bp, 15 predicted proteins | sample MGYA00238140_ERZ651804 | MGnify/ENA primary metagenome ERZ651804 (study PRJEB26910, sample SAMN07631232) | bioreactor metagenome | isolation source: Switchgrass digestor | place: USA: Dartmouth... | reverse complement strand
TAGTGAACTACTTTTAATTCCTGGCAAATTCAAGCATGAAGGCAAAAAGCTCAATACCATCAGCAAAATATATGTTTCTACCTTGACCAGTGTAGAAAACGGAAGGAAAAATTGGGGAATTCCTAAAGAACTAGCTAAATTCTCTTTCCAAAACACAGATTCTCATACAGAAAAAGTATCCATATTTTCAGGAGAAAATACAATTGCTGAATTAACTCTAAAATCTGGCAATTTACCTTTTCCGGTCAACACTAAGCTACTTCCATTCCCTTTAGTTCAATACTATGAAGAGCAGTACTATTACACTACATTTGAAGGCAGTGGAACTGGCAAATTTGCCAAGCTGAAGGATGTCCGTATTAATCCACAATTCTTTCCTGATATAAGTAATTTTAAACCTATTATTGCAATAAAAGTAGAACCTTTTAAAATAACTTTTCCAGTAGCAACAATTGTATCATCGAATAACTAAACTTACCGATAAATGCACAATATCCACTTATGGAACAGCACACTATTTCCTATATTCATAAATACTTCAAATACCTTGAGGATACAAAATGCCTTACTAGAGGCTAGTTATCCCTTGGCATATAAAATAGCATTCTGAATATGCCTTAAAAGACCTGCAACTAGATAACATATAAAATGAGAATGTACAAAACTAATAGATTGTAATACAATGCAGAAGGATATGCATACTTCTTGTTTAACTCAAAAATATAAAAAACTGGTGACAAGCATTATAAAAATAGCAAAGATCAAAAAACGAAATGGAGATGATGCTTCGTGAATGAATATAAGATTATGCTTGTTGATGATGAACCAGACATTTTAGATTTGCTTGAAAAGACCCTTAATATAGAAGGATATCACAACATTATTAAAATCACCAATGGTCTTTCAGCCATAAACACCTGCAAGGAAATCCAACCCGATATAATTATCTTAGATGTTATGCTTCCAGATATGGATGGGTATGAAGTATGCAAGCAAATTCGAAGGTTTTCTCATTGTCCTATTTTGTTTCTCTCTTCAAAAAATGACGAGTTGGATAAAATACTTGGCTTGGAAATAGGCGGTGATGATTATGTAACTAAGCCTTTTAGTCCAAAAGAATTAGTATATAGAATCAAAGCACAATTACGCCGCACTGAATACAAGCAAAGCTCAAGTTCAACAAATGACTATTCTATTAAAATTGGAGAATTGATAATTGACCCAAATGGTTGTAGAGTAATGAAAGGAAACAAAGAAATAGAATTAACAGCTAGAGAATTTGAAATTCTACAGTATTTAGCAGAAAATAAAGGAAGAGTTATCAGCCGTGAACGCTTGTATGAAACTATTTGGAAAGAAGATAGCTTTGGCTGCGATAATACTATAATGGTACATATTCGCCACTTGCGTGAAAAAATTGAAGACAATCCATCAACTCCAAAGTATATTATCACAATGAAAGGCTTAGGCTATAAGCTGGTGAACCCGTATGAAAAATAGAAAGAAATTAAATCCTATTTTCCGTATCTTTATTTTTGTGACAGGTTTAATTTTAATAGCATTTGTTATTGCAATTGGTCTAAGTTATTATATCTTCTCAATACCTGAACCAGAGGGACTTAGCTTAACTGACTGGCCAAATAGATTTACTAACAATTTCTCTATGTGGATAAAGAATGAGAACGGAAATATAAAAGTACGAGACGTAGGGTTACAACGATTGGATGAATACGGTCTATGGCTTCAAATCTTTGATGAAGAAGGACACGAAGTTTTCGCATATAATAAGCCGCAGAATTATCCGACAAGTTATTCTGCTCCCGAATTAATTGCATTTAGTACAAGTACCTATAAAAATGGATATACCATTTTTGCAAGTAACTTTGAAAGTGCTGACAAAGCATACGGGTATATCATCGGCTTCCCTTATGCTATCGGAAAATATATGGTATATTATAACGGTGAAAGAATTGAACGGCTATCACCCGTATTCCATAAAGTTGTATTAGCCTTTTTCTTTGTCATAACTCTTTTTGTTCTTGCTTATGGTATTTGGCTTACTAGACATCTTAGTAAGATTACAGATGGCATTGAAAAAGTATCACTTCGCACTTATTTACCTCTTCCAGAAAAAGGGATGTTCAGTGAAATCTACAAAGCTCTTAATGAAATGAATTCAGAAATACGCCACAGCGATAAGGTACAACAAGATACTGAAAGAATACGCAAAGAATGGATAGTAAATATTACACACGATTTAAAAACACCGCTTTCACCAATTAAAGGATATGCTGAATTACTTGCTGATAATCCTACTTTTGAAAGTGAAACTATTAAAGAATATGGTTCAATAATACTAAAAAATGTGGATTACGCTGAAAAATTAATTAACGACTTAAAGCTTATTTATCAATTAGATTCAGGTGCAATACCCTACAATCCACAAGAAATACAAATCACACGCTATTTAAAAGAATTAGTAATTGATATTGTAAACAATCCTGCCTTTTCAAACCGTAACATTGAGTTTGAAAGCAATGCAGAAAAACTTATAGTTCTACTTGACCCTATTTTATTTCGCCGTGCCATTGAAAATATTATCATTAACGCACTTACACATAATCCACAGGAAACAAAAGTAGAAATCACTGTAAATGAAAACTCTCAAAAAGGTGTTTGTATTTGCATACGTGATAATGGAATCGGTATAAGCGATGAAGAACAATCAGAGTTATTTAACCGATATTACAGGGGGACAAATACAAAAGAAAAACCAGAAGGCAGTGGTCTTGGACTTGCCATTGCAAAGCAGATTGTAACACTACATGACGGTGATATCACTGTAAAAAGTAAACCCAATGAAGGTACTCAGTTCTTAATTTACCTTCCGTTCAAAAAGCAACTAACTTAAGGTTAAATTAAGATAAGCAAAAGCTTCACCTAAGATAGATGATTTATGCTATTAATATAGATCATCTATTTTTTTGTCTATGAAAAAAGAAGGGTGGTATTCATATGGAATTACAATTGCAAAATCTATGTAAGCGATATGGCACAAAATATGCCGTTGATAATGTAAGTATAAATTTGGTGCCTGGATTATACGGCTTGTTGGGTGCAAATGGTGCAGGAAAGACAACCTTAATGCGAATGATATGCGGCATTCTGAAACCCACTTCAGGCGATATAAAATTAAACGGAAAACCAATAGAAGAATTAGGTGAACAGTACTACAGCCAATTGGGCTATATGCCACAAGACTTCGGTTTCTATCCTGATTTTACAGCCCGTGAATTTATGTTATATATAGCAGCAGTAAAAGGACTTAATAAAAAAGAAGCAAAAACTCGAACAGAAAATTTACTTCATATGGTAAATCTGTCAGATGTGGCAGACAAAAAAATTAAATCTTATTCTGGTGGCATGAAACAGCGCTTGGGAATTGCACAAGCAGTGCTTAATAACCCATCTATACTAATACTTGATGAGCCTACAGCGGGACTTGACCCAAAAGAACGAGTGCGTTTTCGTAATCTCATATCAGATTTAGCAAAAGAAAAAATTGTAATTCTTTCAACGCACATCGTTTCTGATGTTTCTTATATAGCAGACACAATATTGATGATAAAGCAAGGTCGTCTGCTACTACAAGAATCTATGGATACAGTAACAAATAGTATCAAAGGCAAAGTGTGGGAAGTATTAGTCAGCGAACAAGAAGCAAATAAATACATTAGTTCCTTTTCTGTTGTAAACCTACGACACGAAGACAATATGGTACGCTTACGCATTGTAAATGAAACCGAACCTATAATTGGTGCACATACCGTAGAACCAAGCTTAGAAGACTTATTTTTATACTATTTTGGTGAAGAAATTCAACCTGAAAGGAGTAATCCAAATGAAGACATTAATTAAATATGAGTTTTTAAAAATACTACGTAAAAAGTCCTCCATTATTATTATGTCAGTAAGTTTGCTTGTCACAGCATTTCTCTTTGGTTTACCTGTTATACAATATCAAGCTTACAACAAGGACGGCGTTATCAAAGGTCTTGACGGAATTTCATATGAAAAAAGACAGTATGCCCAACTTTCAGTTGTTCTGACAGAAGAGTATATAGCTGATACAATTCGTGAATATCAGAAACTCTTTGAAAACCCTGAAAATGTGGGATACGACGGAAATGAAAGATTTTTAATTGGTGACGCCTATTGGAATTTTGTTGCACCTCGAGAAAAGCTGTTAAAAGTAATTGCGACAAATTACAATAAACCTGGAGAATACTCAGGCTTAAATAAACTATTAGAAATAACAACTGGGGTTAATTTCTATAAAACAAGAAATGAAAAAATTGAAACGTTGCTTAATTCCTCCTTTCTCAAGCTATCTGAAAAGCAGAAGGAGTACTGGCATAGTATAAGTAGCCAAGTAAAAACACCTTTTAAATACGGATATTATGAGGGATGGGAGATTATTATAACTAGCTTTGAACTCTTGATGTTTGCCATACTAGCTATCTGTATTGTAATAGCACCCGTATTTGCAGGCGAATATCAGGCAAGGACAGATGCAGTAATTTTGTCAGGAAAATATGGAAAAACAAAATTGATAACAGCCAAAATTGCTTCTTCATTTGCATTTGGAATTCTTGCCTTTACACTCCACATATTCTTGGCGTTTGGATTACCACTAGCAGCATTTGGTTTGGATGGCTGGAATCTTCCTATACAGATTATAAACACAACAATACCGTACCCATTTACATTCTTGCAGGCTGTCATTATTAACACAGGTATTATTTACTTGGTACTACTAGCTATGATTAGTCTTACACTTCTTTTGTCAGCAAAGTTGAAAAGCTCACATCTCGTACTTGCAGTACTTGTTCCTGTTCTTTTCGTTCCTATGTTCCTTTCATCCAATGGTATAACAGGTGCTTATAACTTGATTTTATTTTTACTACCCTACCGCTGTACAATACCTGAACTCAATAAATACATTTCATATCAGTTTGGCAGCTTAGTTTTAGATGTACTTTCTGTAAGAGCCATTCTTTATACAGTATTAACAGCTATTATACTACCATTTGCTAGATTAGGATTTAAAAAACATCAGGTTTCAGCATGATGCTTATATATACAAAAAAGCAAAGCATCTTAAAATTGAAGTCTATCCTGTTTTCACAGCTTTTCTAACTACTACGGGACAAGGTAGCTGTTCCTTGTCCCGTACATCCTTCGTTATGTATTGTACTGTAAAAACATTATTTACTAAAACTTGATTACCCTTGGCTCTTCAGTAAATGAATAGAAGGTAGCTGTAGCATCCTCAAAATAGAGAACTTCTGTATTGTCATCCTCAGCTGAATACATAGATTGAAGCTCTGGATAGTTATCAAGCATATGCTTTTTTGCTTCTACTCTGTCATCTCTAATAAGCTTACCTGCTACTCTAAGCCATTTTCCATCAGCATAAGCACATATCTCTGCTTTTGGATTTGCCTGAAGCTGTTTAGACACTTCCTTTACTTTACCTGTCTGTATATAAAGTTTACCTTCAAAAATATCAACTGTACCAAACGGTCTAACTCTAGGTTGGTCCCCCTCTACTGTAGCCAAATAATATGTTCCACATTTCTTTAAAAACTCATAAACTTCTTGCACTTCACTTTCCCTCCTGTCTATTTGTATATTGTCATATTATTGTTTTATTAAAAATTACTGGGATAATGATATCCCAAATTTTTGAACAGCTTCATGTAGTATATTTTCAATTCAATAATGTATGAATTAATCAAAAAATATTGTATTCCTAAATTCAAATAATTTCAAGTGAAAATTCCCATTTTTCTCACTTTATTTCATTCTGTAAATTTGAAATAAAACTCTATTAAAATTAGAATAAAGTTTTGATAAATTAGAAATAAAAAAGAATGCAATTTATAAAAAGATGATTACAGTTTGAATCTTCTTTCATAATTATAAGCATTACGCTCTCTTCTTTATCTACTTACACAAATCTAGTTAGAATACAAACAAAAATATCAACAACTATGCCAAAATTGGTCTAACCCTCTGCTGATCGCTATCTGCTTCAGTCAAATAATATATCTCACAATTCTTTAAAAACCATAAATTTTCTATGTTTTTTTATCACCTGTTTGTGGTCAAAAATGCCTTTATTGCAACCTATTTTATAGTATTGCAGATTCTTGTTTGAATATATAGAATTTTGTTGAATTTTTTATTTATATGGCATGATTTGGTATAATAAAACGATCTGTTGGCACGAATCAAAACTTCTTGCAGCCAACTCGGCTTGCCACACTATTACTTTCAATCAAACTAAAGAAAATAGGAGGGGATTTGATGAAATTTAAAAGTATTACTAATCAAATAATTTTATTATTTGGTATGATAATGTTTTTAATTTGTGCAGGTTTAGGAATTTGTGCTTACTTTAGCGCAAGCAACGCCCTAAAAACAAGTATAGATGAAAATCTTATAGAATTAGCTAAAGCTGATGCAAGGTGCAACCACTGTTAATGAAATAAATACAATGAGTGAAGAAATGAAGGTAAACGCCATCTCTTCTAAAGAAGAAGCCCTAGAGATATACAGCAGAACAAAGGCTGATTTGCAGAAGGCCATAGAACAAGCTAAATCCGTCCATCAAATTATCGAGCTATCTAATGCAATTTTAGAAATTACTTCCCAAACCAATTTGTTAGCTTTAAATGCTGCTATTGAAGCAGCAAGAGCTGGAGAAGCAGGAAGAGGTTTTGCAGTAGTTGCAGATGAAATCAGAAAGCTAGCTGAAAGCTCAAAGGATTCTGTAGAAGTGACCTATGAGGTTCTAGCTGTAGTAAATGCTCTTTCTTCGAGCTCTATGGAGATTATAGATTTTATCGATAAGAAAGTCCTCAATGACTATGAAGGCTTAGTACAAACTAGTGAACGTTATAGTAAGAACTCAGAAGTAATCAACGATATAGTAACAGAATTCAGTTTAACTTCAGAGGAACTTTTGGCATCAATACGGAATATGGCTCAAGCTATCACCCAAATAATCACAGCTTCCAATGAAGAAGCTATGGGAGCAACAAATATTACACAAGAAGTGCAAGAAATTGCTAAAACGGCTAAAAATGTTGTAAACTTAGCTAGTCAAGCCAATGAAAAGTCAGATTCCCTAATTAAGCTAGTACAGCAATTTAAGATTTAAAGCATACTACACTTCTGCCGCTAAAACTGAAAAGTTTTAGCGGCGGTTATTGTATTGCGTACATAATACAAGTTTGGTTAGAAAAACAGCTTTACTCCAAAGACCAATTCTTCCATCTAGATATCTCATTATTCTTAATACTCCTATGATCATACTCTTCTATAGCCTTATTTATTTTGCTAAGCAGTAAATCCTTTTGTTCTGGTAGTTTCCCTTTTAATATTAATGTATTGGTCTTATGAGTTGCATTAAATATAGTATTTTTCATATTCAGATTTTCCAGTAATATTTTTTCTTCCTTTAGTAAATCTAATATTTTCAATCTTTCAAACTCTCCACTTCTTATTTTCTCTACTAATTTTGCATCCTTGAAGATTACTAAAGTAACTACTATAATCACTTGAGGATTAACCATTGATAATAAGCTTGCTGTGTCTATTGCATTTTCTTTGCTAAGTCTTTTCCCACCAAGTCCTAACATAATGTAGGTTGAATAGCTAATATTACATTCCTCTAGTTTAATTAAAGCATTGTAATTGTCCTCTCTCGTAATACCTTTATTGTGAAAGGCTAATATCTCATCATTACCTGACTCTAACCCTATAGACAGTTCTCCTGCACCTAATTTTTTGAGTTCCAATAGCTCATATTTGCTCTTTCTTAAAATATCGTCTGCTCTAGCAAAGCTGCTAATATTTTTTACTTGTGGAAAGTACTTTTTAATCTTGAGCATTATTTCTATTAAAATATCAGTATCTAGACAAAAAGGGTTCCCTCCTACTAGAACAACCTTTTCAACAGGTTTTCTTCTATTAAAATAAAATTTATTTAAAATCTTTAACTTATTCTCTATTTCTTCTAATCCTAAAAACCTAAATCTATTATCATGATTCAAATCACAATATAAGCATTTATTCCAACTACATCCCACTGTAACAGGAACTGCTACACTATATCCCTGTGTCATTGGCACATAAAAATATTTTCCATATTCTTTATATACCTCATTTAGCATATTATCTCTCCTTAATTTTCAGCAATTATGTTTAATTTAGAAAATTATATTTATTTGCGTAAATAAAAATAGCTTTATATAAATTTAAACTCAATATCTTCTATACCTTCTATTATCAAAAATTTATTGGTCGCTATCACAAAATTCAAATTTTACACTTGACCAACTATTTCTTCTCTATTAATACCTCATAATATCACACATTCAACATGAATTAAGGCAGAAAGGATATATAGTAATCTTTGTGCATTAATGTATTCCTTATACTAATTTAAATGTATATCATATAACTTTTATAAAATGCAACTTAAAGTTTTTCTTCTATGAAATTTAACAAATATATAATCTCATCATTCAACCTAAAACAAAATTTAGCATAATTTCTGCATCTACTATATAATCAGTTATCCTAATAATCTTTTTGCATATCTATAGCTTTAAGTTTATTCTGTCCTTGAAGTCTATATTAAAAATTTTAACCTATTGGAAATCCTTATAATAATATAAAAAATGTCAGATAAAATATCCCCTTGACATAAGACAAACTTACATCAAGGGGATATTTCTTATTCATACAGTTTACGGAATTGTTCTGCTACATCTAGAAAAACATCCACTAACACAGGATCAAAATGAGTGCCCTTGCCTTCTAATATTATGCGTACTGCTTCTTCGTGGTTAAGTGCTTTTTTGTAATGACGTTCAGAAACGAGTGCATCATAAACATCGACTATAGCCATAAGCCTGCCAGCAAGAGGAATATTCTCTCCTTTAAGTCCTGCTGGATACCCAGTTCCATCCCATTTTTCATGGTGGGTACCAACCATAATCCTTGCATATTTCAAAAAATCATCTTCAGAGGCACATTCAGCAATTTTATCAATAATTTTAACTCCCATTGTTGTATGGGTCTTCATCACGTCAAATTCTTCAGAAGTAAGTCTACCTGGTTTTCTTAAAATTTGATCACTAATTACTATTTTTCCCACATCATGAAGCTGTGAAGATTGCAGGAGTAGTTCAATATCCCAATTTTCTATCTCCTCCAAATATATATGGCGGTCTTTAAGAGCATTAATTAAAATCTCAAGCCCTTGCTGTGTCTTCTCGATATGTACACCAGTGACATCGTCTCGACTTTCCACTAAACTTGCTACGGTTCTAAGAATAGTATTCTGCAGTTTTAAAACTCTGCGAGTTTTTTCCTCTACCATTTTCTGCAGATTGTTATTGAAATCCTGCAGTTCTAATTGCTGCTTTTCAAGAATCTTAGTTTGCTCTTCAAGCCTTATCTTCTGCCTTTCCACAGTTAAGTGAACTTCAATCCGTTTACATAGCAAAGCAGGAAGAATAGGTTTGGAAATATAATCAATTGCTCCAAGACTTAAGCCTTCTATTTCGCTATTAGTGTCATTTTTTCCTGTGAGAAAAATCACCGGAATATCCTTTAAGGATTCCCGAGATTTAAGAATTTTTATAGCTTCATAGCCATTCATTACTGGCATATTAATATCCAGAAGGATCATGGCGGGCGTTATTCTCTCCAATAATTCAAACATTTTACCTGCTGACAATACAGTATAAACATCATACTGACTGCTCAGTGCATTTTTAACAATTCTTAAGTTTGTAATATTATCATCTACAACTAGGATTTTCTCTCTCTTCTCATCCATTTTTTCAATGCCCCCTTAGCTTAAAGCAAAATACATACACCAATTTATTCCCTCGCAGATGTTTAAATAGCCATATTCAGTTACAAACTTATTTTTCTGATAAGCTAAGAAGATCCATCAGAATTTTTCTTCCTTCTTGAAATTCTGATATCAAAGCGCAGTCCGCTATGGCAGTGAGCATATTCATTTCCTCCGTAGTCATAGTTTTACTGCACATTAGAGTTTCAAGTAAGCTATCTATTCTACCTATATTCTCCTCTTCTATTGCCTCTTTTAACTGAAGAAGAAGTTCCCTGTCATAAAGGCTCATACCTTGGGCTGAAGATTCAACTCGTGTCTGTTGGATATATTCCCTAATATTTTCAACTAAAGCTGTAATCTCTTGACGGAATACTCCAAGTTGATTCCGAATTGTATTCATATCTTTTCTTACCCCAGCCTCTTCCAAATCGGCTGCCATTTCCCCTATCTTAATAGCACCAATACTAGCAGAAGCACTTTTAAGTGCATGTATTTGAATAATAAAATCTTCTAATTTATCTTCGTCTGGTATATGCTGCAAATATGGCTCTCGCAGCCTGAAATCTTTACAATACAAAGTAAGAATCTCTTGATAATTTTGAACTGACCCTCCAGCCATAAGTAACCCTCTTTGAATATCAATACCATCAATCTTAAAAGGCAGAGACTGATGATCAGTTTGAGCACTAGCAGGTTCTTCTCGCTTCATCTGTTTAGCTTTAGGTACCCAACGCCCCATAATAGCATTTAATTTTGATAATTCAATAGGTTTAGCTAAGTAATCATCAAAACCATTACTTAAAAACATTTCCTCCATTCCAGAAACAGCGTTAGCTGTGAGAGCAATTATAGGTAGTTTTAAAAATTTACCTTCTTCCATTTCTCTGATAATTTTCGTTGCTTGAATTCCATCCATATTTGGCATCATATGATCCATCAAAACAATATCATAGTTAACATTCTTTATAAGCTCGATTGCCTCAGGACCACTTGTACAACAATCAACTTGAACTTGGTAGGGTGCTAATAAGCCTTTGGCTACTTTCAAATTAGTTGCAATATCATCCACCACTAAGATACGGGCTGTAGGAGCCACAAATCGGATATTTACAGCATCACCTTGCTGATAAGAACTAGAATATGGATTAATATCTTCAACTCCATTAAGTATATTAGCTAAAATCAGTGCATGTATAGGCATAGTAACATTTTGAATATCATAATCGCTGGCTGTTTCTCCAAATTCAGTAAGCAATACTGGTTTTGCTCTCTTTACTCCTATTCTATTCATAATATTCTTAGCAGTTGGATATAAGCTGGAAGCAATAAATATAAATGCATAATTATTTTGCGTCAATTCTTGTTCAAAGGTATCTTCAGTAAAAACGTGGATACATTTTACACCTAAATCCTCCATTGTACGCATAATAGAATAAGCATATGGTTGTCGATATTCATATAGAAGCGTACTTTTACTTTCTGGTGCTTCAACTTTTGCAAAAGGAACATCCTCTACAATTTTTTGCGGTATAGTAGCCGTAAATATACTGCCTTTACCGTATTCACTATATACTGTAACATCTCCTTCCATTAAACGACATAGACTCCGAGTAATAGCAAGTCCAAGTCCAGTGCCTTCGATACCTTTGTTTGCTTCCATATCAACCCGCGAAAACTCCTTGAATAATTTCTGTATATCTTTCTCATGTATACCCGGGCCTGTATCTTCCACTTTAAAACTTAGAGTTACTTTATCATCATTTCTTACCCCACTCACTGTAAGAGAAATATAACCTTCACGGGTATATTTTACTGCGTTGCCTAGCAAATTCAATAAGATTTGTCTCAATCTTACTTCATACTCAAGTAAAGTATTGGGAAGATTGCTATCTATATTCACCAAAAAGATTAGATCCTTCTCTATTGCCCTCATACGAATAATATTAATGACATCATTCATAAGAGATCCGATAAAGTAAGGCTTATTTATAATTTCAATGCAACCAGATTCAATCTTAGAAAAATCCAAAATATCATTGATAATGGAAAACAAATTATTTCCAGCATGCTTTATGGCTATGACATCTTCTCGTGCCTCATTTGTCAGATCTTTACGCAAGAGTAGCTCTGCCATACCAATAATAGCATTCATAGGGGTACGGATTTCGTGGCTCATACGGGCTAAAAATGAAGACTTTGAACGATTTTCTTCATCTGATTTCATTTTCTCTGCGCTAATTCTTAACAAAATAACGCAAAGAACAAGCATTAATCCGGCCCCTAGCACACATAACCCTATTTCCATTATATACATTTCTCGATAGTATGTATCAGCTGGCGCAAGCATTGCAACATACCAGCCATTATAGAGTTGACGAAAAAAGACAAGCCATTGAACTCCGTTTGCATCATGTACACGAACATCTATGGTAGGTTTGCCTGAAAGTAGCATTTCTGATACTTTTGCAAAGTCTTTTGATAGGTTGGATATTGGAATGTTCACATATTTCTTGTCAGGATGAGCAATAATATTGAGATTGCTATCAAGAAGTATACCATATCCTCCTTCAGCTAGCTGCAATGAGCATACATAATCAGTAATATGGCTCAGTTCAACATCAATTGAAATTACACCTAACTCATCACCTTGTTTTCCTAATATTTCTTGGGCATAAGAAATAATAGGCAAGCCTGTTTGTGCATCATAGTAAATTTCTGTAGAAGCAATCTGACCACCACCTTTTTTTCCTGCAATATACCATGGGCGTTCTTTAGGATTATAATTTTGAGGTGGATACCAGCCAAATCCATCAAGATATTTTCCCTGAATAATACCATATAAGCCATTAAAACCAGATATCCTTTCCTTATTAGCTAATAGCCAATCAGTTAGCTTAATCATATAGAGCAGTACATCTTCGTGGCTGGCATTATCGCTTTCAATCATATTACGGATAGTAAATGCAGAACTGACCAAAGTTGCCTCTGGTTCACGAAGGCTTGTTCTAATATTTGCTTCTACAGTGCGCAAAGTCTCATTGGTGCTCACTTTAAGCTGCTTAGTTATCATATAATTAACTGAGAAAAAGACCACTAATATCATTACAAAAAAAGCGATGAAAACAAATATTAGCTGCTGGTAATTATTTTGAATGACTGGCTTCCATTTTTTAACAAGCTTTAATAACATATTTTTTCTCTCCTATATAGCCAATTATGAGTGCAAATTAGCACTATAATATAGCCTTGTATATGAAATTAAAACGAAACAACAATCGTTTTATTTTACAGAAATGAATTCATGGACTAGGTTTTCTAACAATTTCAATAGCTTAAAAATGGTATTTCATTACAATTTATACATAACATAAGTATGAATATTCTGTCAAGTTTCACATAATTACTCCAATTTTCTCCAAAATATCCCTTGGATATGTTCCCACTTACACAAACACTACGATTTACTGGCATAATATCCAAGACAACTAATTTACCACTACTATTCAAATCTCATTATTAACTGATCTTTCAGCGGTTTCTGCTATATACACATTAATATATTATCAACAACTCTTTTTTATATTTTCCAAAGTAAAAAAATAACATATCAACCTCCAAGGCAGTTGATATGTTATCACAATCAAAAAATATGGTATCCTTGACTTCTAAATATCTTTCCGCATACCTGTAAAAATAATCCAATTTTCGCTTGAAATATGTCAATGAGTTTCCATATGTTTTTTAGAAAAATCGAATATAATGAAACTTGTCAAAATATGCCTATTATCCAAAGAGTATCAAAACTAGAACAAAATAAATTCTCAATTATCACTCTTTTTCTCAAAATGAAGGTACGACAGTATACATATTGGCAGGAAGTAGCAGCACCACACTTCTAAAATCAATGTTCCAATCCAATCAGCACCATCCATTTCTGAATTAAATACCCCAAACATTGGTAAAAGAAAACAACCTACAAAAAAGACTCCATAAACTATTAACAGCCATTTATCTGCCTAGATTTAGCATTAATGGTGAGACCAATGAAAAAAGTTGCTAAAGCCATAATTCCATACCCTAGTAGATCGTAGCTGAAGAATAACCCATATCGTTCATAATCAATTATTCTTAAAGCTTCGTTACCTAATGAATCAAGTCTAACTGCTGTTGTCTGTGCAAAATATACCAACAAAATCAAAACAGTGTAAACCCCAGATGCTTATCCCTATCAATCGTTTTATATTTTCCCAAAGCAATGTTATCAATACATTCAACATCGGTAGTATCAAGTTATTACTCTCAAACATCGAGAAATTATAGATATAACACTTACCAAGATTACATATTATTTCTTGTGTCGATAACCACAGCATTCTTTAAATTAAAGAAGTGATTAAATTTTTCTTTTATTTTTCTTGATTCTGCAAGTGTTCAGTATGAAAAAAATTGGATATGTATGATATAAATGAATGGCATAGGGACAGTTCTTTTGACTGTTATGATAAATAGTATTGACAGAATCAAATTTATCTTCAAGAACTAAAAATATATTCTTTTTTCACTACCTCTTAATATCACATAGTATTATATACAGGTTCTGCTGATTTGTCGTGCAGTTCTAGGCACTAGAAAACCTATTTTTAAGACACAATATCATGTGAAATGAAGAATGTCAAGAGAACTATTCTCTTTATATATATTAGTATTTATAAGATTTCTGAAAAACTCCACAAATAATTTACCTGTAAAAAATTATAAATGATTTAAGATGAATAAACTTCATGTATGCTAAAGAAGAAGGCATATTCCGACATATATGAGTATAGATTTTACAATGCCTTATATAAAGCTTTTGGTTTTCGAACTGACTGTCAAATTATCATTACAAATATGGTGAAAAAATTTTTAAGCAACAATAATATAAAAAATATTGCACGCTTTTTGCAACAACATAAAAACCTGCAAATCCTTTCATATAGATGACTTGCAGGCTTTTTATGTTTATTTCAAAAAAAGGTTTGGTACCTAGTTCTGCTTGGATCAACTGTAGTATATTGACATAGATACAATAAATGCGTTCTCTTTTTCTTATGTTTATCTTATAAAATGTGTAGCAACTCTTTCTTCTACTTCTGGTAAGCCAAACTCCTTCTTTCCAAGTTCAATGCTTTTCATAAGAAAAACCATATTTCTTGCAAGAGTTCTCATGGTCTGTTTTCCTTCTTCATCCTGATTAGCTTCACCAGGAAGAAGACCATGAATTGAATTCCAATATTGACTAGATGCAACTGGCATTCCAGAAATTGTGAAGTATTTATTAAGCTGATCAAAAGTTGCTGAACAGCCTCCTCTTCTAGCACATACAATACTTGCCCCAACCTTCATGGTCTTATCAAAATGAGTACTATAAAAAAGTCTATCAAGACATGCTATAAGGGTTGCATTTGCAGATGCATAGTAAACTGGACTTGCTACCACAAGCCCATCTGCCTCTTGAAATAGCGGAGCCAACTTGTTTACTTCATCGTCAAACACACATTTACCCTCGTTAGCACAGTAATTGCAGGCAATACAGCCTCTAATGTTTTTATTACCTACTACAACCTCTATACATTCAATACCCGCTTCTTCAAATATTTTCTTCATCTCATCCAACGCTACTCCACAGTTACTCCCTTGTCTTGGGCTTCCATTAATCATTAAAACCTTCATAAAATAAGTCACCTCTCTATATGTATATATTATTTTAGTCAACCGCTATCAAAGGTATAAGCAAGTTGACAGATTTGAATTCATTTTATGAAACACAATATTTTCAAGAATTTGAAGATTTCATCACATCATACATTCCACAATGCTTAAAACCAATTAGATTGATGTCTTAATCCAGTTTTGTACCTTGTGTTTGTAAGAAAACAATAACACTATTGTCATATAAATATTGCTTGCATCACCAGATTAATGTCCTTGTACTTGGAAATAATTAAATAAGTCCTGCTCCAAGCTCATATGCTTCTTTTAATTTAAGTGGAAACGCCACTTCATGGTGGGCTTTTTTCTCAACTGGGTTAAAAATAGTCCAGTCGTATTTACTATAATCATCTACCTGCAAAGTATTCCCACAAATCATGATTTTTGTTGACCCAACAAAGCGTTCCAATCTCTGTTTATAGCCTTCTAGCATGGCTGTATAACCTATTTTATCATAAAGACTTTCATCACAATTACTTGTAGTGATGAGGAGAATTGGAATTATGTGTTCATTACAACTTGGCAGTTCCTTATTATAGGTTAAGGACTGAAAAATCAGACGTTCGTAAAGCGCCCTAAATCCTGCTGTCAAATCTCCCAGATAATTTGGTGAACCTAGAATAAGGCCATCTGCCTTACGTATTTTATCCAACACATCTGTTAAGCCATCTTTAGCAACGCATTTCCCGAAGGACTTAGGTAATTTGCAACCAAAACAAGAAATACAACCTTTAAAAGACTCCAGCTTATAAAGATCAATTATTTCTACAGTTGCTCCAGCTTCTTTTGCCCCTTTTGCAGCTGCCTCTACTAATTGGCTTGTGTTCCAACCACTGCGTGGGCTGGCATTAATGGCAACAACATATTTCATCTTTATACCTCCAACTCAATTCTAATAGTTTCAATTATTTTACAATGCAGTTGGATTTATTTCTAGTAATACAATTCATACAAAATATTGATAATTAGCCACCTGCCATAATTATACAAGATAATTATTTATTGGCTTAATTTAATAAAAATAAAAACGCCAACAATTAAGAAGTTTTTTCTTCTCAATTTATGGCAATTTTGCTGACATATTTCGCCATAAAAATAGCTTGATAGGATTATGTATAAATATGTCATAGAAACAGTTCTTTTGAAATGTTTTAACTTTACTACTTATATCATTATACCACTCAAAGCAATTTTATCAAGAATTCTATGGGTGAAAAGCACAGGAAATAGTAGTAAAAATTAAACGCAGCTATTACAAGCTATCCCATCTTTTTAATATTTATAAAATATACCTTAGCTAATCTGTCAACTTAGCCTTATCACTTTCAGAGCAGTTGATATATTCCCAAACAATAAAAAAAATAAGAAAATACCAGCATTATCTCCTCCCACATTACAGCACGAAAAAAGCTTAATGTCAAAAGCTCTTTTTTATTATAAATAAACTTTTTAATCTTCTTTTTCTTCACCCTTAGCATTAATACTATGCAGTAAGTCATAGCTTGCTAACAGTTAACCTTCGCTACACTTGCCTTCTTGGTAAGCTTGACCTGAGACTTACATTTGATTCTTCAGCCACTTCACTCCTTCACAAGCAGTACTACAATTTCAACATGGGTTGAGTTAATAAAATTGATTCTAGTAGATTATTTTTTATGGTATCTGTATATGGAAATATATCAAAGGGCTTTTGACTAATTTTTAAAAATCACCGTTCAAGAGAATAGGACAGTATTGTTAAAAATGAAAGCAAGGCAACCTACAAAACCACATCATTGAGCATATCAAGTGTGTCTGTTTGTCCAAGCTGTACCTACAAAATTAAAGCTTTGAATTTCTTCAATTGTACTGTCAATAGATTTAACACAATCGCATAAATACAATCCTTTTGACACCTCATACCCACATGATCTTTTCGACAAGATACAAAAGTGCAATCCCTTCTTATCATTTATCAATTCTTTAATACTGTTTCTTATGCATTTCTTTAACACTTCAGAAACATAATCATACCAAACTCGATTAATAGTTTGATTGCTCAATCTATGAAATCATTCATGCAGAAAAATCTTAATCTGTATTTTAAGCCATTTACCACACATTTCTTTTGACGTAATTCGTCCAAACAGCAGCTTACCCGCATCCATTAGTCGTGAAAATATTATATTGTCTCGCATAGGAACATATCCGATTTTTATACCATCCACATTTTTTATCGCTATAGCATATTCGTCATACTGATTATTCGGTTCTCGAAAAAAATCCAACCTGTCGCCTACTTTAAGATAAGGTTCTAACTCTTCGATACCTTCAATATGTGAAGTTCCAGCGACGTATGTATCAAACAAGTAAATATCTCTTTCAAAAGGCTTTGGAATGACAAGTTCTCCACCTTTGCCATGAAATAAGCCTATTAAATCTCCTTTGTTTGTTTTTATCAAATCTGCCATACAATCACCTCAACATCTCCTCTATACGTGCATTATAAGCAGCAATTGCTTCTTCATACTCATGCATTATGCTTTTTAATTCTGCCTTGCGAGCTGCAATTTTTTTAGGATCATTTATAAGTTCCTTTACTGTATATGGAAATTCAGACTTAATTTTTTCTATACTTTCTTTAACAGTTTTCATTAAATCAATAAGACGTTCTTTTTCTTCTGCAAGCTGCGTTATTGCATCCTTATGATCATCTGACAATATTGGCTCTGAAACCATTTCATCAATAATGCGAAGTGCATTTAAATCACCATTTTCATAAGCATTTACTGCATTATTAAACAAGTCAAGCTGAGCTTGTGTCAAATTTGGGTTTAAATCTGGATGCAATGCCTTGATAATTCTACGATAAAGCTTTTTTAGTTCCCTAGTTTCTTCATCTGACAAAACATCATAGTGACTACGTTCAATAGCAGCGTTCATCCTGTTTACCTGTTCGTCCAGCTTTTTTTGAAACTCTGCAAATTCAGCATCCAAAGTATCCTCTATCTGTCTGTACACTATTTTTTCTTGCCGGTTTTTTTTGGCCTGAATTAATTCTACTTTACGTTTTAGACGCAAATAAACACATTGGGCCTCAAAAACTTTATATTCTAAGCTACCTAGCTCAAGCATATAAACCATTTCTATATTTTTACATTCAACAAGACGAAGCTCATCCCGTTCCAAAACCAACATTGAAAGCTCTATACGTAGCTTATCTACTTCTTCTTTTAACTTCTGGAAGTCTGGAAACAATATTATATTATCAACCATTCCTTAACCTCCAATTCTTATACACCAGTTATGTCAAAAAATTTATAAACATTCACATAGCTATTTTCATAAACCTATTATATAATTAACCAACAAACTGAGTCTACAAAATACATACAATTTATTCAAAAAGTTATTACTTAAGCAATATTGTCAGGAACCTTAAGATATAAAACATTATAAATCTCCAGCTCATATAAAGCATACTACATTTTATATCGTTTAGTATATAATTTGAATTGTTTATCGGGTTAAACTATACCCTATGTCCACCGTAGGCAACAATGCACATTATTCTAGTATAACAGATTTTTTAATATTTGATTTCTAATTTCAGAATTATTCCTTTAAATCCTATCAAAGACAATAGAGCTATTTTAAAAGTTTATAGATGTGACATTAAAACGACACATTCCTCATAGCTCGAGTTGATGAAATTGATGTCTGCAGGCAATTTTTTATAGTATCTGTTCGTGGAAACATGTCAACAGGTTTTTAGTAGTTTTTTTGTAAAGTATCTGTATGCGGGAACATGTCATGAAATGATGTGGCATAGTTGCGGGTAATTTGCATTTCTACTTATTCTTCTATCTTTATTTCAATACTATATTTAGAGTTAATAAAAAGTTTCCAGGTATTGAAACGGCTGTTTACACATTTTTTGTACAGCGCTCAAATCCTGGAAACTCCTAATTACTTATTACTTACTTTTCTCTCTTCCCTATAAAGCATTAAAACTATCATAGCTAACAGTGAAGCAATAGCAACTGTAGAATATACCTGTTTAAACCCATTATTTAATGTGGTCTGAAATTCTTGTTCAATTACACTACGTTTGTTTTCAATTGCTGTTAAATAATTTGTTTTAGCGGTATCAAATGCCCCCGGTATAGCTTCTTTCAAAGTAGTCATTTTATCAACAATATCTGTCATTTGCATTACCGCACCCTTCATACCTTCAATTCTACCCTGCATCTCAGGAATTGGTGGCATTGCAGCGATTGCGTCTGATAATTGCGATATAGAATCATTGATACTATTGATCCCCAAATCAAGCCCATTGGTTATATTCGTTATGATGGAAGGTGTCATTTGCGCAAACATATAATCAGCCATAGCTTTGGTACTATCCGTGATAGTTGTAACATCAGAGGATTTCAGCATTTCTAAAATCTCATCCGACATTTTAAATTTGCCGCTGTTACTTGCCATGTCAAATTTCATAGTTTCCATTGCAGTTAAATCCGGTATATCAACTTCTTTCAGTTTCTCTGCCATAGAAGGGTCCGCCTTTAACTTATTGAACTCCTCTGTAAGTTCCTGTGCATATGGAAGCGGCGGAACCGATATTTCATTCGGAAGAAGTTTCATGACATTGCCTTGCACTGACATTCCAGCATGGGATATTAAGCCGACCATAATCGCAGGAGCAATAGCAGTTCCAATGGAGCGTACTAATGAAACAGTTGCAAGCGCTGAGTTTGATTCTTCAACCTTGGTATTATCAAGCATCATATAGTTAATCGGAGTTCCCATAGTGAATCCAATTCCAATACCAAGCAGAATTAAGCATATTACTACGGCAAATAAGCTCGGATGGGCTGCTGCATAAAATATAAGAAATACAGAGCCGGCAATCGAAGCTATAAAGCCGGTCGCAAGTACAGCCTTCGCTCCGAATTTATCAATCAGCTTACCGGAAAACGGAGCCCCTATGCCTGCGAATAATCCCAGTATAATAACGAAATATCCGCCGCTTCCGGTAGCTATTTTCAATGAATTCTCTGCAAACTGAGGTACAAAAATCATACCCATAATAATTATACCGGTAAT
>ENA-OWOZ01001514-OWOZ01001514.1-bioreactor-metagenome-genome-assembly--contig:-NODE-1514-length-20788-cov-3.271643_pt1 | contig 20788 bp, 20 predicted proteins | sample MGYA00238140_ERZ651804 | MGnify/ENA primary metagenome ERZ651804 (study PRJEB26910, sample SAMN07631232) | bioreactor metagenome | isolation source: Switchgrass digestor | place: USA: Dartmouth... | reverse complement strand
GGTGGGCACAATAGGGCTCGAACCTATGACCCTCTGCTTGTAAGGCAGATGCTCTCCCAGCTGAGCTATGCGCCCATCGTCTCTAACGACAAGATTTAGTATACAGCATAGTTGCTTCAAAGTCAAGTTAAAAAATTTATAAATTAGCTAAATGGCTTAAACTTGTATTGCTTTTTTCAATATATCTTGAAGTTCCTCTTTATTAAATAAGTATTTTTTATTGCAGAAGTGGCATATCAATTCTGCTTGACCTTGTTCCTCGATTAATTCTTTTAAATCTTCTACTCCTATAGCAACTAGCGCTTTTTCCAACCTGGCTCTATTACAATTACACCTATATCTTATCTCTTTTCTTTCATGAATTGTATATTCAATATCCTTCATTATAATCTGTACTAGACCTTCAATTCCCTCATCAGCAATAATATCAGTTACTGAATTGATGCTCGTAACATTTTTTTCTAATAAATCTATTGTATTATCATCAGCTTGTGGCATTACTTGCACAATAAAACCACCTGCTGAATCTACATTGCCGTTAATAGCGATTCTGACACCCAATGCCACAGCTGTAGGTGTTTGCTCAGAAGAGGCAAAATAAGAAGCTATATCCTCTCCAATCTCACCATTTACAATTGGTACCTGACCAATATAAGGCTCCTTTAAGCCTAAATCCTTTATGACAGTAAAAATGCCGTTTCTACCTACAGCTCCTCCAACATCTAGCTTTCCTTTATCATTTAATGGCAAATCTACAAATGGATTAGCTATATAACCTCTAACATCACCTGTTATATCTGATACAACAATAATGCTCCCGGCAGGTCCTTTTCCATTTATTTGTAATGTTATCTTATCTTTTTCAGATTTCAACATGGTTCCCATCATGCTACCAGCAGTTAACATACGCCCTAAAGCTGCGGTTGTAACAGGGTAGGTGTTGTGTATCAATCTAGCTTCTTCAACAATGTTTATTGTTGTACAGCACAATAATCTTATACTCCCATCTGCACTGGTACATCTTAATAATATGTCTTTCATTTTACCTCCTATTTTGTCCTATTGACACTTTTTAGCTATAAAAAATATTCTTTCACTTTTTTCATTGGCTTGAGTATATTTGAATTCATCCAAAGCTTCAATTTCGTTGAAATCTGTCTCTTTTAAAATTTCATATATTTCCTCAATTTTATAAGCTTTTTGAATATGAATCTCCTCTATTCTTCTATATAGTGTGCCATCAGGTACGAAAAAATTCAACCTCATGGTTACAATTGAAGAATTGACATCGAACTCATTCTCCCAGCTATAAAAGACCCCATTTTTCTCTTCAATAAAAGTGTTATCACCTATTATTCTCTTAAGTTTATGGAAGCTGCTTATATCAAATATAAAAATTCCGCCAGGATTCAAGATTTTGTTAACTCCTTGAAAAACTTTAGTGAGTTCATTTTTGTCAGTTATATAATTTATTCCATCACAAGCGCAAAGGGCTGCGTCAAATTTCCTTGTTAATGTCAGATTTCTCATGTCTTGTCTCAAAAATCTGATTTTTTCTCCATACATTCTAGCTTTATTCTCAGCTATTGAAAGCATTTGCTCTGATGCATCTATTCCCCATAGATTATAACCAAGCCTGGACATAGGTATTGTTATATTACCGGTTCCACATGCCAAATCTAAGACATAATTTGGAGTTATACCTTTAGATTTAATTATATGATGTAAGTATTCTGCCCATTTCTCATAGTCCACTTCATCCATCAATGTGTCATATATTTGGGCAAAGTTCTCATAACAAGTCATAAGACATTACTTCCTTATCTGTGAAATTTATAGTATGAAATAGTGTTCTTTCTTTTCTTTTTTCTTCTGCCTAACAAGTATCCCGTTATAAAAGAAATTACAATAAAGATAATTGAAAGATATTTAAAACCTTTAATTTTCTCCATCAAGCTCTCCAGCTTAAATAATGCAATAGTCTTATCTATAATACTCTCTTTTTCAACATTTTGCTCAGGTCTTTCCTGTTCAATAATTTCAACAACTTCTATATAATTCTTTCCGGCTGTCTCCATCCATTTGTTGATATATTCATTATCTTCTTTTGCTTGAGTTTGTAAAGTTTTCATAATATCCAACAGCTCTAAATCTGATACATCCTTTTCTATGGTCTGATCTAAATCATATAATATCTTATATTTTAGTCTGCTTGGATACAACATATTATAATTCAAGTCCTTAATATACTCCACATATTTAGAGAAATCTGCCTGTTTTCTATAAGCTTCGGCTTTTATATATTTAATCTGGTTTGAATTAAAAGTTGGATCTGTTGGATTGTTAAGATATTCATCACATAGAGTATTTACAGATTCGTAGTCTTTCTTTCTAAAAGAAGCTGCAATATTTTTGAGCTTCTTATCGGAACTGAAATCAAATCTATCAACGGACAGCTTATCAACCAGTTCATAATCTAAACCAAGTATCTCGCTGCCTTTATTTACTTCCATTGTAAGTCTTTTATTGCCACTTAATACTGTCTTCTCTTCTGTAATTCCAATTGTATCTAAAACATTGTATGGATAAAAATCATATAGTGAAAGTACAATAGTAGATGCATCTGAGTACACAAGATCTTTATTCTTATGATATCTGATGCTATACATTCCCTTGCTGTCATTTTTAAGCTTGCTTTCATACCTTACATTAATAACTTTAGTTTCATTAGCTTTGAACCATAGGCTGGCTGTATGCCATTTCGAAGCCTTAGGTAAAATATCTAAAGGATATCTATCCTCAATATAGCTTTTATTTCTGTTATAGTATTTAACTGGGTTACCCTTTTCAGTTATTTGTAAATTCTCCAGATTATTTGAAGGTAGACCCAGTATTGCCTCCAAAGTATTTTGAGTCAAGTTTTTTATAACATACTCCCCATTATAAATCAGCTTGTCCTCATTAATTTCAATTGCCGAGTTCTGTCCTACCAACTGAATGTCGTAGGTGTTAAGTATTTGCACATCGTAGCCATTCCAAATATTTTCTTCATCCGCCAGCGTAGTCGAAAAAGTGCAAATCATAATAATAGCCAATAGTATTGATATTCCAGTGATAGGTTTTCCTCTCAAAAATGCCACCTCCCTAACAAAGATATTACTATAATTGATTTTACAATAATAAGCTTAAATATACAATTGACTATAAAACTTATTTATAATAAATATTTGGTAACTAATATTGACATGAGTTTTTATCCATGTTAATATAAATGAAATTAATTATAGTATGTAATTCACGAGATAGAGGTGCGCTTTTAATTATTAAACAACATGAGGTAGTGTTTGCCTATGAGTGCTGTTGAAAGGTAAAAGCGCCGAAGGGAGAAAAATAACACTGTTTTTCTTGCCTGGTTCATGCATAAATAATGCCTGGACTGTCATCTTTATAGATGGAGAGCTATCCATGAATTATGTTATAAATACATTTTATAGAATGTGTTTTGTCATTTTTCATGTCAGCTTTCGGGCTGACTTTTTATTTATTCTAAATATGGCAAGAGTGATATTAATATCATATAATTAATTAAATAATTTTATTTAGGGGGTAATTAAATGAAGAAATATAATATTGCAGTTGTTGGTGCTACAGGAATGGTTGGTAGAACAATCCTTAGGATACTAGAGGAAAGAAATTTCCCAATAAATAATTTATATGTTTTTTCCTCCATGAAGTCTGCTGGAACAAGTATCCAATTCAAAGATAAAACTTATATAGTGGAAGAATTATGCGAAACATCCTTTGATAGAGATATAGATATTGCTCTATTCTCTGCTGGTGGCTCTATCAGCACTAAATTTGCACCTATTGCAGCAGCTAAGGGTGTAGTAGTTATTGATAACAGCAGTGCTTTTAGGATGCATAAAGAAGTGCCTCTAGTTGTTCCTGAGGTAAATGAATCTGATATTATCAATCATAATGGTATAATTGCAAACCCTAACTGTTCTACTATCCAAGCCGTTATTGCATTAAAACCTCTCCATGATAATTATAATATAAAGAGAATTGTTTACTCAACTTACCAAGCCGTATCCGGTTCTGGTGTAAAAGGAGTTACTGACTTGGAGAATGGTTTGGCAAATAAACCCCACGCTTTCTACCCTCATCCTATTGCCAACAATTGCCTTCCTCATATAGATGTTTTTACTGAAAATGGCTATACAAAGGAAGAAATGAAAATGATTGATGAAACTAAGAAAATTTTAAATAACTTTGATTTGAAGATAACCGCCACAACAGTGAGGGTGCCTGTTTTCAACTGTCACTCAGAGTCAGTAAATGTTGAATTCTACAAAGACTTTAAGTTAGAAGAATTAAAGGAAATACTGAAAAATTCTCCCGGCATAGTGCTAGCCGATGAACCTGAAAATAATATATATCCTTTAGCTTCCCTAGCCAATGGCAGAGATGAGGTTTTTGTCGGCAGAATCAGAAGGGATGAATCAGTAGATAGTGGAATAAACATGTGGATCGTAGCTGACAACATCAGAAAAGGTGCTGCGACAAATGCTGTACAGATTGCAGAATCTTTAATAAAGTTAATAAAATAAAGGAGGTACTGATATGGCTTTGTTCAAAGGCTCTGGAGTCGCAATTGTGACCCCATTTACAAATGAAGGCGTTGATTTTGATAAACTAGGTGAATTGATAGAATGGCACATAAGCAGCGGTACTGACGCAATCATAATTTGCGGTACTACAGGAGAAGCCTCGACTATGACAGATGATGAGAAAAAGGCTGCTTACAGGTTTACAGTAGAAAAAGTGGCAAAGAGAATACCTGTCATAGCTGGAACAGGCAGTAATAATACCAAGCACAGTATAGAGCTATCAAAGTATGCAGAAAGTGTAGGATGTGATGGCTTGCTATGTGTTACTCCTTACTACAACAAAACAACTCAGAAGGGATTGATTGAACATTATGCTGCTATAGCAGATTCAGTCAATATTCCAATTATAATCTATAATGTACCTGGAAGAACTGGACTGAATGTACTGCCAGATACTTTAAAAAAGTTATCCTTCCATAAAAACATTGCTGGAGTTAAAGAAGCAAGTGGAAATATCAGTCAGGTTGTAGAGATTGGAACCTTCTGCAATGAGAATTTTGCAATGTATTCAGGAAATGATGATCAGGTAGTTCCTCTTCTCTCTGTAGGTGGTATAGGAGTTATATCTGTTGTTGCTAACATTGCACCAAAGGAAATGCACGATATGGTTATGAGTTATCTTGATGGTGATATAAAGCATGCTATGGAACTCCAATTAAAAATTAAACCTTTAAATGATGCTCTATTTTGCGAAGTTAATCCGATACCAGTAAAGACTGCTATGAATCTTTTGGGCCACGAAGTTGGAGAGTTAAGGCTCCCCTTGACTTCCATGTCAGATAAGAACTTAGATTTTTTAAAAAATGCGCTTTTATCCTATGGTCTTCTTTAAGGGGGTAAAGTTTTGATAAACATATTGTTAAACGGCTGCAATGGCAAAATGGGACAAACGATAACTCAATTACTTAAAGAAAATCCCAATATGAAAATTGCTGCCGGCATAGATACAAATCCTGAAAAGTTTAATAATGAATATAAAGTATATAAAGAAATAATGGATGTAGAAGAAACTGCAGACCTGGTTTTAGATTTTTCTCATCCTAACAGTATTGATAAAATTATTGAGTACTGTATAAGTAAAGGTATAGCTTTAGTAGTTGCTACTACAGGTTTATCTCAGTCTCAGTACGAGCTTTTAGCAAAAACCTCCAACAAGATACCGGTATTTCAATCCGCAAATATGTCCTATGGTGTCGCTGTAACTGTTGAATTATGCAAGAATGCAGCAAAGACTCTAGGTAAGGATTTCGATATAGAAATAATTGAAAAGCATCATAATGAGAAAAAGGATGCTCCTAGCGGCACAGCACTAATGATAGCCAAAGAAATCAATTCTACATTGAATAACAACTTAGAGTTCATATATGATAGACACCAAAAAGGAGCTAGAAAGCCAATTGAAATGGGTATATATTCTCTCAGAGGTGGTACTATTCCTGGAGAACATATAATAACTTTTGCTGGCAAGGATGAGATAATAGAAATAAAACACACAGCATTATCTAGAAAGATTTTTGCAGAGGGTGCAATAAAGGCAGTAGAATTTACTGTTGGGAAAAAACCCGGCTATTACAATATGAAAGATTTACTTAAGGAGATAGTTAAAAATGAATGATATTGATTTTACTAATCCATATAAGATTGCTGAATTTATAAAAAATGCAAGGAAAAGTACACCGGTTAAAGCCTATATAAATGGTAGGCTAGACATTACAGATTTCGGTTCCATTGATTTTTATGGTTCAGGTAGTTTTTGGATATTAATTGGTGAAAGCGGAGAAATTGAAAAATATATAGAGAACAATTCTGATAAAATTCAAAAATATCATATTGAATATGATAGGAGAAATTCTGCTATACCACTATTAGATACTAGAAAGATAAATGCCAGAATAGAACCTGGAGCCATTATAAGGGATAGAGTATCCATTGGCAATAATGCTGTCATAATGATGGGAGCGATAATCAATATAGGTGCAGAAATAGGCAGCGGCACAATGATAGATATGAATGCAGTATTGGGTGCCAGAGCAACTGTAGGTAATAACTGTCATGTAGGTGCTGGTGCTGTATTGGCGGGCGTCTTGGAACCACCAAGTGCAAAACCTGTTGTGATTGAAGATGATGTATTAATCGGTGCTAATGCTGTAATACTTGAAGGTGTTACTGTTGGAAAAGGTGCTGTTGTAGCTGCTGGTTCAGTGGTAACCAAAGATGTGCCGGCAGGAACTGTTGTTGCTGGTACTCCTGCCAAAGTTATCAAAAACACCAGCGATTTGGATAAAAATAAGAATGAACTACTAGATGATTTGAGAAAATAGGATGTGATTTTATGCCGATAGTTGTACAAAAATATGGTGGAAGTTCAATTGAAAGTATTGAAAAAATAAGAAATGTTGCAAATAGAATTGCACAACGCAGAAGTGAAGGTTTTGATTTGGTAGTAGTGGTATCGGCAATGGGTAAAACCACAGACTATCTCATAGATATGGCACATCAAATAAGTAATACACCAAAAAAGAGAGAAATGGATGTTTTAATGGCAACAGGGGAGCAAGTTTCAATATCTCTTCTATCCATCGCATTAAATGATATTGGAGTTGCTGCAGTATCTTTTACAGGTCCCCAGCTAGGCATCAAAACAGAGGGATATCATACAAAGTCAAGAATTGCTGAAATTAATGAAGGTATTATACTAGATGCTATAGGCAAAGGTAAAGTAGTAATAGTTGCAGGTTTTCAAGGAGTCAATGAGAAAAACGAAATAACTACCTTAGGTCGAGGAGGTTCTGATACTACTGCAGTAGCAATAGCCGCCAAGCTTGGCTGCCCTTGTGAGATATATACGGATGTGGATGGAATATATACCGTTGACCCAAGGCTGTTTCCATCTGCAAGAAAGCTAGAAACCATAAGTTATGAAGAAATGTTGGAGCTGGCAAGCTCAGGTGCAGGAGTAATGCATACCCGTTCAATAGAATTGGCTGAAATATACAATGTGCCTATAACTGTTGCACTGAACACAGGCAATATTAAAGGAACTATTATTAAGGAGTTGGATGAAACTATGGAAAAAACAGCAATTACAGGTCTTGCGGTTGATAACAATGAAGCTATGATAACATTGAATGGAGTGCCTCATGATATAAAAATCATAGCAGACATCTTTGCTAAAATTGCTAAGCTGGATATAAATATTGATATGATAAGCCAGACAACTCCTGTAAACAAACTTGTTAGCATATCATTTACTATACCTAAAAATGATCTGTCTCAGGCAACGAGTATACTTGAGCAGTATAAAAAAGATATCTTTACTTTTAGTTATGAAACATTTGATAACATAACAAAGCTTTCTGTCATAGGAATAGGAATGAAAAGCCAATCAGGAGTAGCTTCAAAAATGTTTAATATACTAGCTGAAAACGATATAGCTGTACACATCATAACAACATCAGAAATAAAAATATCTTATGTAATAAATCCTGAAGATCAGAAAAAAGCTATTGAAGCAGTAGCAAGAGAATATAATCTATAAGAAAGTCTTCCTAAGGGTTAAAAAAATGGAATGGATATTTACCATTCCATTTTTATTTATACACCTCTCTTGCTGAAACCTCTGCCTAATACTTCTGCAGTGTCGCTTACCGCCATAAAGGCATTTGGATCAATCTCTCTCACAATCTGCTTTAATTTTGCAAGTTGGTTTAATGTCACTATACAATATACAACTTTTTTCTTGCTTCCAGTAAATGCTCCTTCTCCCTCTAGATATGTTACACCCCTATGTAGTCTTTTAATTATTTCTTTTACAACCTCATTTTCTTTCTCTGATATAATAATAACTTGTTTTCTTATATCAAAACCTTGCAGTACCTTATCCAAAACCTGAGAGGCTACATAAATTGCTATCAAGGTATATAGAGCAGGTTTTAATCCATATATGAAGGAAGCTGTTGTTATTATTATAAGATTAATGATAAGTGAAATACTACCAAGGTTAAAGGACATATATTTTTTTATTATTACGGCTATTATATCAACTCCACCCTGAGATGCTCTATTTCTAAATACTATTCCCATTCCAATACCGTTTAATATACCTCCATATATGCTAGACAGCATTATATCATCTACAAGATAAAGTTCTCTAAGAAAACTAAAATAATCAATGAAAAATGAAAATGATGTCATACCTATCAAGCTCAGTATAATAAATTCCTTATCTATAAATCTATAACCTAATATAAATATAGGTACATTTAAAGCAAAAATAAGGATACCTGGACTTATCCCTGTAAGGTAGTTAGTAATAAGTGCTATTCCGCTTATACCTCCGCTTAGCAGTTTATGAGGCATTATAAAAGCATTAAAAGAAATGCCGCTAATGATGCCGCCTAAAAGTATAACAAATATCATTACTGGATATTTAAATTTACTGTTATATAATTTTTCAATAAAACTCATTCTAGAACCCCCATTATTATATAATACATAAATTGCAACACTGTTTCAACGAAGTTGGATATTTATTACTCTGCATAGGTTTAGAGCATCTTAGCCTTGCTATTTACATTATATATAGATTTGTAAAAGGCAACAATAGCTAAACCATATATATGCAAAGAAAAAAGGAACTTTACGCTCCTTTTTACTAATCCTGATCACTTTCCGTTTCATCAAAATCCGTACTATCATCAGATGATTTATTTTCAAGATTATCTTTATTGACTACTTCCATCTTTGAGATAGATACTTCGTAAGCAACCCTTGTAATAATCTCTTCTTCAGAAATCTTCTTCTGGTACTCTCTACTTTGTATTCTGCCCCATATTTTAATTCTATCCCCTACCTGCAGCTTTTCTGAATACCTAGCATTTCTACCCCAAGCTATACATGGAATATAATCAGATTTGTTATAAGGACGATTTACAGCAATAAGCATATCTGTTATTTCTCTGCCAAAAGGTGTGGTGCGATATATAGGTTTTTTGCATATGTAACCATCTAGGAAAATCTGATTTGGGTTTTTTAATTCTTCATCAGATAAGCTTACATTTCTGGCGAAAACCGTCAATATTAATTTATTACTTCCATCAATAAATTTATTATAAGACCGAAGTTGCCCCTCTATTAATAATTGAGTGCCTTTTTCGATATTTATGCCTACCATTAATCTTTCAGATATGGTAACGGGCAATTCATCTGAAACATCACTCAATCTGGGCACTATTAAATTAACATTATAAAAATCCTCACCAAACATTTCATGGCTAAAAACAGGATTATCTTTTACAACCCCTGAAACTGTAACAACATTATTTGATATAATCTTGTCAACCATTTTTGACCCCCACTCCTTCCTTGTTCTTGCGTTTTACGATAATCTACACTATTAATATTCACATGTCTAAAATAATATGAATAGAATTATCATTAATATTTACTTTGAAGAAGTAATTCTATTATAAACTGAGATGAATATATCTCATCACCGCCAAGTATTAAAAGAACATCTCTGTCAGACAAGTGTCCTATAATGCTCATCAAAGCTTTTGATAATTGTTCAAAACATTTTATCTGTAAATTATCAGGTAATTGTTGGTAATCTTCTATTATATTTGATTTTTCATCTAATACTATAGTCAACTCTTTAATATCCAAACTTATACTCCATTCATTTGCCAAGCTAAAAACGAACCTTCTAAAATCTTTATGATACAGTTTCGAGTCTGAAATTATGATATATAGATCTTTGTAATCCAGCATTTGCATCTTTTCAAAAGTTTCTTTGTAATCGTTTTCTGTTATACAATAGCTGTTTATGAGTATAAAACTGTCATGTTTAACTATTGAAAAATCTCTTCCTTTGTCATCATACTCATATAGAGCTTCTCTAATACACTCTAATCTGATATCATAATATAAAGCACAGCTAATGGCAGCCAAAGCCGAATATACCTTGTTGATACCCAATCCCTTTATTGACACGGGTAATTCAAAAGGCTCTATCATTGTTCCTGATTTACTGCAAAATGTTCTCTGAAGACAGTAATTGAATTTTGTTATCTCTCCATGTTCAATGCTAGTAGCAGTGACTGCAGCCTTTTTATTTAATCCAAATGTTATCACTATATTTTTGTTTTCTCCGTCAATGGCTTTTAATATATATGGATTATCAATATTTATAAATAACGGCTTCTCTGAGTTGGTACTATATATTTCCCTCTCTTCCATAGGACATTCATCTATTAATATATTGCAGTCATATCTAGGTTTTAACACTAACTCATATCTCTTTATATCACTGCAATAGTTTATAGGAATTATTCTTATATTATTGGAAATGCACAGCAATATATAATAAAAGAGTTTTTCAGCTGTTGATTTAAACTTATCTGATACAACAGCATAAGTAAAATCTGTTAATTCAATTTTCGCCACAGAGCTTGTAAAATGTTTAGCGAATATTCCATCTAGAAGATTGACAACAAGGTCTCCTTTTCCTCCACCATAAACCCCTACAAGATTGATATTATCTATAGGTCTTCCGTATAAAAGATTTAATAATGTGAAATATGTTTCCTCAATATCTTTCACTTTAATTATAGGGATTTGAGGATCTGAAACAGACTTATCTGTAATAATTAGAGAAGCTCCATTTTTATATGCTTTATATATACCTTTTCTACTTTTTTGATACATATCTATATAAATCATTCCTGGAGCTGAATTTTCTGAATCAGTTGTCATTCTCTTATTTCCAAGTATTTGTCCCCAATGTCTAAACATATTATCAACTCCTATATACATAGTATAATATATAGTTCGCCGATAATATATTTTTATGTATTTCTAAAAATTTGGACTTTAGTATGATTATAACATTTATCGTATACTTATCAAATATTGAATATTTATCTTTTCCATATTGATACATAAATGGTCCACAACTCCTGTACACTATAGTTCCCTATTCATCAATTCTAAACAGCTAATAAACAGAGATATGAAGCTAATTTTACTTTTTTCTAATAAAGGGATACTGTCTGAAGTTGTTACAACGCTTACTTTTACCTAAACTTCGCTCTATTTCCTCTATTCCATCTGATAAATCATTAATCTCATTAGATATTCTAATGACTTTTTCTATTGCAAAAGCCATTTTTATAGCCTTTTTTATTGTTCTATTTATATCATTTTTCCCCATAGTGACACCTGCCTTTGAAAACATTTATCCTTTGTACATTATATTAAGCCAGCCCAATTGTTTATACTATTTATGCTTTATCTGTTTTCCTGTATGGTCAATGTAGTAGTTATCTTTATATATCAATTGAGATATAGGAACAATTTCGTAGCCCATCTGATGCAGTTTATCAAGTATTATAGGAAGGGCCTTTGTTATGTAGGTAGCATTGTTATGAAACAAAACAATAGATCCATTTTTAACCTTAGAAATTACTCTATCAACGATGGCATTTACGCCATAGTCCTTATAATCAAGAGAATCTACATCCCATTGAATAACATAATAGCCTAACTCTTTGCAAACTCTTATTACTTTATTGTTATAATCACCAAATGGTGGCCTGAATAAGTTCACCTTTTTCCCGGTTATCGCTTCAATTTTATTTGATGTGGTTGTCAATTCTTCTCTTATCTTCTCTTCGCTCAATTGGGACATATTTGGATGATTAGCAGAATGATTTCCTATCTCATGTCCCTCTTCATCAATTCTCTTTACCATATCTGGATACTTATCAACCCAAAAAGCTACAAGGAAAAATGTTGTTTTTACATTATGTTCTTTTAGTATTCTTAGAATATCTTCCGTCTTATCCGAACCCCAAGCAGCATCAAAGCTTATAGCTATCTTCTTTTCTTCAGTATCTACACAATAAATAGGTATCATTTTTTCATTATTTACAAATGCACTGATAATACCTTTATTAAATCCAAAAGTATATATGGCTGATAATAAAACTATCAACATTACTGAAATAAATATTCTTAAGTGCCTTTTGCTTATTATAAATAGTTTCATTTCAAAACCTCCCATAAAAATTTCTATACTTTAACACGCAATAAACATATATCCTCAATTAAATATATGATATAATTAAAGTCCAATATCCAAGATTCTACAAATAAATATTGAATTGTTGTATTAATGATCAAATATAATTATAATAGAGATGTTGCCGTTGTTTGTTTCTAATAATGTCTTGCGATTGGAGTGGTATAATTGAACATAGCCTTTTTTCTTGTGGCAAAATCTGAAGTAATCTACTTAAGCCCTAAAAACACAATGAGGCAGGCTTTGGAAAAAATGCAGTATCACGGCTACACTGCCGTTCCTTTAATTAACAATAAAGGTAGATATGTCGGAACTATTACCGAAGGTGATCTATTATGGAAACTTAAGAATACTCCTGGTCTAAATTTTGAAAATACAGACAAAGTATTGCTGGAAGATGTACCACAAAGGGTAAATAATATAGCGGTAAGAATAAACGCCCATATGGAAGATCTTCTCACCCTTGCGGTTGCACAGAACTTCGTACCTGTAATTGACGATAATGATATTTTTATTGGGATAATTAGAAGAAGAGAAATAATTGAATACTTTGCTAAAAAGTACATTTCAAATTTTGATAATGAAAAATAAAGAAGTCTTCATGAAGATTTAACACTAAGGAAACTTATTTTTCTTATGGTCTATAGAATGCTTTATAAATCGATGGATCTCCAAGGTAATAATTTCATGATTAATTAATAACAATATAGGCAAAATAGTGCTAAAGAGATTAGATAATACAATAAAATAATCTTGGAGGTGCTGATATTGAGTAATAAAGATAACAATTTCCGAAATAAATTTAAAGAAGAGGTTGCCAGTCAATTAGGCATTAACTTGAAGCCTGGAGATAATGGTTCTCTCTCAGCCAGAGATGCCGGTAGGATAGGTGGTGAAATGGTAAGAAGAATGATAAAAGCTTACCAAGAAAAACTTCAGTAGTAAATAAAATATTAAAAAAGCGGATAAGACTAATTCTCATCCGCTTTTTTATTGCTCTCTAAATTATATGTGATTAATTTCTTATTGCTCATTTCTAGTCTCTCTATGTCAATGTTACTGATTTCACTCTCAGGTATTGTAACAGTATTTGGATCTCCATCACTCACATATTTCTTATCCGGATTATTTTCAAAATATTTGAGATAATCATATATACCTGTACCTTGAACCTTCATCTCGCTGGCCCTAACTCTTGGTAATCTCTGGGGATCAAAGTCAATACTGTTAGGTGAAGGAGCAGGATTGCTTCCGACCTTTAAAACTGCTTTATGAAAATAATTAAAACCTTCAAAACTACCGGATATGACATATTTATAGCCATCACCTTTAGGAGCAGCACCATAGGGTAATGCTAATGATTCTACAATATAATCACCAAGGATCTCCTTGGTCTGTCGAGCATTTTTGCTTAAAGATTCTTGAACTTCCTCAATGCTAACCTTTCCTAGGTTCTCATGGTTATACCCATGATTCCCTATTTCGTAACCATTTTCTATAAGAAAATCAAATTTATCTTTTATCAGTTCTTTCTGTCTAAAAGGAACAGGATAATATACAAAGAAACTAGCCGCCCTGCCAAAATCGGGATGATCTTTATAGAAGTCTTCTAATACTCCTACAGCGCAGTTTGGATCTATTCTAGTTTCTCCTCCTTCTTCTATAAGATTAAACTGGTTAAGTAAACCATCATCAAATGTTATTACTACTGGAGTATACCCAGCTTCAATATTTATATTATTGTTTATGTAATCTCTTAAGCTTAAAAGTCTATAACCCTTATCGTAAAGAGTCTGCAAATCCTTTTTGAAATTCTCAAATGTTCGTACCCATTCTGATTCTTCCTCCCCAATGCCATGGTACATAAGAATCATTACTTTTCCATTTTCATTAGGTTTTATCTTTTCATAATCTATCTTATTGCTTTCCTCATCTGTCTCATTGCTATCAATATCCTTTTCTTCCTCTACATGCTCAACATCTCCAATAGATGGCTTGTCCACATTTTCTAAATTTTTAATACCAGCATTTGCACAGCTTGATAATAACAAAGATAGTGCTAATAGTATAATAACAGAAACTTTTTTCATTTTTGCCTCCTATATTAACGCTTTAAGAATATTATAACATAGCAAACACAGCAAATCGACAAATTTTGTATCTATTCCAAACTTTAACTACTATTCCATTGAAAATACAGGTTAAATTATTAATTATATGCTTCTTTAAATGATTTTATTCAAAAAAGAAAGAAGTTCTAGTATTTATTTTTTATATCAGGGAAAATTATTATCACAAAGATAAAAAAATAATTTAAGGGGGAATTTAAATGGCATTAGGAAGTGGAAATTATAATAAAGGATTAGAAGTACCAAAGGCCCATCCGGCTTTAGATAATATGAAATATGAGATAGCTGCAGAATTCAATTTACCTGTTTACCAAGGTTCTGAAGACTACTGGGGAAATCTTACAGCAAGAGATTGCGGCAGGGTAGGCGGCGAAATGGTTAAAAGAATGATAGCAATGGCACAAAACCAAATGACAAATCAACAATAAATAAATTATAAAAATCAGACACTGGCTTGTCTGATTTTTATAATTATTATGATATAATTATATAGTAATGTTATTCAGGGGTGATTAGATGAATGGTAATAGCAATGAAATAGCTCTAAATAAACTGATAGTCTTGTTAATATTAAAAGAAATTGATATCCCACTGACAACTGGTCAGATAACAGATATTGTACTAGAAAACAACCTTATAAATTACTTTGATCTTCAACAATGTCTAGTTGAATTGGAAGAATCCAAAATGATTGTTAGATTTGGCAACAAGGAAATGTATAAAGCAACAGAGATGGGGTTAAAAACTGTTGAATTATTTATATCTCGTATTGATAGTAAAATTAGGTCAACTATAGAAAACTACATACTAAAAAATAAAGAAAAAATTAGATTGGAAACTCAAGTTCGGTCAGACATCATAAAAAAGAGCAATACAGAATATATTGTTAATCTAAAAGTTGTAGAAAAGGATATAGAATTGATTAATCTCAGTCTTAATGTAGTATCATCTGAACAAGCTAAGCTAATTTGCTCAAATTGGGAAAACAAATATTATCAGGTCTATGATCAGATAATGAACATATTGATTAAAAAATGAGAATAAGGCACTATGCCTTATTCTCATTTGATATTATATTATATAATTCTCCCACAAGGTATAGGGAACCACATATTACAATTATAGAATTGCTATCATAAACATCTTTTGCCTTTTCAACTGCTTGAGTGATAGAAGATATGGCATGAACCTCCTGGCAGAAGTCTTTAGCTTCCCTAGCTAATTCTTTAGCACTTAGGGCTCTTTCGCTTGCAGGTTCAGTAGCGATAATTACTTTAGCCATAGGAGCTAATAATCTTATACTGTCCCTATGATTTTTATCTTTCAGCATTCCTATTACCATAATAATGTTTCTATCATGAAAATACTTTTCCAATGCTTTAGATAAAGCATGTATACCATCTTCATTATGTGCTCCATCGATAACTATGAGAGGTTCTTTAGAAATAATGCTAAGTCTTCCAAGCCATTTTACATTTTCTATCCCTTTTCGTATGCTGTCTTCGCTTATTCGATATCCCAAATCCCTCAGGTTTATTGCAGCAGTTATTGCAACAGCTGCATTTAGCAATTGATGATCTCCTAATAGCGGTAATTTTATATCTCTATAAATTTCCCCATTATATGAATAGTCCATTATTTGTCCGTCCAAACCAAAACCTCTCTGTAAAACATCTTTTGGCGATACTTTTATACAACTGGTTTGTTGCTCATGACAAACGGCTTCTATGACTCTCTCAGCTTCTTCAAACCTCTGAGGGTATAGTATGGTGGTTTGATTGCTTTTTATTATTCCAGCTTTTTCTAGAGCTATTTTTTCTATGGAATCACCAAGAATATCCATATGGTCATAGCTTATTGATGCTATAACTGAAATAATAGAATCTAAAACATTTGTAGCATCATATCTGCCGCCTAACCCTACTTCAACCACGGCTATATCGATACCCATATCCTTGAAGTATAAAAAGGCAAGAGCTGTCAGAGCTTCAAACTGAGAAGGCCTTTCTTTACCTGCTGCTATCATTTTATCAATATTTTTCTTTATTATAGCAACATAATCGGCAAAAACATTCTCTTCTATCTTCCCACCATTGATGAGATACCTTTCCGTTATACTTTGAAGGTGAGGAGAGATATAGGTGCCTACCCTATATCCCCCTTTCTTCAATATATTGGATATCATTGCAGTGATGGAACCCTTACCATTCGTCCCGGCTATATGAACTGCTTTAATGGCTTTATGTGGGTTGCCTAAAAGCTCCAGAAGATTTTCAATCCTGCTCAGCCCTGGATTACAGCCACCTTTAAGATTCATGTCGATATAAACTAAGGCTTCTTTATAATTCATATTACACCTCTTATTTCAATACTTTAAGGCGTTCTAATACTTTATCCATCAGCTCCATATACTTTTTCTCCTTATCCTTCTCTTCTTGAATTACTTTATCTGGGGCTTTAGCTATAAACTTTTCATTGCTCAATTTACCTCTTACTCTTTCCAATTCCTTATCCAGCTTTTCTTTTTCTTTCATTAGCCTTTCAATTTCTTTTTCTTTATCGATTAAGTCTTCAAGAGGTAAGAATATTTCTGCACCTTCAATTATTATTGAGACTGCATCCTCTGGTATGTCTTTCTTTTCTCCTTTTATAATTACTTCTGACGAATGTGCCAGTTTTTGGATATAGGAACTACCTTCCTCCATGGCATTTCTTACTTCTTCTCTATCAGACACAATTATTGTCTTTGACTTCCTTGAAGGTACAACATTCATCTCTGCTCTTATGTTTCTTATCCCTTTTATAGCCTCCATTATTATTTCCATGTTCTCTTCCTTGGATGCAAAATCCATAGCTTCGTCATATTCAGGCCATCTGCTTATTACAATTGATTCTGATGCTTGGGGGATATGTGAATATATCTCCTCTGTAATAAATGGCATGAATGGATGCAATAGCTTCATAGAATTCTTCAGAACATGTATTAAAGTAGCTTGTGCTACAGACTTATCTTCATCTAAATCAGAGTATAGTCTAGGCTTTACTAGTTCTATATACCAATCGCAGAACTCAAACCAGATAAAATCATAGATTTTTTGTGCGGCTATACCTAGCTCAAATTTCTCCATATTATCTGTAACTTCTTTTATAAGTTTATTGAGTTTGCTTAGAATCCAATAATCTGCAGTAGTAAAATTATCTTTGCTAGAATTGAAAATAGTGTTATAATCCTTGTTCTCATCAGTATTCATTAATACGAATCTTGCTGCATTCCAAATCTTATTAGCAAAGTTGCTGAAGGCTTCTACTCTTTCCCAGAAAAATCTCATATCATTTCCTGGGGAATTACCGGATATTAAATTAAATCTTAATGCGTCAGCACCGTATTTATCTATTACATCCAGTGGGTCAATTCCATTTCCCAAGGACTTGCTCATCTTTCTACCTTCTGCATCTCTCACAATTCCATGTATATAAACATATTTAAAAGGTTCTTTTTTCATGTTCTCCATGGCTGAGAATATCATTCTGGCTACCCAGAAGAATATTATGTCATAGCCAGTTACCAATACGCTGGTTGGATAGAAATATTTCAAATCCTCTGTTTCCTCAGGCCACCCTAATGTTGAAAAAGGCCACAGAGCTGAGCTGAACCAAGTGTCTAATGTGTCTTCATCCTGCTTTAATTCTCCTCCGCATTTTGAGCATTTTTCTGGAGCTTTGTCTGCTACGATTATTTCCCCACAATCCTGACAATAGTATGCAGGTATTCTATGTCCCCACCATAATTGTCTTGATATACACCAATCCTGTATATTCTCCATCCAATTGAAGTAGATTTTAGAGAATCTGTCAGGAACAAACTTGACCCTCCCATCTTCTACAACTTCTATTGCAGGCTCGGCAAGAGGCTTCATCTTAACAAACCACTGCTTAGATAGAATAGGTTCTATTGTTGTGTTGCATCTCTGGCAATGGCCTACGCTATGATCATGATCCTTTATATTTACAAGATAGCCTTGTTCTTCCAAGTCTTTAACTATTTGCTTTCTTGCTTCATATCTATCAAGTCCTGAGTACTTTCCACCAAGCTCATTTATAGTGCCATCATCATTCATTACTCGCGGCATGGGCAGATTGTGACGCAAGCCAACTTCAAAATCATTTGGATCGTGAGCCGGAGTTATCTTAACAGCACCAGTTCCAAATTCCATGTCTACATACTCATCAGCTATTACTGGTATTTCTTTATTCATAAGGGGCAAAATTACTGTCTTGCCTATAAGATGTTTATATCTCTCATCTTCCGGATGTACTGCCACTGCAGTATCTCCCAACATGGTTTCAGGTCTTGTGGTTGCAATTTCTATATAATCATCAGAATCTTTTACTGGATATTTAATATGCCAGAAATGTCCCTTTTCATCGTCATATATGGTCTCTATGTCTGATATTGATGTCTTACAATTTGGGCACCAGTTGATTATCCTCTCACCCCTGTATATCAGACCCTTCTCATAGAGACTTATAAACACCTTAGATACTGCCTTTGAGCAACCTTCATCCAATGTAAATCTTTCCCTCGTCCAATCACAGGAGCAACCTAATTTCTTCAGCTGGTTTATGATTCTTCCGCCATATTCTCTCTTCCATTCCCATGCTCTTTCAAGAAATCCGTCTCTTCCAAGATCGTATTTGGTCTTACCTTCCTTTGCGAGGGTTTCAACTATCTTGGCCTCAGTTGCGATACTCGCATGATCTGTTCCTGGAAGCCATAAAGTACTATATCCCTGCATTCTTCTCCATCTTATCAATATATCCTGAATAGTATTGTCCAAAGCATGACCCATATGAAGCTGTCCAGTGATGTTTGGAGGTGGAATCACTATTGTATAAGGCTCTTTATCATAATCTATTTCCGGTGTAAAATATCCATTTTCCACCCACATATGGTATAACTTTTCTTCTACTTGTTTTGGTTCATAAGCTTTGCTTAAATTTTTTGCTTCCTCCATATTATTACCTCCTATTTATTAGCATAATTCATATTTCTTACGATTACTATTATGATGTCTTATACTATTCCCACCCAAAGGTTATATTATAGAAATAAAAAAACCCTCGTCCCAACAAAAGGACGAAGGGTTAGTTCGCGGTACCACCTTAATTCCGGCCATCACCGGCTCTCTACACTATAACGGGCAGACCCGCTTGCATCTACTGAATTCGACACAAGAGCTCCAAAGCTACCTTCAGCTAAATCTTACCTGGAATACCTCCCAGCCTAGGGTATTCTTCTCTGAAAGGTGATTTTCGCTTACTCCTCTTCTTCATAGCATTTAATAATTTTATTTATATCATCAATAATGCATTTTGTCAATATGATTTGCAGAAATTTCTATATTATGCCTTTTACGGATACGAATCTGTAAAAATATATAAAAAGGGATATTATATTTAATAAAACAAAAAGGTTCATTAATAACATGCCGATTGTTAATTCAAGCATTATAGCGAAACCTGAAGCGTAGAATACTAAAGTTGATATTTTTCCATAAATATTTGCTGGTATTACGACATCCTCATTGTTATAGAGAAAATATGCACCAAGAATCATCAGCAGTTCTTTAAATGCCATTACTAGTAGAATCCAAAAACTGATTTTGTTATTCAGGACAAATATAGTCAAAACAGATATAAGCATCATTTTATCTGCCAGTGGGTCCAAAACTGTACCTAATTTAGTTACCATATTGAATTTTCTAGCTATATATCCGTCTAATATGTCTGTTAGAGCAGAGAATAGAAAAATAAAAAAAGCTACTGTTTCACCATTCTTCGGCATATATAAATAGCTATATATCATGGGAGGCACCAAACCTATTCTTATGGATGTCAGCACATTAGGT
>ENA-OWOZ01001510-OWOZ01001510.1-bioreactor-metagenome-genome-assembly--contig:-NODE-1510-length-20813-cov-3.138407_pt1 | contig 20813 bp, 16 predicted proteins | sample MGYA00238140_ERZ651804 | MGnify/ENA primary metagenome ERZ651804 (study PRJEB26910, sample SAMN07631232) | bioreactor metagenome | isolation source: Switchgrass digestor | place: USA: Dartmouth... | reverse complement strand
TCATTTGGCAAATTAAACCAATGGACACCATCCATTGTTGTTTCTTCATAAACTGATAAATCTAAGGTTTCGAATTTTCAATTTGTTTTACAATAATACTCTCATCTTTTATTGGAGCAGGTCTCATGAAATCACAAGAATCTCCTGCCCACTCTGCGATTTGTTTCCAATATGGGGCAATCATAATTTCTTCCCATGCATTTTGTACTTTACCCACATTATCAATATAATTCTGCATCATTTTGTAAGGGTATAAGAATTTCAATTCCATTTAAACTTCTCCTAATTTAGGTTTTTATTGTTCCTGATTTTACCATATTGCTTATTTCACGCTCAATGGAATGATTTATTACAGTCATTCCATACCCTTTTAACTTTGCATACAAAATTGCATAAGTTCAAATAATACTTCAGTGGTAAAAAACTAATAGTAAAGGACAATAAAGCTTGTTAGCATTCACTTTATAAATGAAAGGAAGGTGATGCCCACATGCCAGCTAATAAGCAAGCCAATAGACTGATCCATGAGAAGTCCCCTTATCTGTTGCAGCATGCCTACAACCCCGTGGATTGGTTTCCATGGAGCGATGAAGCTTTTGAAAAAGCGAAAGCAGAAGATAAACCCATCTTCCTTTCCATCGGCTACTCCACCTGCCATTGGTGCCACGTCATGGAGAGGGAATCCTTTGAAGATGACGAAGTGGCTGAAATTCTAAATAAGCACTTTGTGTCCATAAAGGTCGACCGGGAGGAACGCCCGGATATAGACAATATATATATGTCTGCCTGTCAGGCTCTTACCGGACACGGGGGCTGGCCACTGACCATTTTCATGACCCCGGAAAAAAAGCCCTTTTATGCCGGGACCTATTTCCCCAAAAATGACCGAATGGGCATGCCGGGGCTTATTTCCATCCTGAACAGGGTGGTAAAAGCATGGCAGAGGGATAGGGACACTCTTGTCGAGTCCAGCCATCAAATTACCGAAGCGCTCGGCCGGCAGGACGAATTCTCGGAAGATGAGTTGCCCGCCGATACAATACATGAAGCCTATTCCGATTTCAAGGAAGACTTTGATGCTGAATACGGAGGCTTCGGAAGAGCGCCTAAATTCCCTACTCCCCACAATCTACTTTTCCTCCTTCGATACTGGCATGCGGAAAAAGTGGAAAATGCCCTGCACATGGTGGAAAAGACGCTGGATTCCATGTACAGGGGAGGTATTTATGACCATATAGGTTTTGGTTTCTGCCGGTATTCCACCGACCGTAAGTGGCTTGTGCCCCACTTTGAAAAAATGCTGTACGACAATGCACTGCTCGCAATGGCGTATCTGGAAGCTTACCATGCTACTGGAAAGGAACAGTATGGGAGCATTGCCCGCCAAATTTTTGAATATGTACTGAGGGATATGACCTCTCCCGAAGGTGGGTTCTATTCAGCGGAGGATGCCGATTCCGAAGGCGTGGAGGGAAAATTCTATATCTGGTCTGTGGAAGAGGTAGAGAAGGTATTGGGAAAAGACGCCGGAGAAAAGTATTGTCAATACTTCGATATCACTCCAAGAGGCAATTTTGAAGGAATGAACGTACCCAACCTGATAAAAGGTGCTGTTCCCGAAAAGGACGAGGAATTAATGGAGCAATGCAGAAAAAAGCTCTTTGAATACAGGGAAAAAAGAGTCCGGCCCTTCCGGGATGACAAAATCCTCACCGGGTGGAACGGTTTGATGATAGCATCTCTGGCTGCAGGCGGCAGAATACTCAACGAAGAAAAATATACCAAGGCTGCCGAAAAAGCCGCCAATTTCATTTTCACCCGGTTAATAAGGGAGGACGGACGCCTGATGGCCCGCTACAGAGAAGGAGAAGCAGCCATCCCGGCATATGTTGATGATTATGCTTTTATGATGTGGGGACTTACTGAGCTGTATGAGACTACCTACAACCCCGAGTATCTGCAAAAAGCTATTAAGCTAAACAGCGACATGTTGGATCTTTTCTGGGACGAGGAAAAGGGTGGCTTATTTTTATATGGCAGCGACAGCGAGCAGTTGATCCTGCGTCCCAAGGAGGTTTATGACGGAGCAGTGCCTTCAGGGAACTCGGTTGCCGCGCTGAATTTTTTGAAGCTTGCCCGGCTTACAGGACAACATGAACTGGAAGAAAAGGCTGCCCAAATGTTTAAACTATTCGGCAGCAGTGTAAAACGTGCTCCACGGGCTTACTCATTTTTTATGACTGCCTTCCTTTACTCCCAAGCTCATACAAAAGAGATAGTCATAGTGGGCAGGTCTACGGAGAAAAATACAGAATCAATGATAAAAGCACTGAGAAACGAATATAGGCCCTTTACCCTTTCCCTGCTTTATACCGAAAAGGAACCTTATTTATCTGGCCTGGCTCCTTTTATTGCGGATTATAAAGCTCTGGAGGAAAAAACCACTGCCTATGTATGCAGGAATTTCACCTGCCATGCGCCTACCAATGACGTGGAGCAATTAAAAAGGCTGCTGGACAGCCCTAATTAGCCCATGAATTATCTTTAATTTTTATGAGATTTGATAAATGAAGCTGAAGCAACCCTGATGATGGGTTCCGTTTCAGCTTTTTTCCTATATGCAGATTCCTATTTTTGCCTTCCCCGGCATATGATTAAGTATATAGCAATTCTTTATGGCGCGGGGGAACTTATGGAAAATTCCAATATTGTCAGCTGCAGATGGAAAAATATCATTATCTATTTTATCATATATTCCTTTGTAGGATGGTGCATGGAAACTGCCTATGCATTTTTCTCCCAGGGGCGGTTCGTAAACCGTGGATTTTTATATGGCCCCTTCTGCCCTGTTTACGGGTTTGGAGCACTTATACTGATTATTTTATTAAAGCCTGTAAAACACAATATTCTGCTGATGTTTACAGGCTCTGCAATACTGACATCGATACTGGAGTACATCACAGGATTCCTTTTGGAAACAGCTTTTGACAGAACCTGGTGGGATTACAGCAATGAACCTCTCAACCTTCATGGCAGGATATGCTTGAGGAACTCTCTGCTTTGGGGTATGTTCGCATTGCTGTTCATCTATGTGCTCCACCCTGCTATCAAACGAATTGTACGCCTTATTCCCAATAACATAAAAACTGTAACAGTATATCTGATTACCTTTTATATCATTTTCGACACATTCATGGTTACATACTCCCTGACAAGCTCAGGATCTGATTCCAATCCCGTATACAGGATATTGGGCGGCATTTATTCCGGCCTCGACCATATAAAAGCTATGATCTTAAAGTGACGCTCTATATGATTTTCAGAAAACAAGTAAACTCTTTGTACGCTTTTTCTAATCTATTTAGTACCCTTTTGCAATTTTTACAGCAATTCTTTTTTATATGAAAGATACTCATAAGAAGGTGAAGCAAGTTTGCCCTCTAATCTCAAGTGAGCAGCCCTATCTCCATTAAAAAATCTCCTACCAGCTTATCATATTCCTCCCGGTTATTCCAGTAAGATTCCACATGTTCTGAGTTAGGTGCAATATACAATTTTTTATACCCTTTTTTGCGTTTGTACATTTCAATGCTCATTTCCTTGGGTATATACATGTCATTCTCTCCATGGATGAAGAATACCGGACATGTACACTTCTCGATGTCCCTGACCGGCGAAATATCAGAGAACCTTGCACCTGTACGAAGTCTTGCAAAAAATACCGCCAGCTGTAAAACCGGAAATGCCGGAAAATGAAAATCATTTTTCATACGGATTTTAAACAATTTCAGAATGTCGGAATAAGGACAGTCGGCTATGCAGAAAGACAGCCTTGGATCTATGGCCGAATGCTGGAGGACCGTTGCCGCCCCCAGGGACTCTCCCATGGTGCCGATTTTGCAGTCCTCTCCCAACCTGTTGTATAGCCAATCCACGACGGTTTTTAGGTCATTCTTTTCATAAAAGCCGAATGTTGTATTTTTGCCTCCTGTCCTGCCGTGATACCTATGGTCGTAGATGAGCACATTAAAGCCTCTTTTCAGAAACATGCCTGCATACTTTACACAGCCATAAAGGGTCCATGTAATTCCATGGCATATGATTACGGCTTTTTTTGAATCCTTTACAGGAAAAAAGAGGCCGTAAATTTTATATCCGTAGGGAGATTCTATGTATACTTCTTCCTTTTCCAGGCTGGAAAACTCCTCTTCTTTAATCCTGCCGTTTTCCAATTCATAGCGGTAGGTTTCATCCGGTGAGTGTGTCTTTGGGTGAACCACCGCTCCTGACAGGTATAAGGATGTTACCAGCAGGATAACCAGCATGGACAGAAAAACTACGGAAATAATATACATACTCTATCACACCCCAAAAGAACCGGTTTAATCCTTCATAAACTGTTTTGATTTGAACTATGGAAGCTGCCTGTCTTGCGGCAGTACTTATATAATTTGCACTTTAGCTCTCTTTTATTATTAGCATATTATGCTATAATCCTATTTGACATGGGTATATAATATAATAGCATCAGGAGATTATAACTACATATCCGTTTATTTAATCAATTGACAAGGAGAGGTGCTAAAAGTGCATGACGTGATAATAGTTGGAGGCGGTCCTGCAGGTTTTACCGCAGCATTGTATTCATCCAGAGGCATGCTGGATACCTTTCTGATTGAAAAGCTGGTTTCCGGCGGACAGATGGCAACGACATACATGATGGAAAATTATCCGGGTTTTGAAGAGCCCATCAGCGGTCCGGACTTGGCGCTGCGCATGGAAGGCCAGGCAAGGAAATTCGGTACAAAGGTGATAAATGACGATGTTGTGGAGTTGAAACTGGACGGCAAAATCAAGACAGTAAGGACGACAAAGCAGGTTTGTGAAAGCAAGGTCGTTATCCTGTGCATGGGCGCTTCCCCCAAAGAGCTGGGACTACCCAAAGAAAGGCAATTCAGAGGTGCCGGAGTATCCTTCTGTGCTACGTGCGACGGTGCCTTTTACAAAGGCAAGACTGTGGCAGTTATCGGTGGCGGTGATACTGCCGCTGAAGATGCTATTTTTCTTACCCGCTTCTGCGACAAGGTGTATATGATACACAGAAGGGATTCTCTGAGAGCTATAAAGCTTCTCCAGGAGGAAATAAAGAGCAATCCAAAAATTGAGATCATCTGGGACACTGTTGTGGAAGAAATTGTCGGCAACTTTGAAGTTGAAGGCATAAAGACAAGGAATCTCAAAACCAATGAAACAAAATTTATAAAGCTGGATGGTATTTTCGTGGCCATAGGCTCCAGCCCTAATACTGAGCTGGTAAGGGGAATGGTTGATCTGGATGAAAACGGTTATATCATAACTGATGAAAATATGGCGACCAATATCCCAGGAGTATTTGCAGCCGGCGACATACGCCATAAGACCCTGAGACAGGTTATTACAGCTGCGTCCGATGGAGCTATTGCCGCTTATATGGCTGAGAAATATATAAACGAAAACAAGTGGTAATTTTAAGCCCATCACCCGGATTACAAACATTGGACCCAATATTTACAAAACTATCCTTGCATTTATTCTCGTTCCGGTAGCAAAATATAGATGGGTGATGATAATGCTGTTTTTTTATATGTTTTCTTCTCTGCTATTGCTGATGATAGTTATGGTAGTAGAGATGGCCGCAGTCCTGATTTATAGCATATACTACAAAATTAAGATAAACAATCTCCTGGAAGCAGTAACTACAAGGGAAGATTTGCTGTTTATGCGGTTTAAGGACCTTCTGAACCTAACGGCTGAAATATTCAGGAGAAAAGGATACAAAGTCAGGATAACGGATAAATGCGGAGAAGAAGGAAATGGCCTCATATTGGACGACAAACAGTTTGTTGAAGTATGGAAGCATTCCCTGCATCATATGGTGGATGTGGAAACTGCAATGAAACTGGCCAAATGCATGCAGGTAAATTCAATTTACAGGGGTAAGCTGATAAGCCTCGGGGATTTTAAGCAAAACACCAGAACCTATTGTCATAAAAACGTAATAGAGTGCATCAATGGGGAGCAACTGGTGCAGATGTGCAAAGAAGTCCAAAGAAGAAATATAGCCTTTGAAGGAAACTAGCTGCCGGAGAAATGACAAAAATTCATCCCACCGGCAATGGCCCATGGCTAATCAGAAAGCACCGGAGATTCATCCGCCTTTTAGTTCCCCTTGGGAAGCACTCGGTCATAATAATCGGTATCAAGAATCTTTTCAGAATACAGGAATTTATCAGCCACAATACTGTTTATTAACTCTATATAGGCACTGTCGTTTCCGCTTCCATCGGTAAAAACAGCAGTATCGGTAATGGAGTTGTACATAGCCCTTTCGGTGATCCAGCTTCGGTTTGAAAAGATCACCAGAGGAGGAGCATCGCTCAATATATCGCTTCCCATCAGCAGCCGGGAATCGTATTCAAGACCAAACAGATTTGACAGCGTCGGAATAATATCAAGGCTTGAGCATGGTTTATCCACCACTACAGGGTCCATCCCCTTTTTCCAAAGAATAAAAGTGCTTTTATACAGTTCAAAATTGTTCTCAACCTTATGACCTGCCAATTCGTCAATACATTCTCTGGGCAATCCGTAGGGATAATGGTCTGCACTTATGGCGATAACGGTTTTGTCGGCAATACCTGCTTCTTCAAGCCTCTCAATGAGCGTCCTTACGGCAAACTCCAGCTCCAGGTTGCAGGCGATATATGCTTTTGATTCATCGGAATAAGGCAGGTGTTCAACATACTGCTTGTTTTTCATTGCAATGTTATTCCCATAAAAGTTATAATTCATATGTCCACTGATGGTCATATAATACGCATGAAAAGGCTGTAAACCTATAAACTCCCCTGTGGTTACCTCGATCATTTCCAGGTCGGATTCCGGCCAGGTTTCTTTTATGTTAAGTCCGTTGCCTACAGCCTTGAATTCATATCCCATATTCGGATGAGATATATGCCTTTTGTAATAAGTATAGGTATGATTATGGTAAGCCTTTGTTGTATAGCCCAGTTTTTTAAACTGGTTGCCCATGGTAAAAGGCATGTGGTTTTTTCCGGATTTGGCCATGCTCCATGTTCCTGTCTTGGGAATAAGCCCCGTGCACGCCACATATTCCCCATCCGTCGTGCTGACTCCCCAGACAGGGTTATAAAAATTATTGAACACAAAACCGCTTTTTGACATTTCATACAGGGTTGGGGTAAGCTCAGGGCTTAATGCATAGGGAGCAAAGGATTCGGCCGTTATCATTATAAGATTGTCACCTTTGAACATGCCGGTATATTCATTCTTTTTCGTAGGCTTCAGGGTGGAAAAATACCTGTGCATATCAAGGATTGCAGGATTCTTCTCCCCTTCTGTCAACGCCTTGAAGTCAATGTCCATAATATTATATATGTCATAGGGACTGGCTTCAGCTTTTGGCATTCCTGTTTCGCTGCCGATGTCCATCCTATCGGATTTGCTGTTATCTTCTGAATTGCTTTCATTCATGCCGATGCCACCGGAAGAATCGCTTGAACCAACACTTTTCCCGTCTTTACCTTCCTCTTCGTTCCCTGCTCTATTATCCTGGATACGTCCTGTGTTTTGTCCATCCGGCCTTGAAAAAACTTCTGCAGCTTTATGATCACTACCAGAGCCGAAAATGAGACGCTGGATATCCAGCCTCATCGTCGTAAGAAGCCCCAGCCTGCTAACCGACAGTTCCGGTGAAAAGGTCTTGTAATACAAGGTATATTGGGACAGAGTATTTTTATTCGTCATATTTACACACGCAATGCTCACGGAAAAGCTGATCAGGCAAAAGACCAGGACTCCGGCAGCAGTCTCCGGTTTTACTCTGAAAAAAGAAAACCTTCTGTGGAATATGATAAAAAGCATCATTGGGACGAGCAGTAAAATTACCGCAGCTATATTCTTAAGTATTGCGGATATTACAATATCCTTTAAACGCAATGCATCCCCGGCACCGGTTATGGAATAAAGCGACAGGGGAGTTCTGAATATGCAAAAATATATAAGCTGCACACTGTAAACCAAAAACAGGAGCTTGATGAATATGAACGCCAGAATTTTATTTATCCTTTCCTTAAAAATGCCACATGCCAGGAACAAAACAACGCCGCAGGAGAAAGAAAACAACACGGGAAAGATAAAATCGAGGCTCATATTCTTAAAAATCCATAACCTGTAAACAAGTTCATAATAATTAACAAGGCCTATAAAGAAAATCAAAAGCCGGTACTTGTTTAAAAAAGGCCCTATCCTATTCACCCTATCGTGAATCTGACGCTTAAGCATCTCGGACATCCGATAATTGAGCATCTTTTTTCTCCGAAAAGCATTATTTGTAGTTCTTTACAAAGTTGGTCGAAAATCACCAGATGAATATTATATTTAGCTGTAAGTCTGATTTGATGCTCTAAAATAGGGTAATTTCAACCAACAGTAGAAAGAACTATATTTATATATATTAAATATAACACTTCATACTTGCTATTTTATCAGCATTAACCAAATTGGGGCAATATCTCTTCCCATAACTTTTAATCCATAATATTAAATTTATATAATCGATGCGCATGAGCTTTGAGTATAAATTCTCAGCAAAATATCTCAGACACCTGCAGGTTAAAGGTTTTTTCTATTCCCTATCTCTCAACTCTTATTACATTTTCCACCTTGATTACTTCATCCAGGCGCCTTATATCTTCTATAGCCTTCCCCATGGACAGCTCTTTTGCCTTATGAGTAACAAAAATCAGCGGCACTTCCCCCCTGTTGTGATCTTTTTGAATAACGGAAGCGATGCTTACATCATGTTTTCCGAATATTCCCGCGATTTTTGCCAGTACCCCCGGCTCATCCTTTACGGTAAGACGTATGAAAAATTCCGTTTCCCAGTCCTCGATCATTGTTATTTCCGGAGATATCCTATCCTCATTATAGAAGGTCGAATAGAGGTTCCTTCCTTTCTGCTGGCAAGCCGTAACAATGTCCGAAACAATGGCGCTTCCCGTCGGCAAATCCCCTGCTCCCCTTCCGTAAAGCATCAGGTTCCCTACCGCATCTCCTTTGACAAATATGGCATTATATGAGTTGCGTACAGAAGCCAGAGGATGGTCCATAGGAATGAAGGTTGGATGTACACGGGCTTCTATGCTTGTCCCTTGTTTTTTGGCGATAGCCAGCAGTTTGACTGCAAATCCCAGCTCCTTGCCATAATTGATGTCCTCAACCGTAATGCCGGAAATTCCTTCCCTGTATATGTTATCTATATGAATTCTTGCATGAAATCCTATCGATGCCAGAATGGACAGCTTGTACATGGCATCAAAGCCTTCCACGTCCGAGGTCGGGTCAGGCTCTGCATACCCACGCTGCTGAGCATCGGCCAGTATTTCTGCAAAATTCCTGCCTTCCTCCGACATTTTAGTCAGAATGTAGTTGGTGGTGCCATTAATGATGCCCATGATCTCGTACACATTGTTGGCTTGCAGGGATTCCCGCATGACTTTAATAACCGGTATGCCTCCGGCGACGCTGGCCTCATAGTAAAGCCCTACACCATACGCCCGGGCAGCCTTCTCCAGCTCAGGCCAGTGTTTTGCCAAAACTTCTTTGTTCGCAGTAACCACTGTTTTTCCGTTGGATAAGGCTTTCAATATGTATTCCCTTGCCGGTTCCGTCCCTCCCATGAACTCAGCTACAATCGATATCTCTGGATTTTTCACTATATCGTCCACATTGTCGGTCAATACGTTTTCATCAACTTCTATGCTCCTCTTCTTCCTTACATCTCTTACCAGTATCTTTTCTATCTTTATGTCCAATCCATCCCGGTGAGATATATCAGCACCATTTTCCTTCAAGATCTTATACACACCCGTACCTACGTTTCCAAAACCAAGAAGTCCGATTTTAACAGTCTCCACCGCTTGTTTTCCTCCTTTTTGCATATGTTCTTCAACATTAATGCTTTTGTAATTTCATATATAAACGCTTTAAACCATAGCTTTAGCTTTGCAAAAACTCTTTGACCCGCCCGGTTGCTGCCATACCCTTTTTGCATATGAAATAGTACGCTTATTAAAATAGGCTGCCAATACCGGAAAAAGCATATTGTCCCTGCAGTTTAAATTTGCCTTCCTGTTTTACATAACCAGTTCTTCCTATGCTTTAACAAACTGTCCGGTTCTTTAAATCCCTTATATAATCTTATATAATATTTTAAATATATGAGCGAAAAATACAAGGCTTAGACAAAATTAAAAGGAACCTTTCTCCAATAAAGGCAGGTTCCTTTTATCCCCTTTGGCTTATAACCATTTTTATACCAGCTTGCTGATTTCAAAGCTGTCCTCCAGCACATACCAGTTCTGGGGAAATTCCAGGGTAAGCTCCCAATAACTCACTCCCCGGAGCCCATATTCCTTAACTACATTATATTTTGCCTGCACACTCCGGGCATCCTCAAACCACACCTCATGGTTTGCTCCGTTTTCATCGGTATAGAAGAAGTAGGGAGATTGATATATATAGTTGTACCGGATTTCTGCCCCATACCGCGCTGCGCGTCTTACTGCCTCCTGGGGAGATATGATCTCTGCCCGGGTGACACCCTGTACATAGGGAAGCCTCCAGTCATACCCATATAAAGGCACTCCCATCATTATTTTATTCCGGGGTATGGCTGTCACCGCATAATCCAGCACTTTCCTCACCTCATTTATCGGAGCAACCGCCCAGGGGCGACCGCCTACCCATCCCCATTCATAGGTCATCAGAATGACAAAATCAACAATACTGCCATGGGCAGGATAATCATGAGCTTCATAAAGGGTTCCGGCCTGGCCGGCGCTTATCTTCGGGGCAAGAGCCGTAGAAACCTTGTAACCTTCCGGACGCAGCCTGTTTACCACACGCCGGAGGAATTGATTATATGCTTCCCGGTCATTGGGATACAGATATTCGAAATCTATGTTCAGACCTCCATATCCTTTCTGCCGCATTATGCTGATAATATTATCCAGCAGACGGTTCTGCACCTGTACGCTGCTCAGTACCGCATGAGCCAGTTCGGAATCAAATCCGTTTTCCCCGAAATTTGTTACTACCATCAGAGGCATTACCCGCTCTCTTCTGGCTGCTTCCAGCACTCCAGCGTCATCCAGCACGTTGAGGTCCCCATTGGGTCTTATGCTGTAACTAAAAGGCGACAGATAGGTAAGAAAATCTCCGGTATAGTTAACAACTTGCGCTCCGGATGCTCCCATCCTCGTTATATACCCATTAACCTCAGCCGACCTTCTGGGAATCCGCAGCACCTGGCCTACGTATATAAGCGCAGGATTTGTGATCTGATTCGCTTCCGCCAGGGATTGGAGAGAGACGCCGTAGCGTCTTGCTATAGTGTATAAGGACTCACCCCTTTGTACCACATGCGTACCGCTGGGGGTGGGAATAACCAACGCCTGGCCCACCACAAGCACATTTGGGTTTGAAAGCTGGTTTGCCTGAATTATCTGGTTGACGCTGACCCCATAATATCTGGAAATCTGCCAAAGGGTATCGCCTCTGTTCACAACATGAATTTGCACCTGCATACCTCCAAAAATTACTTCATACATTAATTTATTAATTATGCTTCGAATATGTTCTTAATGATTCGTCGGGGTATGCAAATAGATGCAAGTTAATATTACAACATAGGTAATATCATATTTGATTGAATCCCTTCGGAACTGCAATTCCTCACTTTAATTATCTGAACTCAAACCAAATTTAATAAAGTAAAGCAAAAATGCCTGTCATTTTGCAAATATAGCCTTTCTGGATTTCTCCAAAAGCAGAATCAAAGGATAACCCAGTCCATAGCATGCTACCAGCTCTCCAAAAGCCACCGTTGCCATGCTCAACAAAATTGGAACCTGATACAGGTAGGTAAGTTCCATTCCGATAATGACACCATTTACTATTACCGGAGGCAGAGGCACCAGGTATTTTTTTGGCATCTTATAAGTCATAAATGCAGCAATCAGCGTCGCAGCGCTGCCAAAAATCATGTCTATCGGTCCCAATCCTCCATAAATATTGGCTATAAGGCAACCTACAAACAACCCCGGAATAGCTGCCGGTGTGAACATCGGAAGTATTGTCAGAGCCTCTGATACCCTTATCTGTATCTGGCCGTTTTGCCCAAAACTGATAGGAGCAAATATGATGGTCAAAGCTGCATACATAGCAGCAATAACAGCTGCTTCAGTTATAAATCTTGTTTTTTTCAATCTAGCATTCCCCCATTTTTTAATTTTAGTTAGTCGATGACAAGTTCTAAGACATAAAAAATGCATCGACGGCATGTCCCATGTATACATGTATATATAAAGAGAAAATCACCGGTGAACTCCTCAAAGCTATGGAATGATCATCATATCACTTTATGCATGAACCAGGACTGCATCCATTTATTATTATGAGTTTTATACCCCAGGCATATTTATTCACCTGTTTCGTCCGCAAAACCGTCCTGCCCAGAAGCATAAAAAAAAGGGCATACCCTGCCCACAGTACTATATTCGTACCTAAAAAGTCCGTAGTTTTGTTTATAGACAGGATGGTTTCGAACTGTCTTATTAAATTGAGTATAATTATAGCAGAAGCATATTAAATAAGCAAGCATTTATTCTTTTGGCAATTCATGCATCCGAGCGCTTTCCGTGGAATATGTAAAGGGCTGCATTAAAGTGCAGCCCTTGCATGAGGATTTGTGCTCTCGACTTCCATCTCAAGAAGTTTTCATAAGTTATTTTGCACATATTAAAGGAACTTTATGCATGATAAAAAATATGGAGTTGTGTCAGGATTTTGTTTATTTGGTTGAAGTTATTTGAGAAAGAAAATATAATAAGGGTATGATTTTATCCATTGATGAGGATGACATTTAATTTTATATTAGCAAGTTGATTTCATCATCAGGTTAGTTGAAGGCTGTAAAAAGAGTATGAAAACGGCCTTCAGCAGCAAAATATGAAGTATTATGGTGTTTATGCATATCTGAAGCAATAAGGAGAATGTGAAAGTTTATAATCCATGGACAACAAAGCACATAATTACATGAAGAATCGGTAGAGAAAAAGCAGCGCGCAAGAAAACAAGCAAAAAAGGAGTGAGCATATTGTTAGCAGAGGAAAGGTATGAAAAGATTCTGGAACTGTTGGAACAGGACCGCTCCGTAAAAGTATCCATGCTGACAAAGCTTTTTGGTGTATCCATTGAAACTATAAGAAGAGATCTCGAGCACCTTGAAAAGCAGGGACTTCTCGAAAGAGTTTACGGAGGTGCGGTATTATCAAAGATCAGCAGCAGGCAGCTTCCCTTCAAAGCCCGTGAAAAGGAGCATCTGGAAGAAAAGCAGGAGATTGCAAGGATTGCTTCCCGCTTTATTTCCGAAGGTCAGTCCATAGCTGTTGATGCCAGCACCACCGCCTTTGAAGTGGTAAAAGTCTTAAAAAGCAAATTTCAGAGGCTTACAGTGCTTACCAATTCGCTTCATGTTGCAAATGAATTGTCCAATATGGAAAAATACAATGTGATTTTAACCGGAGGTATTTTGGAAAGTGAGGAATTATCCCTTTCCGGTATGCTCACCGAATATGCTATCAGTCAATTCAATATTGATACTGCTTTTATAGGGGTCAGCGGAATTTCTCTTAAGGATGGCCTTACAGATTACAGGTTTGACCAGTTGCCCATACAGAAAAAAATGATTGAAGTCTCCCAGCAGTCTATTGTGCTTGCCCATAGCGATAAATTTGATTCTGCTTCCCTGGTAAAAATCTGTGATTTGGATCAAATCAATATGATCATCACCGATTCAAAAATCAAGCCCAATGTATTGGAAAGGTATCAGAAGGCCGGTATAGATATTATTAACAAATAAATCTAATCTTATGTTTTTATAAAGTTCATACATAATACTTGAGTTATGCATGTGAGAATTTGTGTATATTGCTGAAATTATGAATTTATAGAACCTGAGCAGATTTTTAAAATAAATTACTAAAAAAATATTTATAAAACTAGAGCTTTAATAAAACCTAATTGCACAAAAAATAATAATTACTCCATATAAATACACATGAATGCTTTACTTTACACACAAAGCATGATAGTATTTGTTGTGATGGATATAGTATTCTGAAGATTCCGTTGCAGCTTTGCTCTATATCTGTCTCTGTTATTTGTTTATAAGTATAAGATTTGCACCGGTCAAGGGTCGTGTACATTATTTAACATGGGGGCAAGCACGTTCTATGAAAGAAAAACTTCTAAAAAGCTGGCAGATGCGAATCTTTATCCTTTGCTGGATCGCATATGCCTTTGTTTATTTCGGGAGAGTAAACATATCTGTAGCCATACCCGAAATACAAAACGAATTCGGATGGGACAAGTGGCAAGTAGGGCTGATAGGAAGCCTTTTTTTCTGGATATATGGCATAGGGCAGTTGATAAACGGAAATATCGGTGACAGGATTTCCAGCCGCGTTCTGATTTTTGAGGGGCTTTTTGTAACTGCTCTTGCCAACCTCTTTTTTGGTCTTTCCGCAAGCTTTCCGGTGATGATAATACTATGGTCACTCAATGGATATTTTCAATCCACATTGTGGGGACCAATTACTAAAACCTTGTCTTTCTGGTTTTCTCATGAAAGCCGGGGCAAGGTGGCAATATGGATATCCACATCAATGGTCGGTGGATATTTGCTGGCCTGGGGCCTTTCCGGACAGATACTGGCTTTGTTTACCTGGCGTTGGGCATTTTGTATCCCGGGAGCCGCCATATTGGTATATTCTGCAATATGGTATCTTAAGATGAAGAACCACCCAATGGAGGTAGGTCTTGAATCTCCCAACAAATATGTGAATACCAAGCCGGACAGTGACACCTCCACCTATTCCGGGTTATCCTTCTTTCAGGTTTTTCTCAAAACCAAATTATGGTATGTGGTCATAGCATGTTTGACTCAGGGTATAATCAAAGACGGCATATCCCTATGGGGTCCTACGCTGCTGAAGGAAACTCACAACCTGGACATGGAATCCACCTCAGCCCTTATTGTTTTCATACCACTGATGAACTTTGCAGGCATCATGATGGCAGGATGGCTGAATAAAAGGCTGGGCAACAAGGAAAAACTGGCAACCGCCGTGCTCTTTGCCTCAGGAATGTTTTCCATCCTATTGCTGGTGTACTTGGGTAAATTAAGCCCGGTTGCAGGCTTGATCTTTTTGGGGCTTTCATCAGCTGCCATGTATGGGGCAAACACTCTTTTACTGGGGGTCATACCCATGAATTTTGCCAAATATAACAAAGTGTCATCCATAGCCGGATTTCTGGATTTCTGTTCATATCTGGCAGCAGGGTGCACTGCATCCATCACGGGACTCATTGTTGATAAGCTTGGCTGGAATGGTGTTCTGTCCGTATGGATTGTCTCTTGTGTAATAGGCGTCGTATCCCTTATATTCAGCTGGAAAGGCGAAGAAAAACCAGGCTCGCCGACGCAGTTGTCAGCTCTTAGTTGACAGAAAGCTTTATGCCCTTTTATATAAGAATGCCTTGAAAGCTTAATACACTGATCTTTCAAGGCATTTTTCATTATTGCTCCAGTTTAAAATTGATCTTGGCTAAAAATTGATCCTGTATAAATATTGATTCTTTTTAGGTTGCTTCAGCATTGACTTTTATCAATCAATAGCCAATGCATGCCGGCTGCCAGCAGCCAAATATCAAATCCTTATGCACCGATCTGTTCCAGATATCTTTTGAGATTCTTCAGACCGATAGCTATACCCTGCAGGGGATCTTCCATACCCTCAAATTCTATGGAAAGAACACCTTTATATCCGGCATTTTTCATTATCTTCAGGCATTGAAGGATAGGAACATCTCCATGTCCGATGATGGCACCGCGCAGGTAATTGCCTCCCCTGGACATGAACCAGCCATCCCCCGGGTTTGGCATCATGCCGGATTTGACATGGAAATCCTTAGCATGCACATGGAAAGCATATGGCATCATTCTTCCTACTGCTTTGGCAGGATCTTCGTCTGCACAGAGGAAATTGCCCATATCCACAAGAGCTCCAAAGTTAGGATGATTTACGCCGTTAATCAGTTTTTCCACTCTCTCGCTGTCCTGGCAGAAATAGCCATGATTTTCCACCATCGTTTTTATGCCAAGCTCCGCAGCAAATTCGGTAACAGCCCGGCATCCTTTTACAAGTATCGGCAAAACATCGTCAAACCCTCTCGCTCCCTTGTAAGAAGCCGGTACACCCCAGGTAGAGTCATGACGCATTCCCGGTGCGCCAAGAATGTGTGCCACTCGGACTTCTTCCTTAAGACGCTCTACTTCAGCCTGCCAGTCTCCGTTGGAGCCGTTGAGGAAATCAGCAGCGATGGTGTAGTTTCCCATCTCTATACCCACTCTCTCACACTCTTCCCTTACCTTCACGGCAAAGGACGATGGTGTTTCGCCCTCAGGCAGATTAAAGCCTGCAAATTCTATGACATCAAATCCCATTTCTTTTGCTTTTGCAATAACATCTATCTGCTTCATGATTCCGGCGTTTACCAACCTACTGAAGCTATATGAGCTAACACCTATTTTCATATATCACACCTGCCTTTATTCGTTTACTAGCTTTGTTATGCTTCCCGGCAAAACAGATTAATCACTGAAATCCATAACGGAAAACCATCTATCATGGTCTTATAACTACTTCCCTGCCGGTTCTTGATGATTCATATACAGCATCCAGTATCTTCATGAGCTCCAAACCATCTTCCGCAGGGCTTAAGCACTCTGTGCCATTGGCTACACAGTCCACAAAGTGGGCTATTTCATTCTTGAATATGGCGTTAAACCAATCGGTGTCCCTAGTAACTCTTGGAGTTATGTCAACAAGATAATCATCCATCTCTGAGTACAGCTCCAGATTCGGTTCCATCTTCGCACCGGCTTTTGTACCAAAAATTTCGATATTTCCGGTATCATCCTTCAAATTGAGGCTGAAACTGGTTTCCACCGAAAGAACAGCACCGTTATCAAATTTGATCATTGCCAGAGCCATGTCTTCTACATCGCTATAGTCGCTGTAATCGGAGGCTTTGTACCTTTCAAGGCCTTTGATATGGGCCCTGGGTCCAATATTGCTGTAGGTTGCTCCTGTTACCGATACTGCCTTAGGTTTGCCCATTAGGTACCGTACGAGGTCTATGACATGAACGCCAAGGTCTATGAGAGATCCGCCTCCGGATCGTTTAATATCGGAAAACCATCCGCCCGGATTTCCACATCTTCTGAGATAGGATGCTTTTGCGAAATATATATCTCCCATGCGTCCGTTGTCGATAAAGTCTTTAAATATTTTGGTATCGTTTCCGAACCTTCTTACAAATCCCACCATAAGCAATTTGCCGCTTTCCTTTGATGCCTGCAGCATTTCCTCAGCCTGCTGTGCATTCATTGCCATGGGCTTTTCGCACAACACATGCTTTCCGGCTTTGAGCGCAGCTATTGTGGCCGGCGCATGGGCATTATTCCATGTGCATACACTTACCGCATCCAGCCCCTCAAGCTTTAGCATTTCATTATAATCGGTAAATGTATGTTTAACTCCATATTTTTCAGCAAAAGCCTTTACTCTTTCCTCATTGAGGTCGCAGGCTGCATAAACTTCTACATTATCCAGGGCAGTATACCCCACCATATGGGCATGGCTAATATTCCCAGTACCTATAATGCCTATCTTTACTTTTTTTGACACGTAAATACCTCCCTTAGAATATCGTGGCAAACAGACGTAATTTTATTTCATCCCTTGCAGCTTATATTAGCACTTCTAATTCTTATCATATATTGGAAATTTTGCTTTTAAGAAAGTCAACTGCCAGCCTTATATCCTTTTCAGGGTTTTCTCCCACTTCCCTTTCTATTGTGAGGAAGCCTTCAAAACCAACATCCTTCAAAGCTTTCAGATATTTATCAAAGTTCACGTTTCCTTCTCCCAGAGGAACCTCCTTGAAACATTCGGAAAGATTCAAGTCCTCGATTCCCCCTTCGGCAAAGTAGCCGTATACCTTCTCACCGCCAACGTATTTAAGCATTACCCCATCCTTTGCATGGGTATGAACAATGTATTTTCCGAGAGTGTGCACTGCTTCCACAGGGTCATCGCCTACCACCATTACAAGGTTTGCAGGATCGAAGTTTACTCTTACGCCATTTGAATCCAGGCTGTCAAGAAAGCTCTTTAACGTGGTTGCCTTTTCCGGTCCGGTTTCTATTGCAAAATATGCACCAACCTCATCCCCGTATCTTCCCAACTCTTCACATGCCTCTTGCATTATTTTGCGTCTGGGATGGTCTACATCCTCCGGAATCACGCCTATATGAGTTGTAACCACACTGGTTTCCAGGTCTTTGGCCAAATCCATTATTCTCTTGGATTTCTCTATTTTCCACACATTATCTTCCTTTATCGCGAAACCATGGCCGCCAAGGTCACCGCACAGAGCTGATACCACCAGCCCGTTTGACTTGATTATATCCAGAATTTCCTTCCGGCGTGCAGCGGAAAGGTTTTCAGGCGCCATTTCCCCATTGGTGGCATAGATCTGTATTCCGGCAGCACCAACCTCCTTAGCCTTCTTAATGCCTTCTACCAGGCCAAGCCGAAAAGAGTCAACCATAACTCCTATTTTGAAACTACTCATGCAAACACCCCATTCATTTTTTACTACTATTTTGTCATTTACTTTAAAATCATAATAACTTATCATATATTATAAAGTGAGAAACTTATTAAATTCATTAACAAGGTTGCACAATATTAGCACAATATTGCTATGTTAAAGGTGATGGGGTATGGATCGAGATCAGTTGCTTTACGAGAGTTGGGAAATGCCCGACCGGTACTTCCCTGTAATATTGCATCACACGGTTATTGACAACAGGAAAGGATGCATAATATTTTCCAACCATTGGCACGAGAGAATAGAATTTCTGTACTTTGTAAAGGGAAAGGCTGTAATTCGCTGCAACTCAAAACCTATCCACGTAAAAGAAGGGGATTTTATCGTGGTCAACAGCAATGACCTCCACCAGGGTGAAAGCGCCAGCGACAATCTGGAGTATTATTGCATTATCGTGGACACTTCCCTTTTGCAAAGCCGCTCGACGGATGCCTGCGAAGTAAAGTACATAACTCCGATAAGCGAGAACAATATACTGTTCAAAAACAAAGTAAGCAATGATGACAATATTAAGAAGGCTGTCGGAAACATAATAACCGAATTTGAAAAGAAGGAAATCGGTTATGAAATGGCGATAAAGTCCTCCATATACAATCTGCTGGTCCTGCTCCTTAGAAATCACATCGAGCTCGTCCTGACGCCCAAGGAATATAACACCAGGGTAAAGAATCTTGATAGGTTTAATAAAATACTCCAGCACATAGAAACCCACTATGCAGAAGACTTGAATCTTGACAATCTATGCAGCATGGCCAACATGAGCCGTTATTATTTCTGCCGTTTGTTCAGGCAGGTTACAGGGAAAACCTTGAGCGATTATATCAACAGCGTCAGGATCAATAAAGCGGAAAGGCTTTTGAAAGATTCATCCCATAATATAACCGAAGTGGCTATGATGGTGGGATTTGACAACATCAACTATTTCAGCCGGTTATATAAAAAATATAAAAAAGTACCGCCTTCTTCCATACATAAAGCTGCTCAAAACCCGGAATCCAAGGAGAATTGAGACAATCAGCAAATGCCTTGGATTCTCCCCGCATGATTATGGATGCATTGTTTGTTATGCGTTTTGTTCCTTTCAGAGCAGCAAACAACTATACCAATCAGTCATGATTGGCATAAGGTTTCTAATCCCACTTTAGACAATATGCCATTTACCTTTTATCAGATACTTCTGAATTCAAACCGATTTAATATAGAATAATTAATTTATATATTACGACACAATATATCCTTTCCAGTTATGAACATATATGATATCATCTATATTGTACCGAAGGCAACTTTGGTATTAATATGTAATATTAACAGGTAAAGGGTGATGTTTATGGGTAAAATAGGTCTGCAGCTTTTTTCGATAAGGGAGCTTTTAAGCGATGATTTTGCCGGTACTCTCGAAAAGGTGGGTAAAATTGGCTATGAAGGAGTCGAATTTGCTGGTTATTACAACATACCTGCCAAAGAGATGAAAAAAATACTGGATGATACGAATCTCAAAGCGGCAGGAAGTCATGTAGGGATTGATGATCTTAAAAACAGCCTTGACAGGGTTATTGAGTATAACCTGGAGATCGGCAATAAGAACATTGTCTGCCCCTGGCTGCCCGTAGAGATGAGAGACAGCGCAGATGCCTACAAAAAAACAGCGGATTTGTTCAACAAAATCGGTGATAAATGCAAATCCAATGGGCTACAGTTTGGCTACCACAATCATGAATTTGAACTGGAGAAATTTGACGGCATCTATGGTCTGGATATATTAGTTTCCAACACCCAACCCGAACTGCTACATATGGAATTGGATACCTTTTTCTTTGATTATTGCGGATTAAAAGCAGTGGATTTCATTGAAAAGTATGGGGAAAGATGCTCATTGCTGCATATTAAGGACATGAAGAGCAAGGCAGACAAGGTAAGCACAATAGTGGGCAGCGTCACCATTGATT
>ENA-OWOZ01001509-OWOZ01001509.1-bioreactor-metagenome-genome-assembly--contig:-NODE-1509-length-20830-cov-22.063991_pt1 | contig 20830 bp, 18 predicted proteins | sample MGYA00238140_ERZ651804 | MGnify/ENA primary metagenome ERZ651804 (study PRJEB26910, sample SAMN07631232) | bioreactor metagenome | isolation source: Switchgrass digestor | place: USA: Dartmouth... | reverse complement strand
CTGCTGCCGGGGATGATGAGCAGTATTGCAAACAGCAGGAATTCACCCTTGATGATATGGGTAATGCCAGAAGGCTTGTAGCCATGTGTGGTAACAGCATCCGTTTCAGTTATATTAAAAATAGTTGGTACTGCTGGGACGGTAAGGTTTGGCTGGAGGATGAGACAGGAGCAATCAACCGTCTTGCGGATAATACCGTTGAAGCCATGTATACAGAGGCTATAAAGCTTACAGATCAAGACAAGAGAGACAAACTTCTGAAGCATGCAGCAAAGACTCGCTCTATTGCGGGCAGAAAAGCAATGATTGAGGGAGCAAAGCACTTGGAGGGTATACCTGTTATTCCGGCAGACTTTGACAAGGATGTGTGGTTGTTAAACCTTCAAAATGGAGTCCTTGATTTGAAATCAGACAAGCTTTATCCACACAATCCCGACTATATGATAACTCAAATCAGCAATGCCAGTTACAATCCAAGTGCTAAATGCCCAAGATGGCTGGATTACCTTGATAAAGTCACCGATGGCAATGCAGACCTTATGAAATACATGCAAAAGGCGGTCGGATATTCCCTAACAGGGAATACAGGCGAGGAATGTCTGTTTATCCTCTATGGTACTGGGCGAAATGGCAAGGGAACATTTGCAGAAACATTAATACATCTTTTAGGTTCATATGCCAAAACTGCACAGGTAGACAGCCTAATGCTCAAAAATGTATCCGGCAGCGGTGCCAATCCCGATATTGCAAGGCTCAAAGGTGCGAGAGTTGTTAATGCAGCAGAACCACAGAAAAACTCAAGGCTCAATGAAAGCCTTATTAAGCAGCTTACAGGGGGTGACATGGTTACAGCTAGATTCCTTTATGGAAAAGAGTTTGAATACCGCCCCGAGTTTAAGCTTTGGATTAATACAAATTACAAACCCCAGATATCCGGCAATGACGAGGGTATCTGGAGCAGAGTTAAGCTGCTACCCTTCACAGTATATTTTCCCCCAGAGAAGCGTGACCCTCATTTGAAGGACTTCCTTCGTGAAAAAGAGATAGATGGAATATTGAACTGGGCATTGGAGGGATTAAAGCTGTGGCAGAAAGAGGGCTTGGAAATGCCGGAAACAATGAAATTGGCTACAACGGACTACCGATGCGAAATGGACATAATGCAGAAATTCTTGGATGATTGCACAAAGCTCAAGAATAACAGCAGTGTCGGGGCATTGGCTTTGTACAAGGTTTACACCCAGTGGTGTAGTGAAAATGGTGAGTATGTTCTCAGCAATACAAAGTTTGGAAGAGATATGAACCGCTACCTTAACAAACGGAACTGCAGGACTGGGGTGGTTTACCTCAACATTGAACTCACAAAGCCATATGAAAATGCCAAGCAGGACTTTGAAGAAATTGATTTTCTCAAATAGTGTGTGGTGAGATGGTGGGTTGTGATGGAAATTTCAGTAACTTTTATATATTAATTTTCTATATAGACTTTTACAAAAACACATCACAACTCTAAACCCATAACAATATAAGAATAAATATTTAAACATTAAAGGAGTACAGTATGAATAACGGGATTCGTATACCGGGCTTTCCGCCTCCGGAAAAACAGGACAGTGTAAAGTTTTATGTATTAAAGAGTCTTTCGTATTCCACCAGAATGGTTATATATTTGCTGTTTCTAGCTTTTGGCTTATTAATTCAGTACATTATGATGAGGGTTTGGCCCGGAGCTGTCTTTTTAATTTGTGCAACCGTTTTAAATCTGGTTCGGGGCTATGACAGCCGGGCGAGGCTTAACGCTTTTGAACCCGACAGGCAGTGGACGACGGTGGATATGAGCCGTATTTATGAGATTGAAGAGCTGGATGAGAAAACGAAAAAATGGGATCGGGACATTTTGGATATTAGTAACGGCTTGGGAGTGCTTGTATTTGTATTTGCATTAATGGGTATGTTTATTTTATCAACGCTTTTAATGGGCTTTTCCAGACAAGCCGATGTGGGATATATTTTAATAGCCGACACAATTATACTTATATTTCCCCTGTGGTTTAACGGAACACGGCGGATTCTCACACAGAGTAATTTACGTATAAAAATTGATATAATAAAAGATATGGAACAGTATTTTAGAACCATCAAGCTTGAGGGAGAACATTTTAAGCCGGCGTTAATGCTGTATCGGGATAAGACAGGCAAAAGTATACCCAAAGATGTGCGCTTTACCATTTCTTTTGACGGTATGCCGGTGAATTTTTACGGTATTCAGGCACAGATCAATATAAATTTGGTGCAGGGTAGCAGCTATCCGTATTTTTATTGTGTCATACCTGCCAAAACGGGATTTGGGCTGCGGGAATATCTAAATAAAATTCCCAGGGATAGAAATATTATTATAGAATTTCAGCATGACGTTCAGGCAGAGGTAATTGTTATTCGCCAGTATACAACTGAGACTTCGGGGTATCACACCAAAATGAAGAGCTGCAGGCAAATTCTTGCTGTAGCTGTACACGCCGCCAGAATGATTCTTAAAGACAAATAGATTTTTATGTTTGGGTATTAAGTGTTATTTGGGCAGGGGGACAATTTGTAGCAGTTGGAGGAGGCGGTATGCTTCTGACTTCACCCGATGGAATCAATTGGACGAAAAGAGAAACCGGAACTACAAATTGCATTAATGATATAACGTGGATTGGCAGTATGTACGTAGCTGTAGCTGATTTAGGACAGATTCTTACTTCTTTCGACGGAATCAATTGGAGTACCGGTCTTGTTCCGACGGGTGTAACTCCTCTTTGTGTAACATGGAACGGTGAAAAATTGGTTGCGGCCGGATATGATAGCACTATTCTGACAGGTGTACCCAAAGATCTTGTTAAAGTGAAGGTGAATGACAAGCCCATAATATTTGATGTAGCACCGATAATTTCCGAGGGAAGAACGCTGGTGCCCCTTAGATATATTTTTGAGGCTTTGGGGGCAGAGGTCAAATGGGATGCTGCGACCAGGACGGTAACCGGATCAAAAGGTTCGAACAAGATAGTTTTAAGGATAGACAGTAAAGAAGCTGTTGTGAACGGTGAAACAAGGGAACTGGACGTACCGGCAACCATTGTGAACGGAAGGACGCTTGTACCTGCGAGGTTTATTTCGGAAAGCCTCGGTGCAGAAGTTCTATGGGACGGTGATTCCAAAACCGTTATTATAAAAACGGAGTAATCTGGGCTATTGAGTTTAAAATATTAAAAGTGTTATAATAGCTTTATAATAAAAAAAACAAGTGAGGTTATAATGAAACAGGATATATTTAAAAAACCGAAGCATATGACAAATATAGGCGGGCAGGCTCTTATTGAGGGACTTATGATGATAGGGCCAAGAAATGCTGCCATAGCAATAAGAAAGCCTGACGGTGAGATAATAGTTGAAAAAAGACCTTTGCCTAAAAAAAGCAAATTTTCAAAGCTTCCCATTGTCAGGGGCTTTGTTGGCATTTTTAAACAAATGGTTTTGGGCATTAAGGCATTGATGTATTCGGCGGAGTTTGTTGATTTGGAAGATGATAGTGAAGAGGATAAGAAACCTTCAAAATTTGAAAATTTTCTTGACAGAGTTTTCGGAGATAAGCTTCAGGAAATATTGATTTACATTTCTGTAGTGATTTCACTTCTCTTCAGTGTCGGGCTTTTTATGGTGCTTCCCAATGCAATTGCCTGGCTATTGCCCATTGATAAGGCCACGCACCTTGGTTCATTTTTGTACAATGTTGTTGAAGGGGTAATCAGGGTTGCATTGTTTATAATGTATCTTGCCCTTACATCGCTATTGAAGGATATTAAAAGGGTTTGGCAGTATCATGGGGCGGAGCATAAGACAATACATTGCTATGAAAATGAGGAAGAGCTTACTGTGGAAAATGTAAGGAAATATTCCACAAGGCATCCGCGCTGCGGAACTTCGTTCTTATTTACGGTAATGATAGTAAGTATAATGGTGTTCTCATTGGTGGGACAGCATGACCTGTGGGTGAACATACTGTTGAGAATAATATTGATTCCCCTTGTGGCAGGAATATCTTATGAGATTATAAAAATTGCCGGAAAGAGCCAGTCCATAGTTGCCCGGATTGTTAATGCACCGGGGTTATTGTTCCAGGGGTTTACAACCCGGGAACCGGATGACGGCCAGATTGAAGTGGCTATTGAGGCTATGAAGAATGTACTGGTGGATAATAAAGAAGAGGACAAGTGGTAACAAGGTGGTAGTATGGTTTTAAAGGATGCCCTTTTAAAGGGAATACAACAGCTTAAGACGGCGAATGTTGATGCCCCGGTATTTGAGGCCGGGGTAATATTATGTCATATATTAAAGGTGAGCCGTAGTTTTTTGTACTCTCATGATGACTATATTATGACGGATGAGAAGTACAAGTGCTTTGATGCCTTTATTCGAGAGAGAGCTGAGGGCAAGCCCCTACAATATATAACGGGGCATCAGGAGTTTATGTCCATGGACTTTATTGTTACTCCGGACGTGCTGATACCGAGGCAGGACACGGAGGTTCTTGTTGAGACTGTTTTAAATTATGTGGAGGGTTCGGATAATAAGGAAACAGTGATATTGGATATTGGCACGGGCTCCGGGTGTATAGCCATAAGCCTTGCTACTTATATTAAAAACAGCAAGGTTATTGCCTGCGATATTTCACAAAAAGCTCTTGATGTGGCAAAGACAAATGCCCAAAGATGTGGTGTAGAGAATCAAGTGGATTTTATATGCGGCGACATTTTTCAAGGCTTGGATAAGGTTTTGTGTCAAAGTACCTTTATAAAGGATCTGGATCAGCGTAGTTTTGAGCTTTTTGACGCTATTGTTTCCAATCCGCCGTACATACCCTCATGGGAAATAGAAACCCTTCACAGACAGGTTAAGGACTTTGAACCGGGTCTTGCGTTAAATGGGGGAGAGGACGGTCTTGATTTTTATAGGAAAATAACAGAAGAAGCGGTGCGGTTTTTAAAGCCCCATTCCTTACTGGCGTTTGAAGTGGGTTACAATCAGGCAGGGGATGTTGCGAGGCTTATGGAGAATGGCTATAGAGACATAAAGGCTGCGAAAGACTTGTCCGGTATAGACCGGGTTGTAATAGGATTCAGAAAGTAGAACGTCAATGCACCCTCTTTCAGTCGCTTTGGAGACTTACAAGACCTGCCTTTTTCAGACTCTTTACGAAAATTGCAAATATCGGGCCTATGAAAATCCCAGGGAAACCGATGAGCATCATGCCTAAATACATTGAAACCAAAGTCGCAAGGGGATGAAGACCGGTCTGAGTTGAAACAATTTTTGGCTCAATAATCTGTCGTGTGATAATACCGAAAAGATATACCGCACAGATCCCAAGGGCCATTTGCATGTTCCCGGTTATTATGTTTAAAGCTATCCAGGGCAGCATTATAAGACCGGTTCCAAGGAGAGGGATGGTGTCCGCTATCCCGGCTGCCAGACCCATTATTACGGCATAATCGGCTTTTATTATAATGAGGCCCAGGGTTGTTTGTATAAAAGTAATGCACGCCAATATGAGCTGCGCTTTAAAATATTTGGCTATAGCAGAAAAGGTCTCGCCTTTTATTCCGATGAAATCTTTTTTAAATCCAGCGGGAAATTGGCTGTAAATAAAATCTCTTATTTTTTTTCTGTCACTGCTAATAAAATAAGAAGACAAAAGAGTGACCGTGACAAATACTGCAAGTTTCGGTAGGGAGGTTATTCCGGCTATTACGGACGAAGAGGCTTTAGCGATAATGTCTCTGAGCTCCGGCATTAATTGGGTTAGATTTCTTTCAAAGGAAAGGGATATGCTGTCGGGAAGGTTGTTATAGAAAACGCTGACACGGTTGTAGCAATCGGAAAAAGTGCTTGAGATTGACTCAATATAATAAGGAAGATTGTCTTTAAGTCTCAGTAATTCATAATATACCTTAACGGTACAAAGGATTATAAGAACAGAGATAACGCTTACAGTGAGAGCTAGGGACAAAAGGGAAGCAAGCTTTCTGTTACACTTCATTTTGTTTTCCATGAAGGTTATAGCCGGTTCGTTTATGGAGGATATTATTACTGCAATTAAAAATGGGGCAATATAAATAAAAAGATAGTTGACGGTGATGTATATTACAAAAATCATCACGGATATTATTCCAATGCTTATAAAGATACTTTTAAGTTTATTCCTTTGAAAAAGCATATATTTACTTCCTTACCATGTTGGATTACCTTGGAAAACTTCGACTCTATTAGTATGTATATGATAAACTCCATGCAAAAATCCTTTATGTAAGAAGGAATATGTAAGATTGTATACAAAAGACATATCCGATTTTTGAAATGCTTTAATGAGAAGGGTTTGACAATTTATTAACAATAAAAAAGTTTCGACTTTAGATATTTTTATCATTTCTTAATAAGGACTAGAATAAATAAGCAATAAAGACATATTTAATAAAAATGGCTGTTTGACTTACAGTATATAAGTGAATATAATGGTTATGGCTAAAGAGGGTTCTGGAAATAACCACTTTTTTCAAACCATTGATATATTTGAATCGCATATAAAGTAATAGAATCAGCATCCCATATCATGAAATACTGACATGAAATGGTACAGTTTGCAGTCTTTTTAGTATGTTTTTAAAATGGTCTTTGTGGTATTATTGAAATATCTCATAAAAAGAATAGATTTCTAATGCGATTAGAAGATTTTTCGAAAAAACATGGGATTGTGCTGAAAAACACCTACATAAAAAGAAATATGATTATTATAATATAAAATTAATTTAAATGGGGTCGTATAAATGTTTATAAAAAGATTCTTTAAAGGTGGTGCAAATGTTCCTCACCACAAAAACACCGCCAACTGTGAGACTGTTAAAATGGGAGTTCCTGAAAAAGTAGTAATTCCAATGCTTCAACATATTGGAGCACCCTGCGAGCCATGTGTAAAAAAGGGAGACACCGTAAAGGTGGGACAGATTATAGGAGATTCCGATAAATTTATCTCGGCTCCAATTCATTCGAGTGTTTCCGGTACAGTTGTAGATGTGGCACCGATGCTTCAATCCGGAGGTTTTTATGTTCCTGCGGTGGAGATTAAAACCGATGGGAAGCAGGAGATATATGAGGGTATTAAGCCACCGGAGTACTCAAACAGCAAGGAATTTATTGAAGCAATAAGAAGATCCGGCCTTGTAGGTCTGGGAGGTGCCGGTTTTCCGGCGCATGTAAAGCTTTCACCGCCTCCTAATAAGCGTGTTGACACTCTCATCATAAACGGTGCTGAATGTGAGCCTTATATCACGTCTGACTATAGAGAGATCATCGAGAATTCATGGAATGTTATAAGCGGTATCAATATAATCATGGAAATTTTAAATATTAATAATGTCATTATAGGTATTGAAGATAACAAACCCGAGGCAATAGAGGTAATGGAACGTATTGATAAGTCCAGCGACAAAATAAGTGTGGTTAAGCTCAAGTCGAGGTATCCCCAGGGCGCGGAAAAAATGCTTATATACGCCATAACAAGAAGAAAAGTTCCTGCCGGAGGGCTTCCTGCCGATGTAGGCGTTATGGTCATGAATGTAAACAGTGTTTCCTTTATTTCAGAGTATGTTAAAACCGGTATGCCCTTAATAAAGAAAAGGGTTACGGTGGACGGTCCGTCGGTTAAAAATCCCGGTAATGTGGAGGTTTTGATAGGCACTCCTATTTCCCAAGTGTTTGATTTCTGTGGCGGATTTAGTGTTCCTCCGAAAAAAGTGTTGATGGGGGGACCCATGATGGGAATAGCTCAGTCTTCGATGGATTTACCTGTGGTTAAGCACACCAATGCTTTGCTGGCTTTAGATGAAAAGAGCGCTAAATTACCAGAGTCGGGAGCTTGTATAAGGTGTGGACGATGTATTAGGGCTTGCCCTATGAACCTGTTGCCTCTAAACCTATATAATAATGCCATTAGGGACAATATAGATGAACTCAAGAAACATCATGTTAATGATTGTATTGAATGCGGATGCTGTTCTTATGTATGTCCTGCAAAAATTAATCTTGTTCAGTCACTAAGACTTGGGAAGGCAAAGGTAAAACAGGCAGCAATGGCGAAAGGGGGTAAATAATTTGGAAGAGAGATTGATGGTTTCATCCTCACCCCATATAAGGGATAGGGTAAACACTCGAAAAATAATGATAGATGTGATTATAGCTCTTCTTCCTGCGACGTTTGCAGGGGTATACTTTTTTGGAACAAGGGTTTTACTTGTGGTTATGGTCAGCATTTTATCCTGCGTTGCATCGGAGTATTTAGCACGTCGGATAATGAAAAGAAGTAATACAATTTCAGATTTTAGTGCTGTGGTGACAGGTTTACTCTTGGCATTGAACCTTCCGCCATCTGTTCCCCTCTGGGTGGCTGCAATGGGCGGTGTTATAGCTATAGTGATAGTAAAGCAATTGTTTGGCGGGTTGGGTCAGAATTTTATCAATCCAGCATTGGGTGCCAGAATTATTTTGATGATTTCATTTCCGGCATTTATGACCAACTGGGTAAAGCCTGGGGTAGATGCGATTTCTTCGGCAACACCCCTTAGAATACTGAAGGATGCAGTTTTAATAGGGCGTTTATCGGACGGTACGAATCTATCGGGCTTTGCGGATCTCCCGTCCTATGGGGATCTTTTCTGGGGAAATATATTGGGCTGTATAGGGGAGACTTCTGCGGCAGCCCTTTTGATAGGTGCGGTATATCTTTTTGCAAGAAAGATTATAGGTCCGGAAATACCATTAACATTCATCGGAACTACAGCTTTATTAACCTGGGCTTTTGGTGGTGTTACTCTTTTTACCGGTGACTTCCTGTTCCATGTGTTGGGCGGCGGATTGCTTTTAGGAGCAATTTATATGGCAACAGACTATGCCACATCACCGATGACATTAATAGGGCGGATTATTATGGGTATAGGATGCGGGGTTATAACAGCTGTTATTCGTCTTCTTACCGAGAATACTGAAGGAGTGTCCTATGCCATTATGATTATGAATATTTTAGTACCTCTTATTGACAGGTATACCGTTCCAAGGAGCTTTGGAGGTGGAAAATACAATGCATGATGTAGTTAAACCTACAATAGTATTATTTGTTATATGCACTATTATTACCCTTGCTTTGGCTTTCACGAATTTGATGACTAAGGACAGAATAGATGAGATGATAAAGACCAAACAAGAAGATGACAGAAGGAGAGTATTGAGCTTAGCTGAAAGCTTTGAAGAAGTGGCGGAGCTTGAGGAGATAGTAAGTGGAAATGAGGATTTGAACATTGTGAAAGAAGCCTATAGAGGGATTAAAGGTGAGGAGACTGTTGGAAATGTATTTTTAGTGGAAAGTAAAGGATATGGAGGTCCTATTACAATAACTGTAGGCATAGATGTTGAGGGTAAAATAACCGGGGTTGAGATAGGGGACAACAGCGAGACTCCCGGGCTTGGGGCTAAGGCTAAAGACGAACCTTTTATATCTCAGTTTGTAGGTATTATACCTCAAGAACCGTTGAAGGTTGTAAAAAACAATAAGACCAAGAGTGAAGAGATAGATGCGATAAGCAGTGCGACCATAACTTCAAAGGCTGTGACAAAAGCAGTTCAAGCAGCGGTGGATACTAATGCTGAGCTTATGAAACGAGGAGGGAATTCTTAAAGTGAGTGTTGTTAAAGATGGGTATAAGAATTTGACGAAAGGAATAATAAAGGAAAATCCGGTGTTTAGGCTTGTACTTGGGACTTGTCCGACACTGGCGATAACTACATCTGCAGAAAACGGAATCGGAATGGGTATTGCGGCTACAGTTGTGCTAATAGGTTCAAATGCAGTGATCTCACTTCTTAGAAAAGTAATTCCGGATAAAGTAAGAATTCCTGCCTACATTACAATTATTGCTGGTTTTGTAACCATAGTACAGATGCTTTTGAAGGCGTATCTACCTGCAATTGATAAACAACTGGGCATATATATTCCCCTTATAGTTGTAAACTGTATAATACTTGCCCGGGCAGAGATGTTTGCCAGCAAAAACGGTGTGATTATGTCCATTCTTGATGCCATTGGAATGGGAATTGGTTTTACGTTGGCATTGCTTACCTTGGGAACGATAAGGGAAGTTTTGGGCAATGGTACCTGGTTTGGAATGGATATTACAGGAGGAATTTTTGAACCTGTATTGATAATGATATTGCCTCCCGGAGGATTCCTGGCTTTTGGATTTGTATTGTCTGCGATAAACAAATTTACGTCGTTAAAGGTTGAGCATAAGGATTGTGCATCATGTCCAATGCCTTGCGGGGCTTCAGGTAAAGGAGAGGAGGTTAAGTTGTAATGGATTGGTATAAATTGATGGTTATAGTTATCGGTGCATTGCTGGTTGAGAATTTCGTACTTTCAAAGTTTTTAGGGATATGTCCCTTTCTTGGGGTATCCAAAAAGCTTTCAACAGCCCTGGGAATGGGTGGTGCGGTTATATTTGTAATGACCATAGCCTCCGGTGTTACAAGGTTATTGTATGATTGTCTGCTTGTTCCGTTTGGGTTGGGATACTTACAGACTATAGCATTTATTCTTGTTATAGCTGCGCTTGTGCAGTTGGTTGAAGTGGTTTTAAAAAGATTTGTACCGCCTCTTTACAAGGCTTTGGGTATTTATCTTCCCCTTATCACGACAAATTGTGCCGTGTTGGGAGTAGCTCTTTTGAATATTGAAGAAGGATATAATTTGTTGGAATCGGTAGTTTACGGCTTTAGCGGAGGTCTTGGATTTACGCTGGGACTGGTTCTGTTTGCAGGAGTTCGAGAAAGATTGGAGTATTGCGATATACCAAAATCCTTTGAAGGACTCCCCATTGCATTGATTGCCGCTGCATTGGTTTCGGTATCCTTCTTTGGTTTCCAGGGACTTATTGAATAGTAGGAAAAGGATTAATCATTGAGAGGTATAGACATTTTGGTTTTGTTCAATCTTTTAGAGGGGTTGTTGAAATATGTTTATTGATTTGATAATACCGACATCTATTGTTGGTGGTATGGGTTTAGTGTTTGGTTTAGGTCTTTCCGTTGCTTCAAATTTGTTTGAGGTTCAGGCAGATGAGCGGGTTGCGAAGGTAAGAGAAGTTTTACCGGGAGCAAATTGCGGTGCCTGTGGACAGACCGGATGTGACGGGTTTGCAGAAAGTGTAGTTAATAAAGAGAGCAGTATAAACGGTTGTCCTGTCGGAGGACAGGAGGTTGCAAACAAAATTGCGGAAATTTTGGGTACAAAGGCTGAATCTATGGTGGAAAAAACCGCAAGAGTTATGTGTGCGGGTACTTATGAGAAGTGTAAGGTAAAGTTTGATTATACGGGAATAGAGGATTGTACTGCGGCAGCCGGTCTTTTTGCGGGACCTTCGGCATGTTCCTTTGGCTGTGTCGGTCTTGGCAATTGTGTAAAGGCATGTGCTTTTGATGCAATAGTTGTGAAAGACGGCCTTGCCCAGGTTATAGAGGCAAAGTGCAAGGCATGCGGAAAGTGTATTGAGGCATGTCCCAAGAAGATAATTGAGATGGTACCCAAGAAAAGTGAGTATTCTGTTACATGCTCAAGCAAGGATAAGGGAGCCGTGGTCAGGAAAAATTGCACTATTGGTTGCATAGGCTGCGGAAAGTGTTCGAAGGTGTGCCCGGTGAGTGCCATTACGGTAAACGGTACGCTGGCCAAGATTAATACCGAGGTATGTACCAACTGCGGTGAATGCGCGGCTGCTTGTCCCATCGGAGCGATTAAAAAAATAACTTGCTGCATTGGTTCCTGACAAACAACACAAGGAGACGGTTACTGTGCGACATGAATGCAGAAAACCGTCTTTTTTATTGATTTGACTGTTCTATGGCATTATGACACAAAAGAACCGTCCCCCTGTGCTATTGGCGTTTTTTGCTTACAAGAATCTGGTTTCTGCCGTTTTTGAAGGATTTTCGTACATCATAGCCCCTCATAACCAATGTATCATATATTGCGTCCGTTTGCTCGAAGTAGTTGTTTCCCACGTCAAGAATTAATGTTTCATCCGGTTTAAGTTCCTTTGACAGTTTTTCCAGAGTAGTGTCTATGTTTAAGGATTCGGCATTAATTATCTCATTTTTGTTTTGTTTCATGTTACATTACCTCCCGGTTTTTTGCTTTTGGAATTGGATGATTATAAATAAAGTCTGATGAAAATTATCTGTTTTGCAGCGTGATAGTTTTTAAAATATTTTTTCTTTGATGATTGTAAAAATTATGTCAGTATATATTATTAACAGATGTATGCTATTATATAAGAAACACTTATCTTTTTTGGGAGTGGTCTTTTAGTGGAAAAAACAAATATAGTTTTGATAGGAATGCCGGGGGCAGGTAAAAGCACAATAGGAGTTCTTTTGGCGAAAGCTTTGAAAAAGCCCTTTATTGATACGGATTTATTGATACAGCAAAAGTATAACATGTTTCTCCAAGAGATAATCGATAAATACGGAATAAAGAGGTTTCTTTCCATTGAAGAGGAAGTTGTCGTTTCAGTAGATTTAAAGAATCATGTTATTGCTACCGGAGGAAGTGTTGTTTATAGTGATGCGGCTTTGAAGCATTTTAAGAAAGACGGTTTGGTTGTTTATCTTAAGCTCAGGTTCGATGAAATTGAAAAGAGGATAAGTAATATTTCCAGCCGGGGAATTGCGATGGAAAAAGGTAAGACTTTGGTGGATTTATATAATGAGAGGGTACCCCTTTATGAAAAGTATGCCGATATTACAGTCAATTGCTCAGACATGGATATTGAGGCTTCAGTAGCTGAGATTATAAACAGAATTAAAGCAACGGAAAAAATTTTTTAAAAACTATGTATAATAAACCGAAGATTGGGTCAATAATATAAATGACCTCACAAAATACATTTTGACCCCCTTTACATGGGTTAGTCTTTTAAAGGCTAACCTCTTTTTTTATATTCTCACTTTACCTTCATTATCTAAAGCTCGAACAGCTCTCTGATCTCGCTTTCGGTCATTTTTGAAAGGAAGGTCTCACCCGGTTTTATGACTGAATCAATCATTTCCTTTTTCTTTTGCTGCAATTCAAATATTTTATCCTCTATTGTTCCCTGGGTTATAAGCTTCATTACCTGGACTACATTTTTTTGTCCTATTCGGTGGGCACGGTCGGAAGCTTGATCTTCAACGGCAGGATTCCACCAAGGATCAAAATGTATTACCATATCCGCTCCGGTAAGGTTTAAGCCTGTCCCACCGGCTTTTAGAGAAATCAGGAAAAGTTTTTTTGAACCGCTGTTAAAGGAATCAACCATTCTCAGACGTTCTTCTGCTTTTGTGGAGCCGTCAAGGTAGAAATATTCTATTTTCTGCTTGTCAAGAGACTGCTTTATTATTTCCAGCATGCCGGTAAACTGGGAAAACAATAAAACCCTGTGTCCGCTGTCAAAGGCATCGGCTAGTATCTCTTCTAAAAGCTGCATTTTCCCGCTTTCACCCTTGAAGCCTTCGATAAACAATGAAGGATGGCAGCATATCTGGCGGAGCCTCGTGAGGATGGAAAGTATTTTTATTTGGCTTTTTTCAAAACCTTTGGATTCAAGCTCCATAGCTATTTCTTTCTTGGATTTTTGCAGATATGCAAGATAAATCTTCTTCTGTTCCGGAGTCAACTCACAGGTCAATTTACTTTCGATTTTATCGGGAAGCTCGTGTAAAACGTCCCTTTTAAGCCTCCTTAGGATAAAGGGTCTTATGTGCTTGCTTAAGTCGTTCAAGGCATTTTTATCGTCATGCTTTGTTATCGGAGCTTCAAATTTCTTAACAAATTTGGAGTGGGACAAAAGATACCCGGGCATTACAAAGTCAAAAATTGACCACAGCTCTGTTATGGAATTTTCAATGGGTGTACCCGTTAGTGCGAAGTTCATATCGGAATTAATCTGCTTGACTGTTTTGGCATTAAGGGTGTTGGGATTTTTTATATGCTGGGCTTCATCAAGGAAACAGTAGCGGAACTTAATGTCCTTATATAATCCTATATCCCTTCTAAGTAAAGGATAGGATGTAACCACCAGGTCGACATTTTCGGCCTCACGGAGCAGTTCTTTTCTCTCCGAAGGCATTCCGGATACAACCAGGACACTGAGCTCGGGAACGAACTTTTTTACTTCGTTTTGCCAATTGTATATAAGGGAAGTAGGTGCGACGACAAGGGAAGGTCCTTTGGAACTATCCCTTTCCGAGAGGACAAAGGATATTACTTGAAGGGTTTTACCCAATCCCATGTCATCGGCCAGAATTCCGGATAATCCATAAGCGGACAGAGTCTTAAGCCATTTGTATCCAACCTTCTGGTAACCTCTCAAAACGTTTTTCAGTTTTTCCGGTATTTCGAAATCCATATTTCCAGGCTCTTTTATGCTTTGGACCATTCTGCTAAAATTATAGTCCCTTTCGATACCTTTAAGTTCTGATTCCTCAATAAGACTGCTAAGGTACATTGCCCGATATTTAGGCAGTTCAATAACCTTTTTTGAAAGATCCTTTCCGGAAATCCCAAGCATATCGATAAGGTCGCCCATGTTTTTTATTTCAGGGGCATCTAAAGCCAAAAATGAACCGTCCTTGAGTCTGTAGTATTTCTTCTTCTCCCTTATGGAAGAAAAAATGTCTGCCAGTTCTTCACGGCTGATATTTTCATATTCAAAGGAAAACTCCAACAAGTTTGATTCCTGATTAAGCCTTATTCCTCCTGAAAAGCCGGAGGGATATTTTATACGAACGTTCTTAAAGTCATCGGAATAATAAACCTCGGACAATTCCTGAAGTTTGGGGAGGGCATGATTAATAAATTCGTATATTTTTTCTTCATCTTCAAGATATAATCTGTCCTTATCGACAACAAATTCCGATGCTTCAAAAAAATTAATTATTTTCTTTTCGGACTCAACATCCCTAAGCACAATTATGTCACTGTTTTCATAGTTTTTATCAACACTTGAAAAGGGATTTATTGTGTTTTCGCCGTAATGAAAATTAACTACAGCCGATATACCGTTTCTGTATTTGTCTAAGTAAATTTTTGGGACAAGGTTTTCATTAACCAGCTTTTCCTCAATCTTAGGATCTATCTTGAGTGAACCTATTTTCCGTAATTGGGGCAGAACTTCTGATACGAGCCGTTCTGCATGGGTATTGGAGAAACAAAGACCTCCGTTTCCCCGGTCAAAAAACTTTGAAATAAACGGGAAATAAAACTTTTGCTGTATTTCAGACGGATGGAATATCTTCCCGTCACAGTAAAAGTAAATTCCTTTTTCCGTAAGGGGAATAACACTTTTTTCCGATTGCATCGAAAGCAGTATATTATTGTTTTGCTGTGACAGCGAAAAATTAAATGGAAGGTCATCTTCAACAATTGATGTAATATTGACTCCACCATCTAATATTTTAGCATAAAACGGAGTATCCCCCAAAGCTTTAAAAATTCTGAGCAAATAGGGAGCGGACAGTATCAGCTTTTTGCCGGAAAACGCACTGGAGGAGTTGTGGTAAGTATACAGGAATCTCTGTTCCAACAGCTTTTCGTTTTCGTAAATTTCCAGCAAAATATCGATTATTTCTTTATTCTTACCGGAAAAAGTATGCTTTATAGGGTCAAAAGTAAAGTTTTTTCCGAATTCAAAAGGCTGGCTGTCATATACATTGGCAAGAAATTCTTTTATGTTTCTTAATATGTATAATCTGCCGGTACCGATTCGAAACTCCATAGAAGAGATAAATTTATCGAAATAATCACTTTGGAATTCATAGGTTATTTCCAATTGAACTTCCTGTTTATGGTCTTCGCCTGTCAAGCTGTCAAAGAAGGAAAACAATTCGTCTAAGACATTATTCTGATTTTTTGAATCAATGTATTTTTTGAGCTCGCCCTGAGCTTTTTTCATTACGGCAACAATATGCTTGCAGGCTCCATGATAACTGTAGTAAGCAGGACAATCACATGCATACTGTCTGATCCTGCCGTTGTTATCGAAATAAATCAGAACCTCATAGTCTTCGGAACCTCTTACTACGGCTTTGATCATCATTTTATTCGGATTGAAATTAAAGCTCCATATCCTATGTTTGGAATTATATAATAAACCCTTTTTAAAGGTTTCATTGGACGAAGCGTGCTGGTAAATTACCCGATCCGATATTTCAAAATCATTGAAATCCATATTAACACCTCAACCCGTTCTCAACTGTTCAACTTATAAGTATATAACAATTAAAGTTAAATTAAAACAAGGGATGCAAATATTTTGATTGCCGGGGAATATAAATTTGGGGGCTTATTTAAGTAAAGATAAATATGAAACAAACAATAGAATAAAAAACTGTACCCCTTAAAAACTGAGTGTTCCAGCGCATTATTATATATACAGGAAAGATTTTATAAGGGGGAGAAAGAAGAAAATGAAAAAGTATTTCAGCCTTGTTTTAGTTGTTTCATTTTTGGTTGCATTGTTGACTCCTTGGTCTACGACATCTGCTGAGCCTACTTTCAATTATGGAGAGGCACTTCAAAAGGCCATAATGTTTTATGAATTTCAGCGTTCGGGAAAACTTCCCGATACCATCAGAAACAACTGGAGGGCAGATTCCTGCTTGGACGACGGAAAGGATGTGGGGCTTGACCTTACAGGCGGTTGGTTTGATGCCGGTGACCATGTCAAGTTCAATCTTCCCATGGCATATACTGCTGCAATGCTGGCATGGGCAGTATATGAACAAAAAGAAGCCTTCGTCAAAAGCGGACAACTTGGGTACATATTGGATGAAATCAAATGGGCAACGGACTATTTCATTAAATGTCATCCCGAGCCTGATGTATACTACTATCAGGTGGGAGACGGAGATGCCGACCACATGTGGTGGGGTCCTGCGGAAGTTATACACATGAGAATGAAAAGGCCCTCATACAAAGTAGATATCAGTTCCCCGGGTTCAACCGTGTCGGCAGAAACTGCAGCAGCCTTGGCTGCAGCAGCAATAGTCTTTAAAGATACTGACCCTCAATATTCTAACCTCTGCTTAAAGCATGCAAAGGAACTCTTTAACTTTGCAGATAAAACAAGAAGTGATGCCGGCTATACAGCAGCAACAAACTTCTATACATCACACAGCGGGTTCTATGATGAGCTTACATGGGCGGCTACATGGATTTATCTTGCAACAGGGGACGAAAACTATCTTAACAAAGCTGAATCCTATATTGAATTTTGGAGTACGGAGCCCCAAACCGATATTATGTCATACAAGTGGGGACACTGCTGGGATGATGTGCGTTACGGAACACAGCTTCTTTTGGCAAGGATCACGAACAAGCCGATATACAAGGAAAGCATGGAAAGACATCTCGACTATTGGACAGTGGGAGTAGACAATTCAAGGATAAAATATACACCAAAAGGCCTTGCATGGCTTCAAAACTGGGGTTCTTTAAGATATGCCACTACTACTGCGTTTCTTGCTGCTATTTATGCAGATTGGGAAGGATGCAGTCCACAAAAGGCAAAAATATATAACGATTTTGCAAAGGCGCAAGTAGACTATGCATTGGGCAGTACAGGAAGAAGTTTTGTAGTAGGATTTGGGGAAAACTGGCCACAGCATCCTCACCACAGGACTGCTCACGGTTCATGGTATGACGGCATGAATGTACCCGATTACCATAGGCATGTGTTGTATGGTGCATTGGTTGGCGGTCCTGGCGAAAGTGACAACTACAGGGACGATATTTCCGACTATCAGTGCAACGAGGTTGCTTGCGACTACAATGCAGGTTTTGTAGGTGCACTGGCCGTAATGTATGGCAGATATGACGGAAGACCTGTACCGGAATTCAAAGCTATTGAAGAGCCGGAAGACGAATTCATGGTTGAGGCATATGTAAGCAGCAGTGACAAACATTATGTGGAAATAAAAACAAGACTCAACAACAGGACAGCATGGCCTGCAAGAGTGTCTGAGGGACTTTCCTTTAGATATTTCGTGGATCTAACTGAAGTAATTGAGGCAGGATACAGTCCTAATGATATAACAATATCGGGCGGCCAAGGCTCAAAGGGCAAAGTATCCGGTCCGCATTTATGGAACAAGGATAAAAACATATACTATATAGAGGTAGACTACACCGGAGATCCTCTCTTCCCCGGCGGACAGGATCATTATAGAAGGGATTCATCTTTGAGAATTGTCGCACCCGGCAACACCGGATGCTGGGACAATGATAATGACCCGTCCTTTAAAGGATTATCAAAAGGAAGTGAGCTAAAGAAAGCGGAAAACATACCAGTTTATGAATATGGCATAAGGGTTGCAGGAATAGAACCTGAAGGAACGGTTGTTCAGCCTTCACCGACACCGACATCTACAGGCTCGGTACTGTATGGAGACGTGGACGGTGATGGCTATGTTGATTCGTTAGATGTTTCGATAATGAAGAGGTTCATACTGAGAAAGATTAGTTCAATTCCCAATCCAAATGCAGCAGATGTAAACCTAGACGGCAGCATAGATTCTTTGGATTTGTCTATTTTAAAAAGATTCGTACTGCGTAAGATTAAAGCTTTACCGGTGTAATTTTTCAGATACGTTTGAAATTGCATTTTTGGTGTAGTAAGAGACTGTCAGAATGAGTGTGTAAAATAAAAGCTCTTTCTGGCAGTTTTTTCATTAAACTCTGAAAAAACTGTTAGGAAATTGGCAAGAATTCAAAAAACAATTTTTTTAGGAGGATGGGAAATATGAGTACAGTAAAAGCAAGCGGAAATACGGGAAATACCATTAATTATGAAGAAGAAATTAAAAAATGTAAGACTCAGGATGATCTTTTTGGTGAAAATGGGTTACTGAAAAAACTCATTAAGGATGCAATTGAAAAAATGATGGAAGCTGAGATCGAAGAGTATATGGGGCGTAAAAAATATGAAAGAACTGATACAGATGAGCCCGAATATAGGAATGGATACCGCAAAAAAACTGTAAAAAGTAGTGTGGGAGAGTTTGATGTTAATATTCCGCGTGATAGGCAAAGTGGATTTAAACCAATAATTATTGAAAACTATCAAAGTACGTGCGGTGAATTTGATAAGAAAATTATAGGTATGTATGCAAAGGGAATGACTGTCCGTGATATCCAGGCACAAATAAGAGAAATATATGGCGTAGAAGTTTCACCGGACTTTATATCTATGGTAACCGACAAAGTTATGACTAATGTTGCAGATTGGCAGAACAGGCTTCTTGATAAAGTATATCCAATTGTTTACATGGACGCGATGCATTTTAAAGTACGTGATGATGGAAGAGTAGTGAATCGTGCCGCATATATATGTCTTGGGATTAACAAGGAAGGTATGAAAGATATTCTTGGAATATGGATTGGAGAGAGTGAAGGAGCAAAGTTTTGGCTTGGTGTCTGTAATGAACTTAAGGTTCGTGGCGTTCAGGACATATTGCTGGCATGCGTAGATGGCTTAAAAGGATTTCCCGAGGCTATAAAAAGTGTTTTTCCTAATGGCGAGGCATTGAAAAAGTCTCTGTATCTGGGAACAATGGATATCCTTAAAAAGTGGACTATGCCAGTAGCCAATTGGGGACAAGTAGTTGCACAATTTGCAATACTATTTGAAGGAAGGCTTGAACTGGGACTTTAAAAGTCCCAGTTCAAATATGTACCTTGGAAAGTGAATACAGTTTATCTTCTCTGGCATTCTCAAGTATGAGATAAAGTTTATCGGCCGAATTGGCTTTACCCGAAATACAATACATCTTATTCGGCTCAAACTTAAAGGCCTTTTTGTAGTCATATACTTTGTAACACCTCTTTGTATCTGCATCGATCAGTATTGACACTTTGGCCTTATCATGATCAGTAGAAGATACAGCAAACATATGGTTTGCACTAAAGTTAACATGGACATCACCACAAGGTATACAATATAGAATCCTATGTAGGATTTATTACCTTTTTGGAAGTATAATATACTTCAGTCCGGTTGCAGGTTTCCTGTTGCTTCCCAGCATAGCCGGTCCTCATTTATTATTGTTGCCAAAAGAATGTAAATTATTCGTATATTTCCCGAACGAATGTTATTTTTAATGTATAATTTACCACGTTAATGGCAATATTATTAATATAGCAATATCAACGTTGAATTTCTAAAGCAAAATTAATTTACACACTATTTCTGATATTTCTTTACAAGCTACCCCTAAAGGGGTTATTTTTTCTTGCTTTTGATCACAGGCTCACCCGTAAACGGGTCTATATACTCTTTCAGGCTTATCTGGTCCGCTGCTATATCTTCTTGTAGCTGGTTCTTTATGTACTCCTCTATTGCCTTTTTATTTCGTCCTACTGTGTCTACATAAAAGCCTCTGCACCAAAATTGCCTATTCCCATATTTGTATTTTAGATTTGCATGCCTGTCGAAAATCATTAATGAACTTTTTCCCTTTAGATACCCCATAAAACTTGATACGCTAAGTTTTGGCGGTATTGCTACTAACATGTGAATATGATCTTTACATGCAGTTGCTTCTATAATTTCTACTTCCTTATACTCAGACAATTTCCTTAATGCATATTTCGGGCACATCCGGGCTCTTCCTCGATTTTGGTTGAATTAACCTCTAAAATATAGTATAATGTTACTTA
>ENA-OWOZ01001502-OWOZ01001502.1-bioreactor-metagenome-genome-assembly--contig:-NODE-1502-length-20901-cov-3.831733_pt1 | contig 20901 bp, 22 predicted proteins | sample MGYA00238140_ERZ651804 | MGnify/ENA primary metagenome ERZ651804 (study PRJEB26910, sample SAMN07631232) | bioreactor metagenome | isolation source: Switchgrass digestor | place: USA: Dartmouth... | reverse complement strand
AGATAACTGGTTCAGTGAATATTACATGCGTCTGATTGTGAAGGATCAGCCAGGGGTACTGGCTGAAATCGCAGGAATTTTTGGCCGCCATAATGTAAGTCTGGATACGGTTATGCAAAAACTGAGCGACAAAAATAACGCCACTATTATCTTCATTACCCACAGGGCCAGGGAAAAATGGATCAGCGATGCCATGAGCGAGATTAAAGCCTCTCCTTCGGTAATTTCTGTTGAGAGTCTTATCCGTGTTGAAAAATAGGGGAAAGTATATGGATCAGGTAACATTGCTGAAGACTGTGAAATATAATGACAATGGCCTGGTGCCTGTTATAACCCAGGATGCCGAAACAAACGAGGTACTCATGATGGCCTGGATGAACGAGGAAGCCCTGAGACTGACTATGGAAACCCGGAGGGTCACATATTACAGCAGAAGCCGTCAGAAGCTCTGGATAAAGGGCGAGACTTCCGGGAATTTTCAGAAGCTTGTCTCCCTGTCGGTTGACTGTGACGGGGACACCCTGCTGGCAAGGGTAATCCAGACCGGTGCGGCCTGCCACACCGGAAACAGGTCTTGCTTTTACAGGACATGCATATTTGAAGACGAGTAAGCTATGCGGCATGTTTTTATATTGATATTTTTTGTTTGAACAGGAAGGACTGGTTTTATGTCAGATTTTAAAATTCTGGATGAAGTATATAATGTGGTGACTGACCGGAGACAAAACCCCAGGGAAGGTTCATACACCAACTATCTTTTTGACAAGGGGATCGACAAAATCTGCAAAAAAATTGGGGAGGAAGCTTCTGAAGTAATCATTGCCGCCAAGAACAATTCCCGTGAAGAATTGCAGTACGAAATCGCAGACCTTATCTATCACCTTACGGTATTGATGGTAAACCAGGGGCTTACCTGGGATGATATATGTGAAGAGCTGCTAAAAAGGCGTTAATATTGTCCGTAATATTAATGCTTTTTTACATTGGACTATGTTTGCCTGTCTTGCTGACAGCAAACTTATCTTGTCAGGGGCAGATTTTTGCCCTTTCATATCATGAGTTTTACTATTCTGGACAAAAGTCGGATATTTCCCGATTGTATATTCAAAAGTTCAAATACATAATGTGACACAAAAAATCTTTTACTTGAGAGACTGGATGCATTTCATGTTTCCCTTTGCTGATTCCTGTCCATTAAGCTTCATTCTTGTTGAAAGAGGCATGTTACTTGGTATATAATGTTAACAAACATCAATGAAATGCCTTTCTGATAAATAGGTTGGAAATGGATGCATCGGCAATGAAGGATAATTCACTGAAAAAAGTTGAGGAACTTTATTTAAAATATAATAAGATACTTTATACCATTGCATACAATATCCTGAAAAATCATCAACTGGCACAGGACGCAGTTCAGACAACGTTTGTAAAAATTCTCGAAAATAATATATCTAAAATTGGTGATATTGACTGTAACAAAACTAAGGCCTTCATTGTTATTATATGTAGAAATATTTCTATCAATATTTACAATAAACATAAACGCAGTAATGTTTTGCCTATTGAAGAATTCGACGATGTTACAACCAATGATTCCTTCTGCGTATCGGAAGAACTGGTAAAACTTGAAATGCTTTCGTTGCTCAAAGAGAAAATAAGCATGCTGTATGAGCCGTATGCAGATATTATTACATTGAGATATATTTTTGACTATTCGGAAAAAGAGATTTCAAAAATGCTTGATATTTCTGAACAAAATGTAAGAGTCAGGTTATGCAGAGCCAAAAAAAGCCTTATGAAACTGCTCTGCGAGGATAAAGGGGTTGATGTGGTTTGAGTTTTGACATTATTGACGACAAATACAGAAATAAAATAGATGATGCTGTATTTGCCTATGTTGGACTTTGCCATATAGATAATATAAATAAAGAAATCGAGCAGACCAAAAAGAACATATATATAAATCCTAACCAGAAAGAAATGGATCAGAATATCCGGAATTATATCAACGATTACATAAGGAAATACAAAAAGCAAAAGCGCAGAAACTATCTGATAAGGATTTCAAGAATAGCCGCTGTATTTATAATTTCAATGATAATAATTTCAACAATATTGCTGTCATCGGTCGACGCTTTGAAGAAAGCTTTCTGGAATCTTTTTGTTGAGGAAAAAACTAACCATTCGACAATTACTATAGTTAAAAACGAATACAGCAAAGAAAGTATTCAAATTCTGCTGAATGATGAAAGGCTTAAGGATTGCTACATCCCTTCCTATGTTCCGGATAATTTCGTAATTGAAAAAGTAATGAATACAGAAAAATCAATTTTAATGCTTTTTGCGGATCCTGATTCAAATTTTTTGAGCTTTGAACAAAGTAAAGATGTTGATTATGTATATATGGTAGATACCGAGGGCGCGCATACAGAGACAATATCAGTTCAGGGGCAGGAGGGAATGCTCATAATTAAGAATAACCTGACTTCAGTATTGTGGCAGAATAATGAAGGTGTGTTTAATGTCAATGTACATGGTCAGTTGGACAGGGAAGAGATATTGAAATTCTGCGAAAGTTTATATTTAAAAAAATAAAATTAAGAATTAATAAAATTTTTTTGACGAAATGTGTAACAAAATGCCTCCTTTATTGTTTATATTTATAGAAAAACAAAAAAGTAGGTAATTTTATTTATGAAACGGATGATTCAGATTATTCTGATTATATCCATGCTTACTATGGGTATTTTGCCGGCATATGCAACCGGGACGGTTGAACCGGAGCCTATTATTGTTAAACCAATGTGGAGCCACGTCAACCAGTTCAACAATTCTTTTAGCATTACACCTGCAGGAATGGCTGATATTGAGAGTACATTGTATGCATTTGAAGTTGATGTTATTGAAATAAAAGTCGATCTACAGCAATTCAAAAACGGATCATGGGTAACAATAAAATCCTGGACCGAAACTACAGATTATGTAGTTTGCAAGCTGGTAGGAAAATGGTATGTTGTTAAAGGTTATGGATATCGTATGGTTGCAACAGGAAGAGTATATATAGGCGGCCAGATGGTGGAAGAAGTCAGTTTTTCAAGTAGAGTTATATACTACGATTAATTCTTTTGTCATCATGTTTTTACCTATAAATTTTAAACCACGCCAACAAGTTTTATTTCAATAATATTCCCCCCTTTACCAATATAAATTTTATATTCTGATTTTCCCGCATTATGCGGGAATTTTTTTGCACAAAAAGCAACCATTAAATTTTTACTGAATAAATATTTTTTACAAATTTCGACAGAAATATTGAAATGAAAATAATTTAATGTTACAATATTTGACAGTAAATAATTATGGGAATGTAAATAAAAATGTATTCAGGGCAAATATTAGGAAATAAATACAAGATAATAGAAGTAATAGGATATGGTGGAACTTCCAAAGTCTATCTTGCAGAGAATCTCGCTCTTGGGAACATGTGGGCGATTAAAGCCATTTCTAAAGACTGTTCCTGGTATCTGAACGGGATAAATGAACTGCAGGCACTCAAGAATCTCAGCCACCCCATGCTGCCCCGTATAGCCGACTATTTAGAAGACGAGACTGCAAGTTACATTGTTATGGACTATTTCCCTGGCGTAAACCTTCTGGACTATATCAGGGATAATGGTCCCGTTGACCAGCAACAGCTTATACAGTGGACCAGCGAGCTTATTGACGTGCTCAGTTATCTGCACAGCCGGCGGCCTCCGGTTATTTACAGGGACATGAAACCCGGAAACATTATTGTCAGTTCTGACAACAGATTAAGATTGATTGATCTGGGGACTGTCCGCTACAAAAAAGAAGAAAAAACAGAAGACACTGTTTACATAGGAACTCAGGGGTATGCAGCGCCTGAACAATATGGTGACGGAATGAGTGACGAAAGGACGGATTATTACAATCTGGGAATGACTTTGGTACATATTTCCACCGGAGTTCATCCCGGTAAACTGATGTCACAAAACATAAAGGATGCCTTGAAAAAAACAGGGATTTCAAAGAGGCTGACTGAATTCATACTCAGGCTTGTTAATCCCGATCCCCAGAAAAGGCCACATAACTTTCAGGAACTGGCAGAACTTTTTGAGAATGCGGTAAGGCACAATAAATCTTCATTTTTTCATTATAAAAAGATTGCCCCAAAGACATTAAAAAACACAATAGCAGTTGCCTCGTTGCTTCCAAACAGCGGGGTGACATCCATGTGCGTTATGCTTGCCGTTTATTTCAGAAGCCAGGGGTATAAAACGGCTTTGGCTGAATACAACAGCAGCGGAGATTTTGAAAAAATAAAATGTGAACTTAACGGGTTATTCAGGCTGGATTATTGCAACGAAAACTGCTTTGAGGCCGAGGGGCTTATTTTCTATCAAAATATCAGGGACAGCAGCCAGTTCAGCAGAAAAGGACTGGATATCATTATTCAGGATATGGGAGCATTGAAAAATGACCATATTATAAGGGAATTTGGCAGGGCTGACATAAAACTCGTGGTATGTCCTTCTGTATTCTGGAAGTTCGGTCTTATTGAAGATTTTGAAAAAAGGTTTGAGGGATATATTGGGAAAGACTGGTTCTATGTTGTAAACTCATGGGACAAAACAGAAGAACAGGCAATCAGGAAAAAATACAAAATCAGCAATATTGTCACATTTCCGTTTGTTCATAATATTTTCAGCCTCTCAGGGGAAGAAGAGACAAAAATCAGGCAAATACTTGACGGTTTAATATAAAAAGAAACAAAAATTGTTGGAAGGGAAGACCTGGATGATCCTGAGATCAAAACGATACAGAATAATTATGGGTTTTACTTTCGGATTTCTCTTATGTCTTGTTTTGTCGGGATTGTTTTTTTATTGGTATTTTGCAAACGAAGGAATGCTTGCGCGGGAAAAACTTGAAGCCGTCAGAAGGGAAGCGGTAAACGAGTACATAGAAAATAACCCTACAGGTCTTATTTATATTCTGGCATCTGATAAAAGAGCGGGAGAGGTATTAAAGGATACCGACTTGGTTCCGGCCGAAATCGGCATAGATTATATTCCCGCCGATGCCGTTACGGATATAGGTCAGGCTTTGGGAAAGGTCGTAAGATGCGATGTCAGGGCAAATACCTGCGTAACATCGTCACTTATATACAGTGAGGAAGATTACCCTGATGATATGAGGCTTACAGAATACACAGTAATTAATCTTCCGGAAAAACTTGAACCGGGTCAGTTCATAGATATCCGGATAATGTTTCCCAACGGCCTGGACTATATTGTCCTATCAAAAAAAGAAGTAGTGGATCTTGTTCATTCCGGAGATGGGAAACCGGGCAAAGTCTGGTTTTATTCCCTGGAAGAAGAGATTTTAAGAATGTCAAGCGCCATAGTTGATGCCGGCATAGTCCAGGGAGCATTCCTGTATGCTGTCCCTTATGTGGCTCCCGATATTCAGCAGGCCGCAAGCAAAACCTACCCTGTCAACTCTGAAGTTTTTGACCTGATAACCGAAAACCCCAATATCGTAGCCAAGGCTGTTACGGAGCTCGAAAGCCGGAACAGGGAATTATTTGAAACCATTATAAACAATATGCAGCAGAATTCAGGGAAAAAGGCCATATTCTTTGAAGATACGCTGGATACAGGACACAGTTTCCAGTTGCCTGAAAAGGGCAGTGAAAATACGGATACTCTGGACGGGAGGCTCTGACATGAATGTTGTCTTTTTGGGTGTGTCCTCGGATGATAAAAAGTTCTTTATTCTTTGTCTTGCAAAAATTATTTCCTGCTTTAGGAAAGTTGTTGTCTATTCAACTACTCCTTACGGCTGTTCAAAGGAAAATCAATATGATTTCTGCGGTATTGAAATACATCTGATTAACAAGGATGATGCGTTGGGTGCTCTGCCTGAAGAAGAGAATATCAATTTTATTGATATCGAGGAATATATGCCTCTCTATACTTCATTCAAAACAGTGGCTGTATGCGAAACATCCAGGTGCAAACTTGAACAGGTCGTTCAGTCCATAAACATATTTGCTTCGGAGGATCGGTCCCGTGACATTTTTCTAGTTTATCTCAACATTCTTGAATATTGCAGGATTAACGAAAAATACCTGGATGTTTTTCTTGAAAAGGAACTTCTGAGTTCTGTCCTGATATCGCATAAAAGCATATTTGTCTTTGAAGAAGAAAACAGAATAATCATGACCGAAAGCCTGTTCAATGAGAGGCTGCCAATCAAAAAACTGACAAAATCTTTCAGATTGTCTTTGATGAATATGGCGAGGGTTTTAATGGGCCTGGAGCAGAAGGAAGCGAAAAGATTACTTAAGAAGGCAGAGAGAGGGTGATATACGTTGCAGATTTCATTCTGGTCCAATATGCACGGACAAGGGGCGACAAGTGCGACAACTGCTGCCTTTGCCTCGCTGATTGCACTTAAAACTGCTTATAAAGTACTGGTTTCCCATAACCAGATCGAAAGAAGCGCCCTTGAAGGATATTTTTTCAGCAATCCCAAACCAGACACATTTAGTTTTCCAGTTCTTTCCAATCAGGGTATTGATGCATTGATAAGGCTCGTACAGAATGGGAGACTGAGTCCTAAAATGATAGCCGACTATACATATTCCCTGCTTAAGAACAATCGCCTTGATATTCTTTTCGGCTCGTTCAAAAAGAAACGTCCCGAAGATGAAACCGTATATTTGAAAATTATAGAGTGCGCAAAAAATTATTATGATTTTGTACTTATAGATGTGCACAGTGGGCTTGGCGGTGCAACCAGCCTTAAAATTCTTGAAAATTCGGACATAATAGTTTTTTGCCTTAATCAGAACAATTTGCTGCTGCGGGATTTCAGGAAAATTATCGATAATAATCCTTCTTTGAGAACAAAAAATGCTGTTTATGTCATTTCACGCTATGAGAAACATTCCTCAATGACAGTGGGGAATATTGCGAGACGTTTTAAGCTTGACAAAAAGGCAATGTTTGTGATTCCGGAAAATTCAGCATTTCTTGACGCCCTCAACAATGGCAGGGTTTTTGAATATATTGCCTTCGCGATTAATGGAAAAGACGGGGAAGAAAAAGTCTTTACAGATTCCCTTGCAAGACTGTTTGACCATGTCATCAGGGGGTGTTCGGTAGAGTGTCCGGAACGATGAACTTTATATTAATAATGCTGATTTCAGGAGGAATAGCTGTTTTTCTCTTCATGTTCATTAGGTCATCCGGCCGGAACACAGGTGGCGTTGCAGGTCCGGAAACTCATCAGTATACCCTTGATGCTCTCATCGACTATGTAAAGGAATGTATAAACGAAATCACGAGAACCAACCTTCTTGAGCTTGGTCTTAATGAGGTGGAATTCAAAAAGCAGGCCAACAAAAGGGCAGAATTGAACAAGGCCCTGAAACGCTGTATGCACGGCTCCCCCGAGGACAAACAATTCGTAAAGTCATTGATTTATGACATTCTGTGGGAATATATACCCGATGAAGAAATAAACAATATTATTCCTTTCAATAACCCCTGGCTTTTGTCCGCCGGCCAGAAATTCGCAATAATTTTGTATTCACTTAAGAAGGAGCATGGCCTGGATGCGTTGTCCTGGCTTATTGATACTTATAAACTTGATGAACTTAAAAGAAACTCAAGGGGAGAGTTAATGTACTTTATTTCCGGGGAAGAGATCGAAAGGGTTTATGAGGATATTGCCCCCGTACTGTCCAGGGAGGACAAGCTTGAAATTATAACCCAGTTTGTTTATGAGAGGTATAAAGGTCTGGGCGTGATTGATGAAATAAGGGATATGAATATAGACGGTGTATCTGCAGGAGTATCGGGAATAACACATGATTTTTCAAATCTGAACCATAATTCCGACCGGGATGAGAACCCTGTCCAAAGGAATTATGAGAGTATCTGGATATTTTATAAAGGTAAAACAATTAAACTCGATTTTTTAGGTTTTGAGAGTGAAAAAGAATTGAGAAGAGTATGCCAGATAATTTACCGGTACAACAGGGGTGGACAGCTATCAGAGGCAAACGGATACAGGGTAAATGAAATGAAGGATGGCAGCCGTGTCCTTGTGGTAAGGCCCCCGTTTTCTGAATCCTGGGCGTTTTTTGTCCGCAAGTTCCATATAAAAAATATTACCCTGGAAAATCTTATTACCGATGCCAACTCAGAGCTTCCCATAAATCTGATAAAATTTCTGGTCAAGGGCGGGATGATTACGGCAATAACCGGCCAGCAGGGGAGCGGAAAGACCACGCTTTTAATGGCCATGGTGGGCCATATTTATGCTTCTTTGACTTTACGTATCCAGGAAATGGCCTTTGAACTTAATCTGCGGAAACTTTACCCTGACCGGAACATTCTTTCTTTCAGGGAAACAGAAAATATTACGGGTCAGGAAGGCCTGGACATACAAAAAAAGACTGACGGCAGTGTCAACATTTTGGGAGAAGTTGCCACCGACCCGGTTGCGGCATGGATGATACAGATGGCCCAGGTAGCTTCCCTTTTCACCCTCTTTACCCACCATGCCAAGACCACCAGGGATCTTATCTATTCATTGCGTAATTCCCTTTTAAAATGCGAGATGTTCAACAATGAGAAGATTGCCGAACAGCAGGTTGTTTCGGTACTGGACTTTGATATTCATCTTGCCAGGGACTACAAAGGAAAGCGATACATAGAAAGAATAACAGAAATAATTGAAACACCTGATACCCCATATCCGCAGAAATACAGGGAACAAGACGATTTGGACGCAAAAAAGTGGGCCTTTATGGAGACCACTGAGGAATTTTACAGAAGGATGACCGACAGAAAAACCTTTGAGACCAGAAACATTATCGAATTCAGGGACGGCAGATATGTCGCGGTGCAGCCTATAAGCAGGGAAAAGGCTGAAGAAATGAAAAGCAGAATGACCGAAAAAGACGCGGCAGAATTTGAAGAATATTTATGCACTTATTTCCAGGCATAATATGCGGCCTCTATTTTAAAAGACAGAAATGGGGAGTCATATGAATATTTACAGTATAATCGGCATTATCTGCGCATTATTGTCCGCTGTTCTGGCACTGACAGCAATAAAGGTTTCACAAAAACAAAAGACACATAAACTTGAATTCAATAATAAGAAAAATACCGTATTTTTCATCAGCCTGTACGAAAAGATCAAAAGTATCCCGTTTTTAAAGAGCCTGCTCATTAATATCCGAAAAAGGCTTGAAATATACAATCAGTCAGGGGAAGCTGTACTCAGAAAACAATCAGTAATCCTGCTGCTGATTACTGCAGCCCTGTACCTGGGGCTTGTCGTGCTGTTCTGGTTTTTGACAGGGGATATATTTATGCTGCTGTTATTCATGGTGTTATTGACATATATAGGCGATTCTGCAGTTGAGGTTTTTATAACCAAACTTCATAACAAGCTTCTAAGTCAGCAGATTTATTATCTTGAACTCCTCAGGCATAAATATTACGAACATAACTCAGTGGAAGACGCAAACTATGAGACATGCAATATTTTGAATCAGGAAGGATACTTTGAGATATACAGCCAGGCCGAAAAGATAAATGATATTCTGACATCTGCTGACAGTGAAGCCGAGCTTGAGAGATATTACCAGTCTGCTCCCAACAAATACCTGAAAATGCTGGCAGGCATTTTGTATATTACAAAGGAATACGGAGATGCCAAAAATAACGGGCAATCAACTTTTGTAAGCTGTATTGCTTACCTTGCCAGTGAAATAAAAAACGATCTATTCAAAAGGGAAAAATTAAAATATGCACTGAAAGGTATAAATCTTATCTCAATTTTGCCCCTGTTCTTTCTTAAACCGTTAAGGACATGGGCTTCAGACAACTTTGCCCCTCTGAAGAACTTTTATTACAGCAAAGCCGGAATGGTGCTGGGGGTTATAACTGTTGTCATTACCATTGTCTGCTACTTGACTTTGAGAAGAATACAACAGGAAAGGTTTGATCCTGCAAGCTCCATAAAGAATTCCCCTGACCAGAAACTTTATGATTCCGGTTTATATCTGATTGTCAACAAAATCATACCCTCCAGATATTCTGTGAAAGGAAACCGGCTTGTCAAACTCATAAAAAGTGCGATGGTGCCCATGAACCTGTACACCCTTTATACCAGAAGGATTGTTACCGGATTTGTGGCATTCATGGCAGGAATTCTGATGTTCCTGGGGTTTAATTCCTATACCCGTCATTCCATATTGTATGAACCCCAGATGCCAGAAGGATTTCTCGGGGGAAAGCTTTCAGATGAAGAACTTTCCAGGCTTCAGGAGATAACTGACTTTGACAGGGATATTATTTTAACCCTGGGCAAAGACGCAGACTTTTCCGAAATAATGGAATATATTACCGATAAAAGGCTGCTGAGTGAAAATGAAGCCCAGGTTGCTGCCGGGAGAATCGAAATCAAGATCAAAAGGCTTTCTTCAAACCGTTTTTGGTGGTGGCAGCTATTACTGTGTATTCTCCTTTTTATTGCAGGTTACTGTTACCCGGTACTTAATCTGAGCGTTATAGCCAGGATCAGAAAGATTGACATGGAAGAAGAGGTTTCCCAGTTCCACACTATTATTTTAATGCTTATGCATATGAACCGTGTGCATGTTGAAGAGATACTTGAGTGGATGGAGGCCTTTTCGGTTTATTTCAAGGAACCGCTTCAGAAATGCCTTTCCAATTTCTCATCAGGTTCTTATGAAGCTCTTGAGGAACTGAAAGAAGATGTCGCCTTTCCACCGTTTATAAGAATCATAGGAAACCTGCAGCTTGCCTGTGAAGATCTTGGAGTGGAAAGAGCTTTTGAAGAACTTGAGAATGAAATGGCCTTCAACAGGGAAACACGGAAAGAAAACAGCGAAAGGATTGTGGAAAGGAAGAAGAATTTGGGAAGTATTATCGGATTTATACCTGTTTATGCAATGTTAATCCTGTACCTGATAGTACCTATGATTGTCTCGGGTATGGAAAGCATTTCAGCCTTCTACAGACAATTGTCACAAATGTAGTGGCAGGGTTTGAATATATAAACTCAAAAATATCGCCAACAAAACAGGAAAAATTGAAAGGAAGAGATCAGAATGGATGGAAATTTGACAAAAGCCCTTTGGATAGGGGTATCCATACTGCTTTTCATAGCAGTTGTCACTGTAGGCATTGGTATATTTTCAGGCATGAGGGACATCAGCACCCTCGCAAATGAAAGAATTGGTTCCATAGCCCAGGGTATGTCCGAGGATGAGTTCAGGCCATACGACGGCAAAGAAGTGAGCGGCAGCCAGGTCCTTTCAGCCCTGTCAACTTTCTCTAACAGGAGCGGAGAGGTAATCATATTTGTCGCGACCCTGGGGAACAATGGCGGACAGGCCATGTCCATAGACCCGAAAAACTTTGAAACGGGAATAAAATTTGAAAAATATATTTCCGAAACTGATCTCAGCTTATCCAGTGACAACAATTGTCTGATACTTAAAACCTCACCTGATAAACCTCTTTTGGAAAGCAAAAGCAAGACACTCCGTGATGCACAAAGAAGGGAAGCCGAAAACCCGAACATGCCAGCCAAATACATAAACCCTTCAGGAAAGTTCGCTTCCCAGTTGGTATATGATGAAAACATGGTAATAAGGGGCATAGTGTTTGCCCAGCAGAAGTGAACATGGGCAGCAATATTGAAAAGGCGCTGTCACTCGGGGTTTCGGTCATGCTGCTTGTTCTTGCTTTTTCTGTGTTTTTTTCAGGATACACAAAACTAGTAGCATATATAAACCAGGGGAATAAAAGGCTTGAAGAAGACAATCCGGTAATTTCAAGAAACCAGGAAATATTCCGGGAAGTAAAGGGCAGCGAAGTATTGCACCAGGTTGCCCATATAAAGGAACATACCATGCTGCAAGAGCTTGGCATCAGCTATTATAACCAGACATGGGCTTCTCAGGAAACAGCAGTATTTATCAATGGAGTGGAAGCAAGCAGCGTTTATATGTCAGGCATCAGTCCCGAAGACATATATACGGTCAGGTATGAATTTAACCCTTCAGGCAGGGTACGGGCTGTTTATTACGATTTAGCTTATGGCAATGTTTCAGAAGATTAGTTTCTCCTGCCGGATTGCCGGGATAAAAAGTGGTTAACCCTGAACGACGGTTTATACTGAATTGAATAAGGTTATAAGGAGTTATTATGGAGAATTCATGGTGGAAAGTTTTTGCATTGCTTCTCTGTGCCCTTCTGCTGTTCCTAGCACCATTGTTAAATATACTGGAAAGACAGGATGATATCGCATACAATGTTGTTCTGGCTGAATGCAACCGCTTTGTGGATGCATGCCGTGATACAGGATATATAACCCCGAATATGTACAGGGAATTTGTCGATCGGATAAATTCCACCGGGAATACCTATGAAATCAGGCTAATTCATATTGACCGGGCCGTTGTTCCCGTATACATCCAGACAGGTGGAGAACTGACTTTTACGGGGGAATATGAAGTAACCCATATTACGATTGATGAAAATGTAATTTTGGATACACTTTTCCCCGAAGGAAATGCTTCAGATGATGAAACCAACAGATATGAACTTAAAATGGGGGACTTTCTCTTCGTGGAAGTCAAAAACCGGGGAAAGACCATGACAACGGCAATACGGGACATGATTCTTTTCTCCGACACCCGGACACCCAGCATATTTGTCAGGGCAGGAGGCATGGTAAGAAATGAAGCTTACTAGCCTTGCTGTACTGTTTACTGTCATTGTGTTTCCTTTCCTGACGCTTACGAGGAATCAGATGAAAATGATTAAAGAAGATGCCAGATTGGGGGCCTATTATGATTCCGTCATCGACAACGCCGTTCAGGATGCGGCATTTGTCATAAGCCGGAGCGTAAAGGATTTTTCCTATGGCAGAAAAGGGGATGCCTTGGCTGTAAAGGATCTTGCGGTCCAAACATTCTTTGATTCCCTTTATTATGCCTTCAATGTTTATGGGAACCCTGCCTCAATGGCCCGGGTCAGGGCATGTGTTCCCGTACTGATTTTTATCGGGGAAGACGGTTTTTATTTATATGCGATAAATTCATATTCAGATGAAGATAATAATACAGTCATGGAACACTGCTGGTTTCCAAAAAAACATTACATAGGCGAACTGCTGCAGGACAGATATTCTGTCCGCTATACCCTGGGAGACCAGGTATATGTATATGACCGGACAAATTCTGAACTTACAAAGGGTGAGTACACGGACTTTAAGGATAAAATCCCGTTCTTTGCAGACAGGGATAATTTTGAGATTTTGAGGGACAGCGCCGTAAGACAATCTGTTGAAAAGGAGTTTGCTTTATATATTGAAAAGTATAACAGCTTATGTCATAAAAGCAGTTTTGCCCTTGAACTCCAGTTTCCTGCTGTTGATGAAGAGGACTGGAAACGGACGCTGAGTGATGTGGGTCTGTTGGCGTTTGCCCAGGGTTTTCCGGTTTTGCACGGACAAAAATATGAGCATTATGCCCTCGGATGCGCCCGGGTGATAAGAAAGGCCCCGATAGTTGGGTATAAATATGCCGGCCAGCTTTATTACTGCAGGACCGGATGTGAATTTTACCGGGATACTGTCCGTGAAAATACATGGGATATCATTTATTTCAATGCCCCGGAGGAAGCTGCCCAAAAAGGCTATTTTCCCTGTACATATTGCCGTCCGTGACATTATTACTTTATTATCTTCCGGCATACATGATAGAATTGATATTGTTGTATGGAAATACATACGAAAAATTACAGGGAGTTGAACTTATGGTTTATGATGCGATTATTATCGGCAGGGGGCCTGCGGGAATTTCAGGTGCCATTTATACAACCCGGGCCAATCTTTCCACTCTGGTCATCGGAAGGTTTGACAGCGTTCTTTTAAAAGCCGACAAAGTGGACAACTATTACGGTTTTGAGCAGCCCATATCCGGAAAGGAACTGCTTCTGGCCGGGGAAAACCAGGTAAGGAGACTGGGTGCAGAGATCATAGATGACGAAGTTATCGGCATTGAAAAGGACGCCAATTTTAAAATCCACGGGATAAAAGGAAGTTATGAGGGAAGGGCCGTCCTTCTTGCAACAGGTGCGCCTGTCATAAAGGCTCCGGTAAAAAATCTCAATAAATATGAGGGCAGGGGTGTAAGTTACTGCACCACCTGTGACGGATTTTTCTATAGGAATAAAAAAGTCGGTGTTCTGGGCTATACCGACTATGCCGTGCATGAAGCCATGGAACTCCTTCCTTTCACCAAGGATATCACTGTTTTCACCAACGGCGCTCCCCTCAGGATTTCGGACAAATATAAGGAAGACCTTTCCAGGTTCCGGATCAATGAGAAAAAAATAAAAGAACTCTATGGCGATGATGTCATTGAAGGACTGGTACTGGAAGATGGATCACGTGAAGCCGTAAACGGCCTTTTTGTGGCATATGGGAGCGCTTCCTCCTTAAGTTTTGCGCTTAAGATGGGAATTGCTACTGACGGAAAATCCATATATGTCAATGAGAAAATGGAGACAAACATTCCCGGTCTTTATGCCGCGGGGGACTGCACAGGCATCTTCAAGCAGATCGCTGTGGCAGTCGGACAGGGAGCCATAGCGGCACGTTCGATGATAGAAACAGTAAGGAAAATAAGAAAAGACGGGTGAACCCGTCTTTTCTTATTTTAAAGGAGGAATCTATATATTGTTTTAGTTTGCCGCTCCGGACAGGAGCATGAAAGGGGCGAAAGGGGACATATTTTACTGCTTATATTGCTGCGTTTGTTTCTGCGTCCCTTGTCTTTAATTCTGATATACTGTCATAATAAATGCAGGCATAAGGCCGAACCTTTTTGTAATATCAGAATCAATCTGATCAGTAGAAGGTTATTTCAGTGTCTCTTGCTGCTTACACATTAATTCTATCCAAATCAGGATTGTATTATAAGTATAAAAAGCAACAAAATTTCATGTATATATGATTTTCAAATAGTACATTATTATGAAGAATCCCCTCATAAATGGAATTCCATATCAAATGAAAGGCAGTTATTCAAAAGAAGTAGAATAATTAGTCAAGCACCGTCATAGAAATAAAAATGGATTCAGACAAGAGGTGTGCAATATGAAAAAGTATTTGAGACTGATTGCCCTTGGAATGATTTTGGTATTTCTTTTTAGTTCATGCGGCAAAAAGAAAGAAGCGGACCAGGAACCGGAGGAGGATCTTACCCCTACCAGCAGCCTGGCCATTGATGAGGAAACGGCTGAGGTTCTGAATGAGAAAGTTCCTGTAATTCTTTATTTTGGTGATGAACAGCAAACAAAGCTGGTCAAGGAGATTCGGTATGTGGATATTTCAGAGGCCAAGAAAGGCTCTGAGGTACTTGCCTCAATAATGGTCAAGGAACTCATAGCCGGACCCAAGACAGACAAAGTGAAATCTCTTATTCCTGAGGGAACCAGTTTAAGAGGACCTGTCAAGATCGAAGACAGGGTTGCTACGGTTGATCTGACAAAAGAATTCGTTGAAAAACACCCCGGGGATGAAAAACTCGCAGAGCTTGCGATATATTCCATTGTTAACACCCTGACGGAACTGAAGGATGTCGAGCGGGTAAAGATCATTATAAACGGAAAGGAAACCAAGAACTTTGTGGGCAAAATCAAACTGGATAAAGATTTCCCCAGGAATGACGCGCTTGTCGACAAGGAGGTCGGGCTGGCTGTTCCTGACGAACTGGGGCTGGTTCCTGTTGTCGGCTCCGGCGAAGATGAAATCGAGGAAGTTTCTGAAGAATATGGGGAAGATCCGCTTGAATAGGCTTGAATTAATATGGTTACTTAATGTATAATGACTGTTATAAAAATGACTGTTATAAAAAGGATATAGTTTACTCTCATATACGGAAGCCTTAAAGGGGGAGCATGAAAGCTCCCCTTAACAATATTCCGGAGGTCGTGGCTGCTATGAAAAAGGATAAAATCAGGGTTACGGTTCTTTTCGGGGGTCAGTCTTCAGAACATGAGGTTTCAAGGCTCTCCGCCCAATCAGTCCTTGAAAATATCGACAGACAGCGTTTTGATATCCAGATGATCGGTATTACCAAAGATGGGGAGTGGCTCAGGTATGACGGAGACATAAGCCTGATAGGCACAGGCGAGTGGGAGAAAATTGCAAGACAAAAGTTGTCGGCTTACCCGAAACCGGGTTTCAGCCTTAAAGCGCCTTCCTGCAGGGATCTGGTAAGTTTCGTAAATTCAGAAAACAAGTTGTGCGGGGTAGATGTGGTTTTTCCCGTCCTGCATGGACCAAACGGCGAGGACGGCTCAGTCCAGGGACTTCTTCAGCTTGCCGGTGTTCCTTACGTGGGCTGCGGTATTCTTTCCTCGGCCGCAGGCATGGACAAGGAATTTTCGAAACTGGTATTCCAGAATGCAGGAATTCCCCAGGCAAAATACATAAAAGTGATGAGACATGATATCAAAAATTCTCTTAATTCCATAATGGAACAGATTAATGAAAAAATCGGCTGGCCGTGTTTTGTAAAGCCGGCGAACGCAGGATCATCTGTCGGGGTCAGCAAGGTCAAAAAACCGGAGGACCTTGAAAAAGCACTTGACAATGCTGCTTTATATGATACAAAAATATTAATTGAAGAATTTATAGACGGCAGGGAACTTGAATGCGCGGTTTTAGGCAATGAGGAGCCGGAAGCTTCAACAGTGGGGGAAATACTCCCCTGCAATGAGTTTTATGATTACAGCGCCAAATACCTGGATGGAAAATCGGAAATAATAATACCCGCTGATATTGAGCCAGGGATAATGGAACAGATCAGGGAATATGCAGTGAGGGCATTCAAGGCTTTAGGCTGTTCAGGCCTTTCCCGCGTAGATTTCTTCCTGGAGAGGGAAACAAACCGGATTATTCTGAACGAGATAAATACGATGCCGGGATTTACCAATATCAGCATGTATTCAAAACTCTGGGAAGCCAGCGGGATACCTTATTCGGAACTCATAACCAGGCTTATTGAGCTGGCTTTTGAAAGATACGAGAATACATCGCGCTCATACGAAAGGGAGTAAGCATTGGAGAAAAAGGTTTTGATAACAGTCAACAGCCACATCACGGATTTCGACGGCCAGGGCGACACCATAAGTTTTGTTACTGAAGGCAAACTTGCTGTTGAAAATGATGAATATGTGGTAAGTTATGATGAGAGTGAGGTCACAGGTCTTGCCGGCACGAAAACCATACTGAGGATTGGAAGGGACAACGTGACATTAATCCGGCAGGGCTATGTCGAATCGATGTTGCTGTTTGAAGTAGGGAAAACGCATCTTTCAGGCTATGAGACTGAATTCGGGAATATAATACTTGGTGTTACCGCAAAAAAGCTGAACATTGATTTTGACCAGTCAGGCGGGAATATCGAGGTGGATTATATTTTGGAATATAACCGCAGTTTTGGCGGAAGAAACAGGCTCAACGTTGTTGTAAGCGAGATAAAAACATTAAATGAACAGGAAATGGAGCAATAGCCATGAACAATATTTTTGAGAAGATACGCGATCAGATTTCAAGAGTCGTGACAGGTGCATTCAAAGACTGTGAACAAAAAGGCATGCTTCCTCAGATTGATTTGCCTGACATATTCACGGAGGTTCCGAAACAAAGGGAATTCGGGGATTTCTCAACCAATATAGCCATGCAGGTCGCAAAGCAGGCCAAAATGCCACCCCGCAAAATTGCCGAATTGCTTGTCAGCGAAATGAAGACAGAAAACACTTATATCAGAAAAGCAGAGGTAGCCGGTCCTGGATTTGTTAACTTTTACCTGAACAACGACTGGCTTTATGATACCCTGCGCTTAATCCGGGAGAAAAAAGACAAGTACGGGGAAGTTGACATAGGGAAAGGCATCAGGGTAAACGTGGAGTTTGTAAGCGCCAATCCCACCGGTCCCCTTCATATGGGTAACGCCCGCGGAGGGGCTTTGGGCGACTGTATAGCAAGCGTTCTTGAAAAAGCAGGATATGATGTCACCCGGGAATTTTACATCAATGATGCGGGAAACCAGATTGAACGGTTTGGCAGATCCCTTGAAGCCCGCTATCTGCAGCATTTTTATGGTGAGGGCAAGGTAGAGTTCCCTGAAGACGGGTACCATGGAGAAGACATCATAGAGCACGTAAAAGCGTATATAGAACAGCACGGAGACGCGCTGCTTTCCAAAACTCCCGAAGAGAGGCGCCAGGCTCTGGTGGACTATGCGCTTCCCATTAACATACAGAGAATCCGGGATGCCCTTTCAGAGTATGGTATTGAGTATGATGTATGGTTTTCAGAAAAATCCCTGCATGACAGCGGCGCAGTAAAGGAAACCGTGGACTTCCTCAGGGAAAACGGCTACACGGTCGAAAGGGACGGAGCTGTCTGGCTGAATGGTGAAAAACTTGGCCTTGAAAAAGATGAAGTGCTTATCAGGAACAACGGAATTCCCACTTACATGGCCGCTGATATTGCTTACCACCGCAACAAATTTATTACCAGGGGATTTGACTGGGCCATCAATCTCTGGGGAGCTGACCATCATGGTCATGTGGCGCGTATGAAAGCCGCCATGAAACCTTTCGGCATTGACAGTGACAGGCTTGAAGTAGTCCTCTTCCAGCTTGTCCGGCTTTTCAGAAACGGGGAAATTGCCCGTATGTCCAAGAGATCCGGTAAAGCCATTTCACTTGGTGATCTCCTTGAAGAGGTCGGCCGCGATGCGGCAAGGTTCTTTTTCAATATGAAAACCGCAGGCAGCCATCTGGATTTTGACCTGGATCTGGCGGTAAAACAATCCAATGAGAATCCTGTTTTCTATGTCCAGTACGCACACGCGCGGATATGCAGCATAATAAGAAAGCTTGCTGAAGAAGGGATTTCGCTGGATACTGCAAAAGATGTGGATCTTACTCTTCTTTGCAAGGAAGAGGAGATTGAACTCATGAGAAAGCTGGCCGAGTATCCCGAGGAAATAACCATGGCGGCAAAAACCCTTGAGCCCAGCAGGATTACAAGATATGTGATGGAGGTAGCTTCATGTTTCCATACTTTCTATAATTCCTGCAGGGTCAAGGGCGAGGAAGAGAACTTGATGATGGCACGGCTTATGCTTGCAGACTGTACCAGGATTGTAATCAGGAACGTGCTTGAGCTTCTCAGCATAAGCGCGCCCGAAAAAATGTAAAATCAGGCAATAAGCAACATTTTGAGGAAATCAGGGGGAAGTACAGATGAGCCTTTATGAGAAATGGCAGAATGCCTTGCAAAACCAATCCAATAACGCCCAAAAGCAGGCTTTTTTCAAAAATTATCTTGAGAAAGAAACAGAAGCCTACAAAAAAATACTGGATTCCCGGACCCAGGTCATCGAGGGGCGCCTGGATGAACTTGCCAAAGAGTATGATATGGACGAAGTCACTTTTATGGGTTTCCTGGACGGAATCAATACAAGCCTGGAAAACCAGCTTCCACTTGAGGATCTGACCGGGGAATCTGAAATCAAACTCAGCATTGTATTTGACAAGCTTTTTTACAATATGCTGGCTGCCAAAGCGCCATGGCTCTATGAACTCAAGGAGTGGGACAATATATTTACGGCCCAGGAACGCGCCGCCATCAGAAAAAAATACAATGAGGATCATCGGGCAGTCAGCAATAAAATAGGGAGAAACGATCCATGCCCCTGCGGAAGCGGCAAAAAATACAAGAAGTGCTGCGGGGCTTAGGAAAACTTATCAGCTTTGTCCCTGATCAATAATTCTGACGGATAAGTCTCTGCTGAACACTGAAACACAAGTTCAAAAGAGACTTTTTTATATATCGGGAGATCATTCCTGCCGGCTGAAAAGCAAAAGGCGGGTCAATTATATGCAGAGGGAGATCAGTATGTTAAAAGTCAACAATCTGACAAAAAGATATAAACAAGTATTGGCAGCCAACAACGTGAGCTTTGAGGTATGTCCGGGTGAAATTGCAGTTCTTCTGGGACCCAATGGCGCCGGAAAAAGTACCACCATCAAATCCATTGCCGGCTTATTGAGATTTGACGGCACAATCACCATCGGGGGCAAAGACAATAAAAGTGTTGAGGCCAAGAGAATATTCGGGTATGTCCCGGAAACCCCTGCCCTTTATGAAACGCTCACTGTATGGGAGCATATTGAGTTCATTGCCAGGGCATATAACCTTGAAAACTGGGGGGAGACAGCAAGAGCGCTTCTTGTCAGATTTGAGATGGATGACAAGAAGGACAAACTGGGCAAGGAGCTGTCAAAGGGCATGCAACAGAAAGTGAGCCTTATATGTGCCCTGATGATTAAGCCTGCAATGATAATGTTCGATGAACCCATGATAGGTCTTGACCCCAAAGCAATAAAAGAACTGAAGGATATTTTCCTGGAACTTAAGAATTCAGGTTGTGCGGTATTGATCAGTACCCATATCATTGATTCCATCGAAGGTTTTTGGGATAAGGTCCTTATCATGAACAAGGGGAAAATTGTGCTTGTCAAAACGCGGAGCGAGCTTGAACAAAGCGGCGAGTCCCTTGAGAGGATTTTCTTTGAAGTGACTGAGAGCCGGAAGGAGGGTGAGGCATGAACGCCCTTCTTTTCGTAATAAGGAAAAATCTGAAGTAAAAAGAGAAAAGATTATATATACGGATTGTAAAATAAGAAAGAATTTGAAAAGAAAAATAATAATTAGGATAAAGGCCGGGAAGAA
>ENA-OWOZ01001498-OWOZ01001498.1-bioreactor-metagenome-genome-assembly--contig:-NODE-1498-length-20978-cov-3.279078_pt1 | contig 20978 bp, 10 predicted proteins | sample MGYA00238140_ERZ651804 | MGnify/ENA primary metagenome ERZ651804 (study PRJEB26910, sample SAMN07631232) | bioreactor metagenome | isolation source: Switchgrass digestor | place: USA: Dartmouth... | reverse complement strand
ATGCCCGCTGAATAGCGTTTCTGCCATATGTCTTCCCATCCATTTTTGCCGCGGGTACGATCGATATCTACAGCATGGAAGGTTGTCAGCCAGCCGTATGGGGTCTTCACTGGCGGTGCAGCCGGCCCGATTTTATCATTTGCAAAAGGGACATGTTCTACGCCCAGAACAAATTGTGTGTTTCCCCAGTAATGTAAATCCGGGGAGTCGGACATCCAGATATCAAAACGGTCAATACCACCTCTGCTGTATACCGTAAAAGGTCTTTCAAGCCGGACATACTTTCCGCCTATCTTTTCAGGAAACAGAACCATATTCCTGTTGTCAGGAGCTGACAGGCTTAATATCTCGAATTTTTCAAAATCATCGGTAACAGCGATACCTCCACGGATTCCATGATGTGTATCCACAGCAAAACAAATATAGACACGGTCTTCCATCACCGTGAGACGCGGATCATAAGCCCTTATTATTTCATTGTCTTTGAGTTCAAAGCAAGGCTTTGAGGAAACATCCCATCTTATACCGTCATCACTGTACGCAATACCTATGTTTGTTCCTTCGAAGTTATTTCCTCCGGAATAGCCGTAATCGTTCCGGAAAACCATGACGTATTTTCCCTGGTACTTTGCCACACCGGCATTGAAGACAAGGTCGGATTTATAAGGAACATCCTTCGCGGAGAGCACAGGATTTCCGGGATATCGCTGAATGACAGGGCTTGATCTTAATTCCCCAATTGTATTGTTTGGCATAATCGCAACCGTGCCTCCCTAATCTGCTGAATCTTGTAATTCATTAAAAGAGATGGGGTTTAGAGCCCCATCCCATAACCCTGCTGTTTTCAAAAACCCCCGAAGCGGAAAGTGAAAGTATCATAAGCAGGGTGCTAAACATCATAAATGGTATTTTACATGAAGAAACCATTAATTCGTCTTACCATTCCAAACTGCTGAAATAGACATTTGTTCTGGAAACCTACATAAAATCCGCTCCAACATTTTTGACAAAACTTTATTCGATCAGCATTGTCCTTCTGATCCTGCTGATTCTGAGCCTGTTAGCCATAGTATGGGTAGTTAAGATCACTGCCAGGCCAATGATCAAGGCACTTACAAGCTATAATGAAAAACTATTGGCCGATTTTCTTACCGATAACGTCGTTCAGACACCCGATCCATATTCTCAGCTTGAATCTGATTTCGAACATCTTAAATTTTCGACTTATGGAGTTATTGTGATCCAGCATATAAAAGTTGACAGTGCAGCAAAATGCTGTGCCTATTATCTGCCTGCCATCAAATCCATAGTTTCCTCAATCACTCCTGATTGCGAAGCAATTGTTGTTCCGATTAACAAAAACCAGATTTCCATTATAGTCAACTATGACGAAGAAAACGATGCTGAACAGAAACTGCTGGAGATTGCTAAAGAATTTTATAGCAAACTGGATTCAGAAATCAGACCATCCGTCTATGCAAGTGCAAGCCAGCCCAAAAAAAGCGCCCGGATGCTCCCCATTGCCTACAGGGAATGTATAGAGGCACAGAACTTCAGAATCAGCTGCGGAAGCTCACATGTGATTCTATATTCCTGGACCAGGGGAAGCAACGGTGGAACTGTATCTGATTATCCGTTGGAAATAGAGAGGCAACTTTTGAACAATATTCTCGTAGGCAATCCCGAGGCTTGTGAAATCTTCATGCAAAAGTTTTATGATAAACTTTTCAGGAGCAATCAGCCCTTGTCCGACAGTGAAATAAAAAATTGCATCTATCAACTGCAGAATTCCATCCTGCGTTCAGTAAACAACCTTCCCGTTTCCATAAAAGTTGACAACGCAATGAACATTCTAAATCTTTTTGACATGCAGGAAATAAAGGATAAAGTCACCGGCTTTGTTACCAGACTCGCCCGGGACATCAAAAATTCCAGCGAAAACAAGGATTCTAATTTAATACAAAGTATTTTTGAGTATATTGACAAGAATTTTACTGACATTAACTTCAATCTCAATAGTGCGGCCGATGCCCCCGGACTGAACAGGAATTATCTCTCAAAGCTTGTAAAGGAGAACTCAGGCCATACTTTCAATAAGTACGTTTCGAAGAAAAGGATAAACCTTGCCAAGAAACTCCTCCAGGAAAAGGAGATACCTGTGGAAGATATCGCGAATAAAACAGGTTTCAGCTATTCCCATTACTTTATCAAGGTTTTTAAGAAATATGAGGGCGTAACTCCCGGCCAGTACAGAGAACTGATAGACTGATGATTTTCCGGGAATAATGATCCACCATATTCACAGAACTGCCGGGCTTTGTTCTGTCTGGCCGGAAATCCGGGTGTTTATTAAGTTCTGAAAGCATTGATATCGGTCTTAAGGTCATCAGCCAGGGCATTGAGTTCCGCGGCAAGGTTTGAAAGATCCTGGAGATTCCGTGCCTGGAGCCGGACAGTTGTGGAGATCTGTTCGGAAGAAGCCGAAACCTCCATGGACACCTCGGAAATGGTGCTGATTCCCTCAATAATCCGGTTCTTGTCAGAAGCCAGGTTTTTCAGGACCTCAGCCGCCTTATGTATTTCGGCTGCCGTACTGTTTACTTCTTCTTTGATATTGTTCAATGCTTCCACGGTTTTCCCGACAACTTCCCTCTGAAGATCCAATTTCTGCGTTATGGTTTCAGTATCGCCGACAACTGATTTGGTATTCCGTGTAATATTGTCTACAATGTCATTTATATTCTTTGACGATCTCATTACCTGTTCGGCCAGTTTCCTTATTTCCTCCGCCACAATTGAGAATCCTCTGCCGGCTTCACCGGCCCTGGCCGACTCTATGGCTGCATTGAGAGCCAGAAGATTTGTTTGTTCCGCAATGTTATTTATCACATCAACAATATGGTTTATTTCCGCCACATCGCTGTTCAGGTGAAGAATATTCCTGGTAGCGGAATTAAAGGTATCCCTCACATCATCAATTGATCCGACAAGCTCCGCCAGCTTTGCTTCCCCAAAAGCGGCGCTTTCCTGGATGACCCGGCTGCTCTCATCCATCCTGTCCATTTGTTTCAGGAAATCCTCAAGCCTTTGCCCGAACTGTTCAAAGACACTTACAATGCTCGATATGCTGTCATTTTCCCTTTGGATTTCCTCAGCGACACAGGCTATATTCTGAGCGATCTCTTCGCTGGCCGCAGAGGTTTCCTGCCCGGAAGCGGTGACTTGTGAAGCAATAGAATAAAGACTGTTGATTGAGGTTTTGACCTTGTCGATCATTTTTCTGAGCATGACTATGGAACTGTTGAGTGAACCGGTAAGGCGACGGATCTCATCGCTTCCTTTGCTTTGGAAGGACACCGTAAAGTCACCTTTCGAGAAATTACTCAGTCCGGAAACTATCTTCCTGATCGGTCTGGTCAGCGTACTTGAAAGGACAACTGCCAGAATTATGGCTATTGCCTCAATAATCAGTGCGCAAACAATGAAGAAAGCCATTGTCTCTTTTATTTTGTCATTCATGTTGGTCAGGCTTATGCCAATATTAAGGACACCGACAATTTCTGAATCCGACACGACCGGTGCCGACAGATTATACACACTGATGCCTTCCGGAGTCTTAAGCCTGATTCCTGCTATTTCATCTTCCTTCAAAGACGCCGTTGCCTGAGTGTCATGGGTGGCTGAGGACACCGTGTCCGCCTCATGGGCCGATGCGTTGTCTTCTTTCTTTATGGTTCCGCTGTCGCTGACCAGTATCTGCGAATTGGTATCCGACAAGGAGATGTATACCAGATTGTTCCCGCTTTCTTCCTTCATTTCCCTGAAAACGGCCTGAATTTCCTCAAGATCGCTTATATTGTACTTTCCTATTTCCCTTCTCAATATCGATACAAGTGTCCGTCCGTCATGTTCCATCTGTGCTTCTACTGAAAGTCTCAGTTCATAAGAGGCCAAAAACAGGAAAACCATAGAGCAGACTGTTACCAAAAGAACCATTGTCAAAACAATACGGAATGTCAAAGATTTAAACATTGTCTTCCTCCCTTCACTTTGTAGCTTTCAAAGGTACATGGCTTAAATATTTAATTTGTCCGAAACACATTGTCATCAAAGATGTGAAAAACAGCCGGCATCGTTCCCGACATTAGTCGTTTTAGACATTATTAATTATATCACAATCATCGTTATTTTTTTGACAAGCAACAAAATTTTACATTTTTCAAAAAATAATAGCTTATTATAAACACAGAGCGAAAACATTGTCAATATTTTCATTTGTGATTGAAGTTTGAAAGAGTCTTCTCGTTTCATCTTCAGACAATGAACACAAAAAATGATATTCCTCCGGTAAACCGGGGAATATGAAATCCGGACAAGCCTTGAAATATGTAATTGCCGGAACAGGAATGTTCCTGAAAATATCTCGCAGGAATAAATATTGATTATCTGATTATATCCACCGAGCTGCTGGCACCAATTCTGTCAGCCCCGGCTTCAACCATTGCCAGCGCGGTATTGTAATCCCTTATACCGCCCGAAGCCTTAACTCCCATATTATTGCCGACTGCTTCCCGCATCAACTTCACATCATGGACAGTAGCCCCTCCAGAGGCAAAACCGGTTGAAGTCTTAACAAAATGTGCGCCGGCCTTTTGAGCCAGTTTGCATGCGGTCACCTTTTCCTCATCGGTCAAAAGGCAGGCTTCAATAATGACCTTCACGATGGCTTTGCCCGAGGTTGCATCCACAACGGCTTTAATATCTTTTTCAACATATTCGTAATCCTTGTTCTTCAAAGCTCCTACATTAATAACCATGTCAATTTCCCGGGCGCCGTTTTTAACTGCCTCCACAGCTTCAAAGACCTTTACTCCTGTCAGGGAAGCGCCTAACGGAAAACCAATGACCACACAAGTCTTTACGTCAGTACCTTGCAATTCTTTCGATACAAAATCCGCATAATATGAATTTACGCAGACAGAAGCAAAACCATATTCCTTTGCCTCGCTGCAAAGTTTTTTGATCTGCTCCTTTGTCGCATCAGGTTTTAACAAAGTATGATCGATCATTTTGGCAAGTTCTTTCTTGTCTGTTATCATTTTTAATCTCCCTTGTCCCTGGGAACTCATCCGATGAATTCGTATACGCGGCTCCATTCCTTAATTTCCTGTGGTTTCAGGTGAATATGTATGAAAAATTCAGGGCTGATTACATGAGCCTTTCCCCAGATCGCAACTCTTAAAAGTGGAAAATCAGCCGTTTCTTTTATTCCTGCACCCGTGTCCCTGTCTTTCAGCATCCACCATGACAGGGGCTGGGCTCCTGGATTATCGGTTCTCCAGTAAAATTCTTTGCCGGGTATATCCCTGAACCCTATTGTATTACCATTAACCATGAAGATATCCGGCATATTTTCGCCTGCAGGCACGAAAGAAAAAGAAAGCTCGCTGTGTTTCCCTATTCCTTTTCCGTCTATACTTACAAAATTATGTACATATTCAGTGGTATCAATAACTTTTTCTCCCATATTCTCAAGATGATATTTGATTATAAGTCGGTTACCCTCAACGCTGAATGTTTTTGTCAGCCTTACCGCATATCCGTTGCATAATACAGGTTCTGAAACAAACTTGGCAGTATCGCTTCCTGAAGATACTCTTACCTCAAAGGGGGTTATTTCGCATGGATCCCAAAAACTATAGGGTTTGTCAGCCGTCTTTTTTAACAGGCCAATGCCTATTTTGGGAAACCATTCGCCTGTTTTCGCTTCGTCATATCCAACAGGTTCATGGATGCCGAACTCATTGCAAAGGCCGCGGCCTCCGGTACCCTGTCCTGCAACAAGCGATTCATCCGTGCAAAATGTATGCTTTCCATCAAGCACGATATCTGTGATAAAACCTGTCCAGTCAAAACGGGGACCCTTATAAAAAGTTCCCGGCGACTGAAAAACAACTCTCAGCCTTTCGCTTTTTATTTCCAGTCTGTCCATGCATTCACTCCTTATATTGCTTTCAGATTTCCGGCCATATATCTGAAGAATATCAGCGCTAAGGCGGCCGGCACCACCCCAAGACGTAACATTGCCTTTACAGCAGGTATTATAGAATATTATCCGGTTTTTTTCCCGGGAGTTCAACAGTTAATTCCCGGCTGTTGGATTTTTTTTACTTCCAGGCCGACAGAAAAACAGCCATTATGAGTTCCGAAAGCCATATAAAAAAGATGGCTCTTTTTGGGAGCCATCGATGAAGTGATTCGTACAGAAAGTTTATTAATGATAAATATTTCCCTTTGCCTGGCAAAGCAGTATTAATTACTGTAAACCTCAAACTCCCACAATGAGAAGCCGTACTGGGTCGCTCTTTGTATGCAATAGATTTTTACGTACCTTGCGGTTCTCTGGGAGAAGGTTAATTCGTCAATCCCACCGTCACCATTCCAATTCTCGGCCACAGTGGTCCAGGTACTGCCGTCAGTGGAGACCTGTATCTGGTATGACCTGGCATATGCGGCTTCCCAGTTCAGCCTGACACGTCCAACCGTCTGGTTTGAGCCAAGATCAACCCAAAAACTCTGGTTGTCCTGCCAGGCCGAAGACCATCTTGTGGATGTGTTTCCGTCTACAGCATTGGCCGGACCCAAACTGGAATTTTCATTGGAGGATGAATATGCGGTTTTGTTCAGTGCAAGGTTTCCGGATCCCCCGCCGGAGCCCGACACGGAAATGGGAGTACCGCCCTGGGTGGTTGTAAGGAATACTACACCTCTGCCGGGCAGATCCACACCTATGCCGGAAGAAAGATTGTTTACCCTGTCCATTTTTACTGCAGGAAAACCATTTCCGTCTACAGGTCTGTCATTGGCGAAGTAGTTGTACTGTTTGAAGGTTGCGGTATTGGTCACACCCGGTGCCTGCACGAGCACATAATGTGAAGCATCATTGTTGTTGACAATGGCTATGGATATATCCCAGTTGGACCCGTTCTGCCTCTTGGCGGCAGCAACCCTTACACCGCTGATTCCCGTACCGCTGACTTCCACTGTCTGCCATCCTTTGCCAAAGAGTTTTGAGAACAACGATACAGGATAATACCAGGGTCTGAGGTTCTTGTCACTCGAAGGATAGGAGGTCTGCATGACAGTTCTTCCGCCCATTGAGTTCCACATTCCCCATTTTTTAAGCACACCTGTGCTGAAGTCCGCCAGATGCATGGCATCATCTAGCATCCATACTATTACACCGGAACCACCTGCTCTGATAGTCTTGACAATTCCGTCCGATACAAGGACACCATAGTCAAAATTGGCCACTCTGGGCTGGCTGTCACAATAAGGATCTTTCCCCTGTTTCATTCCCAATTCGCCGAGCCATAGATGTCTGTCAGCCATTCCCATTGAATTCATCAGGCTTCTCTTGGCGGCTATGGTGCTTTCAATTTCGCCATTATAAACCTGGCTGTCATAATCTTTATAAATATGGAATTCTAACTGGCCAACCTGGGTTCCCAGATTGTATACCGTCCTGTCAGCCCAGTCATCCGCATAGGCAGTGTCGGGGCCGCAGATCTGAATCCAGCCTAAATAACCTCTTCTGTTGAATTCGTCATACAGGGCCCTTACTCCGTTGTACCAATTATTCCAGCGTGTTTCCATATTGGGGGCTCCACTGCCATACATCCAGTCCCCGTTGGGCTCATTCATAAAGTTATAGTACTTGATACATGTATAGCCTTTGATGTTTCTCAGATAATTCAGACATTCGGCAATGGAAGTAATATAGCGGGAATCGGCAAATGTGCCTGCCCAACCTGGTTTCCACCATTCCCCGAACATTACCGTTACGCCTCTGCTTTGGCAATAATCAAGTATTTTATAAAGTCTTTGCATTTGGGATGAATTCCAGTTATAGGTGCTACCATTGTAATAAAAGTCATTATTAATCATAACTCTTATAAATTTGACCTGCATAAAATCAAGCCTTTGGATGATTGCATTCCATTGTGAGCTGTCTATATCCGGAATACCACCATCTGATGGATCCCATTGTACGCCCACACCAAGGAAATCTCCCCAGTAGACCTTGTCAAGATTAATTACTGCCGTCCCGTTTGCAGCGTAAACTGAAGTAGAAGGACTTACCACTATCATAGTTAAAGTCAGCTGCATAATTATTAAAAATACAGATATAATTTTTCTGATGCGTTTGCCCATACTTCTGACTTCTTTGTTTGAATAGGTTCCGATATCATTGTTTTGTTTCATGGATAACACTCCTCTTTTATTAAATTTTGCAAATTACTGAAATTTCAGAGACCGGGCGAAAACTCGCCCGGCCTGCATCTTTTAAATTGAGAATGTTCAGTCTATGAACCTTAAAATTGTTACTTGTCGGAACCCTGATGATTTGAACCAAGAAGTTAATCTAAGAAGTGCATCAAGGATTAGTTGAGTTCAACACGATCTGACAAGGCAACAGGTGATTTCTTACCGTCACAAAGCTCGTTCAGCACAAATACTCTTACTGTGTAGGCGCGGTTTGTGTAGTCGTTGATGCCGCAGAGTTCTGCTTCATATGTGTTCGCTGATTCGGTGATGATTTCGCTGGCAATTACACCTACAGGAGTTCTGCCTTTCATGAACTGGAATACAACAACTGCATTTCCTTCGTAAACAGGACCTTCGTTGTTAGGTTCAATTGTTACTTTAGCCTTAATGGTGTCAGCTTCTCTTGTAAGATTGCCAACGGGTGTAACAATAAACTTTTCTACAAATTCTGCCGGAGCGGACGACAATGTCTCATATACCTCGAACTCCCAGATGGAGAAGCCCCATTCGCTGCTCTTTCCTGTGCCGTACATTCTGACAAATCTTGCAGGTGTCGGATCAAAGGTAATTTCGTCTACTCCACCGTCGCCGTCAGTGATCTCACTGACTGTTTTCCAGTTTTCACCGTCTTCGGAAACCTGAATCCTGTAATCTTTGCCAAAAGAAGCTTCCCAATGGATGACAACCCTTTGAACATGGTCGTACACTCGACCGAGGTCAACCTGGAACCACTGCGGTTCTGTGTATTCTGAACCCCAACGTGTGCCAAGGTCACCATCTACTGCTTCGTGAGCAAGTCCGTCTCCTTCTACTTCCGAACTTGCTGTTGCATCCCTGTTCAGAGCCAGGTTAGCTTCATCATATACTGCAAATTCGTAGATGGAATACCCCCATTCAGCTGCAGCCTGATAGCCCTGCATCCTTACGTATCTTGCTGTTGTAGGTTCAAGAACAATGTAATCAGTTCCGCCGTTTCCACTCTCTTCAGTATATACAGTCGTCCAGTTCTCACCGTCATTTGAAACCTGAATATCATAGTGTACGCCATAGGAGGATTCCCAGTCAATTTTAATGATTCTGAAAGTTTCCTCCTTACCGAGGTCGACCTGGAACCATTCATTATGAGTGAATCCTGAACCCCAACGTGTTTCAAGGTCACCGTCAACAGCTCTGCCGGCGGTATTGCCATCAGAGAAGCTGCTGCATGTTGCTTCCTTGCCTTTTGCCAGGTTGACATAGTTGTCAGCTACTACTGTTACATTACAGGAAGCCTTCCAGCCACCGTCAACTGTTGTTGCTGTTATGACAGTCTTTCCAGGTTTCAAAGCCTTTATCTTACCGGTTGCATCAACAGTTGCTACTGACTCATTGCTCGAGCTCCATGTAACTTCCTTAATTGTTGCATTTTCAGGTTCTATAATTGCTTCGAGCGAAGTATCAATCTGACCTTCCATTATTTTCAGTTCACTCTTGTTGAGGCTTATTCCGGTAACTTCAACAAATTGCACCATACCCCTGATTACAACTCTGCCAAGCATGTTAAACCATGAATCCGTGCCATCGATATGGGGCAGCTCAATTTTAAGATATCTCGTGCCGTCTGGGATGGCCTGGGCAGGAGTGACAGAGGTACTGTACCAGGTCCCCCACGGACCAATTCCTGCAAACTCCGTATGATCAAGCGCGATTGATGTCCAGACATTATTGTCGGGTGATACAAATATTTTGTATGCATACTCAAAGAGTTCCTCATTTGACATACCTGTTTTGTTCTCAAAGAAGGCTTTGATGCTGAAATCGCTTATATTCTCAGCTTCATATACTATCCATGCGTTGTAGGAATCCGCTTTCTTGATCCGGCTTGCGTCACCTTCGAATTCATTTTCCTTATCTTTGTCATACCATATATTGTCGTAGGAGTGCATCTTGTCAAAAGTCAATAATTCATCGTCTATCAGGGTCACTTCAGTGTATTGGTTGTCACTTACCAGGCCCCTGATTACAACCCTGGCAAGCATGAAATTCCATTCTTCAGCGTTTCCTACCTGAGGAAGGTCAATTCTGAGATATCTCATGCCGCCCGGTATGGCCTGGGCCGGTGTGATGGTTGTATGGTAGAAAGTAGTCCAGTCCACATATTTTGCAAATTCGGTATGGCCTGTCGCAATCTCAGTCCAGTTCTCATTGTCGGGCGACACTGATACTTTGCATGAAGCATCGAAGAATTCCTCCAGATCTTCTATTCCGGATTTTTCGGGCTTGTTTTCAAAGAAAACATTGATACTGAAGTCACTGATATTTTCTGCTTCATAAATCATATTGGCATCGCCCTGCCAGCCTTTCTTGAGGCGGCTTGTATCTCCAAATTCCTGTTCTTTCGGATCACCGTCAATAACCAGGTTATAGTAACCATACATTTTGTCGAAGTTATCCAATTCGTCGTCTATCAGTATCTCCTCTTTGTATTGTGCAGAGTCCGGTGCCTCAAATGTAACCTTGAGAAGCTGTATTGACCATGGGTTAATACCGCTGTATGGCGGCACCTTCATGTCTATTCTCACAAACCTGGTTCCCTCCGGCAGAGCCTCTGCGTTCGTAACATTGCTTATATGCCAGCCATCATTGGTAGCAATGACCGGTCCGGTTTTTAGCGGAACATTGACCCACACTGCTCCATCTATTGAATCAGCGGTTGTCACTGAAACACTGTAAGCTTCGTTTATTATTGTCAGGTTATCCTCTGCGGATTTGTTTTCAAATCCGATTATGGCATCAAAGGTAGTAACTCCGGGTACTTCATAAATTAAATATCCGTCTTCTGTCTTTACCCTGGTATCATCACCGTTAAAATAGTTGCCAGCATTGCTTGAATCCAAATCCAGGCCTGAATATGAATACATATTTGAAAAATCCTTTATTTCATCAACAAAGGTCGGAACGATGGAAATGTTCTTAATGGCTTTTATGCCCGGCTCTTCTTCAAGATAAGCTTCTACCTTTACATTTCCTGTTTTGATTGGCTTAAGTCTGCCGGTATGGTCTATGGTTGCCCTGTCGGAAGGAGTTACCGACCATTTGATGGTCCCTTCGGCACCGTCAGGCATGATTTTGGCGATAAGCTGCAATTCCCTCATGACAGATACAGAAGAAACGTCATAGGGAGTTAAGATCACAATCCCTTCTGCGGCAGGTTTTGCATTCTTTGTCAGGGTAACAGGCGTCCCGTTGTCACCCAGACGGTCATCATTCACCGTTGTCAGAATTACGAAACCATCTGCCGGAAGTGTCAATTCATATCCTGTATTGAGATTAAGATTTTCTATAACTTCCACACTTTCGATACATTCTTCAATTGTCCTGGGACAGGTGTCCTCAAAGTAACTGTATTTCTGGAATGTGGCAGAACCTGTTACATTCGGGACTTTCACCTTGATGGTCCTTGATGAGCCTGAGTTGTTTACAACGGCAATGCTGATATCATACAGGTCCCCGCCTTTGGGTACAATTGCCGCAACCGTCCGGACACCGTTAATATTTGTATCGCTTGTTCTGACAATCTTGCTACCCTTTACAAAACTTCTGGAGAAGAGTGCCCATGCAAAATACCATGGTCTGAGAGCCAGAAGCCTCTGGCCTTCCTCATGGCTGATGAGGCCTTTTTCTGCCATCTCAGGACCCTTGGAGTTCCACATGCCCCATACTTTAAATCCATAGTCTATGGCCAGGTCTTCCGGATTTGAATGGTCGCCGGTAACATTGCGCACAAGATCGGTCTTCCTCAGATGCATGCTGTCTTCCAGCATCCAGGCAGTGATTGCATCCATACCGGCTCTCATTGTCTGGACAATGAAGTCTGCCATGCTGACGCCATACCAGTATTCAAACACATTAGGCTGGCTGTCATCGGCTGTCTTTCCGGTAACCAGGCCTGCTTCGCCCATGATGAAGGGCTTGTTTTTGCCGTTGGGATCATAGTTGTTGATATATTCCCTGTAATATTTCATTGTGCTTTCAACGTGACCGTTCTTTACATCGGATGCCTCGGCATACCAGTGGGTGTCATATGCGCCAAAGATTTCCGGAATTTGGTCGACTGAATTGCTTATCCAGTAGTTGTCCCCTGAATTGTCCGGACCGATAATCTGGACCAGATCGCTAATTCTTTCGGCCTGGACCTTTGTGCCGCTGATTGGGGTATTGTCAAATACATACTTCAGGTTTTTGACGGCGGCCTTATATTTGTTCCAGTCGTTGCATGAGGACCAGGAACCGTTGGGTTCATTAAGCATGTTATAGTATTTTATGCATGTATATCCCCTGTTGCCTATCAATTCGTTCAGACAGTCCGCTATCATCATAGGCCAGCGGATATCGTCCTCATCTATGCCCGAATGCTTTATTGCGCCTCTTGACGCGGGGTCGTCCCATTCGCCGAACATGACTGCGACATCATTTTCCTGGCAATAATCCAGAATTTGGTACGTTCTTTTCATCAGCGGGCTTTCCCAGTCATAAACAGGTCTGTCATTTTCCAGATCATAATCAACGGCATAACTGTCAGAGTCATGTATCATGCATCTGACCCATTTGGGCTTCAGGAACTCAACCCTTTCCATGAAAAGCTCCCATTCTTCGTCGGTATAATCGTGGACATCGGAAGGATCCCATTGAAGCCCGACACCCATATAATCATCTATGATCACAGTATCCGTATCGACGGATACGACAGCATCCACGTTACTTGCCCGTGACAGCTGTGCCGGAAACATGACTGTTCCCGTAAACATGAAGGAAACCGCAAGCATCAGTGAGAGCCATTTTTTTCTCATCATTAAAACCTCCCGTCTGTTAATAAGTTTGGTCCGCTCTGACAGAAATTACTTATAATACAGCCTGTACAGCACTACTGCAGCCTCAGCCCTCGTCGTATTTGCCCTCGGGTTAAGTTTATTGTCGTGTCCCACAACCAAACCGTTTCTTACCAGGGTGGCAACACTTTCAACGGCATAAGTTGAACTCTGGTCAAAGTCTTTAAAACTGCTTATATCCGAAATGGTTCCTTTGTCCAGTTTTCTACCGGCTATAACCATGGCTCTGTGGATAAGGGCAAACATATCCTGCCTTGTGATTTTCTCATCCGGTGCAAACATGTCATTGCCCACGCCGTAAGTGATACCTAATTTTTTGCATATTCCTACCGCTTCATAGTAATAGGCATTGGCATGCACATCCTTGAAGTTGCTGTCAACCTTGGCTGTCAAGCCCAATGTCTTTGTCAGGAGAACCAGGAAGTCGGCTCTTGTAATGTTGGCAGCAGGTGAGTAGGCGGCTGGTCCGGTCCCTGCAATTATTCCTTTTGAGGCCAGAACTTCAATTGCCTTCTTTGCCCACGGATATGCTGCAATATCATCGAAAGACTTGTAGACAAAAGCTACAGCGAATTTACTGAAGTGTGTGGTCGTGAATGTCACTGTGCCGCTAGCAGGATTGTATCTTCCTGACGGCACCGCTTTAACCTGTCCGTTGCTGTCTATGTACCTCACGACTATATGTTCCGGATCCTTCAGTTCGTCGGCTGACGGGATATAAGGAACTGAGACAGTAACAAGAGCTTCAGGATTTTCCCATGCAATTGGCTTCCCGTCTGCAAAAACCCAGAGTTCAATCACAGGCCTGCCGCCGACAAGCTGCCTAACGTCCTCAGGAAGTCCGCTGGCTTCGGTTATTGCTATTTTCAGGAATATGGTCTCCGTATCCTTAATCTCAGATACAGGGAACATATTTCCCGGGACAGTAATCGTCCCAATCGCTGTTTCTATTGTTATGGCCCTGGCCGGATCTGCCGGGATGAATATTTCAGCAGGAAGTTTTACTGTATAGGAACTGGCGCCGGAAACACCCGGTACAACTACGGTCACAGCATCGTGCGCTTCCAAGGCAGTTGATATGACCTGCTTATTGATTGTTACTGAAGCGTTGTTGTCAGAACCAAGAACAGGAGGCGGTGCCTGTATTATATTACCGGGTGTTGGCGCCGGCGTGGAAGATGAACCTTCCCCGCTGCCTGTTTTTCTGACCTGGAACTGTCTGGTTGCATAACTCTCCCCGCTTCCGACCAGCACAGTATAAGTGCCGGTTGCGGCATCTGACGGGATGGTAATGGTGTCAGAGAATTTACTTCCATCAGCCAGTCTTATTACATTGTAATAAAGATCGATATTATAGGGATCTTTTACATTGATAACGATTTCCCTGAGTGTGGTTGTTCCCGATATGGTGACAGTCCCGCCGGGCACAGTGCCTGATATATCATCAAGCACTACTGAGGCAGACTCCGCGAATATATTGAACTGCATCATGGAAAACAGGAACACCAGGACTGTTAACAGCGCTGTCAGTCGCTTCTTCATCCTTTTTGACCTCGCTTTCTGTTTTGTATTTCCGGATAACCGGATTGATGGCTGTGTATTTTCGAAATTACTGCATATTCCAGAAGCATTCCGCATGTCCCATGTCAATTTATAACGATCGAATCCGCAAGAGGAGTCATGTCGGTGTCGAAAACAAATACCCTTACTGAATAATTCCTGTCCGGATCATGAATATTGAAATAGACTGACATCTCCTGACCTGGAGTGATGTTTGCAGTACAGGTGTGAGTTCTTACGATCCGGTCACCCTTCATCAGCCTGAATGCAACAACTTTGGCCCCTTCAGGAATGTCATGCCCCGGGGCTGCGCTAAACTTGGCAGTTGCTTTTATCCCGGCCGATCTGTCAAGTCCGCCTGCAGCCTGGATGGTAAACGGTTTGTCGCTTACTTGTTTTGTTCCCGGAACAAGTACCGGAATGGCTCCTGTATAGGCGTATTTTCCATCTGAAATTCTTGTAACTTTCAGTATCAGTTTTACAACAGTGTCATATTCAGGAGTGGTGATATCACCGGATCCGCTTATTATATCAGGAGCTGAAGAACTGTAAATCTCTATCCTGAAACCTTCGGGAACCTGGGGGAGCAAAATCTGTGATGCACCTTTTTCAGGACTGGCGATGGAAGTGATGGAAGCGGCGACATCTGCAGCCGAAAGATAGCTTCCCATGACCTGGAATTCCTTCAGGATATATCCGCCGGCTGCATTTGAGCTCCTGTTGACAGTCAGTTTCACATATCTTGCCTTCACAGGCTCAACAGGGATAACTGAATCCTTCTTGCCGTTGCCATTGGTTTGTGCGCCTATTCTTGTCCAGTTCTCGGCATCGTCCGAAACTTCGACAGTATAATCGATTGCAAAATCTTCTCCCCAATTGAGAACCACTTTGTTTACAATCGCATCTTTTCCTAGATTTACATATATCCAGGCGTTTTCCTCTGAAGTAGTCCAGCCTGTTTCAATATCTCCGTCGACAGCATATCCGGCGTTCTCACCGGAGCTTGCCATTATTTCTTTCCTTTCAGCCAGATTGACAACAGGTTCCTTTTCTGCCGCCCAGATTTCTATTTCAGAAAGCTGAGGTGTCCATCCTCTGTCAATTCCCGGAATACCCATCGGATTGAAGTCAATCCTCAGATAATGATATCCGGGAGGAATTTTTTCAGCCGGTGAGAAATCCACATGATACCAGTCAGGATCCTGACTGTATACTTTTTCGGTGTGGACAACTTCGAGTCTTTGCCAGTTGACCTCATCGGAAGAAACGAGGAAATCAACCACAGGTTTCCCGTTATATACGTATACAGAACCGTCATCAAGAAGTATGTCTGTCAGGCCATCGCTACCCTTGTCGACATAAATCCGTGCACGGAAGGTTTCAATGTTTGGCAGATAGTAAATGACATACTTGTACTGGTCGCTCCATCTCTTAAATCTTCCGGCGTCCCCGTTGAACTTGTTATATACGTCGCCGGTATCAATGGTATCCATGTCATATTTATGGACTTTATCGAAGTTATCGCAGTCATCCCTGAGGTAATTGGGAAGTGCCTCCTCTTTTGTCACCGGGGCGTTGGGTACATGATAAACCTCAAATTCATTGATCGTGTATCCGTCATATGAACCGGTTGACTTCTTCAGCAGGAGAACACGGACATATCTGGCCTCTTCTGGATCGTCGGTAAATACTATGTCTTCCGTCCTGCCTTTGCCCATGGTGTTTTCATACACATCTTCCCATACAACTCCGTCATTGGATATCTGGATTTTGTATGAAGTGGCATAACCTTCGTTCCAGTCGATCTTGACCCTGTTGAACAGCATTTCTGAACCCAGATCTACTTTCAGCCATTGTTCTATATCCGTTCTTACATTTGCGCGCCAGTGTGTTCCTGTATTTCCGTCCACAGCCTTTTCCGGATATGGATATCTGGATGTAAGCTGGACAGTGCTTGCACTTGCGGTTTTACCCCTGGCAAGATTGGAAGGCGTGAGAGTAATACCTGTTCCGTTGTCCTTGGTGGTAAGCAGCACAAAACCGCTTCCAGGCATATCGATATCTATGCCCTCCGACAAAATGACATTTTCGAGGGTTTTCCATTTTACCGGATATCCGTTTTCGTCGGTTGGCCTGTTGTCATCGAAATATACATACATATCCAGGTTTACCGGTGTCCTTGCGCTGGGGACTATAAGCCTTGTTTTTCTTGGTGTATTGTCCTGGGAATCGTTTACAACTGCAATAGTGAGATGATCCCTGTTCCCGTCCTTGAAGGTAGCTGCGGTAATATTCAGGTTAGGCACGTTGGAAGGACTTGCATATACTATTTTGCTTCCCCTCGGAATGTTCCTTGAGAGCAGTGACACAGGATAATACCATGGTCTGAGATCATCCGTCTGGACCTGGGTCTCTCCGTTATATACACGTGTGATAGGCCTTGAGGTCCAAAAACCCCATTGTTTATATGGGAAGTTTACTGGATCGTTTCCCGGGGCGGCATGCATAATATCATCAAGCATCCAGTAGATGATGCCCGCCTGGCCGCCTCTCATGGTCTGAATGGTGTAATCTGCCATGAGCACACCGTAAACGAAATCTTCCACCAGCATCTGGCAGTCATATGCTTCCAGTTTGCCTTCAACCATGCCGGCTTCTGACATCCAGTACTCCTTGGAAATGCCATTGTCATCATATTTGTCTATATATCTTCTTTTTTCATAGGCGAGCTGCTCGATTCTGTTGGCTGTAATATCGGATTTGCTGGCATATCTGTGGGTTTCATAATGGGATATGATATTAGAAAGCTGGTCGACGGCATAATTTACCCATTCATCATTTCCGGTATTGTCAGGTCCCACTATTGTGACATGGTCTATTATTTTTGAACTATCACCGAGAGTTTTGGCAGTGAATTCCTTATGCAGATTCTTTATACCCGTTCTCCAGATAATGAATTTGTCGCCCTCCTCATCATAAAGAGATGCGCCTGGCCAATTGCCGTTGGGTTCATTGATGTAATTGTAGAATTTAATGCATGTATAGCCCTTTACGTCAAGCAGATAGACCATCAGATCGGCAATGATTTTTGCCCATCTCGGATCGGCGGATGAAGTAATTCCAAGCCTTTTGGGTTTTGACCATTCGCCGAACATCACCTCAACATTATTGGCTTCACAGTAATCAAGTATCTGGTAAAGTCTCTGCATATTGTCGCTTTCAAAATCGTACTCCGCATTGCCCTCCGCATCTATGGCTCTGCAGTAATCAGTTGCATTTATCATACACCTTATAAACGGGAACCGGGCAAAACTGAATCTCTCAGTTACCATATCCCATTCTTCAGCAGTGTATGACGGGAAAACGTCATCAATTGGATCCCATTGTACCCCTACACCCCTGTACTCATCGACAACTGCAGAATCAGTGTCGATTATTACCGTAGCGTCAGGAGCTTCTGTTTCACTGTCGGCCTGTACTTTCCTGATACCCATCCCGAATAAGGTGACAATCAAAGTACAGACCAGCATAAGTGAAATTACTTTTTCAATCATGTTGTTACCCTCCTTTAATCATTTGATTAAAATATCAGAGTTTGACCTGAACGGCTGACGCAACTGAAACAGAAGGCATGAACAAAATATTTTCAGTTTTCTGACATCAAAGTTTGAATGCAGGACTTTGACGTAGGACTGATGATGCGAAACCTAAGAATGATGCATAGCGGATGCAATTCAAGAACTGAAAAAGGACACTGGGAACAATCGGGGGCAGGGGGGGATTAAGGTTGCCGGCAAATCCCCCGATTTTCAGAGTCCTTTATGGTATATGCAATCAAGCAGGTTATATAAATCTGGCTTTCCTTTCCCATATTTATGTCATGGCAAATAATTTGCCATGAGCCTCCTCCATATTATTCATGAAATCAATTTCTTGAAAGACATTCTATTTTTTGAATTGCAGGACGTAATCCAAAAGCTTTTTCACAGAACAGGTCGCCACACAGCAGTATTTATCAGCGCCTCCGTAATACACATAGAGGATGTCGCCGACTATGACGTTTCCTGTAGGGAATACGCAACCTTTATAGAAACCTTCGAATTCATAATCATATTCAGGTTCCATTATGTAATGGGGGGAACGCGCTATAACCTTTGCCGGATTTTCCAGATCAAGAAGCATTACGCCAACGCGGTAAATACCTTTGGCGTCCACGCCATGGTATAACGTTAACCATCCTTCCTCCGTCCTAAGTGGAGGAGTACTTCCGCCTATTTTTCTCTCCCATTCCTGCTCACCTTTGGCCAGCAGGATGTCATTACCCCATTCCATCAAGTCGTCAGAAAAACTGATCCAGATCGACGGATAATCGCATCCGTATTTTTCGCCGACCCATTCTTTCGGCCTGTGCAGCATAACGAATTTTCCGTTCACCTTTTCAGGAAACAGGATTACATCCCTGTCATCAAGGCTGGAACGTGTTATGCGGCCAACTCTTTTGAAAGTCCTCAAGTCCTTCGATATGAGAAGTCCCGAATTTGTAATGTTGTTCTTTAAAACAAGCGGCGCAGCCTCGGGACACTCATACTGAAGCACTTCATCCGGTCCGAAATTCCAGTACTGTCCCGGAGGATAAGGCCTGTATGCATAGGTTATAAAATAATAATCATCAAATTTTACGATCCTGGGATCTTCCACGCATCCGGAATCCGGTCCGTCAAAACTTGGTGACAATACGGGTTCATCAGAAACCCTCACAAAATTGAAACCATCTTCACTTTCTGCAAGTCCAAGGTAAATCTTGTGTTCATGATCTTTGCCGGCTGCGCGGTACAAAAGATAAAACTTGCCGTTTTCATACCATGCGCCCGGATTGCATGTGCATAATTCTTCCCAGTAGTTATTCCTATTCGGTGACAAAATCGGATTGTGTTCATATTTCTGCAGCTTCATATCATACCTCGCCAATACAGTTATTTAGGTCATTCCAAATTGTCAGCCTTTTAGACCAGAAGCAACAACACTCTCGATGATGTACTTCTGGGTGAAAACATAGACGATGATTAATGGCATTGCTACTATCAGCATTGCAGCGGTAAGCTGGGTCCAGTTGACACTGTATGAACCTGAAAAATTCAAAAGGCCCCTGGTTATCGGAAGAAGCTTGTCACTTCTGAGAATGACGGTGGCTCCGATGATGTCGTTCCATATATTTATGGCATTCAGTATTGCCATTGAAGATATGGCGGGTTTCATCATCGGGATTATTATTTTTGCGACATATCTCATATAACCGCATCCATCAATGGCCGCGGCCTCATCAAAGTCCCTTGGTATGCCACGTATGAAGGAAACAAAGAACATCAGCGCAACACCGTTGATCCCGAGCATCCAAAAAATATATCCCAGACGGGTATTGTATATGCCCAGCCGCAGGAAGATCTGAAAGCGCGGGATTGTCGCATCCGGCAGGAACAAAGTTGAAACAAACATAGTCACTATCAGTCCTGAGAACTTCAGGTATCTTCTTGCTACTGGAAATGCCAGAAAAATAGCCATCAGGATATTTATCCCGGTACAAACCGCGGTGTAGAACAAACTATTCCATATATAAGTGCTGAAATTGGCGTTTTTCCATGCCAATCTGTAGTTTTCAAAGGCAAAAGTTTTTGTAAATCCATTTGGATTCGCCAGAAAATCCTGCTGCGTCTTCAAGGATGTATTTACGACGTAATAAACAGGAAATATGTAAACTATAAGCAGAATGACGAGGAAAAGATAAAGTATCAGCTTCTTCGCCAAATTCAGTTTCATATCTCTTCCTCCTTCCTGCTGAACACATACTGAGTCAATAAAGTGAATACCAGCACAATCAGGAAAAGTATCATGGCAACAGCAGCCGCATATCCCTGACGGAGAAAACCTCCGGCACCGCCCTGAAGTGATGATCTTCCACCGCCGAAGGCTGTCATGAACATTTTCATCCCCAGCGTCATAGTGTTGAAATCTCCCGCTGTTGTAACGTAGAAGGTCTGGAAGTTCGTCAAGGTACCTATTACGCATATGACAGCATTTACAGTGACCTGTGGCCATATCAGCGGCAAAGTTATATATCTGAAGGCCTGGAATCCCGTTGTTCCGTCGATAACTCCTGCCTCGTACAGATCACCGGGTATATTCTGTAACCCGGCCAGGAATATAACAGTTGAAAATCCCATTCCG
>ENA-OWOZ01001495-OWOZ01001495.1-bioreactor-metagenome-genome-assembly--contig:-NODE-1495-length-21022-cov-4.103223_pt1 | contig 21022 bp, 24 predicted proteins | sample MGYA00238140_ERZ651804 | MGnify/ENA primary metagenome ERZ651804 (study PRJEB26910, sample SAMN07631232) | bioreactor metagenome | isolation source: Switchgrass digestor | place: USA: Dartmouth... | reverse complement strand
ATGAATTTTGCAACATGCAGCTTTTATAAACTTTACTAATTATACCAACAGTATTTAGACGGCAAATATTTATTACTAGCCTTTATAACTTCGGGCAGAAATAAGCCAAGGAGCTGGAAACGGCTCGATCATTTTTTTGCTATTAACTCGTGAAACTGCTATATGAATTGCTTCCGTACGCTCCAAGCCGTTTGCCCGAAACAAAGCCGGAAGAGACATTAGAAGTTCGAAATCCAAGGTGTAGAAGACAAAATTTATAGCTGGATTAACAGCCAAAAGACTCTTTATTTCACTGTCCGTTCTGGAAGAAAGCACTATAAACGCTATATCCGGTACCGGCAGCTTATCCAGGATACCGTTTTCCAAAGAATCTACAATTATTACGTTGTTCAGACCAAATTTTTCCACATTACATTTCATGGTAACCAAATCCCGGTGGTCATATTCCACCGCAATAACACTGCCCTCAGCAGCAATCATGGCAGCCTCTACCGCGATACTCTCCCCGGAGATTATACATATATTATCCCGGTCCCCCAGATCAAGTTTATTCATTATGACAGCGCGAACTTCGCGGCATACATAGTGAACCGACCCACAAGAAAAACGGCTATTTTCCATACCTATGTGATAATTGGTGGCAGCATATGGATTTAAAATCAGCATAGCTGCAGGGCAATTGATACCGCGGTTAATCATGTTTGAGATCTTGTCGTGCTTCATCTCTCCCACTGGTTCTGAGCCCTCATTATACCAGACTTCGCATTCCCCCAGTTCCGCATTCCACATATCGTAGAAAATATCCGGATGGCCTGCGTCCGTAAAGACCATCACTGCCCGGTTGGACATAACGGTCGGAATCAGGTTCTTATTTTTCCCGGTAATGTCCAGCATTTTCAGTTTTGCCAAGTTTATTGGGGCATGCTGTGAGAAATACTGAAGCCAGGATAAAATGACTTCATTAGTAAACATTCCTTCCATAGGCAAAACCTCCTTGTAACATTATCATACCATATTTTTCCCAGTCTATAGCTATAACTTAAGCGCCGGTAAGTTCCATCAAGCGCTCCCATTTTTGGTCCACATAGGCTTGCGCTTCTTCAATCATCCATTCATTGCCTTTTTTAAACATATGGGCAAATCTACCCTGGGGGCGAAGAAAATCTTCCAGGGGTAGTTTTTTCTTCGGTTTATAGCTTAAACGCCACACTCCCTCCTCTACTTCGTATAGGGGCCATACGCAGGTATCTACTGCCAGTTTAACAATTTCGGCTAACTTGGCCATAGGGTAGTCCCAGCCCCTAGGACATGGGGACAATATATTCAAAAAGCAAGGACCCTTGGTATAAATAGCTTTATAAGACTTGGTGTGCAAATCTTTAAAGTTGCCTAGAGGAGCAGTTTGAGCTACATATGGGATATTATGGGCAACCATAATTTCAGTCAAATCTTTTTTATTCTGTTTCTTACCCTGTCCTACAGCACCTATTGGCGTAGTAGTCGATCGTGCAAATCGAGGTGTTGAGGATGAACGCTGGATTCCGGTATTCATATAAGCCTCATTGTCATAGCAGACGTAGACCATGTCATGACCGCGCTCCATAGCCCCTGAAAGGGATTGAAACCCAATATCATAGGTACCACCATCGCCCGCAAATGTAATGAACTTGACGGTTCCTTCCACCTTTCCTCTGCGTTTTAAGGCATTATAGGCTGCTTCCACTCCAGAACAGGTAGCCGCGGAGTTTTCAAAAGCTGAATGAATATAGCTATCCATATAAGCGGTATAAGGATACATAAAGGTGGATACCTCCAAACAACTGGTGGCATTAACCACTACTGCCCTATCCTCTTTATTAAGGGCGCGTAGAACTCCGGATACAACAATCCCAGCACCACAGCCAGCGCACAATCTATGTCCTCCAGTGAGACGGGGAGGCTTTTCTACTTCCTTTTTTAGATTATAAACCCTGCTCATACTATCTCCTCCTTAGACCTCTCTCCCATATGTGAATATACTGGTTGGACCTCACCGGTCATAGCGATATTGGCCAACCGCTGAAACACTTTTTCAAAATCCTCGATTTTTATGTCCCGACCACCAAGACCATAAATGATATTTATTAAATACGGGCGTACCTGCAAATCATACAGAGCACTACGGGTCTCGGCAAATATGGGACCTCCATTAGCTGAAAAACCCTCAGATTTATCCATTACCGCTACCGCTTTGGTGCCTGCCAAAGCCTTAGCCAGCTCCTCGCCAGGGAAAGGGCGAAATACTCTGATTTTAACAATCCCGGCTTTTACTCCACCCGCCCGCAGTTTGTCGACAGCTGCTTTGGCCGTTCCGGCACTAGATCCGATTAAAACTAGAGCAAATTCGGCATCCTCCATTCTATATTCTTCCAAAAGGCCATAGTGCCGGCCAGAAATCTTGGCAAACTCTTCAGCTACCTCCAAAATACGGGCTTTGGCTGCCTTCATGGCCTCTGCCTGAAGAACCTTGTGTTCCATATAATAGGAACTCACATCATATGGTCCTACTGCCAAAGGGTTCTCTTTCTTTAGCAGATAGTTCTCCGGATTATATTCCCCGACAAACTTGCGCACTACATCTGTATCTAATAGCTCTATATTCTCCACAGAATGACTGGTTATGAAGCCATCCATACAAGTCATCACCGGTAAACGCACGCATGGGTGCTCGCCAATAGGAAAGGCCATGACAAAATTATCATAAGCCTCCTGATTATTTTCCGCATAGATTTGGATCCAGCCGGAATCACGAGCCCCCATAGAGTCAGAATGATCGTTATTTATATTAATCGGCCCCGAAAGGGCCCGGTTAACGCAAGCCAAAGTAATAGGGAGACGGCATGAAGCCGCTACGTATAACATCTCATACATCAAGGCCAGTCCGCAGGATGAAGTAGCACAGACAGATCTGGCTCCAGCAGCTTGGGCCGCAATACATACAGACATGGAACTGTGTTCGGATTCCACCGTAACAAATTCGGTATTTACTTCACCGTTCGCTACATATTGGGCGAAATATTCAGGAATCTCGGTGGAGGGAGTAATAGGGAATACTCCTATGACATCAGGATTAATCTGCTTCATAGCATAAGCTACAGCCTCGTTGCCGGAAAGGCGACTCATCATTTGGCCACACCTCCGGTCACCATGGTAATCGCTGGGAAGGGACATATGTTTTCACAGATACCACAGCCTTTACAATGCATATAATCAAAGTCCAGACGTTTTCCATCCTTTACCGGAATTGCGCTATCTGGGCAAAAGGGAACACAAAGCATACAGTGTTTACATTCTTCTTCATGAAAAACGGGGGTGTTGGTACGCCAGGCGCCAGTATTGAAAGCCCGCGCGGTTCCCGCTTCGTAGATCTCCCCGCCAGGGGTCAGATCCTGCCATGGGGTATGTTCATTGATATCCTTTGCATAAATCATCCTTCCTGCACCTCCTCCATTGCCTTTTTCAGTGCTGCCATGTTTCCCTCAACAACCTGGGGCTTAGCAGCAAATTTATGCTTTAATGATTCTTCTATATCTGCTAAAAAACGTTCGGGGTTTAAAACACCACTTACTTTAACTGTAGCAGCCAGCATAGGAGTGTTGGGTAAATTTCTCCCTAGGATCTCTTCTGATATACGGCGGGCATCTATGGTACAAATTTTTCCGTTCCATCCTGGCAGCCGGGGTCGTATCTCCTGGGGAGAGCTAGGAGTATTAATGATTAAAGCACCGCTTTCTTTCAATCCCCCGGTAACATTGACACTGTCTAAGAGACTTTCATCTACCACGATTACATAGTCCGGATAGTAAATATTAGAATGGATAGTGCACCTTTTTTCACTGATGCGGTTATAAGCCGTTATTGGAGCTCCCATACGTTCCGGTCCATACTCCGGAAATCCTTGTACAAATTTTCCTTCTAAAGCAGCCACATCCGCCAACAGCAGACAAGCCGACTTAGCTCCCTGTCCACCACGGCCATGCCAGCGAAATTCTACCATTCCGTTGGTCGTCATGCTTTCTCCTCCAGTCTATGGTTAATAAAATAAAGTCTACGTTTAATAAGTTAATAAAATAAAATGTAGTAAAACTAAAAAAGCTTTCGTCCCTTACGGGACGAAAGCCATAAATGACATTCGCTATACCACCCATTGAGTACGACATACCATCATATGCGTTCCCGGTGACGGAGGAAAACCGTCGGAGCCTACTTGATTATTCTTTCGGTCCGCAGCTCAGGAGTGATTTTCAGATTCAGATTACTAGTACCGGGCTTGCACCGTCCCCAGCTCGCTAAAACATTCATACTGAAACTTACTCTCTCCGTCATTGCCTTTGCCATTTATAAATTTATAATTAAAGATATACCCTTAACCGCGTTTTGTCAATCAGTATATTGTTTAATTAGAAAATAGACACAAGTCTTCGGTGAGACAGACTCCTCCACGGTAAAAAGTTATTATTAAAATTTTCCTCGCATTGTTTTTCTTAATAATTGACCTGCTTATTGAGTAATAGTATAATCCTTGTAAGACAGAGGGGAGCTGGAAATGCCCGGCTGAGAGTGGACAGCAGTCCTTACCCTTGAACCTGATCTGGGTAATACCAGCGTAGGGACAAGATACCGAAAGTTAAGGCTGCTCTTTCTGTGCTAAAGAGCAGCTCAATTTTTTTGGGAAAGGAGGTTTTTATTTTTGCCAAATGCTAATTTAAGCCTGCAAATTCTCCCCATGGTACCCCAGGAACAAGTTTATGGGGTGGTTGATAAGGTAATAAGCCTTATCCAGCAAAGTGGCCTTAAACATATCGTAGGTCCACTGGAAACAAGTATAGAAGGCGATCTTACTGAGCTTCTGGACCTGGTAAAAAAAGCTCAAGATATATGCGTTGCAGCTGGAGCCAACCGTATTGTATCAGTTATAAAAATAGATTATAGTCCAGACGGAGTGTCCATCGATGAAAAAATCAGTAAATATAGCAAATAATGCTGCCCCTTATATTACCTTTTTGGTCCTGCTGCTGATATGGGAACTGGCAGTTAAACTATACCAGATACCTGAATATATATTAACCAGTCCTACACAAATAGTGGCAACAATGGTTGATATATTTCCGGCGCTGACTTTTCATGGCACTATGACTGTATTAGAAGCACTTATAGGTTTCTCTCTGGCGATTGTCACCGCTTTCGTTATGGCACTGCTATTAGATAATATTTCCTGGTTAAACCGGGCTATTTATCCTTTACTTATAATGTCCCAGACTATACCCTTGATTGTTTTAGCTGTATTATTTACCCTCTGGTTCGGCTTTGGCTTACTCCCCAAAATACTAGTTGTTATACTGGTTTGCTTTTTTCCCATAGTAATTAGTCTTAGCAACGGCCTAAATAATATAGACCACGATCAGCTAAATCTATTTCGCTCTATGGGAGCCAGCCGACTAAAAACCTTTACCATGGTAAAACTACCTGCAGCTATGCCCTCATTTTTCTCCGGAATCAGGATTTCAGCTACTTATAGCATTATGGCAGCTGTCATAGCTGAATGGTTAGGTTCTAATCGAGGGTTGGGATATTATATGACCTTGCAACAAAAGCAGTTTGCTCTGGATCGGGTACTTGCAGCCGTAGTTGTAATTTGTCTGCTAAGCCTTCTCTTGGTAAAAATCACTGATTTATGCGAATATCTCTTGGTACCCTGGAACCGGCATTTCCATCCCCTAGTCGACGAAAATGAAAGTAAAGGAGAATAACTTATGAAAAAATTATTAAGCCTAATATTAATTACGGGACTATTACTTATTTTTTTAACTGGTTGCGATAATAGTGAGGTAAAACAGAAAACAGAGCTTACTAAAGTCACAGTTCTTTTAGACTGGATACCTAATACTAATCATACCGGCCTTTATGTGGCCAAAGATCAGGGTTATTTTACCGAACAGGGCCTAGAGGTCGAGATTATCCAACCTGCTGAAGGAGGAACCGCCCAACTTATAGCTGCCGGAAAGGGTGATTTCGGCATTAGTTATCAGGAAGAAATGACTATCGCCCGTTCGCAAAACATCCCTGTAGTAGCTATAGCTGCCGTTATACAACATAACACCTCTGGTTTTGCTTCCCCGGTGGAAAAAGAAATAAAAACACCTGCTGATTTTGAAGGAAAGTCCTATGGCGGCTGGGGTTCGCCTGCGGAAACAGCCATGATTAAAGCTTTAATGAATAAATACGGTGCTGATTTTAATAAGGTTGAAATGGTAAACATTGGCTCGGCCGATTTTTTTACCAGTATGGAAAAAGGTATTGATTTTGCCTGGATTTACTGGGGCTGGACCGGTATTGAAGCTGAACAAAAGGGTATGGATTTAAATTTTATTAAACTTCGAGATGAAAATGAAGCCCTTGATTTCTATACCCCCGTTATTATTGCCAATGAACAGAAATTAAAAGATGACCCTGAATTGGTAAAGAAGTTCCTCAAAGCCTGCAGTAAAGGCTATGAATTTGCCATAAAAAACCCGGAAGAAGCTGGAGAAATACTAATAAATAATGTACCTGACCTGGATAAGGATTTGGTTATGGCCAGCCAAAAATATTTAGCTGATGAGTACCAAGCTGATGCAGCTCGCTGGGGAGAAATGAAACGCGAAGTATGGGAAAAATACGCAAACTTTATGTTTGAAAATAACCTGATTGAAGAAAATATTGATCCGGAACAAGCCTTTACCAATGACTTCTTACCCTAGCAAATAAGGTTTACATTAGATCATCTGCAGGAGAAGATATAATGGCTAAATTGCAAGTAGAACATGTTAGTAAAACCCTGGAAGGCCTTCATACCCTAGAGGATGTGTGTCTTACCCTTAAGAATAAGGAATTCGTAGTTATCCTGGGCCCAAGCGGCTGTGGCAAAAGCACTTTATTAAACATTATTGCCGGTCTTATTACTCCAGATCAGGGTCGGGTATTAATTGATGGAGAAGACTGGAGTGGACGCACCGCCCGGGTTAGCTACATGCAGCAAAAGGACTTGCTTTTACCCTGGAAAAATATCCTGGATAATGTGTCGGTTCCCCTGCTATTAAAGGGAATTAAAAAGAAAGAAGCCCGGCAAGAGGCCCGAAAATTATTAAATGATTTCGGTTTAGAGCAATTTGCTACTTATTATCCCCAGCAACTTTCCGGGGGTATGCGGCAACGAGCAGCGCTCTTAAGAACCTATCTTTTTGCCAGTGATATACTTCTCCTGGATGAACCCTTTGCCGCTCTGGATGCCATTACCCGACAACACATGCAGCTCTGGCTAAAAGACTTGAGAGAACGTTTAAAACCTTCAATTTTATTTGTAACCCATGATATTAATGAAGCTGTTAGCATGGCAGATAGGATTTATGTCCTCTCTGCCCGCCCAGCACATGTAAAAACAGAAATTGACCTTACTAGTATTTCATGCGAAACAGAAAGGTTTAATCTGCAGGAAAGAATTTTCAGCTTGCTGGCTGAGGAGGTTTAACCTTTCATTACTTAGTCAGTCATTAAATTATCACTTATCCACCTATAGATGTTCGAATATTCGGGTTCAGAAAGATAAGAAATAGTCCTTTGGTTACCTACCATAGAAGTAATATATGTAGTACTAATATAACCGTCAGGCCATATGAGCAACTGTCCATCAAGCTTTTTGGAAGCATAATCTGAATAAAATAAAACATTAAAATACGAATCCTCTTTTAATCTCTCTGGGAAAAAGTTTGTTTCTTCAGTTAAATACAACCTTCTTACAGGTATCTCTTTAACTTTGTTTATCAGGGAAGATATTTTTTGGGAATCAGAAACTATTACGTTTTCTCCGGAACCTTCTTTAACAACTTCAATTGTACTAATATCGCCTTGATTAAATATTAGGTTTCCTATTAAAGTTTTTTCATTATCATTTTTATCTGCATCACAGCTTACAAATAACGTAGCAATTATTACAATAACTATTAATAGATTTAATTTATTCACCTACCCTAACATCCCTTCCGACACTTTAATTCTTCATAGCCCTGCTGTAAGCAGGGCTTATTATATACAAAGAAATTCCCAATTAATATAGTCCTTTACTAAATTATCTTTTATTGTGTATCTCTTACAGTTTTTAATACATACCATATCATACTGTGAGTTATATAGGATAAAGTTTTGACAGCGGGATAAGCAGCACCCTAAATAGTATGGATGGACATGCTAGTTAAAATCCCATATCTTCATTAACTACCAAAACTGTTATATCAGTTTTAAAAGGACAATAGTCAATAATGGTTGTAATACGACAAATGCGAGCGGGCGAAGTGCAGTCAGAGCAAAAACCAGTGGTAGCACAAGGCGTTTTTGCTCCTCGGCGTTGAGCATTAGCAGGAGCCGCATAGTCCTTTATTCTCTTAACTGCCTCCTCGGTATTTTCCACAATCTTATTGCGGCCAGCAACTATAACTACTTTTTTAGGACCAAATATCATTGCTGCTACCCGGTTGCCGACCCCATCGATATTTACCAATTGACCAGCTAGGGTTAAAGCATTAGTACCAGTCAGAAATAGGTCACAGGTTTGTTGAGATCGCTGCATATCCAGGATTTCATCCGGCTTTAATCCTGGAGCATTATGGTTTAGTATGTTTTTGCCTAACTTTTTAAGGTCTTCTTCAACCTTAAGCTGTTTTATTGACATCGATCCGCCTAATCCGATACTATCTGCAGTTTCCGCTGCTTTCAGTATTTCTTGGGCAGCCTCTTCCTGGGTAGCACAATATATCGCATTAAAACCTTTTTGCTTTAAAGCTTCTACTGCCCGCCGGCATCTTTGCTCATATACCCAATCTACCATTTCCCAACTCATCGTACTCAACTCCTATCTTATTTTTATTACGTATGTTATTATAACGGCTTTTACAATACATGGTAATAGAAAAGTGTGCCCTTAGGTAACGGTTTCCGCCTTTTATTTTCAACCAGCCCTGATGGAATTCCTGCCTCAATACTATGCGCACTGTGCCCGGGAATTGGCTTCCGTAAAATTGATATGCTAATTATATAACTAAAAGTTATTAGACTTAAAATAGTAAGTAATATATACTAATATAGTATAAAAATACATTAATGGGAGGTTGTAATGTGAAGAGGAGAATATGGTTAAGTGTGTTGCTGTGTTGTATTCTTGCTTTTACTATGCTTGCTGGCTGTGCAAGCAATGAATCGGGAAGTGATAATAATGCAGCTACAACTGAGGACTATTCTATTAAAATCGGGGGCTCTAGTACCCTGGCACCCATCATAGCTCAATGCGCTGATAATTTTACTGAGGAGTTCAAAACTTGGAATAAAGTTGATGCCAGCCTGCCGGAAGAACCCATTGTTATATTCGTGTCAACCGGTGGTTCTGGTTTTGGTATGAAATCAGCGCTTGATGGGACATTTGATTTTGGCATGGTAAGCAAGAATCTAAAAGACGAAGAAAAAGAGCAGTTTGCTGATGGCAGCATTACCCAGCTGGGTTCTGATGTATTGGTTATAGGTGTTAATTCAGAAAATCCAGTTGCCCAAGTAAAGCCCAACCTGACAACTGAAGAATTGGTAAGTATTTTCTCGGGCAAGATTAAAAATTGGCAGGAACTCGATCCAGCCTTACCCGACCGCCCTATTGTAGTGGCTGTTCGTGATCTGGGCGGCGGGGCCAGCGAAGTTTTTGATTCGGCAGTTATGAAGGGTAATCCCATATCCGATGAGGCTTTACAAATTCCTTCCATGGGAGCGTTGGCCGGTAAGATAATGGATAATACAGATACCATTGGTTATGTGTCCAGCGGATTGGTTAACCAGAATCCAGATAAAATCATCCCCCTAAGCGTTGACGGAATCGCACCTACCTTGGAAAATATCAACTCAGGGGCATATAAAATTGGTCGGCAGCTGCTTCTGGTCAGCAAAGATAAGCCAAATAAAATGGAACAGAAGTTTTTAGATTATCTGCTATCAGAGAAAGGCCTTAAAGTAGTAGAGGAACTGGGTTATGTTCCGGTTGCTCACTAGTAATCTGTAACATAGTAACGGGCAGGTAATACCTGCTCGTTTGTTTTGGCATTAGTAAAGAAGGTAACAGCAATTGCAATATCCAGATACAGAGTTTAAAGAAAAGATAATCAGTTCCATCATAATTAGTGCAGCAACTGTTTCTTCACTGCTGCTCTTGGCTATGCTGATCTTTATATTGCGGGAAAGCTGGCCTATCTGGTCGCAAATTGGGGTAAGCGGTTTTTTAAGCGGATCCAGTTGGAAACCTCTAAACACTCCGCCTGAAATCGGTATCCTGTCTATGATTGTCAGTACGATGTGGGTTGCAGGAGGAGCTTTGCTTATTGCGGCTCCACTGGGATTTGGGTGTGCTGTATTTTTGGCTGAATTTTCTCCCAGACCACTGGCTGCGATTCTACGTCCAGTTATAAATATGCTTACAGGTATTCCCTCCGTTGTTTATGGTTTTCTGGGGGCAGCAGTTTTGGTGAAATTTTTTGAAGTTAAATTTGACCTGGCCAGCGGTGAGTCTCTTTTTGCTGCTTCTCTGATACTGGCAATAATGGTCATTCCATTTATAGTAGCCAACTCTGAAGCTGCACTGCGTTCAGTAGCATCCGAATACCGTCATGCCGGCATTGCTCTAGGAGTTTCAAGACAGTACCTGACACTACGCATTCTGGTTCCCTTAGCTCGCAAAGGGATGTTGGGTGCATTGGTACTGGCCTTTGGACGGGCTATGGGTGAAACCATGGCTGTGCTCATGCTGGCCGGAAATACGCTGCGTATGCCTGGTTCATGGTTTGACAAGGGTGAACCACTGTCGGCATTAATTGCCCTGGAGCTGGGAAGCAGCACACCAGGCAGCTTTCATTACCAGGCTTTGTTTGCTGCAGGACTGGTTCTGGTCTTAATGGTCATTGCCGTGAATATAGGCATAAACCTTCTTTTCAACCGATTGCAAAAGAGGGGAGATGATTTTATATGAAAAAAGCCATCAGAGATAAGTTGCTATTGGGTTGGTTCTGGGTATCGGGGCTTCTCATACTGGTGATTTTACTGGCTATAATAATCTACCTCATCTGGCGTGGGGGGCCATTTATCAACAGCCAATTTATTCTAGAAAGCCCCCGTGGATTTCCCCTGGGTACTGAAGGGGGAATATTTCCCGCTATAAAAGGAACTCTGTGGCTCATTCTGCTGGCTTTAGTCGTATCCTTTGTTCCGGGCTTGCTGACAGCCATATACCTAAGTGAATACGGGCGCAGCGGACGCCTGGCTGAAATTATCAACCTTCTGGTTCAGAGCATGGCCGGGATACCTTCTATTATTATCGGTTTGTTCGTTTACGCTTTTGGTGTTGTCACCCTGGGCTGGGGAATATCACTACTGGCGGGAGGGTTGGCCCTGGCTATAATGATTTTCCCAGTTATTGTGGTATCCAGCCGGGATGCTCTCCTGGCAGTTGATGAGAATTACCGGTTGGTAGCCAACTCTTTGGGGGTTTCCAAATCCTATACATTATATAGGGTTATCCTTCCCCGGGCAGCAGCAGGCATAACTGCCGGATTACTGCTGTCGTTAGGATATGCTGCTGGAGCCACCGCCCCAATTATGGTAACTGCAGCTGCTGTTATCGCCAGTTCATCGGGGGCTTTGCTGGAACCGGTTATGGCTTTACCCTATCATCTCTATATATTATTTAATGAGCATTTATCCCTGAACTATGCTTATGCAACAGCTTTGGTTTTGGTTAGCCTAGTTTTGTTGCTAAATATTCTGGCATTATTATTAAACAGCTTACAAGAGAGGATGAGCAAACAATGAATGCGGTTGAACTTATAGATTTTAATGCTTATTATGGCTCAAAGGCAGTTTTGCAAAATATTAATGTGGAGTTTAGCCCTAATTCCATTACTGCCATAATAGGTCCTTCAGGGTGCGGCAAAACCACGTTATTACGCAGTATTAATCGTACTGCCGAAATGGAAAGAGGATTTAAAAGCCAAGGTGACATAAGGGTACTGGGAAAATCGATAAAGGAAGTCAGAAATGTGTCAGCTTTGCGCCGACAGGTGGGTATGGTTTACCAGACCCCGGTGGCCTTGCCTCTAAGCATTAGGGAAAATGTCCTCTTCGGTCCCAGATATTATGGAGTAAAAAATCGCTCCGATTTAGATGCCATAACGGAAAAATCTCTGCGTCAGGTAGCCCTGTGGGATGAAGTAAAGGATCGCCTAAAACGGCCTGCAGCACAGCTATCTGGCGGCCAGAAGCAACGCCTGGCCATAGCCCGGGCATTGGCGGTGGAGCCTCGGGTGTTACTCCTGGACGAACCTTGCTCCAGTCTTGATCCGGCTTCAACTGGGTTAATTGAAGATTTATTAACCCAACTAGCGGAGGAATTGTGTATTATTATTGTTACCCATAACCTATTTCAAGCCCGCCGGATAGCGAATGAAACCGCCTTTATAATGGACGGCCGGCTAATAGAAAAAGCCCCCACCCAAAAACTATTTGCTTCCCCTGACAAGCCGGAAACCCGGGGATTTGTTTCCGGTTTATTTGGATAAACGATGTGTTAGCATCTGCTATTCTCCAATGATTTTTACCAGAACCCGTTTTCTCCGCTTTCCGTCAAATTCCCCATAAAAAATCTGCTCCCAGGGGCCGAAGTCCAGCTTACCATCCGTTATTGCAACCACAACTTCCCGGCCCATAATGGTCCTTTTTAAATGAGCATCAGCATTGTCTTCAAAGGTATTATGTTCATATTGGTTATATGGTTTTTCTGGTGCAAGTTTTTCCAAAAACCTTTCAAAATCGCGGTGCAACCCTGGTTCATCATCATTGATAAATACACTGGCGGTTATATGCATGGCATTGCACAATAAAAGGCCTTCCTTAATGCCACTTTCTTTCAGGCACTGCTGTATTTCAGGTGTGATATTAATCAAAGCTCTTCTGGTAGGTGTATTAAACCATAACTCTTTCCGGTATGACTTCATTTTAACACCTCCGATGATGTATGAGTCGCTTAACTATTATAGATAAGATTCAATATACTGGCGAACTTGGGCAGCTGGTTGGCAGATGCCAAAATGCCCTTCACATAATATATCTGCACCCAGGGTCAGCAGTCGCTTTAATGAGCGACGCCATTCATTTTGATCCGATCCCCATTCCTTAGAAAAAGGGCCATGGATATCCTGACCAAATAGGACCTTTACGCCGTCACATTGGCAAAATATCGACAAACTGCCGGGAGTATGCCCTGGGGTATGCAAGAATACAACTTCGGTATTACCCAAAGTAAGCGTTTCACTATCTTCTCTTATAATACGGTCTGCTTTTACCGGTTGATATTCCAAGCCATACCAGGAAGCCGCGGTTAGCCGGGGATTACCGTTTTCTACAGCATCAAGCTCCAGTTCATGAACTACTACTTTAGCCCCTGTCGCTTCCTTAAGTTCCTTCAAGCCGCCGATATGGTCAATATGCCCATGGGTAACCAGGATATAGCGAACACTGGAAGGAGAAAAACCACAGCTTTTTATATTTTCCATAATTAACCTGCTTTCTTTTCCTGATCCAGTATCAATCAAGGCCAGGTCACCCTGAGACTCCAACAGATAAACACAACAATCATAGGGATGGGATAGATAGTCACCCCCTACCTGATACACCTGCGGACAAATCTTTAAAGCTTTCATTTAAAACACCTGCTTTCATAAATGAGTTCTAAGTTCCTTATTACGGTAGCAAATAGCATTCCGGAGTCTGTCAGTCATGTCAAGATCCATATTCTTTATTGTAACATACTCCGAAACTTCTCCTCCCTGACACTCGCAATTAATTTGGTTTTTATCTAATTATGATCTCATTGCATGGTTTAGTTGAGTAGTTTAAATACCGTTTGAAAGAGAAGCCGTTTCTATTAGCTGTTTTCTTTCATTATCTAGCTTTATCTCTTCTTGTCTGTATTTTTCCCATATTTGTTGCAGTTCTTTTATAGCCGCCTCAACTTTTTGCTTAAGCTGACCGGTATTTTTCTGTGCCGCATTGATTTGTGATTGAACAATCCAATCAAATAATAACCCATCGAAAAGAAAATCAGCCATAGTAGCCAATCCCCTAATTTCTATGGTTTCATTGGTTTTCTGAACATCAGCTAATTCGGTTTGAAAGTTTTGTAGCAACTGTTGGGCTTGGCCTATTTTACGTCGAGCATTGCCAATATGAGATTGCTTTATAGATGTAATTATTAAACCTCCCCCTAGAATATCAACAATACCCCAATTCCGGGCACTGCTAAGGCTCTTTTCAACTTCGGCTAAAGCCTGAGCTGCTTTTTCCCCGGTAGCAATAGCTTCCTCCAGTTCTTTACACTCCGCTTGTCGACGGCCCAATTCTTCTGCCAATCTAAAAAGGCGCTGGGCTTGAGGACCCCCAGAAGCAATTAAATATTTTTCCTTATCCTTAACAGCCTGTTGGTATTGCACTTGAGGATCTCCTAAAGCTTCTAATTCATTATCTATTCTCCTTATATCTGCTTCCAAAATTTCCAAGTAAGTCCTGGCAGCATCATATTTCATTTTGGCGGCCAGATATTCTTCCTGTTCCTTTTGCTTGGCCATTCCTTTGGTGCCTCTAATTGTATGCCAGAAGTTCTGCAGGGTTAAACCTTCCAGCCGTTTCACATCTTTACTCTCTTTAATTAACTGCTTTTGGAGTTCCTGTAAATGTACTTTTTGCTTATCAAACATTTGACAAGCTGCTTCCCGGCGATGTAATAGTTTCTCTTGCTCTTTTATCATTTGCGCTGCTTTAAGCAAGCGTTCCTGGATATCCATGTTATTCCTCCCTCCCCCAACTGGAAAAAAGTATTTTTCCGTTAAAGCAGTAAACTAACATCTCCCCCTAAATACTAAATACTGATATGATGGTAGCATATAAACTATGCTGGAAAAAGAAATGATGGGTCTGGACAATAAACAGCTGGCAATACTATGTCAATATTGTAATACTGTTATTATTATCTTTCCTTCTAAGCTGGAAATCCAAGTGAAGAAGCAAAAAAACGTCCCCTGGCTCCCCTATAATACTAAATGTATAATATTAGCAAACACTCAAATGCCCGCACGGGAAGTGGCGTTATATTTTCGTTAATACCATTCCCACGCTGATTATTGCTGTATTGGTTACGGCTTTTGTCCCCTGGGGTTACCTAGCTTTTATTACAGTACCACTGGCAATCTTACTCGGTATATCCCAGTACCAAGCAAGTGGCTGGCAGATCGACGGCAACAAACTAATAATAAGATCTAAAACCCTGGGACAAGTTACGTCCATCATCCCCCGTAAAAGAATTCAATCTATAAGCGTATCGCAGAACTTATTCCAGAGCTATAGTAAGCTGACTAATCTGTCGGTAGCGGTAGCCTCTACTATCACTGCAGCTCTAATAAAGGTCAAAGGAATCGACGAAGGTGACAGCAGCATGCTAATAACCTGGTTAACTGGAGTAAACACCTAACTATTGTTTTACAAGCGGGCGGATATGGAAACCTGCCCCTACAGGACGTGGTGGGCAAAATCATTTTCAACAAAAATATAAAGATTTAATTACAAAATGTATACCCGATTAATTACCCGCAAAACAATATCTAATAGAAATTTTCAGTAGATATTAGAATATCTTTTAACCTATGCACAGCAAGAATAATTCCTACAGCCAGCATCTGTATTAGCAACTGGCTGCCTCCATAGCTTATAAAGGGTAAACTCATCTCGGTAATAGGAAGCCAGCCCAGGTTCATTAGCATATGCCATAATGTTTTGCGTAAGAAAATTGGCTTGATAGTATTTTTTATTCTCCTAGTAAGTATTGCAATCTGGTTATATCAATATTATTCCTATCCCCAAGCAGATACCCTTAAGGCCAGCGGAACAATTGAAGCAACAACCGTTGATATCTCCGCCCGTATATCAGGAACACTAGTTGGTCTGAGTTTACAGGAAGGACAAACCGTAAAAAAAGGGCAAATAGTAGGGGAACTTTCCCGCAGTGACCTGGTTGCGCAAAAGGAACGGGATGCTATGGCTGTCATGGTAGCCCAGGCTAATTTAGAAAATCTCCGCTCAGGTGCTCGCAAGCAAGAACTGGAGCAAGCCCGCAGCAATGTTAATATAGCGCAAATAAATCTGGCTAAGGCACAGCAAGACCTGGACAAAATTAAGGTTTTGGCCGAGGCGGGGGCAGTTTCCCAGGATAAGCTGGATGAAGCCCAAAATATTGTCGAACAAATGAAATACCAACTAGAAATAGCACAGGCTCAGCTTAGCCTTGTAGAAGCTGGCAATCGTCCGCAAACTATCGCTGCTGCTGAAGCTGAACTGGAACGCAACAAAGCGATCTTGCAAGCCAGTCAAAGTATATTGGATGATCTAATTTGGGGGCTTGTCGGACCTGATGGAGCCGGCAAAACTACGCTTATACGCACAATTTGCGGTCTAATTAAAACTGACCATGGGGAAATAAGACTGCTGGGGTATACTCCGCATGAGCAGGATTAGATTAGGTCCCGTCTGGGTTATATGCCGCAAAGATTTAGCTTGTATGGAGATCTTACCGTAATGGAGAACATATTCTTCTTCGGAGCTATGTATGCCTTGGACAAAAAAACAATCCGCGACAGAGCCGAAGAAATCCTGCAAATTACCGGGATGAACCGATTTCATAATCGTTTAGCTGATCAGCTTTCCGGGGGAATGAAACAGAAACTAGCTCTTACCATAGCTTTGATCACCCGCCCGGAAGTGCTCTTATTAGATGAGCCCACCTATGGTGTAGACCCGGAATCCCGCAAAGAATTCTGGAAAATTCTTTACCGGCTTAATCAAGAAGGTATAACTATTCTGGTTTCTACCCCTTATATGGATGAAGCTGAGCAGTGCCATCAGGTTGCTTTTATTAACCAAGGACAAATTAAAGCAGTTGATTCTCCCCGCGGCTTGCGCCAGTCTTGGGGCCTTCAGGTCCTGGAACTTCAAATAAACAGTCGTGATCCGTATATTTTAAACGATGTTCCGGGATTACGAGATGTTTCTTTTTACGGTTACAAATATAGAGTAGTAGTTGATAATGTAGAACGAGCCCGGGAAAATATAGAAAACCATATAAATAAATTAGGTCTCACCATACTGGAAATAACCAGGGCGGTTCCATCTATGGAGGATGTTTTTGTCGCCCTGGCAGAAGATGAGGCAAATCATGGAATTCGCAATTGAAACCTATAATCTAACGCGCAAATTTGGAGACTTTACCGCCGTTGATTCACTGCATCTGGCCATTAAGCCGGGTGAAATCTGCGGGTTTTTAGGTCCGATTGGTGCAGGCAAATCAACTACCATTCGTATGCTTTGCGGTATTTTAAAGCCTAGTTCCGGAAGCGGCAGTGTACTTGGTTATGATCTGGTACAGGAGAGTGAACTTATAAAAACACGAATAGGTTATATGTCGCAAAATTTCAGTCTCTACAACGATTTGACTGTGTTGGAAAACATCGATTTCTATGCCGGATTATATAACATTACCCGCGGTCAGAGGCGAGCCAGGATCCATGAGATAATGGAGCTTACTGGACTCCTAAGACACCGTAATGAACTAGCGGCCAACTTAAGTGTAGGTTTCAAACAGCGTTTGGCTTTAGCCTGTGCCATTATCTCGCGGCAGATGTGCTTTTTTTGGATGAACCTACTAGCGGGGTTAGTCCTACAGCACGGCGGGCTTTCTTCGAAATAATCTATACCCTGGCCCAGGCAGGAACCACCGTCATCGTCAGCACCCATTTTATGGATGAAGCAGAACGTTGTGACCGTATTGCTTTCATGTCCCAGGGGAAATTACTGGCCCTGGATCGCCCCGACCATTTGAAGAAAAGGACCATTAAAGGTGTTATGGCAGAACTGGAACTACCCTCCCCCATGGAATGGCTGCCTCGACTGGAAGCTTTGCCCTGGGTAAAAGAAGCTAGCATTCATGGTTCACTCTTGCATGTATTACTGGCGGATGAAAATGCTGTATATGCACTTAGGGAACTTACCGGACAACAGCCGCGCATGATAACCCCCAGTCTCGAGGACGTTTTTATCAATTTAGCCAGGAAAGAAGTGGGATCGGCATGAGTTTACAGCGAATCTTAGCTGTGGTAAAAAAAGAGTTTCTCCAAATGAGACGGGATCGAATGACCCTGGGATTAATTTTTATGATACCCCTGATACAGTTACTTCTATTCGGTTATGCCATTCAAACCGAGGTCAAACATATTCCTACAGTTGTTTTCGACCAATCGCTTTCTGCCTCCAGTCGGGATTTATTGGATTCATTTTCTGCCTCCGGCTACTTTGATATTAAATATGCCGTTAACAGTTATGCAGAGGTAACGCAAAAAATTGACAGCGGCCAGGCTCAGGTAGGAATTATTTTCCCGCCCGACTTCTATCGCACTTTACAGCGAGGTGAGTCAGCACCTGTTCAGGTAATTGTGGATGCCAGTGACAATATGGTGGCCAACCAGGCTGTAGCCGTCGCCAATGCCATCGGGCTGATTAAATCCCAGCAAATCCTGACCCAAAAAATATCCTATTCTGGAGGCACCCCTTATGACATAAGGGTAAGGCCCTGGTATAATCCTGACGGGGTTACTGCTTATTATATGGTAGTTCCAGCTATACTGGGCATGGTGGTAACCATGACCATGGTTATTATTACTGCAGTTGCCATCGTGCGGGAGCGGGAAAGAGGTACCATGGAGCAGCTTATTGTTACCCCCATTAAACCGCTGGAATTGATGATTGGTAAAATTCTCCCTTATATTGTTCTTGGCTATATACAAATAACGGTAGCTTTGCTGGTAGGAGTCTTAATCTTTAATGTACCTATCCGGGGCAGCTTACTGCAGCTCTACTTATTAACCCTGTTTTTTATTACCGCATCCCTGGGGTTAGGTTTAATGATTTCCAACGTAGCCAAAAACCAGATGCAGGCTTTTCAAATGTCATTTTTTATAATGCTGCCCAGCATCTTGTTGTCTGGTTTCATGTTTCCCCGTTTAGCTATGCCTCAGGTTATATATTATTTAAGCTATGTAATCCCTTTGACCTATTATCTGGATATCATCGGGGGTATTATGCTAAAAGGAATAGGCTATCAGTATTTGATGGGACAGGTTATTTCGTTATTTGTATTTTCCATTGTCATGTTGACAATAAGTACCCTTAAGTTCCAAAAGAAGATAATTTAATGTTAGGAGCAGTATATGAAAATTAAAGAGAGAATCATCAAAGCTAGTCAGGATTTAGCAAAGGCTAAGGGCTTTTATAATATGAAGATGGATGAGCTGGCCCAACAGGCAGGGGTCAGTAAAAGAACCATTTATCGTTACTTTCGCAGCAAAGAAGAGGTTATTGAAGCCAGCCTGGATACATTTATAGCTGAAATAGACCGACAGATTGAAAATATAATGGCGCAGGATTTAACCGCCTCAGATGTAATAAAAGCCGTAATTAACAAGCTAATTATTTATGGGCAGTTTATTATAAACCCTATGGCACTAAATGACTTGCGCACTTACTATCCTCATCTCTGGAAAAAAATCGATACTTTCCGTCTGGAGCGACTCCGTATGGTGATTACTAAGTTTATCAAGCAAAGCCATAATACTTTATTGCATGAAACAGATCCGCGCATTGTTACCGCAGTTATCACCGCTTCCATTCAGGCGGTTGTCAATCCAGATTTTATTTTGGAAAATGATCTCACCTTTGAAGAAACAGTAAACCAGTTAAGTAAACTTATGGTGGCAATTTTAAATTAGGATGCATGAAGGAAGCATGGGGACGTTCTTTTTGCTTCCTTAAATACGATATTCCAGTGACTCCAGTCACGAGCTATTTGCCTCAAGGGGAGAATATCAGTGTGGAACCTCCCGACCGTCTTGCTAAACATATGGGACTTTTAATTATGACACGAAAAAACCGATGGTAATAAGGCTGGCCTAGCATAACGCCTAACCAGCCTCTTCTGAATAATTTTTCAACTGCCTGATAAACAGAAAGTGCTTTTTTTGGCGGTTTGATAGATGGTGTTATCTCACATTCTGATGATTTTCCTGATAAGCCGCCTCCTCATCACAATCACTTTACAGTTAACCAGCACACTTTTTTAGATATTCAACCATTTCCTCCTCAAGGTAACCGCGTTCCTGCAGGAAATTAAACACATTTTGATTATAAAGGCTCAGTTCCAAATGATAGCTGCGGTCTCTAAACCGATTATAGGAAGGCAGATGCGGATATTCCACCTGCATGTCAACATTGGCGCAGGTTAGGTATTCTGCATTAAGCATCTGGTAGTCTGACATCTCCTGGTAGTCAGCCTGGACAGCTTGTAAGAAGGCAGCCCTATCTTCTGGTTTAATTTTTATGGGTTCTTTTCCTATCATTTCTGTCATTGGCATGGTAACTTCTATATTCCCTTCAGCTATCATCTTCTTTTCCATCTCAGCATAGCGATTCATATGAAAGCTAACATCTAAATAACGGATGTTTTCAGGCACCACATCCATAGCAGATGCCTTTTTACTGCGCTCTTCCGGATGCCCAGCTATAGCCGCCAATTGATTCAATATCTGCTGATCCAACTCATCATTCGGATTTATAGGAAGTATTACCGGGAAGCTGTAGTATTGAGTTTCACCACTGTTCAGACGATAAGCAAAACTAATGTGATAATATCTTAAATCCTCTGAACCAATCAATCGATCCTTACGGCGCTGCCTATATTCATCACGAATATCCGGCATGTTTTCAACCATATAGCGATGCAAACTATAAATATCCTCTATACCGGAATCGCTGTCAAAGATACCCGGGGTTA
>ENA-OWOZ01001494-OWOZ01001494.1-bioreactor-metagenome-genome-assembly--contig:-NODE-1494-length-21030-cov-3.492340_pt1 | contig 21030 bp, 15 predicted proteins | sample MGYA00238140_ERZ651804 | MGnify/ENA primary metagenome ERZ651804 (study PRJEB26910, sample SAMN07631232) | bioreactor metagenome | isolation source: Switchgrass digestor | place: USA: Dartmouth... | reverse complement strand
GAGTAATTTGCGTCATCCCCATAAAGGAAGTGATACCTTACAACATAGGGTACAACCGGCGTTACCCGTGAAAAGGCAAGCGCAACCCCCTCCCTGTTGAAATTGTCATGCGTGAAATAATAAAAATATGGATACAAGGTGTTATAATCCCAATATGCATTATGAAGCATAATGCTTGCCCCACCCAGGGCTTCTCCGCTTTCCACAATTCCAAAGACCGCACAGTCCCCTGCTTTAAGTCCGAATACGGGAAATACTGCGTCATATCCGACGGCGGAAAGATCCTGGTGGTTTTTCGCAAAATCGGTTCCGTAAAAGGGGATATCCATGCTGTTTATTTTATAGACTTCAGTATCATTATATATTATTACGCCGCTGGCCTGGGGAACAAACAGGTAGCCTTCTTCATCCGGCCTTGTTGCGCCAAAACTCTGCAGGAAGTTGATTCTTGTTATATAATACCCCTCACCGCTTACAATATTTTTCGTATCTATGCGCGCAATTAAATCTCTGCCCTGCAGTTCATAAATTACCGGGATTTCGAAGTAGGGAGTGTTGTTATCATAATCCACCCCTCCCAGTTTTTCCGATTCCTGCTCTATTACTTCCCTTGTTATCCCGAGTATTTGGGTGATTTCAGCCACTTTTCTTTCCGAAACGGCTGAAAGATTGGGTTTTAAAATATATATCTGTCCCAGCTCCTCAATCCTGGGATATTTTTCTTTGTATTGATTTTTCTTGATAATGTCAAGCTTCTCGTATGTCACCAGTTCATAATTATTGGCAAAATTGCTGTACTGCATTAAATTTAATTTGCCTTCCTCAACCATCTTTTTTAGAATATCATCATAATATTTATAGCTTTCTATCGTAAAAGCCGGAACTATAAGTTTGTATCTGCTTTCTGACCCGAAAACGTATTTAACTGAAAGGGCCTTTCCGTTTTTATCCATATCAATTCTGCCATTTTGCTCAAAACAATCGGGATATGAAGACAAGGTACGAAACTTATGGTTTTTATCAGCATATTCAAGACTTATCTGGCTGAATAAAACCTTTTTGGTTTCATCTGATAAATTAAGTTTCTTTTCTTCTTCATACATGTAAGCTCCCTTGTTTGAGAAAAAAACCTTATTTGTCTGTTTGTCCAGGACGGCAATATCGTAATATTGGCCGGTATAAAGAGCCAGGTATTCGTTTTCAAGCTGGAGCTTCATCCGGTCCAAAATGCCAAGCTCCTCTTCGGAGGACTTGTATTTTTCGGACGATATGCCGTTTGTATCATAAACTACGGCATTTTCATCCGGCACATAATCATCATTGGTATACTTTTCCCTGGAAATAGCCGGTATTACATTGCAAGCCGTAAGGAAAACGGTATTAAATACAAGTAATAAAGCAAATATAACATATGCTGTGATTTTCCCGGAATCCATTGAAACCCCTCCTTTTCCGTTGCCGCCTCCCCATATGGTTCATATGGCTGCCGGCCTTCGGTCAGTAAGTTAACCTCATTATCAGCTCATCAACAAGCACCGTAATGAATATAAACACCTGCTGCAAAAGGTTAAAAAGCAACAGCACCAAATAGGCCATGGCTGCCATGCCTAGAACGGTAAAGATACATACCACAATTGCCCTGGTAAGGGAATATTGGTGGGTTACCAGCATGCCTGTAAAAAGCAGAAAACCGGTCCATATGAGGGATAGAGTATTTATCATATTGTAAAAAACCGCTTCCTCAAGTATGAAAAAGTTGCTAAGAAAAATAAGTATAAATTGAATGATAATATACGGTACCAAAGCATAACCTGTAGCCGTACATATATCTTTAAACGTGCCTTCTCCCTCGCTGAAACATGTTAAACACCAGTTGGATATGCACCAGAAAAAATATAAAACAAGGCAAGTTCCAATTGTTTTTAAAAAATTATAATTCAATCCTCCCGAAGTGTTAAAAAGGTAGCCCGAGTAAAAATTTGATGCTATGGATACAATAATTGCAGCCGCTAAAAGTATAAGGGCTGTCCTAAGGCTTCCCATGCCCTCATGCTTTATCTCCCAGAATCCTTTAAACGGGTGCACTGATAGGTACAATGCATATTTCAATTCCCTTAACAGGCTTCCAAATTCTTTTTTTATTATTACTGTTTTATTTGTCACTGTTTTATTTGCATTCTTTAAACTGTTGACAATATTCATACCCTTTCTCCTCCATATGTAATGAATATATTTGTTTGTATACTGCCGATGATAAGTCCTATATTCTGTCGATATAAAGCTTTAATTTTCGTACTGTGACCTTTATGAATACATACAGCAACAATCCTGCGATTGTAAAAAAGATAAAGGGGAATACTTCCTGCAGCCGTTCTTTTCTCAGCATCTCTTTAGCTTGCGAATAGCCTTCCCTGTAGCCGGCATATTCAAAGTAATGAAGGGCCTGCTCGTATTGTCCTTCGTCCATCTTGGCTTTTCCCAGCCCTATAAAGGCATACTGGAAGTTGGTATTCATTGCGGCTACCTCGCTCCATTTACTGTACGCAATGGAATAGTTCCCGTCTATATATGCTTGTATTGCATCAAGAATGGTTCTTCCGTAAACCGTGGGTTCAAAAACCATGATACTGCTCAGAGCATTATCCAGCACAAGAATCCTGTCTTCAAGATAATCTATTGCTATTGGCCTTTCAAAATTTCCCTTGTTATTTCCTATTCTACCGAATACATACAGTAAATTTCCTTCATCGTTATAGGTGAATATTTTTCCTTCGCTGCTGTCCAAAAGGCTGTAAATTTTGCCCGGTCCCAGGGCCACATCGATTATTTTTGACGGATTTTTGAGAAAGATTATGTCACCTACCGGCGGAAATGCCCCTTTCTTTTTCAACACATCCTTTCCTGCTGAATTAATCTTTTTTATGGGAGATACTGATTCATTGCCGGAAATGGCATCATTAATTTCTTCTGCTGAAAGAGATGAGATTGTTCCCCAGAGGAAGCCCTTATCATCGATTTTTAAGTTATTATATTCCGTTGGAACAAACTGGGCCATCTGTTCTCTTTGTGCCCTGGTGGATATCATCCGCCAAAACCTGTCCATGGCAGTAAGCCTAACTCTAGGTGCGCCTGTATACCCCATAAAATTACCGTTTGAATCAAATTGCATTATTCCCATGTTAATATTCCTTGCTACAACCGATATCCTTCCTATTCCGTCCACAACCAGCTTAACGGGAAGGAAAGAGTCCACGGTTGCTGCAACAACATCCTGAGGTTTTTCAATTACGAGCAGGATATTACCCTGCATATCCGCTTTTATTATCCTTTTGTTACCCGTATCAGCGATGTACAGAAGCCCGTCACCGCTTACAAATATGCCTTCAGGTTTGTTAAGCGGAGATTCCTGCCCGTTCAGATAAAATTTTTCAATGATACGGGTGCTGTTTAAATTGCCGTCATAAACAAGAATTCTGCCTTTATCCGAGTCAAGTATGTAAACATGCCGGTTCCCGGCAACAAACATATCAACCGGATTAGTGGCATATGTGCCGTCAGGGCAGAGAAGTTTCACTTCCCTTTTATACTGATAGGGGTCGGGTATAGGTACTGCACTGAGCCCATCCGAATCAAGTTTGTAAATATAAGCCCTGTCCCTTTCCGTAATTGGGAAATTCGGGTTTGCATACGCAATTCTTGGGACAAACTGTATGAAAACCGATAAAGCTACTACCAGCATGATTGGAAATATATATAACTTAGCATTGTTCTTAACATTATTCTTTACATTATTTTTATTATTAGCATTTTTTATATTATTTTTAGCATTTTTTATAACATTATTTGCATTACTTACTTTATTACCCATATCCGCCCCACCTCAATCCTTCATCCCTGATGTAGCCATTGTTTCAATTATATTTGACTGGGATATAATAAAGACCATCAGCGGAAAAAGAATCATTATAACCGAAATTGCCGCCCCGATTCCTGCCCTTGAAAGTCCTCCCAGCGATATCTGGCTCAAGGCATAAGGCAATGTCTTCTTGCTTTCGGTGTAGATATATGGAGTTGCCCCGGTATTCCAAAGATTCTGCACCGAAAATATCATAAGAGTAAGCCATGCCGGCTTGACTATTGGCATTACTATCTTCCAGAACTTATCCCATTCCGTTGCCCCGTCTATATCAGCGCTCTTCAGCAGTTCATCGGGTATCATTTGATCCATGAACTGCTTCATCAAAAACAATCCCAGGGTGGAGCCAAAAGCCGGTATAATAATTGATAGATATGAATCAATAAGACCAAGTGTGGACATAACAAGGTAGTTCGGGACAGCCAGCACTGCACCGCTGAACATGAGAGAACTCCTGATCAGCCTAAAAATCATATTCGATCCAGGAAACTTATACTTGCTGAGTGGGTATGCTGCCATCGAAGCAAGGATAATATGCCCTGCCGTTCCCGCTATTGTTATAAAAAACGTGTTGAATATGTACCTTGACATGGGTATCCATGAATCGGTCATAAGCCTGAAAAGGTCATAATAGTTTTTTAGTGTGGGATTTACGGCAAAAAATCTCGGCGGAAACAGCCACAGCTCATTCAACGGCTTCAATGACATATTCACCGCGAAAATAAGCGGCAGCATCATAACGGCAACAAACACCAGGAGAAAAAGGTACAGTGCAATATCTCCCCTTACGGACCTTGAAACTCTTCTTTTCATTATTTTTCTCTTTTTCTTTATTCCCATTATCTTCATACCTATCATTCCCCAACCTTATTTATTAATTTCCTTACAGCCATATTGCTGCTTATCATAATGATGAAAAGTACGGTTGCTATGGCAGAAGCATATCCCATTTCAAATTTTGTTGTGCCGTAATCCTGCAGGTGCAATACCACGGTGTGCGCAGAGTAGTCCGCGCTTATTGTTCCTGTAAGCCCTGTTACAACAGAACCTATGTTGAATGAACCGGTTATGCTTATGACTGCACCGAACAAAAGCTGGGGCTTCATAAGGGGTAACGTCACATACCACAATTCCTGCCATCTGTTAGTTATACCGTCAACGGCACCGGCTTCATAGTATTGCCTGTCAATGCCCTGGAGCCCAGCGATAAATGAGAGAAACTGTGTTCCCAGGCTTCCCCACAGGATAACAAATATAACTATCGGTACAATATAATCGGGGTTTTCAAGGTATTTAATTGGTTCATTTATAATGCCCCATTTCAAAAGAATGGCATTCAAATAACCTGTTGCGTCCGAACTGAAGAATATTCTGAATATGTTAGTCATCCCGCCTGCAAGGGACGGGGCATATAAAAGGACTGTAACTATCACCCTGAGGGTCCTCGGTATGTCATTAATCAGCCATGCCATAAATAACGCTATCATATAACTTACGGGGCCGGTAACAACGGCAAACATAATCGTATTTGCCAGGGATTTGATGAAAATCCTGTCATCCACAAAAAGCCTGAAGTAATTTTGCAACCCTATAAACCTGGGAAATTCAAGTATATTAAAATATGTGAAACTCAGGCACATGGACATGACCACGGGGACTACCGTAAAAGCCACAAAAATAACCAGGTATGGCATTATAAAAAGGTACTGCATTTTATGTTTCTTGGCAATGCGCCATTTACAGGCTAAATCAGCCTTTATTCTCCGCATTATATTTCTTTCGCCTGCTGCCGGTCCTGCAAATGCTTTATTGCTGACTGTCGGTTGATTGAACACTTTTTCTCCCCTCCAAAGCCAGTTTAATCCGCTAATCCAAACTCCCTACGTTTATAGGCCAATTCCTTGTTAATGTCATACACATATTTAAGGAGGGTCTCCCTTGGTTCAGTCTTTTTATTAAGCACGGATAATCTTGCAAAATTAAGATTTCTTTCGGTATAATAGCCACCTGGTACCTGGGGAATACCCTTTAGATTCTGTGCCTGGGCAAGCAGGTTTTTCCTGTCAGCCGCAGACCAGGGAAATAGCTGAAGGGCCTCCATATTTGCAGTGTTGTATCTTGCGGAAGCGCCCATGACAGCTTCCAGTTCCCTGCCATATGCGTATTGTATTTCTGCTGATGTCCACCATTTCATAAATTCCCATGCTTCTTTCTTGTATTTGCTGCTTGACATCAACACACAACCTGCCCCCGATGAAGGGGCAACATTATTTATATTACCGTTTTTATCTTTAATCCCCGGGATTTGAGTCATGCCCCACAACCCTTTGATTTCAGGCGCTGAAATTGTAAGCAGATTGTATGTGGTATAGTCCGATATACCTATAGGCATTTCTCCCGTCCTGAACCTGTTTTCAAAACTGTAGTCTACAATTAGGCCATAATCGGTGTAGAACTCCATCCAAAATTGAAAAGCTTTAAGGGCAATATCACTGTCAAGGGCGGAAGCTCTCCCCTCGTCATGGTAAAACTCCCCGCCCATTTGGTAGAGAAATATGGGATACGTACCGGTTCCCGACGGCAGCCCAAAACTCATGTTTTTGGCCTGAAGTACAGGAAGTATGTCTATAACGTCCTGCCAGGTTTTTATTCTATTTATGTCTATATTCAAATCCGAAAGAATGTCCGATCTATAAAACATCATGGGATAGACAAATGTCTCCGGCAGTGCATAGGTACCACCCATATACTGGTAAGGTGTTAAAGCGCTGTCGGGAAAACGTCCGGCTATTTCGTCAAAATCTTCGAACTTACCTAAATCATAAACCGCATTCCTCATGGCAAATTCCACCGGCGTTATGCTTTGTCCTTCTGCCGTATTGGCGCTTCTCAGCTGCAGAGCCACATCGGGAGCCCTCCCCGCCAGCGTGGCAGATAAAATCGTAGCTTCAGGCACCAGTTGCAGGTTGACAGGGATGCCTGTTTTAGCTGTAAATTGCTGGTTTATCAATTTGCTTAACGTCATTGCCTGGTCTCTCCCGCCGGTTAGACCGCTCCCTATCCACACGGTTATTGGCTTCCTGTCGGTACTCTTATCATAAGCTGTAAGGTAATCCTCCGAAAATGAATTTATAAAATCCATGACAGCCGCTTTTAAGTTTTCAAAGAATGTAGCTTCTGCCCTTGGCAGTTTTGCCCCTGCTTCAGCCAGAAATATGTAATCCAATGTAACAGGATGTTCTTTTACTTCCATAATCCAGTTTCCTAAAGCCCCGACGTTTGTTCTGAACCTGCCGAACAAGCTTGCGATTTTATACGGCTTTTTAACTATCTCCTTCATCTGGTTTGAAAGCTGTTCCAACTCCGAAATTAAGGAATCCCTGTTTCCGGTCTTGGAAACAAGCTCATTTATAATTGAATCAATGACAACCGCCTGCTCTTCCAGTATATCAAGCACTTCAGGCATATACTTTTCAACCCGGTAGTCCCTGTCAGCGTCAGGGGTTGCCCCCATAAAAGCAATCAGGTCAAGGTTAACTTTATTGAGCACGGCCAGGGACTGCTGGGCTTTGATTAAAACATCGCTCAAATCTCCCGTGGTTATTTTTAATTTTATCTCATGTTCCCCTTTTTCAAGGTAAAACAGAAAGGGTTCATCATCTCCTAACAGCTTGACTTTCCATTTTTTATCGTAGTAGAAGTGTATGTTCTTGCATTCTTCAAAGGGAATTTTCCCATCTATGTACAATGTTCTGTTGCAATAAATATCCCTGACAAAATCCTGTTTGTATCTTAAGCCTATATTATAAAACCCGCTCTCGGGAACATCTATCTTCCAGCTTATCCACTGCCCGGTGTACCTCCACTGTGTCCCGCCTATTGCGTTTATTCTTTTTTCGGTATAGCTGAAGGGCTGATTGGCCGGGGAAGTATTATCATTTAAGGGATAAAGGGAGGGATCGCTTTTTAGATATGCCTCTTCAGCCTGTTTAATAAGAACGCCGTTAGGCAATACCCCTTTTACTACTTTGGCTCCTTTTCCCTCGAACTCTTTATAAACCTCGATATAGGGTTTTATGTCAAAAGCTTTTGATTCCAGTATTACCTTCCCTATTGCCATGGGCTCTTTTATACTCTGCATGCATAATGTGTGCTCCCCTTTACTTAAGTAGAAGTATAGCCCTTCCCCGAAATATCCGTTGGAATCTTTAACATATTCGCTTACCCACCGGGGCGCTTCAACCTGTCCCGGCCGTATATCGTCTCCATTAATACCCTTTTCTATCTGAGTTTCGTCTATATAAAGCCTTGAGAAATTTACTCCGTAAGCCTCCTTATACGGAAGCTTCCCGTCTATAAGTATCGTTCTTTCAATATTGCCGCCCGTTCCTTCAACCGGGTAATACTCCACATTTATACTGTATAAACCGTCCTCCGGGACTAAAAAACTCCATTCTATAAATCCTTCTTCCTGGGTAAGTACTGCTTTTTTCCCGTCCAGGTTATCTTTTACCGAAACATTTTCAGCATTTATATAATCAATGCCTTCAATGATAATTTTGTCACCCGTATAGCCCTTGTTTCCATGTTTTTCTATGTATTTATCATACGTTTCCCTGGCTGAATTTGGAGTGATGTTTTCCATGCTTGCATATAAGACATGGGGATATATTAATAAGCAGGCTATGGTTCCCAAAAAAGCGGCTGTCAAACCCTGAATAATTTTCCGGCCCTTATCCCAAAACAAAACTATCCCTCCAAAACAGAATTACACATTCACTCAGCAGGCAATATTTCCTGATGAGTGAATGTGTCATATAGGTAATTTATTCTCCTTTATATATGACTTGGTCAAGAAGGCTCTGCACTTCAGAACCTATGCTTTCCAAGATCTCAGCAGGAGTGACCTCCCTTGCCAGGATTTTGTTATTTGCATCCTTAAATATACTCCTGACAGTACTTACAACACGGCTGAGATCACATTTTACGTTTCTGTAAAGAATTTCAAACACTTCTGCTGACTCCATATTAGATAAAACAGTCATCATTTCATCATGAATTATATTTTTCTTTGAACATCTGTTAGCTATTGCAACTAAAACTGCGGCAACCTGCTCGGGTTTTTCTATATTATTAAATATGTGGAATATTGAATCATTATATGTGACTGCGCAATATTGGGATGCTTTTGGGCCCAGCGGAACCGGCAACAGGCCGTATTCGTCGGACATGTTTGCTTTGTATTTCGCCTGGGCGGAATAGTTTCCGAAATAAAAGACATATTTCCCGTCCATAAACATTTCATCAGTACCGCGTTCAGGCATGACATAACCTGCCTTTATCAGCTCCACAACAAAATTGTTGGCTTCAAGGGTGTTTTCCTGAAGTGCGTTATACTTATATCCTTCGGGAGTATTGTCAACATATGTCCCGTTGTTTGCAAATACGAACAGGGGGATAAATATACCTTCATGGGAATATCCTATTGGATAAACCTGGCCTCCGGCCTTAGAATAAATAATTTCGCAGACTTCCCTGAATTTGTCGAATGTCCATTCTTTCCTCCTTACCAATTCATAAATATCAGGCAAGCCGTATTTTTCCGCCATTGTTTTGTTATATACTAGGACACCGCGCAATACGTCCCCTGAACCCTTTGCAAGGAAATGAACCCCGAACTGCTTGCCAAACATGTTCGCAAATTGAGTTTGGGGAAGCCACGGATTACCGCCCAGATCAATAATGGGGTCGTTTGTCATATCCATTACAATACCTTCGCTGTAAAGGGATTCCATATATGAGCCCGTTATATCCATCTCAAGGATGTCTCCAAGAGTATCTCCTGCAGCTTTAGCAGCAAGCGCTTGTTCCAGTAAGTTTCTTCCTTTTATTTCTTCAACCGTTATCTTGCAGTTATAATCTTTTTCAATCTGTTCCAGAGCTTCCACTACTTCAAGAACTTCATTGGGTGTAATGGCGTTTTCGTTAGGATTCTTTCTCCAGCGATTCGGGAATGCAGACAAAAACTTAATTTCCCTTCCCCCCAGGTCCATGGGGACTTCTCTGAAAACAACATCTTCAATATAGGGTTCCGATATTGGATTTTGTGCTGTTCCCTGTTCTCCTGTGCCTGTTTCCCTTTGCTCGGTCTGTCCTTTAACGGTATTATTCGTTCCTGGCGCGGATACATCCGGTGAACCTGGAGTATTTCCCGGGGCGCTTTTTACACAACCTGACATCATGCTGATAATAAAAGATAGGAGCAGGGTAATTAAAAGAGTTCTTTTTAATTTCATTTAAAATCCCCCTTTATTAAATGAATTTATCATTTAATGAAATGATATGTATTTTTGTATATTTTTTCCTTTATCTTGTGTATATTATACAAGAGAGTGATTATCTTTACTTTAACTAAATTGCTGTATATAATAATTACTATATAAAAATATTGCTTTAATTCTTATTAGTGTTTTATTTTTTTTGCATTATGGTTTGAAATATAAATGGGAAATAATTATATAGAGGTGCAGTAATGAAAAAAAGGCTTGAGCCCTTACCACCAGGTGAAATTTTTAAAGTTGAATATTATAGCGTTCCCCGGAAGTCAAATATGCCGGCAAGTCATTACCATAATTGCTATGAAATTTATTATTTTCTCGGGGATGAAATGACCTATTTCATAGATAATAAATCATTTCACATACGAAAGTATGATGTTATATTTATAGACAAGTTCACTTACCATAAAACCTGGTACTTGTATAACACTAACCTGGAAAGATATCTTATTTATATAAGTGAAGAGGCTTTTAGTAAAGTTATAAAAGATCCTGATGTTTTAAGTAAAATATATCAGCTTTTTAAGATAAAGAAGATTTCGCTTCCTGAAAGTTTTAACCAATCCATGCTGCAGGATTTTAACAACAAAATATATCCCGCAAGCAATCCGAATGCCACAAGCATTGAAAAATTAAAAGCCATGCTTTCCTTTTTTGATATATTGCTCTCAATCATCGACATGATTGAAAAGGGAATAATAGAAAAAGATGATTCTTTTCCTAATTCGAAAGAACAGAGAGTTTCTCAGATAGTAAACTATATCAATGCGAATTACTCAAAGGATATTTCCCTGGATTTCCTTGCTAAACGTTTTTATATAAACAAATATTATCTCTGCCATATTTTTAAAGAAGTTACAGGATTAAGCGTTGTGGATTTTATTATAAAAAAAAGGCTGGTAGAAGCAGAAAAACTTCTCCGCTACACCAGCTACAGCATTACCCAGATTTCCCAATTTGTCGGGTTTAATAACGTCAATCATTTCATCACACTATTTAAAAAAAGATACAATTGTACTCCCCGTGCTTTCCGGGAAGAAATCAGGTAAAAAAGCACATTATTATTTTTTTGCCTTAACAGTGTATATATTAGGTTTTGGAATTTCCTTCATGCCATCGCCAAGATAGAAACTCGTATGGGGCGGCTGATTGTATGCTACATTCTGCCATGCAATACCCAGCCTGTAAACAGGGTCATGCATGAGCGTATATATGCGATGTTCTGTCAAATCAGTAGTTGTGTATATGCGCAACTCGGTATTATCCGCTTTCCTCCATATTACTTCCTCTCTCCAGTCTCCAAAAATATCCGCCTGCAGACATGGCGTAGCCTTTGTACCGTTGTTTGATTCGCATTCTCTTGCAGTCAGTATATTAACAAGCTTGCCATTTATGTAATCCCACTTGTCAATCCTGTTTTGATCAAGAAGCTCCCGCAGCAGATCTCCGTCCCACCAGATGGCAAAATTCACAGATGCCGGAGCATCGCCTATTTTATTTCCCTTGCAGTCATATAACTCGCCTGCAGCCCATACCTCTTCTCCTTTGTACCTTGGGTCTATGTCGGCTGAAAGACCTCTTCCCACATCCTTGCCTTTAGGGACACCCCATATCAGTTCACCGGTCCTGGCATCCCGGAATTCTATACTTGCAGGGCAGGTTTTGGATTCATGCACTGCGAATACCTCCAGGCCTTCCCTGTCCGGATCCAAATCTCCCAAATGCATGGCATCCCCATGCCCGAGGCCCGTAGTATAAAGGCCTGTTCCGTCATGGTCTATGGCACAGGCGCCATAAATAATTTCATCAAATCCGTCTCCGTCAACATCAGCAACACTCAAATTATGGTTCCCTTGCCCTTCATAGCCCTTATATTCCTTATTCTCGGCAGTATCAAACCTCCACAGCTTTGTCAGCTTTCCGTCTCTCCAATTGTATGCCACCAATACCGTTCTTGTATAGTACCCACGGCACATTACAATACTTGGCCTTTCACCGTCAAGGTAGGCAACCGCAGCCAGGAAGCGGTCCACCCTGTTACCATAGCTGTCGCCCCAGGCCGCCACATTCCCCCTTGGGGGATCATATTCCGTTGTAAAAAGCGCCTTTCCTGTAAGTCCCTCAAATACGGTGAGGTATTCTGGTCCTCTCAGTATATAACCGCTGGAATCCCTGTAATCCGCGTCCTTATCCCCGATAACGTTACCTTGTCCGTCTATTGTTCCGTCTGCTGTTTTACAAACTATTTCCGCCTTGCCGTCCCCGTCAAAATCATATACCAGGAACTGGGTATAATGTGCACCGGCCCGTATGTTTCTTCCGAGGTCAATTCTCCACATGAAAGTGCCGTCCAACTTGTATGCATCCAGGTACACATTTCCGGTATACCCCTGGTGGGCATTATCGTGTGAATTTGTAGGATCCCACTTTAAAACAATCTCATATTCACCGTCCCCATCCAGGTCGCCAACACTGGCATCATTTGCATTGTATGTATATTTAACTCCATCGGGGGTAACCCCGCCTTCGGGAACCCGGAGCGGTATTGAAAGATAATTGTTTTTCCAGACACCTACCGTTTCCGAAGGTTCTTGTTCTTCGCCGTTTATAACTGCCCTTACGAAATAGGTTGATTCCAGTGTCCCTTCTTCATCCAGGTAGTTTGTACTTGATTTTATCGGTGATGAGTTGATTTTTTTACCATCCCGGTAAAGGTTAAAAGCAATATCATCCGGCTCGGTGCCAAACAGGCGCCATCCCACATATACGCCATTGTCAACCTTTATGGCTATAAGGCCCCTGTTTAGTTCTTCCATTTGACGCATTATTTTGTCCTCCTTTGTACTACCAGTTTCTTTATCTTTTGAGTTATTAGCCCCATTGCCGGAACATCCGCCCAGCACAAGGGCAATTATGACTGCAAAAATCAGGGTTACTTGTATAACCCTGTTTTTATTGATAACTTTAAAAAGCATAAAGGATCACCCACTTAGAATTTATAATTAATTTATGATTAATAGATTTAATAGTATTAATTTTTATAAACATTAACATGATTATTAATAATTAATAAAACTATTAATTATCAATCAATAATTAACCTTTATTCAAAACATCAGAAGATGCAATTACTTGCATATAATAAGAGGTATACTAGATATATTTCAGATATATTTCTAATATATTTCTGATATATATTATTTATAAATTATATTCATCGAAACTTGCCGTGACTTTTACATTATCAAACTTTTGCTTTGCTTCCGACAACAATTCTTCAGGTTTATAACCCGGCCACAAATGGGTAAGCAGCAGGAGCCGCGCCCCGGCCTTTTCCGCAATTATACCGCATTCTTCAGCCGTAAGGTGGGCAACATTCTCACTCTTCTTATCCCTTGACAAAAGGCCCGAATCAAGCATCAATATATCGGAGTTTTTGGAAAACTCGAGGATATTATCGCACCAGGATGTATCTCCGGAATAAACAAACCTCTTTCCCTTGTTTTCCATGGAAACGGCGAAGGATTTAAAAGGATGCTTCATGCCGGCAAAAGTTAACGTCAAATCTCCGAACCTCAATACAAGGTCCTCTGTTATAGGCCTTAGGTCAAAAATATTAGCCACATCCAGCATTTCAAAGACGGCTAATGGCTCGGAAGGTGCATATACGGTCATTACCTTGTTCATATTTTCCCTTTTGTTTTTCAGATCAACTGCATACTGCAGCACAAACATATCTGCCATATGGTCATAATGCAAATGGGAAAGTACTATCGCGTCAATATCTTCTATTTTAATTATTTTCTGAAGGTTGCTCAACACACCATTCCCACAATCAATAAGTATATTGTATTTTCTACCATCGCCTTCTTCCTGCAGGAGGTATCCGGAACATGCCCCACCTGCAGCAGGAAACGGGCCGTAATTTCCAAGAACCGTTATTTTCATGGGTAATCCTTTCTTCCTTTCTGCTTGTTTACTTTTTTATTTTATTAACTTATTATCGTTTATTTGCCATTCTGCCTTATGATGCTGCCGTTTTACTTTTTCTGCGTTTCCATCATTTACTAATATTTATTATTATACCATTACTTATTATACCATAATTTATTATACCATGATTTACCCTGAATCAATAAGAAATCCTGATTACTTAAATCCTCCTTTTCTTCCGAATTCTCTAACATATGCTTTCACTTTTATGTCTATAGCCGCCTTGCTGAAAACTTCCTCCCAGTTGTCCTTTACCTGTTCCCAAACCGAATAATATTTTATGGATAGCTTTTTACCGAAATCCGCCACATCAGCCTTTAATTCCTTTTGGATCCTGTTCATTGTTTTTTCCATCCTGTCCTTTATTATTTCCGCAGCGGTTTCTTCCACCTCATTTATTATGTTATCCCTAAAGATATCGATTTTCATATCCCTGACTTCAGTCAAGGCTCCTTCAAATTCGCTTTCTATTGTAAATGAAATGTTGTTTCCCGTGACTTTTGGTTTTATACTTGTCTTAACCCTGTTTATCTTATATACAATGATTTCTCCCGTATCCTTCTGCTCTATCTCCACAATTCCGTTATTTGACTTCCCCATTATCCAGTTCAAGGCATCCGTTTCCATATCATTTAACCAGCCTGCCAGCATATATGTGCCGCTTTCTATGACAGCAGCACCCCTAACCTCGTATATATCACCTTTTCCTGCTCCGCTTCCTGAACCAATCGGAACGGTGTCAGGGAGGGATTGAATACCGTTTCGCATTGCTATTCTCTGGACAACAAAACTTTTACTCCCCGACATTTTTTCAGATATATCTCCAAGGCCTAATTCAGGCGGTATACCCAGTTTATATTTTGCATCGGATAATATCATTAAAATATTAAAAGAAGGTATATCTTCAATATTTGGCTGCTCCTCAAAAAATTGTCGGGCTTCCCCTTCGGAAATGAGTACATTTACATTCCTAGGCATTTCAGGATGTCGTATAAGGGTATTGATCAATTCATACAAGTTAAATGACCTGGCTACTTCTTCACCGATTATAATAACTTTTAAGTGCTCATAGTTCGGCCTGCGGCTGATAATGTTTCCGAACATTTCTATTATTTCTATTATATTTCTTCCTTCAACCGATGTGTTTGCATAGGGCAGTTTTTGCGGAGCCGCAGTTTTTTCTCCTCCCCCTACCCCTTCAGGTATAACATAGTTTGGGGTAAGTATAATTTTTCTATCTTCAGTACAATCAATAGCCATACCTACTATAATCAATCTTTCCTCAAGTTCGGTCCTGTCCCAGCATCCGGTTGAAACAAAGGGAATAAGGACAGCAAACAGCACCAGCAGAAGCTTACGTTTCATTTCTTTTTGGACTTCCCCCCTTCTTTCTGATAATAGCAATGATATACAATAATATGGGTATAAAACCCGACACCGTTATTCCCAAATAACCTATCAGTTCCCCGAATCTGAATACTTCACTCATGTTTTGCGGCATTAAAGAAAGCACATATATCACAGGATTCAAAGCATAAACGAAAATACCAAAATCCTTGTTAAATATCTGGCTCAGGCCAAGGCTTGCCGCATAATGAGCTCCCACATACGTGGTGTATATTGCCAGTATCCATACAATAAGAAAAAATATTTGGAAGTTTTCAATAAATCCGCCCGGATACTCAATTGAATTTACCAATGACGTCAAGGGCCATGTAAGTATCTTTATTTCATCCACCGTTAAGACCCCTATTGATATTACGGATACTATAATGTAAATCAAAACTGGGATTGCAGTCCCGGCTACAACGGCTTTAACGGCTTTACGTGGCTCCTTCATGAACGCGGTGAGTATCATTATGACCTCATAGCCAACATATACCAGCAACGTTGCTTTCATACCTTTTATTACGGGCAGTAAACCTTTTCCCAGCACAGGCAGAACATTATCCAGCTCAAAATGCTGTAATCCCAGCAAAAGGATGCTGATAAGCATAAAAACGATAATGGATAAGTACAATTCAAAAGTACGTGCAATGGGATTTATTCCCCCAACGGTCAGGTATGTGCTAACGCACATAAAAGATATAATTACTACTTCAATAGGAGTACGTAGCAGCAGGTATGTATGCACAAGTTCAGCTATCAGGCGGGTTTCAAGTGCTGCCAACAGGATATAAAATATAATTACATAAGCGCTGATGATCCATCCGAAAAATTTACCTACAATAATCCGGTTGTATTGGAAAAATGTTTTTTCAGGAAACCTCTGCCCAAGTTTTGCCAATATGACGCCCAAAACAATTGAAGCCAATCCGCTGAAAAGTACGGATAACCATACATCAGGAGTATTAACAATCAATGCGGCCGACCTTACCATGGTAAGAATCCCGCCGCCTATTATTACCGATGATATGATAACAGCTGTTTGTACAGCGGAAATTTTATCCCTAATGTTGTTTTGTATAAACCTTCACCCTGCCTTTCAATTATTATTGCTTGCTTAATTGCCCTTTAATCGTAATTTCAAATCGAGGTTAGTTACTTTGCCTATTCTTATCTTCGGTCTTTAGCATTTCAGGCCGTTTCTTCATTCCCATGACAGGAGCACGGAATAAAAAGTCTTTCCAATCAGCAGGCCTGTATGGAATATAGGGCGACAAATAATTGACCCCGAAACTTTTAAGTTTTACAAGGTGTACGGTAAGTATGATAAAAGAGAGCATAACACCGTATAAGCCAAGCACTCCTGCTGCCAATATAATGACAAAACGCAGGATCCTTAACGGGATGCCAAAGGGATATTGAGCCATGGAGAAAGACGCTATTCCCGTAAGGGCTACAATAACTACATAAACGGCACTGACAAGTCCTGCCCTTACCGCCGCTTCTCCGACGACCAGACCACCTACGATACCTACCGCCTGTCCTACGGTTTTAGGCAAACGTATACCGGCTTCCCTTAAAATTTCCAACGTAACTTCCATTAAGATTGCCTCTATCAGGGAGGGAACGGGAACGCCTTCCCTGGTGGCAGCTATAAAAATAGCGAGTTTTGTAGGTATCAACCCCTGATGGTAGGATATTAAGGCAACATAAATACCCGGAAGGAACAATGCTATCATAATAACCAGGTACCTCAGGAACCGGATTAATGAAGTATATATCCAACGTTCATAGTAGTCTTCCGGAGTCTGTAAAAACATTGGTAAACTTGCAGGCGCAATAAGGACAAAGGGCGTATTATCCACCAGTATGGCAATACGGCCTTCAATTAATGCGGCAACTACCCTGTCAGGTCGCTCGGTATATTGCATCTGGGGAAGAGGAGAAAGAAAATTGTCCTCTATAAATTGCATAATAGTACCTGCTTCTATTATCTCGTCAACATCTATCTTCTCTACCCTGCTCACTACTTCTTTAACAATATCCCTGTTGGCGATGCCTTTTATATATGCTATGGCTACATCAGTGCTTGTCCTGCGTCCTAATTTAAGTTTTATTATGGATAAGTTATGATCCTTGATACGACGACGGACCATTACAATATTATCCCTAAGAGTCTCAACAAAACCATCCCTGGGCCCTATTACACTGGCTTCCGTGGTAGGTTCTTCCGGCATTCTGGTCGGCCATCCGGGACTGTTTATAACTAAGGCTTTATTAACGTTATCAATAAACAGAACCGTATCCCCGGCAAGAATTCCCGCTATGCATTCATTGACGGTGGCCGTTTCCTTAAGCTCACTTACTGAAAGTATGGAATTTTTTAATTCTTCAATCGAGATTGGTTTCTCAATGACATTTCCGTCATAGTTTTTTTCATCAGGTTTTTTTTTATAAAATTTCTTCAGTATCGGCTGTATTACATTTTTCTCTATATTCCTGCTGTCAGCAAGGCCGTCAAGATACATTACAACAATTTCCGATTTTACGTTTTCCAACTTAATCGTCCGAATGACCAGATCAGGACTATATTCCAACGCCTTTTTAACGGTTTTTACATTTGAATGTAAGCTTTTTTCAACCGGAATTTTATTATAGTCCTTAATATTATCGTTGATAACATTATCATTATCATTTATAATGCTGTCTTTGTCATTTGCAATATCTTCTTTTTTATTTTTCCTTCTGTTAAACCGCATAAACATTATCTTTCCCCTTCTTCCATGCGTTTTTATTATGTGCAGAAGAAGGGAAAATAATTCTCCGGGCTGCTACTTTTTTTTGTATTGTCCCGCAAACCAGTTGAAAAATAATGATAAGCCATAAGGAATCATAAAAGCCAAAAAAGCTCCCACCAATACCTTAAAATCGATGAGAGCTTTAATCATTTCAGTTATTGTGTGCACCTTGTACATTTCCTCCTTACATGTATCATACCGGCATGACCCCATATTCTAAAGTGCACAAGTAACGGAAAATTATTCAGAAAACAGAAAACCCTTATGAAAAAAAACCTTATGAAAATTATCCGGATTTCACTCCAATAGTTTTCTCACTCCTGCTCTTTCCAGTAATATATAAAGCATATAGCCCAATACCGCGCTCGCCGCACCTTGTACCAGGTTAAGGGGAAGTTCGGCAATGGCCGCCGATAAGCCGAAAACAGGATCAAACAGCTTCATAACAGACATTTCGGCAATAAAATAGCCTGCAACCATCACCAATTGCCCTGTTATTACGGCAATTATTTTTCTCATTTCAACTTTTGACAGGCTCTTATTATCAGGAAATGCCATCCTTCCGATTATGTACCCTTCTATCCCTTTTACAATAAAGGTAACCGGGGCAAAAATATATCCGCCGGGTACAGCCACATCGGCCAGTGCGGATCCAAAAGCACCGGCAATGAAACCGCTGTTTTTCCCAAGTAACAGCGCAGTGATAATTATGACAGTATCCCCCAGGTTAATATATCCGGGTGGAATGGGTCCGGGAAATCGTATTATAAATGTTGTCAGGAAAACCAGTGCAATCATTACGCCGTTAAGTACTAATAGCTGTAAATTGTGTGTATTATTTGTTTTCTTTTCCATCAATTTCCCCCCTTGCTTCGTTTAATTTTTCTTTTATTACAGTAATAATTTACAGTAATGATTTACAAAAAATAATTTATTTCACTTTGTTAATTGTATCTGTTTTGTTAAAAGTGGTTCTTTTTCCCTTTTGTTTTTATTAAATAAAATATTAATTAATAATTAAATAATGTCAATACCCAATAACTCACAAAAAACTCATAAAATCGGAAAATAAATTTTGTTAATATTCTATACCTTCTCTTGCAAAAATCCCTTTATCCATAGGGTGTTTAACGGCACTAATCTCGGAAACATAGTCAGCCAGCTCTATAAATTCGGCAGGGGCATCCCTTCCGGTAAGAACAAGCTCCACATTATCGGGCTTATTCCTTATAAACTCTATAACCTCGTCTTTTGATAAAAACTTTTGATTAACAGCAGCCATAATCTCGTCAAGAATAATTACATCCCATTCCCCGCTAAATGCTGCCTTTTTCATGTATTGAAATATACCGTTCTGAATTTCGCCTGCCTTTTTAAGCTCTTCAGGACTCATCTCCCATGTGAATTTAGAAAAGGAACAATCAGCCCTGTATAATGTAAATCCAGGTTCAAGCCTTTTCAATGCCGGTATTTCTCCTGTCTCAGTTCCCTTAAGGAACTGGGCCATCAGTACTTTTAGCCCTCTTCCGCAGGCCCTTATTCCAAGGCCTATGGCCGCGGTAGTTTTTCCCTTTCCCTCTCCTGTATATATATGAACCAGTCCAAGGTTTTTCATTGTATTTGTTATTCCACCTCCAAATAGGAATACTCTCCTCTGTAATTTGAACAGTTGTACAAGGGATTTTTCAACCGTTTTCGCTGGCGCTTATTGCAGCTTTCATTCCCGGGTTTCAGGATATCCGAATCTTCCTGGGTGTATATATACATTTTTTCTTCATCCCATAAAATAATCTCATCCCTGTCATCACCCACCAGGTCAATCACATCCGCACACAGTTCCGGATGGCCGTCATCGGGAAATTCAACAACCCGTTGCCCGTATCCGTCAATCATTCCCCCGTATTCTCTGCTTCCGTTCAACAGTATCAATTCAGTACCGTTATCCGTCCAGTTCACCGGTGCAATTATATTGCCGTTTGTTCCGGGTTCAAACTGATGCAGTAAATTTCCGTCGCAATCGAATATATATATAATCCCCTGGGAACCCCAAAACGTGGAAACACAAATTTCCAAGCCCCTAATATCATCCCTGTAATTGCCCACGCTTATCCGCTGGGCATGGCCGAGCATTTGCTTTTTGATTATATTTCCTTTCGCATCGGCCATTATAAATCCTTCAAATCCCGAGGCCATTAATATAACCTCTTCTTTTTTCCTGGGATCCAATTTAGCCACTATAATTTCATCGGTATGATCTGAGGGAACCGGCAGGCTCCATATTATGTTGCCCTTACTGTCTACAAGGTCATATCCTATTATCATTTCATCTTTTCCGTCGCCGTTAATATCATATACGAAGGGATAATGCCCGGTATTGCCGTGTTTATGCTCCCAAAGCAAATTTAGCTCACTGTCATAGGCCCAAACCGTACTGTACCTGTCCTTTATCACTATATCCGAGGGCCTTTCCTTTCCCGAAAAATTAGCTATGCAGATAGAATCCACATTTAACCTGTCAAAGGCATGTCCGGGATTATATACCTTTTCAGATGCCCTTTCCCGTACACGCAAATGGGGAGTTGGTACGGATTTTTTCTTT
>ENA-OWOZ01001486-OWOZ01001486.1-bioreactor-metagenome-genome-assembly--contig:-NODE-1486-length-21147-cov-18.930517_pt1 | contig 21147 bp, 19 predicted proteins | sample MGYA00238140_ERZ651804 | MGnify/ENA primary metagenome ERZ651804 (study PRJEB26910, sample SAMN07631232) | bioreactor metagenome | isolation source: Switchgrass digestor | place: USA: Dartmouth... | reverse complement strand
ATGACATTACTAAATTCCAATCCATTAGTACTGGACAAAAAGCTGGCAGTTATATTAGGGTTAAATGAGGCACTGGTGCTGGAGCAAATACACTATTGGCTGGAAGTGAATAAAAAGGAAAAAAGAAATTACCATGAGGGCAGATACTGGACATATAATACCCTTAATGAATGGCAGGAGGAGTTTCCATTCTGGAGCATATCAACAATAAAGAGGATATTTAAAAAGCTAAGGGATATGAAAATACTGGAAGTAGGCAATTTCAATGTATACCAGATGGACAGGACCCTTTGGTATACCATAAACTACGAAGAACTGGATAAGTTGTGTCAGGGTGAACTTAATAGGGATGGTTTTACCTGTGAAGAAACAGGTAAAGAGAATGTGGATGAAGATGAAGGAATTAAAGGAGAAGTCCAAAATGACCAATCCACAAGCTCAAGTAGAGAAAGCCATAATACCCAAAATGGACAAATGGAAAGGGTTAATAAGACCACAGCAATACCAGAGAATACTACAGATATATCTGCAGATATTTCTAATTCATCCATCAGTCAATCAGGAGAATTAGAATCAGGAATAAACTATTCTAAAATTGATGGACAGGTAGATGGATTTAATAAAACACATAACAGAATTAAAGATAAATATGAAAAAATCATCTGTAACTGTGAGCTTTACGGAATTGAAGAAAGATACAGGGAGGCAGTAGCCCATGCAATAAAGCTATTGGTACTTGATGCGGAAAGAAACAATAGTATTAAAATCGGTAACAGATATATACCTGCTCATATAGTTAGAGATGATATAGGCAAATTGAATTTTTTCATAGTGGAATATGCCATAAACAAATATAAGGAAATAAGCTCAATACAGAAGATTAGGAATCCATTGGAGTACTTAAAAAGCCTATTGTATAATTCCATTAATGAAATGCAAATAGACATAGATTCGAAGCTAAGATATGACAATTTAATATGATAAGAAATCTATGTATTACCAGAAAACTATCTTGAAAGTTAGCTGAAGAATTTTCTTCAGCTATTATTTTTCTAATTAGGAAGGATATTCCAGAAAACTGTCGAAATATACATTATGTTTACTTTATAAATGGGGGAGATTGAAGTTGAGCTTATTTGCAGGTATTATAAACAAGATTGTAGATAATGTAGAAAGTGTAATCAGTTTCAATGATGTTTTCTGTACTTTTATAATTCTATTGGCTATAGTTTCCTTTCTTAAACTCCATAAAAATGTTAAAAGAAATATAAGAGATATACAAAACTTTATAGCCAAATCAGAGAATATCGCAGGAGACTTGGCCAATAAATTAAGGATAGTTAGGGATGAAGATTTTTTCAATGGAAACGAGCTTTTAATAAAAGAATGGGATAGCTATATAAATTACGCAAGGAACAATACTATACGGGGTAGAATACCGGAAATATCAGGGCATTTTAATAAATTCAATATAATAGATATGCCTGGGAAAAGGAAAATAGCCGAGCTTATACCTGGTACATTAACTGCTCTTGGGATTTTAGGTACCTTTTTAGGCTTGCAGGGTGGTGTCAGCAAAATAGACGTAGAGACTACAGAGAGGTTAAAGGGTAGTATTGTATTGCTTACATCAGGTATGTCCTTAGCATTTATCACATCTATTTTTGGGATAACTGCATCAATGATTTGGTCCTATTTAGACAGGAAGAAATATAAATACTATTTACAGGTGCTGGATCAATTCTACAATACATTCAACTCCAGATACCCGGTATTCAATTCATTAGCATTTTACAATGAAATACTTGAGTTGCAGCAGGAATCCACAAACTCCATTAAACAGCTGGCAACAGACCTATCATTGGAGTTTTCAAAAGTATTGACAAATACCATTAATCAATCCATACTTCCCAATATTGATGAAACATTAAACAGAATAGTTCAGCGGGATATAAAGCCCAATATTCAGGTAATGAATGATATGATAGATAATTTCACAGCAAATATATCAGAAAGACAAACTGGTGCATTAAATACAATGGTCAATGATTTTATAAATAAACTGAACGATTCTGTACAGTTTCAATATGATGGGCTGGAGAAGGCTATTGTTGATTTTACCCAATGGCATAGGGAAACTAAATCCAGCCTGGAGGAACTGGTTCATAGAATAAGGGAAAGTGCGTTAAATCATCAGGAATTCAGTGCAAGTTTAGGAGAAGTAATATCAAAATTTACTGATTTGGTTAATAGGTTTATTTCATTAAATACACAGGTTGCAGAAGGAATTAAGAAGATGGAAGGGGCTATTTATGAATTAAATGGACTGGCGGTATATAACAGTGAAACCCTGGAAAACTTAAATGGAATTTATGAAAATATAAACAAGTCCTATAAATTTGCAGAAAACAGCTTAAACCAATTTATAACAACTGTAACCAATTCAATGAACAGCCTGAAATCTGTCAAGGGGGAACTGGAAAACTCATCAAATGTTTTTGCCCGCAGTTTAGGGGAAGGGCTCAATGCTACCTTCAACATATTTGATAATAGTCTTTCAGAAATATCCAAAAGGCTAAGCGGTACCATATTGGAGGTACAACAGACAGTTGATGATTTGCCTGTAGCCATATCTATGCTAATTGAAGAGCTAAAGAAAAATATCAATAAATTGTCCACAACTATAGATGAGATAAATGGCATTTATAAGGATATAAACATCAGATTAAACGAGTATAGGAAAGAGGTAGTATAATGATAAACAAGAAGGATTTATTAATGGAAGAAGGGGAAAATGCACCTGAGTACTGGGCTTCCTTTTCTGACATGATGTCCGGACTTCTAATGATATTCATACTATTTCTGACAATGACAATATTACAGTTAAATATACAAGAGGATTTGCTGCGAGATAAGGAAAATTTGCTGCAGGATAAGGAAACCCTGTTACAGGAAAAGGAAGATGAAGTAAACAGAATTATAGGTGTAAGGAAGATGATAGTAGAAGAGCTGAAAAAGGAATTTGAAGATTCAAACCTGCAATTAGATATTGATCCGGAAACAGGTTCTATAACCTTTAGTGAAGGGGTTTTTTTCGACTATGATAAATATGAAATAAAAGGAACCGGAAAGAGCTACTTAAAATCCTTTATCCCCAAGTATATTGAAGTATTGCTAAATGATAAAAACAGGGAATATATATCTGAAATAATAATCGAAGGCCATACAGATAACAATGGATCATATATGTATAATCTGGAATTATCACAGAAAAGGGCCTTTGAAGTAGCCAGGTACATATTAAGCGATGAGTTTGGACAATTAACTGACGAAGAAAATGAAAGCCTTAAATCCATACTTACAGCCAATGGAAGGTCCTTTAGCAATCCTATATTAGACGAAAATGGAAATATTGATGCGGAAAAATCAAGAAGAGTAGAATTCAAATTCAGATTAAAAGATGAGGAAATGATTTATCAGATGCAAGAGCTGCTAGGTGATGAAAATGTTAAGTAATTTTAAATTTATATTTACTCCTATGAAGATATTAAATACAGCAGAATATATTAAGGAAAAACACAAAAAAATTAATGAGAGGTACAATAATTTAAATATAGATGATGAGTATTTAGTAAAACTGTTGAAAACCATAAATGAAATAGATAAGGCAGAACTTCCAGGTTTTTCATACAGGTTAAAAAAACATGACCTCTATCTTCTGGCAAACTATATGCCTGGCAATAAATACAATGTAGATTTGGAGAAAATATACATAATATTAAAAACCAGATTCAGAGATGAGTTTATAAAAATTCTATTTAAAGGATTTAAAAACCACTATTACAATAAGGAGTTTAATATATACTTATTAAGGCTTTTGAACCTGTCGGAAAACTCTCCTGAAGTGTTGAATATGAGCAAGGATACACTGGAAGTCATAAAGAAGTGGCTGAAACAAGATAATCCGGTTTCTGCCATAGTTCATTCCTGCTTGGCAATAAAAAAGGAATTCAAGGTTTTTATGTCGGCTTTTAGGCTTGAAGAGAATACGCTAATATATAAGGATTGCAGAAAATACTTCTATAGAATCTGCGGTAAAGAGCATTACATACATGGAGATATAAATGAAATTCTTGAAGTACTGAAAACCTATACTCTTGATGAAAAAACAGGATTTATGAATAACTATTTAACCCTTTTGGAAGTAGATGAGTTTCAGGATCCAGTATTGGATTATATATACTATAGTTACGGTGAACCCAATGAAAGCTATAATAATATATGGCAAAACATAAATCACCATGCAGTTGAAAAATATAAGATGTGGATTATACAAAAACGTATGAAAGATTTCTTCGGGGAAGATGAAAGGTATGTATTCTGGTATGGATATATCAAAAATTTGGATGCTAAATTGTTACATGTAAATGAAAGGCAGCTGTTTATTGACTTTGGAAAGTTTGTAGTAATTGAGTTTAGAAATATAGGCAATGCTGCATATGTTTACAGGAACAATGATTTCGATAAGTATTTTAGAAGATTAATTAATAGGGGTACAGTATATAGCGATGGTAATTTCAAATATAGAGCAGTTGCATTGGAACGGATAATTCACAGCGGTAACTGGCAGTACAGGACAAGCAGATTGATAAGTGAGGTTATGAATGATGTTCAGCGCTACTAAACCAGTAAAAATAAACATTTCATATAAATATAAAAAAGAAGGAATCATTATAGATATTCTTTACCAAAAGGGAAGGCATAGCGAAAGGATTGAGTTTCCAATTAATAAGAACAAGAACATAATAGGGCATATTTTAAAATCCGATGATTATAACAAATTGCTTATGCTTGAGGACCTCTGGCTGGAGGATATATTGGAAGCTGAAGAAGATAAATATATCATCAGGCCAAATAACATATATGATATACAGGAAGAAACATTAAAGGCACTGGGTTTACCCTATTACAACGATATCAGTATTAAAATTAGATCAAGGTATTATGTTGGCAACAGAAACTTTACCATGGAGCATAGCCTAGTAAGCAGTGAATACGGTATTTTGGATGGCTTTTATGAAAGATATGCCAATGTTATAATCTTTGATAATATAAATATGTTGCTTTCTAAGGAGCAGTTTGCATTACTGGAGGAGATGGACAGCTATATATCAACGGATGATATTAATAATCAGGCTATACACCTGGCAAAGGTGAAGAGGAAAGCAGAAAAAGCCAATGCTGATATGGATGAATATATTAAAAATGAGGAGTACTATTTTCCTGAAAAACTTGATGTGGAATTAGTTAAGCATGATGATACATTAATTGAGCTGATCCCATACCTGGAAGGATTGGACGAGGATACAAATAAAGCATTAATAAATTCTGATATATCCACTATAAATTCCTTTGGATATGGAAACAGGAGGAAAAGAGTTTTTCTGGAGGAGTCCATTGCAAGAAATTATAACAGTGTAAAAAAGAATGGAAAAATAATCGGCAGCCAGGTGCCTCGTTTTATAAAGAATCCAGGTGAGTTTTTGCCTGATGGAATTGATTTGAATGAGTTTAGTGCCAGAGTTAAGGGATTGAGAATAAGGACTTACAGGGTTAGTCCCTTTGTTGACTGTGAGAGGGATTCAAATACAGGCTGGTTTGAATTTAATACGGAAATAAGATTAGTAGAAGACTTGAATGCCAGCTTAGATATAGACGATGAACCAGAGTTCAGTGAACATAATAAAGGCGTTATCGATTTACAGGAATATAAGGAAATGATAGAAGCTGCTAAAAGAAACGGGGAGGATTTTATTTATCATGATGGCAAGTGGATAGAGGTAGATTGGGATAAGGGTGAGAAATTTCTACAGGCACAGGAATTATTGAATAATAGATTTAAAGATGGGAAAGTGGATATTAAAAACTTGAAATATGTATTGGATATATATGATAATATTGAAAAGCTTGAATACAGCCATAGTATTATAAGGCTGAAGGAGCAGCTTATAAGCAGAGACATTTTTCATTATAAAAAGCCCAAATATCTTAAAGCCAATTTGTATTCATATCAGATTGAGGGTTTCAACTGGTTAAAGCTATTGAAATATGAAGGATTGGGCGGTCTGCTGGCTGATGATATGGGATTAGGAAAGACATTGCAGATAATAGCCTTTATGGCTTATTTAAAGGAGGCTGGTGAGCTTAAGCCATCCCTTATAGTAGTTCCAGCAACATTAATAGATAATTGGATAAGGGAAATTGAAAGGTTTACCACAGGATTAGGTTCTATCTATATCCACAGAGGCAGTGACAGAATCAGGGAACCCAAGCTTATAAGCAGCTATGACATTGTGATTACCACTTATGAAACATTAGTTAGAGATCAGATTATACTGGGGAAAATTAGGTGGAAATTGTTGGCTGTAGATGAAGCACAGAGAATAAAAAATGCTACTACCCTTATGTCTTCTGCTGTAAAAGCAATGAAATGCAGTTTTCCTGTTGCAATTACAGGTACTCCGGTGGAGAACAGCCTAAGCGAATTATGGTCCATAGTGGATTTCGTACAGCCTGGATTATTGGGAAGCTATTCCTGGTTTAGGAAAGAGTTTCAATTGCCTATTGAAAAGAACATAAACAATGATGCGTTAATTGACAGCAAGAGCGCTGAATTAATAAACACCATTGAACCTGTATTTCTTAGGAGGGTTAAGGAAGACAAGCTGGATAACCTTCCGGAAATTGAAGAGAGATTTATATTCAGCAGCCTATCCCAATACCAGGAGCAGCTTTACATAAACATTATAAATATAATTAAAAATGAAGGTTCTAAAGGTCCCATATTGGCATATTTACAGCAATTAATTCAAATATGCAGCCACCCTAGAATATTAACAGGCAATTTCAATGCTGATTCTGAAGTTCTGCTGGAGGAAAGCAATAAATTAAAGGATACTATAAATCTACTAAGGGATATAGAAGGGAAAAATGAAAAGGCTATTATTTTTACAAAGTATAGAAATATGCAGGAAATACTTAGAAGGGTTATATTTGAAGAGTTCAATATATGGCCAAATGTTATAAACGGGGATATTAACAGCAATAGGCTAAAAATAGTATCAGATTTTGAAAACAAGGAAGGCTTCAATGTATTAATACTGTCGCCAAGAGCAGCAGGAGTAGGCCTAAACATAGTAGGAGCCAATCATGTAATCCACTATACCAGAGAATGGAATCCAGCTGTGGAAAAGCAAGCTACTGACAGGGTCTACAGAATAGGGCAGGCAAAGGACGTAAAGGTTTATTATCCAATAGCTGTTAGCAGTAGAGGAATTACAGTGGAAGAGAAGCTAAATGAGCTTCTGAATAAAAAGAAGAAGCTGTTTAGCAGCGTAATAATCCCTATGGATAAGTTGAAGATTACTGAGGATGAACTACTGGAAGGAATTATCTAGGTGTAAGTATTCTCGCCAATCCAGGCTAATGTATGTGAAAAGCAAAATAAATAATATCTATACCACCTTGAGTATTCATTAATAAATACAAAATGCAAAAAACGTTAATTTAATCATATGCAGTAGATGAATTAAGTATATATTTAGCAAGAAATAAAAAAGGTGGGAGCAATTCTCATTAGAACATTATATTGTACTCAAACAGACCATCTGGAACCAGCGTAGTATCATAAGAATAAAGGGAAAGGTGGTGTAGGTCCTGGTTTTCAGCAAGGGAATGTGATTTTGGAAGACAGGGAGATTAAATGTTTGAAAGAATATTCAATAATAAACGTTTTATTCAAATAATTGCCATAATAGTTATCATATTTTCATTAACAGCTTGCACTGATACCAATAATGGAAAATCAGCATACAATAATGATTCAGACCTTTCTTTTGAAGAACCATTGGATACAGGTGATGAAGAATCAGGGAATACCACTGTGCCTGAAGAATCTAGACCCGAGGAATCAAAGAATTCTATAAATGCTGCAAGCAGCTATATAGGACTAACTGTTAATGATGTGAAGGAACTAATTGGGGAAGACTATGTAGTAGTTAATGGTTGGAACAGTACAGGTTTTTATTTTGAAGATGTCAGCATATTTTTTCTTATAGGGGAGCTTTTACCCGAAGGGCAGAAATTGACTGGAAATGAGGTTGTTAAATATATAGAGGTCTATGATGGGCAGATATTACCGGGAGTATATGTTGGAGATACTGCTGAAAGTATTGCCAATACATTGAATATGGACAATCCTATACTGGAATACTCTGAAGCAAGTGTATCAGAAGGCGACCCTCCATATGAGCTATGTTTTGATACAGAAATAAATGGCTATGATAGTTCAGTTTATTTTTATTTTAGCTCCGCGGATCCAGGGGCAGTATGTGAATATGCATATATAAAGGCTCATGAATTATACTAGAATTTTTATATTAATTGTAATACTGTACTTTTTAAGATTGCTAACAAAGTGAAATTAGTAGAAGGATTAGTATGAATTAAGCTATTAAAATTTATATTATAGAATAAAGTAATTATAATTAAATTGTAGCGTTGATCTAACAGATAAATAATTCTTGAAAGGAATGATACTATGTTTAAGCCTCATGACTATGCCTATCAAATAGAAGCAACAGTAAAGGCTATATTTAAATGTGAGAAGTATGAGCTTGGGGGAATAGCAGATGCAAACTTTATAGAGAAGGACCCGTTTATTGCTATAGCATTTGTACTGGGCAATTTTTATAACAAAGTAGATATAAGCTTTAAAGAGAAGATAGACGAATTCCTCAATGTATATTATTTAGACATGGGAAAAAGCATATCGGAAATTGGAGAGGAAAGGATAAGAAGCATAATAAGGGATTTCAATAACATTATAGCCACCATCTAAAAAGGTTGAATTCTAGCATACTTTAAATTTTGAAAGGTGAGCAACAAGCATTGCCCACCTTTTAGTACCCATGTTCCATTTCTGCTTCTTCTTTTGTTCTGTGAACTGTGCCATGGGGGTGCTCTGGAGGTGCATATATAGAGTACAATTTTATTGGCACAGGACCAGTATTTATAAGGTTATGCCATGTACCTGCAGGTACAAATATTACATATCCATCACAGACTCTTCTTCTAAATGTCAGACAATCTTTCCTGTTTCCCATCAATACAATTCCTTGTCCCTGCTCAATGCGAAGAAATTGATCAACATCAGGATGCATTTCTAAACCTATATCATCGCCAACATTAATACTCATTAGAGTTAGTTGAAGATAATTACCAGTCCACAGGGCAAGGCGAAAATAGTTGTTCCTTTTTGCTGCTTCTTCTATATTGATTACAAAGGGATGTGGTCCATAGTCTCTTAACATTACAGGGCATTTCCAGTTGTAATATTCTGGTCTATAGCTGTTATACATATCAATCACTCCTTTTGTGATTCCTATAGTATTATATGTTCAAGGTGTACAAGGAGTGATTGAAATAAAAAAATCCTTTGGTATATTTACCAAAGGAGAGCGAGGTAATTAAATATGAACTATTTATTACATTTTGCACAGATTCCATAATAGTTAATACTTTTATTGTTTATTACAAAGCCTTTCATATCATCTGAACTTTCAACTACAGGAAAATCATATATCATACCACATTTTTCACATTTAAAATGTCCATGAAACTTTGTGTTTATGTCATATCTTGTTTCCTTTTCATTAAGGGAAAGCTCATTAACAATTCCTTTATCCTTAAAAAGCTTCATAGTATTATATATGCTTGTTCTTGATAGAGTAGGAATTTCAACACTTATTCCATTATATATATCATCTACTGTAGGGTGAATCCTGTTATCAAGAAGATATTTTAATACTTTTAATCTGATGTTTGATGGTTTAATGTTTTTATTTTTTAAAAAGTTTATCATTTCTTCATTAGTAAGCATCATTTTAAATCTTCCTATCTATTTTGCAGTATAGTAGCATCTCTTTGGTGATGTAATCAATTCTTCCTCTTTTAATGCCTTTATTGCCTTGTCAATTTCTTTTTTGTCTATATTTGCCTTTTCAGCTATTTCTCCTGTTTTTAATGGTTCACTGCTTTCTTTTAATATATTTAATACTATTTCCTTGGTATCCATTGTATTTCCTCCTTCATATGTATTTTGAAATAAAAGCAAAATTGTAATAGTTACAATTTTATTATAGTTACAATAATGTAGACTGTCAATATATATAGAAAAAGGTTTTTATAAATATAATTATCTATTGGAAACGAGGGTAAAATAACAATTAAGGAGAGGTGGTATTATGTATATTAAGCCAGATAAAGAGGAATTAAAGAAAAAGTTAAATCTTATTCAGTATAAGGTGACACAGGAAAATGCTACAGAAAGACCTTTTGAAAATGAATACTATGACCATTTTGAAGAAGGCATATATGTAGATATAGTATCAGGGGAGCCTCTATTTAGCTCTAAGGACAAATACGATGCAGGATGTGGGTGGCCTAGCTTTACAAAGCCAATAGATAAAGAGAATATAGTAGAAAAATTTGACACTAGCTTTGGTATGAGAAGGACAGAAGTTAGAAGCAAATATGGAGATTCTCATCTAGGCCATGTATTTACTGATGGACCAAAAGATAAGGGAGGATTGAGGTACTGTATAAACAGCACTTCCTTAAGGTTTATTAGAAAAGAAGACATGGAAAAGGAAGGCTATGGTGAGTATTTGAAGCTGTTTGAATAATGTAAAAGAGAAGTTTGATTTGCATTTTTAAAGGGTATATTCGTTGACGTTTTCAGAATAGTTTGATAATATGTTATTGAGATTACAAGCATATACTCCAGTATGACTCTATTGTAAAGGGGGGAACATAAGTGGAGTATTTAGCTATACCAACAATTTTATATGCTATATGGCGAATATATAACAATTATAAGAGCAATATTAAAATTGCTCCTGAAATAAGTCTTTGTGTAGGAGCATTATTAGCTTTTATTGGAAATACATTTTTTAAAGATAGCGTATCTAATGTTATTTGTCAGCTTGCATTAGCATTTTTTATATCACTGTATATAGTTAGAAAAAGCTGGTCTTGAAATGTATAAGGTTTATTAATATGTTGGACTTAAATTGATATTATTAAAAAAGCTCTTTCCTGGTTTTGTATTGCCAGAAAAGAGCATTTCTTTATATTTCCATTTCCAGTAGTGCTGAACTTAAGGATTTGCCATGTTTATCTATGGCTAAGCTTCTAGTTACTCCACCGCCTAAAGCTTTGTACAATACGAAGTTTAAAGCTCCAATGCTGTCTATTTCATAGCGCTTTACTTCACCATGGCATATATCCTTGAAGTATTCCTTTACTTTTTCTGCAGTTACTTTTTCCTTAATTAATTCATAATCTTTCATATCATATACTATCAAAGATATATTTGATATATCTCCTTTGTCACCAGTTCTAGAATGGGCTATTTCTTTTAGCTTCATATTTCTATACCTCCTCGTATATCACCTTTACATCAACAGCATCTCTTGGTATAAATATTGAACAAATTGATATAATCTCACTTACTTTTTTAGTAGCTCCTCCGCCTCCAGCAGGGCCATTGGTATATAGTGCTTCGACTTCATTGCCTATTAATACTGCATCTTTTCTTTCCTTAGTTCTAGCGCTGATTCTAAGCCTTATTTCTGAGAAGCTATCTGGTTTAAATTGATTTGATATGCTATCTTTGTAAAGCGAATTGTATCCAATGTAGTCTACTCTGTATTCTTCTATATTAGCTCCTATTAGTTTCAGCCTTTTTTCAACTATGTCTGCTGCCAGTTTTGCTCTATTTATTGCATTGGTGCCACCATAGCTTATTTCACCTTCGCCTATGAAGCAATCCTTGTAACCAATGCTTACCTTAAGGGTTTCAGGCTGATGCTTGCTGCTTGCTCCAGTAACTTTTACTACATCGTCTTCTATATCCTCAAAGGTTACCTTAGAGAAATCTGCTACTATATCTGGAGTAAAGTAAGCTGTTGGATCGTGAATTTCATATAACATCTGCTCTTTGCATGTTGATGATGAAACCTTTCCACCGGAACCTTTTACTTTAGTTACGATGAATTCGCCAGTTTCGTTTATTTCAACTATTGGGAATCCTAACAGATGTAGATTTTCTACATCTTTATATCCTGGATCTGCATAATATCCGCCAGTTACCTGACCAGCGCATTCCAGCAGGTGTCCTGCTAAAACTGCCTGACCCATCTTAAATTTATCGTCTAAGCTCCATTTAAATTCGTATAAAATTGGAGCAATAAACAGTGCAGGGTCTGCAACTCTTCCAGTAATTATTATATCAGCACCATTTTCAAGGGCTTTTACAATGCCTTCAGATCCTAAATATACATTTGATGACAGTATTTCTCCATCAAGGTCTTTTAACTTGCATCCAAGCTCTAGAATTTCATTGTCCTTATACTTATCTATGCTATCATAAATGTCATCTCCTAGGACACCGGCTATTTTCAATCCTGTTATGCCTAGTTCCTTTGCTATATTTTTAGTAGTTTCTACAGCAGCTTTGGTGTTTGCTGCTCCCATATTGGTGATTACTTTTATGTTCTTTTCCTTAGCAAGTTTTAATATTTTTCTCATTCTTTCAGGTAGAAGGCTGTTGTATCCCTTGTTTGGATCCTTCATCTTTTCCTGTTGAGCAATTGCTATTGTTCTTTCTGCTAAGCATTCAAATACTATATAATCAATGTTGCCTTTTTCCATTAATTCTACTGCAGGTTCTATTCTGTCACCAGCATATCCTGCACCAGAACCAATTCTTATACTTTTCACCGTTTATTCCTCCTTCCAAATTTACAGGCTTATTGCACCGACAATAAATGAAACTGCCACCATTACTAAGGATACTAGATATGCCCATGGTATAGTTTTCTTTTGGTGATCTCCTAAATCTACTCCAGTCAGACCAACTAACAGGAATGTTGAACCAGTTAGAGGGCTTATTGGGAATCCTAAAGTCATTTGACCTAAAATTGCTGCTCTACCAACATCTACAGCGTTAACTCCAAACTTAGCTGCAGCTGTAGCTATTACAGGTAGTACACCAAAGTAGAAGGAATCTGGGTCAAATAACAAGCTTAAAGGCATAGATATTATACCTATTAGCAATGGCAGTTTCTTTCCTAAAGATATTGGAATAATATTTACTAATGATTCAGCCATGGAAGTAATCATTCCTGTTCCACTCATTATTCCTGTAAAGGAACCTGCTGCAAACAACAAGCTAGCCATCATTAAAGCTTCCTTAGCATGTGCATCTACTCTTTCCTTTTGATCCTTTACCTTTGGATAGTTAATTAGTAAAGCTACAGCAGTAGCCATCATGAATACAAGAGCAGGTGGGAAGGTTCCTTTAATTAATAGAACTAAAGCTACTATTATTAGTAAAACATTAACTGGAAAAAGCTTTGGCCTTTTTAGTTCGTCTTCTTTTACATCATATTGGACTTCTACGTTAACATTTCCAAGCTCACTTGCAAGTCTTGCTTTTTCCTTCTTACCTAATAAAAATGCAATAATCAGGACAGTTATAATTCCAACAATCCATGGAATAAGAACTGGTACGAATAGATCCTGGGTTGCATCAACACCTAGGGCAGTTCCTGCTCTCAAAGTAGGGCCACCCCAAGGCACAACGTTCATTGTACCAGCACCTAAGGCTACTATTGTAGCAAGTACAGTATTTTTCATCTTAAGTTGTTTGTACAGTGGTAGTAAAGCTGGAACAGCAATTACAAAAGTAACTGCACCTGATCCGTCTAAGTGAACTAGCATAGCTAATATTGCTGTACCAATGGCAACTTTTACTGGATCATTGCCAACAGTTTTCAAAATCTTTGAAATTATTGGGTCAAAAGTTCCAGCATCTGTTAGTATTCCGAAGAATAAAATTGCAAATATGAACATTACTCCAGTTGGAGCAATACTCTTTAGGCCATCTGAAACATAAGTGCCTAAGTTTGCACCCTGACCTATTATTAAAGTTGCAATAATAGGTACTATTATCAAAGACAATAGTGGTGAAAGTTTTTTAGTAAGAATTAAAGCTAGAATTATTAAAATTGTCAAAAAAGCAACTAATGAAAGCATAAAATCATCTCCTTTTTTATATTTTCTGCCAACATATATTGCATATAGCATGCCAAAAAACAAAATATATGAAATCTGTTAAATACTTAAAACCAGGCATTACTTAAAAAAGTGAGATTATAGAAATTTAGAATTTTTTTATTTGGCATTTGAAATGAAAAGGGAAAGATATAATATACCTGTAGAGTCTAGGGTTTCTAAACAAATAGAACCGTATTTCTATTATTTTAGAAATACGGTTCTGTATGTTTGTTAATTGTTTATCTTGTTATACAAAGTAGCTAGAGAAATACCCAAATACTCTGCAGCTTTTTTCTTTCCTTCTACAGTATTGCCAAATTGATTTAATGCTTTTCTAATTTCATTTTTTTCAAATTCTCTAACCTTTTCTGCTAAGGTTTTTTCCTTTGTATAGTTATAGCTATGGGAGTTAATAACACTTCTTTGGATGATTTCTGGCAGGTGCTCTACTTGAATTATTCCATCCTGGGCAAAGGTGGCTGAAAACTCTAATACATTTTTAAGTTCCCTTATGTTTCCTGGCCAGTTATATTTCATTAAAACATTTAGTGCATCTGGGGATATTTGAATATTTCTTTTCAGATTTATGCTTATATTTCTTAACATTGATTTGGTAAGGGGTACAATATCTTCTTTTCTTTCCCGGAGAGGATTTATAAATATGGGGAAAGTGGAAATTCTAAAGTATAAGTCATTTCTAAACTTGCCTTCATTAGTGTACTTTAATAAATCCACATTGCAAGCACAGATTATACGAACATTTACCTTTATTTCATCAGTACCGCCTATCTTTCTTATTGTTTGCTCTTGAAGCACCCGTAGAAGTCTGGCTTGCAGAGAATATTCTATTTCTGATATTTCGTCTAGAAATAGGGTACCGTAATTTGCCATTTCAAATAAGCCTATTTTTCCATTTTTTTTAGCTCCTGTGAAAGCACCTTCTTCGTATCCAAATAGCTCGCTTTCCAGTAAATCAGGTGACAGCGTTGCACAGTTAATGGCTATAAAAGGACCATTTTTTCTTGAACTGCTGTTATGTATGGCTTGAGCATATAATTCCTTGCCACAACCAGTTTCTGCCTGTAATAAAACAGGGTTGTCCGTTTTTGCAATTTTCATAGCCAGTTCTTTAGTTTTTAAAGATGATTTGCTTTCAGCCACTATGTCATCGAATGTGTATTTTGCACTGCTGGAATAAATAAGGGCTTTTAATAGGAATCTATTTTTGTCCCTTAATTGGTTTATCTTTTCACTTAAATAATATGCATCGTCAATGGCAGTAACTATGGATATTCCTCCAATAGTTTCTCCTTCAAGTATTATCGGATACATATTGACAAAGTACTCAATATCTCCTTCTTTTCTAAAAGCCCTGAGAATTTCCTTTCCTGTTGTTATTACAATAGGCAGCTGAGCACCTTTTCTAACAGAGCGCAATGGTTTTCCAACAATGTCTTTATATTCTACTCCAGTGATTTTAGTATATGCCTCGTTGACATAAATAACATTGGAATCCTTATCTGCTATTAATACTCCTTCAGACAATGAGTTTAAAATTAACTTCATCCATTCAACTATTTTTATCATTTTACAGACTCCTTTACCCAACAATGCTATACTTTTATTGTATAATAAATGGGATGCAATTTCTACAGAATTAGAGACATATTAGTAGGTTTTGGAAGTGTTTTTATATTTACTAAAGCAATAGATATTAAAAGTGCTTATTAGGGAAAAGCAATATATAGAAAATAATTTAGGTAATTTTATTACATAGAAAAGGATTTTAATAATATATGTAGAATATATTATATATAATACCATTATTTGATACAGATAGGTAAAACAATAGTTTTTACAGAAATGAAAGGCACTGAAAAGTTTCATAGTTATGCAGAAGGTTAATTTGTTCAAATTCTTTAGTGATTTTCGATACAAAAAAGAAACAAGAAGTTGAAAATTATATAAAAAGGATGGATAATATGGAACAGCCAAAAATCATTATAAACACAACTATGACAAAGGAGGACTACAGGAAGTTTTTGTACATTGCAACCTTCAGAAGAAACAAATTGGTACTTCCGCTTATAGGTTTAATTGCTTTAGCTGGAAGTGTAATAATCAGCTTTGGTAGTTTTGGTTTTAGCTTCATGAGGCTAATTATAAGCTGGATTCTGTTGTATGCACTGGCTATTGCAGTTGTTATAATTAAAGTGGAAAGAAAGAATGCAAAGCGAGTAAAAACAGATAGAACAGGAACTTTTGATAGCGTTAATACTTTAAAATTCTATGATGATAGAATTGTAATGGAAAACGAATCCCTTAAATCAACAGGAGAGTTAAAATATGATCAGTTTTATGCTTTAATAGAAAGTAAGGACTATTTCATATTCTATTGGACAGCAAATCAGGCATCGTTGATTAGAAAGAAGGATATAGAAAATTTAGAGGAGTTTAAGGATTTTATAGCTGGGAAGTTTAAAAACAACTATAAAAAGATATAGACTTACATCAAACGATGTAAGCCTATATTTATATCTCATCCAATATTACATCGACGTATCGATTTACTATATCTTCCTTAACATACTTCTTAGATTCCTCAAAGGCTCCATCAGAGTATCTTTTAAAGGTCTCCTCGTCTTTAAGTATCTCATCTATTGCATCTATGACTCCATCAATGTCGCCATAGGGGATTAGCTTTCCTGCATTTGGAGTTACTATGGATTTAGCTGCAGGGTAGGAGTCATATACTATTACAGGCATTCCTACTGAATAGGCTTCAACTAATACATTTCCAAATCCTTCATAGTTGGACAGTAGCAATAGTATACTGTTTCTATGGGCCACTTCGCTTATGTCTCTTATGACCCCTTCTACATTGACCTTTGAAAGCTCAAGGAGCAACTTGCTTATTCCATCGCCATAGGCATTTATATTGTATTTTGGATATATTCTATCTGCCAGCTTTACATATTCCTTTATGTTTTTCTGTATAATATCGAATCTGCCCATATACATTACATTGTTTGTATATTTACATATCTGTTTGCGAGGAGTCTTTGAAGGGTTGGGAACTATGTATGACTTAAAGTTATATTCTACATTAGAATTATCCATTATTCTTAAAATTTCCTTCTTATCTTCTTCAGTATAGAAGAGGAACTTATCTATGTATTTTATCTTATCCTCTAATATAAAGGGTATTTTGTCGCTTTCCAAAGTTCCAAAGGTTACATCAGGCCTATTGGATTGAAATATTATGACTTCATTATTCATCAAGTCTTTCTTGGAAAGCAGTGCCAGCTTTTGTACTCCAAATACAATTATCCTGGAATTAGGAACTATTGCAATTTCGTTTAGTTCATTGCTATCGTTGTCTAGCTTCAGGTATTGCTTTATCTTTTCTCCCTTATTAAGTGCTATGCTATATATTTCCACATTAGGCAGTTTATCAAGCTGTAAATCCTTTTTATTATATATAATAGGTATCTCTATGAATCTTTGATATGGCAGTGCTTCTTCAATTAACCTGATTATAGTCTGTACTCCACCAATAGTCTGGGAGCATTTATTGCTTACAAAGTATATTATTCTGTTATTAAAATTTCTACACATGTCCATTCTACCTTCTCTTTTATATTTTATATTAATGGAATACGTATCCATGAATAATTGTATCATTATAAATATAACTAGTAAAGTTTACATACATGCTATTTCCTTTTCTGCTCCTTTCCTTTTCCAGATATGAAAAGACTGGCATAGGTTCCATTTATCTCTCCTCCTAGAACTATCATTATGCTGGTTATATAGAGCCATACAAGAAGGACTATAACTCCTCCAAGGCTTCCATAGGTTTTTGAATAATTGGCAAAATTATTTACATAGAAGGAGAATATGCTTGATGCTACAATCCATCCTATGGTAGCAAATATGGCACCTGGAAGTGTGTGTACAAGCTTTATATAACGTCTTTCCTTTGGCATAATACTGTATTTGTACAAAAGAGCAAATATTATTATCATGGATGCTAGGGCTATTAGCTTCCTTGAATTATTCCATATTCTGTAGAATACATTTATTGCGCCAATATATGTAAATATGGCATTCCCTATAACTTCACCAAATACTAGAGTAGCTAGTACTATGAGAAGGAGTATAACCAATGCTATGGTAAACAATAAGGATAATAATTTAAGCCTTATATAATTTCTCCTTTTGTTAATGTTGTAAGCCTTGTTTATGGCTCTTATGATGGCAGAGATTCCTAAGGAGCCTGACCAAAGTGCAAGTATAATACTAAAGGATAACAAGGTTTCAGAACTTGAAACCCTTATTTCCTCTATAACCCTATATAAAAGGGTTTGGGTTTCAGAAGGCATTACGATAATCCAATCGTTCAATAATGCTTCTATAGCCAGAGAAGTATGGCCTACAACATTTAAAAAGAATATTAAAAATGGGAATATAGACAATATGAGATAATAAGTAAGTTGTGCTCCAATGGCAGTTACTTCATCCTTTCTTATGTTATATATGAGATTATATAAGAATAAAAACCACTTTTTATTTCCATATTTATTCTTGTATTTTATGAATTTAGATTTCCAATCCATATTTACACCCTTTTGATAGATATTTATACTGTTATGATATCATAGTTTGCAGTATTATATTGTCAAAAAATAGAGGATAGAATCCTCTATTTTTTAAGATATTTATTAAACCACTCTGTTATCTCCTTCAATCTTCTAATTCTATGATTTGGCTTTCCGCTTCTTGACAATTCATGGTTTTCACCTTTAAATATGCAAATTCTTGCTTCTACTCCGTGATACTTCAGTGAGGTAAACATCTGATATGCCTCTGCAATCCAGCAGCGGAAGTCCTCATCTGAATGTATGAATAGCGTAGGAGTCTGTACTTTATCTGCATATTTCATTGGAGAGTGGAACCATAGCTTTTCCACATCAGACCAGGGATTTGCAGCCTGCTGGTCTTCTACAAAGAAGTATCCGATGTCTGTAGTTCCAAATTTGGAAACCCAGTTAGATATACTTCTCTGGCTTGCTGCAGCTTTAAATCTGTTGGTATGGCCTATAATCCAGTTGGTCATAAATCCTCCGTAGGAGCCACCAGTAACACCAATTCTATCCTCATCTATAAATGGATATCTTTCCAGTACTATGTCTGTGAACTTCATTATGTCTTCATAGTCTATAGTTCCGTATTTTCCCCTTATATCTGCAAATTCGTCTCCTCTTCCATCGCTACCACGAGGGTTGCAGAAGAATACTGCATATCCTTCATTAGCCCAGTATTGCATTTCGTGGAAGAATATTTCGCCATAAACTGTCTTTGGTCCGCCGTGAATATCCAATATAGCAGGGTATTTCTTTCCTTCTTCAAAGTCTACAGGCTTAATTATCCACCCTTCTATGGTTATTCCTTCTTTAGTTGTAAATGTCAATCTTTCAGGAGCAGATAGGCTTCTTTCCTCTACAAGCCATTCATTGAAATTGGAAATTTGAGTTTCCTCTCCATTATTAAGCTTGTACAGCTCTTGAATCTTAAGCCCTCTAAATCCTACGAATATGATATTTCCATCAAATACATCAAATCCGTCAACAGAGCCTGTTTTTGTAGTTAGTTTTTCCATATTTCCATTGGTATCTATTCTGTTTAAGTAGGCATTACCATACTCTGTAGTAATGAAATACAGGTAGTTTCCATCCAGTTTAACCTGATTGGATCCTCCAAACCTGCAGTCAGATCCTACAGAGTTTCCGATGCTTAAGTCGAAGTCAAGAGGAGATATTTCCCTGACATTTCTATCCCTATCCATAATGTATATCCTGTGGTTTTCATTAACTCCGTATTTAGCCATGTCGCTTCCTATGAATATTATATTATCTTCCAGAAAATCTGCAAAGCTGTAGGTGAAGTGGTCATGATGAGATATTCTTTCTAAAGTGTCCTTTTCTATATCATATAAGTATAAATCGTCTTTTAGTTGCATCTTGTCTGTGAATGAATTGGTAATTATAATTGCTTTTGACTTATCCTCATTTAATTTAAAATAATATGCATTGGTGAAAGCATCCGTTACTGGTAGTAATTTTTTGTCTTTAATATTATATATATAAATTCTACTTCTGATCTTGTTTGTAAAACCTTCCCCATTAGACCAGAAAGGAATCTCATCTATTACCTGATAGTCTTTTTCTTCTTCCAGATTCTTTAGAGCCTCTTCCTTTTCTTTATCAGATAGGTTTTGGAAATTTGGCTTATTGTGATTGTATTCAGCTATGATCATAAATCTGTCACTGTCTATTATTTCCAGTTTAGCTACATTTAAAGGGATTTCAAAGGATTTTACAGCTTCTCCGCCATTTAATGGTATTTCATAATATGTAGTGAAATCCTCCCCCTTTTCTCTTCTTTCTTTCTCCTTTTTATCCCTTGAATCTGCAAATAGAAGAATGTCTTCATCCTTAAATATGAAGTTTCTTGCAGTGTTGCTTGATGTAAGCTTAGTAAACATGTTCTTCTCTAGATCATAGATGTGAATGTTTGACAGGTACTTATTTTCATCAACATCCATTTCGTGCAGTACAAAGGCTAATTTTTTGCCCTTAGGCGAATATTTCAGGTTGGACAAAAACTTATACTTTGTAAAATCCTCTAGCATTAGCTTTTGCATATATATCCCTCCTTAAGTTTGTACACCTATATTCTATTATACACTAAATATTAGAATATTCATTTAAAAGTATATTTTTTACTATATTAATGGTATATACTTTAATAAAATAGCTGCAACCTTTTTCTGAAACTGGAGTCTAAATAGTGGATGGAGGTAAAGATGGATACATGCAATGAAAAGGAACTGGTAGGAAAACTGAAGAAAGGCGACATGGATTCCTTTGAAAGGCTGCTGGATTTGTACGGTAACAGGCTTAT
>ENA-OWOZ01001483-OWOZ01001483.1-bioreactor-metagenome-genome-assembly--contig:-NODE-1483-length-21196-cov-3.878167_pt1 | contig 21196 bp, 19 predicted proteins | sample MGYA00238140_ERZ651804 | MGnify/ENA primary metagenome ERZ651804 (study PRJEB26910, sample SAMN07631232) | bioreactor metagenome | isolation source: Switchgrass digestor | place: USA: Dartmouth... | reverse complement strand
TACCTATAAGGAATTGAAACTTCAAATTTCATTTTATAATTGATCCCGAATGAATGGTTCGTAGCCTACCTATAAGGAATTGAAACACGAAAATGCAAATTCTGAAGTGATTGACATCGATGCCCGTTCGTAGCCTACCTATAAGGAATTGAAACGTGAGGTGAGGATGGATGAACAAGGTGATACACAAAATCGTTCGTAGCCTACCTATAAGGAATTGAAACCAGGGACGAGAACTTCAATAAACAGGATAGAGCCTTGTTCGTAGCCTACCTATAAGGAATTGAAACACGTTGATACTGGTTTTCGTGGCGGCGATAGTGTCATGCGTTCGTAGCCTACCTATAAGGAATTGAAACTAGCACAAAGGGTACAAAATGCAAAACTTGCAACAGGTTCGTAGCCTACCTATAAGGAATTGAAACTCATATATACCACACTGTTAGCCTTTCTTTGACACGTTCGTAGCCTACCTATAAGGAATTGAAACATTATAGCCTGTTATTTCAATATATCTTTTATTTTCTTGTTCGTAGCCTACCTATAAGGAATTGAAACCATTTTGATATTCTTCAAAATTATAATTGTTATTTCTGTTCGTAGCCTACCTATAAGGAATTGAAACCTATGCTCGTGACTGCTCATACCTCACTTCTCTCGCTGGTTCGTAGCCTACCTATAAGGAATTGAAACCTGTGCATACTGTATATAAGCAATATACACAGTGGTAGTTCGTAGCCTACCTATAAGGAATTGAAACAATTCGTCTGCAACAAATCCTTCCATCAGCTCATGGGTTCGTAGCCTACCTATAAGGAATTGAAACACAATCGGATAACATGGCGGGAATTGGTGAACAGTTAGTTCGTAGCCTACCTATAAGGAATTGAAACACCAGCGGATGACTTTGGAAAGCTGCATCAATACTGTTTGTAGCCTACCTATAAGGAATAAAACTAAAAGCCATAAGTAACTCAAATGAATTCCAAAATAAGCAGGCTTTGAGGCCCCTGGTTATATTTCTAATAGTCTTTGCAAATTAGCGCGGTAATAACTTTACTCCCTCCGTCAGCTACGCTGACACCTCCCTCTAAGAGGGAGACAAGTTCTTGTTCAACTTATTAAAAATGTGAGCCCTTTAGAGAGAGTTCTAATTCAAGAAGTGAATCTTAATAATTCAAAATTTAAAATTAAAAATTCAAAATTGGACTAAAAACTTTTAGTTTTTCACTTTTCGCTTTTAACTTTTAGACCTACCTATAAGGAATTGAAACTGAAGGATCAAAATGATAGAAAATGCGCTCAGATATGGTTTATAGCCTTCCTATAAGGGCTGGAAATTTATTTCTATATTAATTTTTCATTAACTTCATTACCTTGTAGCCTACCTATAAGGAATGAACCTAGCTAAACTTACAACTATACAAAATAAGTTAGTTTTAAACATAAATGCAGGAAAAGTTATAAATTTATCTAACTATTTGAAATATTAAAGAGAAAAGAACAACTTTAATCAAGTTTGTTATAGTGGGATAATTAGTATGTCTTTTATTTTGTGTAATGTAAATGTCACCTGACAATGTATGTCAATTTTTTAAGTTATTTGTCGGCGATTTATTCTATGGAACAGGAGGTGAAAATCATGATTGAGGCTTTGAGAGAATTGGGGCGTTTGGCACTGGAAGGTGAACATAAGGATTTTTTGGAGTCTCTTGTTTTACAGGTGACAGATCCCAAAAATGTTCCCCATATTGTGTTTATAAATTTTGATACTCGATCAAGTAGCTTCGCTTTAGAGATTAATGAAATAGATGAGAGGGTATTAACTGAATATTTATGGGTTGGAAATGCTGACGGGGCCAACAGTCCCCAGTGGTATGTCACGACTGATAATCCGGAGTATTTGCTCAGTCAAACTATCCCTAACTTAATTGCTAAACTTCCGGAAGAAAGTTCCTTAAAGAAAGATTTAAAACATTGCTGGAATATTTTTTATGAGGACCTCGGCAAGCAAAAGGGACCGGAAGAACGATTTCGTTACATTTTTAACGTTAAATACATAGACAGTGCCATTTCCACCGGAGAGATCTATAAACAAAAAGCAGAAAATATAAAAGCTACTTTGACTGAAGTCACAAAAGTTTTTTACGATTATCTAAAGAACCAGGTGGGCTTAACTAAGAAAGAAGCTAGGCTGTTTTCACTACTCATAAATGGCACTCCAATAGCTTTTAATGAAGAATACCGTAAGCTGGTAGCTTATGAAAAAGTTGACGTCTTTTACGCTAAACCATCAAAAGGGGTCTGCGGAGCTTGTGGCTTACTTAAACCGGTTACTTCCAATACCACAAGACTTAAGTTCAAATATTATATTACTGACAAGATAAATTTTGCTCACGGGTTGGACAAGAGCTTTACTACTAATTTAACTCTTTGCTCGGAGTGCTATAAACAATTGCTGGCTGCTGAAACTCTTGTTATGAAATATTTGTCCGTACGCATTGGAGCGGGAGCCGGTGGTTTGTCCTTATACATCATTCCGCAGTTTTTGTTTGATTTTAAACTGAAGTTTAACAGCTTAGAAAATTGGTTAAAAAACATAAAATTTAATTTTGAAACTATGAATACCTTTGATCAAAAGTTAACTAACTTGGAAGAAAAACTGGAAAGCCACCGGGAGCGCAAAGCTGAAGACGATAACTATATTTTAAATTTCCTCTTCTACCAAAAATCCCAGGCGGAATTAAGAGTTTTAAACTTGATCCAGGATGTGCCGCCTTCTCGCCTGACTGCCATCAAAGAAGTTGTTTCTGAAGTTTACGATTTAGGCAGTCGCCTGTTAGGCGAGTCCCGAAATTGGATTTTGGATTTTAATAAGATTTACTACCTGTTTCCTCCCAAAATTGATAAGAAAGCCAATAAAGCTATCCAGTACCGGGAAATATTAAATATTTTTGAAAGCATCTTTACAGGACAACCTCTGGACTACAACTTGGTAATGAAGGAATTTTTGGAGCTTATCCAGCTTTATCATTACGATCGATACGAACAGTATAAAATGGTCAATCTGAAAGAGCCTGACGGGCAACTTATCCTATTAGTATTAGCCGTCTTACGGGCAAATTTATTCTTGGTTTATGCCCGAAAATTAGGAATTATGAGCGAAGGAGGGGTTTCTGTGGATGTAACTGATTGGCATGTGGATGAAAGTATAAAAGACTATGTGAGAGAAGTTGGCTTTAACGAGTGCCAGGCCGGGCTGTTTTTGCTGGGGTATTTACTAGGGGAAGTGGCCAATGCCCAGTACAACGAGAATAAAAAGACAAAGCCGGTCCTGGAAAAACTGAATTATCAGGGGATGGATCTTAAACGGATTCAGATCTTAAGTCTGGAAATATTTGAAAAACTTCAACAGTACAAAAAATTAGATTCACAAACGGAAAATATTCACGCCCTGTTTAAGAAGATCATGGACAAGCACAGTACCAAATGGCCGCTAAACCATATAGAAAATGTGTTCTATATCCTGTCTGGTTACTCTTTTAATACTTATCGTATTATCAGAAAAGCAGCTGAGAAAAAAGAAAAATAGCTTAGGGGGGACTTTTTAATGGGTAAGGTTACTTCTAACAGCGATATTCTGTTTTTGTATGATGCAAAATTATGCAATCCTAACGGTGATCCTGACGACGAGAATAAGCCGCGCATGGATTATGAGAGAAGTATAAATTTAGTCAGCGACGTTCGTTTAAAGAGATACATCAGGGATTATTTCCAATGGAAAGGCCTTGAAATTTTTGTAGCCAAACAGGATGATAAGGCAGTTACCGCCACAGACAGGATTAAGGAATTGTTAAAATCAGATAAAATAAAGGGGCTTTCAGCAGAGCAAATGGAGGACCTTCTGAACCGGCTAATCGATGTCCGCCTGTTTGGTGCGACCATGCCGCTAAAAAGTGAGGAAGGAAAAGGCACGGAAGTGACCATAAGAATTCCTGTTGGCGAGTAAAAATGGTTTTTACCTGGGTTTTTCAAACCCAGGTATTTTTTTCGCTAGAAAATCCTATGAAACTTTGAAAATTTTAAGATAATTTTAGGATTATTATTGTTTTTTGTATTTACAACTACATAGAAGCCAGGGAAGAAGCGGGACAGTGTGCTTTTTACTCTGTATTTCCCGATTTTGCCGGAAAAGAGGATTATCCCAGAGTCTGTGAATTTCTGGTGAGGATAAATAGCGGGTTACCCATTGGCAACTTTGAGTTTGATTTTGAAGATGGAGAAATCAAATTTAAAACTTATGTAGATGTGGGAATGGGAGAATTGGATTATTCCTTAATCCAACAAGTTATCGAAGGCAATGTATATGTTATGGATACATATTTTTCGGGAATAAAAGAGATTTTGGAAAAGGACACTTCTCCTGAAAAAATACTGGCCAGAATTGAAGATTAGTTTTTAGGTGATATTATGGCTGTTAACCTCAGTACGGATCTAAAGCCTTATAGGTCCAATTTAGATTATTTAACGGACCAACTTAAACTATTAGATACCAGGATCAATCTGTTCCTGTTAAGAAATAATAGAAAGCTGGATACGGATATAAAAAACTTTTACCGGGGGTTGGTACTGTCAGATAAAGAGTTTGGGGAAATAATGGCTGCTAAAAACTTGTCTTCTGATTATGCAAAGGAAATAAATAAACTGGAAAACGATTTGTTTTTATTGGAAGTTTTTATCCAGAGAAGGGTTGTATTGACCCAGGAAGAAGGCCAGGAGATAGCCATAAATAAGGTATTCAATAAATTTAAGTTAAGTAATTTTGAACAACAATGTATTCTCATTGCATTGGCGGTAGAACTGGACAGAAAATATGAGAAAATATTTTCTTATTTGCAAAACGATGTGGAAGAGAAAAATCCTACCGTTGGTTTAGTTTTGGAACTCCTGTGTTCTAAGAAGGAAGAACAAATCGAAAACAGAATATTTTTTGAAAGGGATTCATCCTTAATGAAATATTTTTTTGCTCCGGTTGATGAAAAAAATTCACCCTCTTTATTGTCTCAGCCTTTACGTTTAAACGGAGATATGGTTAATTTTCTTTTAGGCAGGAATATCTCCTCTTAAGTTATTCCTGCTCAAAATCCTTTGCTTTCTAATCAGTATCTGGTGGAGAAAATCACCGCTATCCTTACTAAACAACAGGATATTATTTTATTTCTAACCGGAAAGCATGGTACGGGAAAAAAGCTGATCATCAAACATATAGCCCACAAAAGAAAGAAAAATATTTGTTTGGTTGATTTTCGGGAACTGAATTTTTCCGGCGAGGAATATATCAAGGAGATTTTAAAGTGTCTGCGGCAGGCGATGGTCAGAGAAGAAATGATCTGCCTTGATTATTTTGAGGCGGTTTATCAAGAGGAGGATTTTCCGGTTAAGCTCCGTAAAATTTTTGAGATTTTGGAAGAGTATACGGATACTGTTTTCATCTTAAGTGAGGAATATCTAAAAGGTCAAGTTTTTACCGGTAAAAGAGTGTTTAATTTTACCCTGCCTGTACCTGACGGTACTACCAGGAAAAAGATGTGGGATTATTATTTAGAGGAGTCGGTTGGGGAATTTGTTAAAGAGGTTGATCTGAATTCAATAGCCAATAAATTTATCCTCACTCCCAAGCAGATTGCCCACGCAGTCAAGGACCTGGAAAACATTCTCTTTGCCAAGAGTGATGAAAAAATATTAGACGAAAAAGACTTTAATACTGCTTGTCGCAATCAGATTGTTAGCAACCTCGCGGAAAAAAGCGTTAAAATAACTCCCTTTTATACTTTTCAGGATATTGTTTTTGGAGAGCATCAGTTAAAACAATTAAGGGACATTTGTAACCGGGTTAAGTACCGGGCTAAAGTCTATGAAGAATGGGGTTTTCAAAAAAAAGTATCCTATGGTAAGGGTTTGACGGTTCTTTTTTCCGGTCCTCCCGGTACCGGAAAAACTATGAGTTCAGAGGTCATAGCCAATGAATTGGGTTTAGATTTATATAAAATAGACATTCCTCAGGTAATCAGCAAATATATAGGGGAAACGGAAAAGAATTTAAAGAGTATTTTTGCGGAAGCCAGAAACTCTAATGCTATTTTATTTTTTGATGAGACCGATGCTATTTTCGGCAAACGGCCCGAGATAAAAAATTCCCATGATCGGTACGCTAATATCGAAGTGGCTTATTTGCTTCAGGAAATGGAGTCTTATGAAGGGATAACCATTTTAGCCACTAACTTTAATGAAAATATTGATGAAGCTTTTTTTAGGCGAATCCAATTTCATGTACAGTTTACCATGCCGGATAAGGATATGCGGAAAAAAATTTGGCTTAAACTTTTTCCCCGGGAAGCCCCTGTGGCAAAAGACGTGAATTTTGACTTTTTAGCTCAGAAATATGAACTGTCCGGAGGTAATATTAAAAACATTGTCCTAAATGCGGCTTTCTGGGCGGTAGAATTAAATTGTGAGATTTCCATGAAATTAATCCTGGAAGCGGTGAGGGACGAGCTACAGAAAAGTGGCAAAATATTTACTAAAGATGATTTTGGCGAGTACAGCTTTTTGTTTAACTAGTTAAATATGTTTATAAAACGACTCAGGGTATTTCCTGAGTTGTTTTATAAATAAAAGCAAGTATTTCTGCAACAACTCTATATAATTCCGGAGGGATTTCCTGGCCTAATTCCAGGGAAGTTAAGGTTTCCGATAAAGGGGGATTGACTACAATAGGAATATTGTTTTCACGGGCAATTGCTATTATTTTTTCCGCAATTTCCCCTTTACCGAGTCCGATTATTTTGGGGGCATTATCCCCTTCTTTATAGCGAAGGGCGGCTGCTTTTTTCATAAAATCCTTCCTTTTTATATAATTTATATTTTAAGGTCTAATTTATAATAATTGAATTTCTTATTAGTCCGAATTATTTGGGGTTCGTAGTAACAATTAAAAAAACATTTAATTTCTAATTGTTCCTGTAATTGCTTAATTTTTTCAGTGAATAATTCTTTGATCCTTTCGTTATTAAAATACATATTGATAACCGGTTGAATGGACCAGTGGATCTTAATTAGGATGTCCTCAGTTTTGGGGTGCTGAAATAGTATGGTCACTTCTATTTCATTTTTATCCTTTTCCTCTTTAACATAGAAAGAAGCTTTTTCTTTTTCCTCTTCATTAAAAAGAATCAAGTGGCAAAAAGGATTAAAGAGTAATTCTAGCAGTTCTTCTTTGATTAATGGGTATTCATTGATTAGCTGGGAAGCTAATTGAATTTTTTTGGGGGAAAGGCTCTTTTTGGCGGTGATAAGTTTTTCCAGAATCAACAGGTTTTCCTCAGTTACTTTTATTCCTAATTCTTTTAGGACTTCTTTCAGAGGAACCTGAACAAGGGTTTTTTTATGAAGAGGCAGAGTAAGAGTGTTATTTTCTTTTGGGGGTAATTGCCGGTCGGTTTTATTCTCAGGATTTATGCTTTCTTTTGGAGGGAAATCCATAAGACTTAACCGACCGGTAAGTAACAAATTTATTATTTCCTTAGCATTAATTTGCATCGTTACCTTCTCCCCAGTTAAAATTTTATTTTTATACCTAATTCTTCTGTTTTTTTATTAATCCTTCTCTCCAAGGAAAAATGGTCTTTAAATATAATAAGCTTCCCAACTTTTTTTGTAAGTTAGGAAGCTATTTTGCAATTTTAGGAAGTTAATTATTAATTACTTCAATAACTTTAGCTTCGATTCTAACCGGGTAAATATCCGCAACAGGACCGTCTAAATAAGTTACTTTTACAGATTGGCCTATTTCTAATGAATTTATTTCTGTATCTTCTTTGAAAATTTTAGTTTCCGGGGCTATTAAAAAAACAACTTTATCATAGCTGGGGATTTCCGGGTTTTGATTTTCGACAAGGATACCTGTCATTGAATTATCTTCATTAACGATTACCTTACCGATAACCCCTTCCATGGTTAATTCTGTTTGTATCTCTTCATTAGGATTAAGATTTTCTTCCATAGGTTGAGCTAATTCAATAGTAGATAGAGTTCGGTTAAGAATTGCGGCCATTTCGGCTCTGGTAAGGCTGGCGTTAGGAGCGAATTCCTGTTCTGTGCGACCTTTCATTATTCCCGTATTAAAGACGAAAGATAAAGCACTGGATTCTTCAGGTTGCAAATCTTGCGTATCAGCATAAACAGGGAACATTAAAGTCATGATGACGGATAATTTTTTGTCTACAAAGGATTTTTCAATAGCTTTGGCTACTTCAATTCTGGTAACCGGTTGCTCTGAATCAACAATTATACGGGGTAAAGCAAAGATTTTATCCAGATAAGTTGTAAATTCTTTTTTGGTAACGATTTGGCCCGGTTCGAAGTTTCCTGGTTTTAAGACATCAAAAATTCCTTTAGATTCTAGCTTAACTATGTCTTCATAGGCCCAATGTCCTTCTATATCTGTAAATTTAGTTTCAAAGGAAGTTTCCAATAAATCACTTTCCTTTACTGGGGCGGAAATAGGGATGACGTTTTCCGGTGTATTCAGGTTAGCTGCATTAGTATCAGCCCAACCAATACTGGAACCTCCAATGAGAACTGAGCCGGTGAGAACAATGCTCATAATTTTTTTGTTTAGCATATGTATTTTACCTCCTTGCTTGAAAGTTATTTTATAGACGGTTTAGATATTAAAAAGGTTCCTTGAAGATATTTATATGTAAAAAATAAATTTGGAAAATATGTTAAAATAATAGATAAACTAAAATAGGCATATTTTCAAAAAAGTTAGCATTCGTCAAAGAAAGGATGAGCGTCCGATATGGAATTGGCAAAAACAGATTATCATGTCCATCCCGACTATTCGCCGGATGCATCACCATATAAAATAAAAGATTACTGTTATAAGGCATTGGAATTAGGGCTAAGGGAAATATGTTTTACCACCCATATAGAAGTTGACCCTGTTAGGAAGGAATTGGATAATTATGTGATTTTTAAGGGTAAAGAAGTATCTGTTTTTGATCAAGCCTGGCTTGATCACTATTTTTTAGAAATTGCTGATGTCCAGAGGGAATTTAAAAGTTCAGGGCTTCAGGTAAAAGCAGGAATCGAAGTGGGTTACAGTCAGGGGATGGAGAAATTTATAGAAAAAATTACCGATGGTTATCCTTTTGATTTCGTTTTAGGAGCAATCCATTGTCTTGAGCATATTGCTATTTCTTCGAAAAATGAAAGTCCCTATTATTATAAAAATCGTAGTATAGAACAAATTGCTAATGACTATTTTACCGTTTTGGAAGATGCGGTAAAGTCAGGTCTTTTTGATTGTATGGCTCATTTAGACCTTTATGTACGCTATGGACTACAGTTTTTTGGGGATGAAATTTATACTATCCATCAAGGCAGAATAGAACCTATTTTTCAGGAAATGGCCCGCCGGGGGATGGGTATAGAAATTAATACCTCCAGTCGGCGTAGGGGGATAGAGGAGTTTCATCCTTCCAAAGAAATAGTAGCCCTAGCCGCTGAAACAGGTATTAAAGTTTTTACCATTGGTTCTGATGCTCACAACCTTTCGGAGCTAGGAGGCTATTTGGATGAGGCCATGCAGATCTTACAGGAATTGAACCTGAAAAACCATGTTTTTAATAGAAGGCGGGCAGTTCCCTATGGATGATTTTAGAGAAATTTGCGAACATTAAAAAGTCTAAACAAGGTTTGTAAATGAGTAACAATTGCCAGAATAATCAAAGTGGCAGGAATCCAATTTAAAATTCCCCCTAACATGATAATAAACAACCTACCGTCGCGGTTTGCCGGAAGGTAGCGAAAGAGCCCGTCATGTTTTTCTGGAAGATAGGTGGTCTGGGCTATGGTATGAAATTTTTCCTTAAAAAGCATGGACATGGGGATTCCGCTAAGGGCAGCAGCACAGATTAAAAGTGCTAGGAGGCTTTCCGCAGTAAAATACCAGGCATAGCCCATGCCTATAACAATTATAAAGTCCCCATAACGGTCCAGAATTGAATCAAAAAGACCTCCGTATTTACTTTTTAAAAATTTTAGACGGGCAATTTCCCCGTCCACCCCATCCAGAATGGAAGTAATTTGGGCTAATAATCCGCCCCAAAAAGGATGTAATCCGGCAAAAAAAAGGGAGGAAGCCACTGCGGTAAAAAAAGAAAGTAAAGTGATTTGGTTAGGTGTTACTTTGGTTTTAGCTAATTTTTTGGTAATCTTTAAGGAAAATTTACGGTTAATTGTGCGGGAAATAAAACCATCTTTAGGCGGTACTAAAGCTTGGAGAAGTATTTTTTCCGCTTGCTTATAGCTTTCCGGGTCATCAACGTCAATCCAGTGTCCCTTGATAAAATGTAATTTTACCTTTCCTTGTTTTGCCATTAGATTTACTGCGGCAGTGAGAGTGTACTGATTCTGGGAAATAGCTTGGGAAAGGGCATTTAACAGTGCTTTTGTGCCTAGAAACAGACCGCAGTCTACTGCATTAAAATCTTGCAAATCTTTACCAAGTTCCCTGGCCAAATTCCCTTCTGCTTTGATTTTTGTGCATTCCTCTACATCATAAACCTTATCTAAATCTTTATCTGCAGCCAGGAAAATTTCATTTTGGTTAATCTTAGGCGCCTGTTTGAGGAAATTTTTTATTACTTCTTCCTGGAAAAGATGGTCGGCCATCAGTAAAATGAATTTTTCATTTTGCCGGTAGTTTTTATGATATGTATAAGCAGATACACCGTTTCCCAGCTGCCAGTCCCGATTATGTAAGTAGGTAATGTTTACCCCCAGCTTTTCCCCATTACCTAAATATTCTTTGATTTCCCGTTCATAACAACCGGTGATAATGGTAAAATCTTTAATATTACACTCCTTTAAGGTTAAAATATTTCGCTCAATAAGGGAGACTCCCAATAAACTGACAAGAGGCTTTGGTCTGTTGAAATGAGACCTTAGCCTCTTACCTTCACCGGCTGCCAGGATAACAGCCTTCATTAACGCTCCCTCCTGCCTGCCACATATTCTTCCACCATTCTTTTAGCTTCCGTATCAGTATACTGAATTGGCGGGGATTTCATGGTGTAAGCTGAGATGGAATATAATATTCCGCCGATTTTACGATCCAAAGCTATTTTCATGCAGCGAATGGCATCAATCATAACTCCTCCGCTGTTAGGGCCGTCTTCCACGGAAAGCTTAAGCTCTAAATTAATAGGCATATTGCCAAAACCTCTGCCTTCCATGCGGATATAGCAGATTTTATTATCTTTTAGCCAGGGAACGTAGTCACTGGGTCCAATATGAATATTTTCTGGGGTTAAAGGAACTTTCAATTCAGCTTGTACTGATTGAGTTTTGGATTTCTTTTTCGTAGCAAGCCTATTGTGGTTAAGCATGTTTAAAAAGTCGGTGTTTCCGCCAAAATTTAATTGATAAGTGCGATCTAAGATTACTCCTCTGTTCTCAAATAGTTTAGTTAGGGTACGGTGGATAATTGTAGCACCTACTTGACTTTTTACATCATCGCCTATAATGGGAATATTTTTATCCTGGAACTTTTTAGCCCAGTATTCGTTAGAGGCGATAAAAACAGGCATGGCATTAATAAAACCTATGTTGGCGTCTAGAGCAGCCTGAGCATAGAATTTCACTGCTTCCTCTGAACCTACCGGCAGGTAGTTGATCAACATTTCAGCTCCGCTTTCTTTAAGGACTTTTACCACATCACAGGGCTCTTCATCTGCTACCAGGAAAGTATTGTCTTCCGGATAACTAGCCATGTGCTCACTTACCCCGTCTAAAACAGGACCCATATGTACTTCAACAGGGTAATCAGGTAATTGAGCATAAAAGACAGTAGTACAATTAGGTTTGGCCAGGAGAGCTTCTTTAAGTTTTTTACCTACTTTACGCTTGTCTATATCAAAAGCGGCAACTACTTCTATATCTCCAGGTGTATAGCCTCCTAGATCGTAATTTAAAAGGCCAATTGTATTTTCCGGTGAATTTTTATACATTTCAATACCTTGGAGTAGTGCACTGGCACAGTTACCTATTCCCGCAATAGCAACCTTTATTTTGGACATCTCATATCTCCTCCTCATTTAAGATAATTATTTAATTTCTGTCTTTTAAGAAGAGACTAAACCATTTACTCAACTCCTTTCTGAAATTAATTAACAAAAAAACTCCCATCTTATATGGGAGTGTAGAAAAAACTATTTTTTATTAAAATGCACAAAAAAACACTCCCATTAGTACGTCATAAAACGTGCAAACAAGAGTAGTTTTTTTGAAGAGTTTTTAAGTTAAACCACAAATTATTAGCACTCATCACAGAGGGCTGCTAACAATAATTATAACCATCTTTTGCTAACTTTGCAAGTTGTTTTTTAAAGTATATAAAAAATCCTTCTCCCCGATAAGGAGAAGGATTTTTTAGGAAGCGATTTCAATGAAAATCAATATTAATTCTTTTTCTGGTGGTAGATTGAACCTTAGGCATGCGTATTTCTAATACACCGTTTTTATAAGTTGCTTTTACTCCTTCTGTAGAAACAGGAGCCGGTAAGCCAATTGTCCGTTGAAAACGACCGTAGAAACGCTCTTGTCGGTGGAAGTTTTCTTCTTTTATTTCATTCATTTTATTTACAGTACCACTTATCATTAGTAAATTATTGTCGACTTCAATGTTTACATCCTCTTTGTTTTCTAATCCTGGCAGCTCACACAGTGCGATAACTTCCTTTTCTGTTTCATAAACATCAATCCTGGGGTTACTGAAATTTGACCTTAGTCCCGTGTTCATAGTCGGATAGTCGGTGGAAAAGAATCTTTCCAATTCACGCCGCAAATGGTCCATTTGCCTAAATGGTTCATAAGGGATTAAGGACATAATTCACACCTCCATACTTTTTTATTTTATATTTTGTAATTTTAGTTTCATTTATTCTTTTAAATAAAAAAGCCCTCAAAAGGGCTTTTCTCCTATCTGGCTTCAATTATTACCGGTATGGACAAAAATTTATTATCCCGATAAATTAAAATATTTACTTTTTCACCAATTTTTCTTTTGGCCACCTCCTCTGATAATTGCTTTGGGTCATTAATTTTTATTTTATTAAATTCCAGGATTATATCGCCTCTTCTGATACCTGCTTTTTGAGCTGGGGAATTATCGGCAACGGCACTGATTAAAATACCGGTAGATTTTTCTAAACCAAAGTAATTAGCCAGCTCTTTGGTAAGAGGCTGCATATAGACACCTAACCAGGGTCTGATTACTTTCCCTTCATTAATTAATTGATCTAACACCTGGGTAACAGTTGAACTGGGAATAGCAAAGCCTATCCCTTGAGCCCGGGAATTAATAGCTGTATTAATACCTACAACTTTACCCCGGAGGTCGATTAAAGGACCGCCACTGTTTCCGGGATTTATTGAAGCATCTGTTTGCAAAAGGTCTTTAAATTCATTGCCATTTATAGTTACAGGCCTGCCTTTGGCGCTGATAACACCTACAGTTACTGTATGGTCCAGTCCATAAGGATTGCCGATGGCTATAACCCAACTACCTACTTCTAAAGAATTGGTATCACCAAATTCTAAAAACGGTAACTTTTTATCTACTTCAATTTTTAAAACGGCTAAATCCAGTTGTTTATCATAACCAACTACTTTGGCTGAATATGGTTCTTTTCGACTGGTTAAATATACATTTATTTGGGAGGAGTTTTCAATAACATGATGATTGGTTACTATATAACCGTCTGGGGAAATAATGAACCCAGAACCTAAGCCTTGTTGTATTTCCGATTGACTGAATTGGTCACCGAAGAATTCACGAAAGAAGGGATCATTAAAAAAAGGATTATAAAGGGGTTCTTTTTTTACTATAGTTTCAATTTTTACTACAGCTGGTCCTGTTTGTTTGACGATATTTTGTATTGTATTAGGCCCCAGAAAAGGATTTGAGGAAACTTGGTTAGCTTCTGCCTCTAACCTAAATATGAAAATTGTTAACAATGATGTTAGGCAAATAAGTAAGAAAACCCCGATTATTGATTTTTTGGTTGTTCTCATGATTATTGCCTCCTTGCTGATAATCATTAACAAAAAAGTCTCTAATAATATATTTAATTACTGAATTCTAAAAAGTCAAACTAGGAATAATATTTATATTTTAATTTTGGAGTGCTATAATATCTTCTAGAAATTTACCATGTTAGCAAGTAACGGTTTAGGCAACTTAAACGGTTGTTTGCTTTTGGTAAATAGAAAATTTTAAATGTGTTAAGCAATAAGTGCCTAAACCTTTCTGGGCACTTTTTTGTTATTGACGGTTACTTTTTTAATTGAGGGAGGTGAGAAATTGCAACTTCCCCAGATTGATAAAATAAGTCTAAATTATACTTATCTTGTTAAAGGGAGGGTAATTTGAATTGAAAAACAAAAGAGGTTTAATTTTCAGTAATGGCAGAAACATGTTAGTTTTATTAGTAGTTTCATTAATATTTACAATTTTCGTTATAGAAACCAACGAAGCTAATGCTGCAAATAGCCTGGTATTATCCACGAGGTACCCAGGTATCAGTGCAGCTAAAGGAGAAAAAATTACTTTTCCTTTGCAAATAAAAAATAATAGTAATACCGGTCAGATTGTTAACGTAGAAGTTTACTCCCACCCTGAAAATTGGCATGTATCTTTAAGAGGAAGTGGGCGCTTTATTCATCAGGTTTTTGTAGATAGTATGGATTATACTTCTTTTGATTTAGTTGTTAATATCCCTAATGACGTGGAACCTGGAAAATATTCTTTGCAAGTTGTAGCTCAAAGTGAAAACGGCTCCGGAAAAGACAACCTGAAGATAAACATAAATATTGCTGAAGGGGGAGCGGGCAACGAAGAGTTAGTTGCCAAGTATTCAGAACTGAAAGGATCCAGTGATGCAACCTTTAAATTTAAAATCGATCTTACTAATAATGGGAATACGGAACAGGTCTACAGTTTAGGGGCCCAGGCGGAAGAAGGCTGGCAGGTCAGTTTCAAACCATCTTATGAAAATCAGGAAGTTGCCAGTATTGGTGTTGGCCCCGGGGATACGGTAAGTTTGGAGGTTACAGTAAAACCGCCGGTTAATGTTAAAGCCGGTACTTATACAATACCTGTTCAAGCTGTCAGTTCAGCCAGTAGAGTAACAGAAGAGTTAAAAATAATCATCAGCGGCACCTATAAAATGGAATTTTCCACTCCTTCTGGAAAACTTAATACAGATATCGTTGCGGGAAGAGAAAAAAAGGTTAATTTAGAAGTGAAAAATACAGGAAGTGCGGAATTAAATAATATTAATTTTTCTTCCAGTCAGCCCATTGATTGGTCAGTAACCTTTGAACCGGAAAGCATACCTAATTTAAAACCAGGGGAAAGTCGCCAAGTTACAGCTACTATTGTTGCGGCTAATAAAGCCATAGCCGGTGATTATTTAGTTTCCTTGGAAGCCGCCACCCAGGAAGTAAGAAGCAGTGCCGATCTGAGGGTAACTGTTAAAACCTCCACTCTTTGGGGTATTATCGGTTTCTTAATAATCTTAGCCGTAATTTTTGCTATTTATAAAGCTTTCCAAGTTTTCGGGAGGCGATAAGTTTGACCTCCAAAAATAATCTTCTAAAAAAGAATTTTATAGTAGAAACAATTAATCTCACCAAAAAATACGGGGATATTACTGCGGTAAATAATTTAAATTTACAAGTGGAAGAAGGTACTGTTTTTGGATTGCTAGGGCCAAACGGAGCCGGCAAAACAACCACAATTCTCATGCTTTTAGGTCTAACGGAACCCAGTTCAGGCCAGGCTTTTGTGGCTGGGTATGATTCAACTCGTAATCCTATCCAAGTGAAATCCATAGTAGGCTATCTTCCTGATAATGTGGGATTTTATGAGGAAATGACGGGGATAGAAAATTTACTTTATACAGCAGCTTTAAACGGTATACCCAAAAACCAGGCTAAAATTCGTATTGAACAAGCCTTAGAAAGAGTAGGATTAAAAGATACAGGGAAGCGAAGAGTAGGGGAGTATTCCCGGGGAATGCGCCAGAGGTTAGGAATAGCTGATGTTTTAGTTAAAGACCCTAAATTAATAATCATGGATGAGCCCACTTTAGGTATCGACCCGGAAGGGATTCATGATTTATTAAACTTAATTAAAGATTTAGCTCAACAGGATGGTCGGACTATCTTAATTTCTTCCCATTTATTACACCAAATACAAAAAATATGTGATAAAGTAGGCATATTCGTTGAAGGAAAACTTATGGCCAGTGGAACTATAGATGAATTACAACATCAGTTAGCCGGTGGCAGTGACCACGTAGAGATTGAACTTAAGACGGTTCCTTTTGATGACGGGTTATTAAAAATCTGCCAAAAAATTAATGGTGTTTTAAATTATCAATGGAGTGAAGATTATCTTTTATTGCAATGTGAGCAGGATGTAAGGGAAGAATTAAGCAAAAAATTATATGAAAACAATTATCTTCCTCTTCACCTACAATTAAGAGGAATATCTTTGGATTCTATTTACCTAAGGTATTTCCAAAAAGAGGAGGGATATGGTGGAGGGTTTAGCTAAAATTATAGGCTCCAACAAAGGCTTAAGTGCCGTCGTTGCTAAAGAAGTAGGAGATCATCTAAGTGGTAAACGTTTTCTTATCCTTTCTCTTTTAATAATCGTAATCTGTTTAGGTTCTCTTTATGTGGCAGCCAGTACCATTAGAAGTTCTGTGGGTCGTGACCAATTAGATTTTGTGTTTCTAAGACTTTATACTTCTTCCGGTTCATCTATGCCTTTTTCTTTCATATCTTTTATAGCTTTTTTAGGCCCTTTAATTGGTTTAACCTTAGGTTTTGACGCAATTAACGGGGAAAGGGATAGGAGAACACTTAGCCGGGTGCTGGCCCAACCTATTTATCGTGATGCTTTAATTAACGGCAAGTTTATAGCCGGGGTCATGGTCGTGTTTTTCATGATTTTCGGGTTAGGTTTCTTAGTAGCCGGATTAGGAATAATTTTGACAGGAGTTCCCCCTACTTTTGATGAATTATGCAGGCTTTTAGCTTATTTAACATTAAGTGTTATCTATATATCTTTTTGGTTAGCCCTGGCTATTTTATTTTCCCTTTTATTTAGACAAACTTCAACCTCTGCTTTAGCAGGAATTGCTGTTTGGTTATTCTTGGCCTTTTTTGCAACTCTCTTAGCAGGAATGATTGCTGACGGGATTTTTCCCGTTAGTGATAACTCTAATGTAGACCAGGTTTTAGCCAATGATAAAGTAAAGAAAACATTAAGTAGGTTATCTCCAACTTTTCTTTATGAAGAAGCTGTAGTGACCATAATGAATCCTTCTGTAAGGACTTTAGGTCCTATATTGTTATCTCAGGCAGTGGGGGCTATCCAGGGCACTCTTTCTTTTACGCAAAGTTTATTGTTAATCTGGCCGCAACTGGTAGGATTAATTGGGGCTACATTAATTTGTTTTGCTCTGGCTTATATTAATTTCATGAAACAAGAAATTAGGGCATAATAAATTAATGTATTAAAATAAAAAATAAAGGGATTGCTTTTTAACAAACCCTTTATTTTTTTATCATAAATTTTGAAAAAGTAATTGCTAAATTTTTTATTTAATATTTTCTCAAAAAGAACATAGGCATTTAACATGGAATAATTACCAATTACCTTTTTGGTTAGGAACTGTGTTAGGGGAAACTACTAATAGTAGAAAAGTATTTATGTTTTAAGGGGACTATTTCTTTGAGGTGAGCCGATTTAATGAGAGCTTCTTATCTATTTCTTGGGCTGATATTAGCTCTGTTTTCTATAACATTTTTAACCGGAGCTAACTGGCCTGATGAATTTCAAAATATGTTAGGAGCCGATTATGAACAAACAAGGATTTTATGGTTGAAAGACCCACCTTTTAAAGGTACAGATGTGGTGGAGCTCCAGGAACGATTAAGAGAATTGGGTTTTTATACAGGTAAAATCGACGGCATTTACAATCAGCAGGTAGAAAAAGCGGTTAAGGATTTCCAAATAGATAACGGTCTAAAACCTGATGGGATTGTAAGGGACCATGTGTGGCTAAGGCTTGCCGATAATTATGTTCCGGTAAACCAGCAAAAACAATTAGAACCGCCAACAGGGGAAGTGAAAATCGTTATTGATACTTTTCGGTTACGGTTAATTGTTTTAAATGATAATCAACCTTATAAAATTTATCCTGTAGCCATAGGTAGGTCTTCTACACCTACTCCTATAGGAAACTTTCAAGTAGTTCATAAAGCCGTTAACTGGGGAACCGGTTTTGGTACTCGATGGCTAGGGTTAAATGTGCCCTGGGGAAAATACGGCATTCACGGTACTAATAAACCCTGGTCCATTGGCCGTATGGCCAGCCATGGTTGTATTAGGATGACCAATGCTCATGTAGAAGAACTTTATCCCTGGGTAAAGACTGGTACTGAAGTTATTATAATCGGCAATCCCTTTGGACGCTTATCTTATAATAAAAGAGTTTTAGTCAATGGTTCCCGGGGAGCGGATGTAGCAACAGTTCAAAAAAAATTAATCGAACTGGGTTTTTTACAGGGTAAAGCTGACGGGATCTACGGTTATGGAACTGAAAAAGCAGTTAGGGAATTTCAGAAAGCTAATAACTTAAAAGTAACAGGGCAAATTGGGTGGCAAGAATATGAATTGTTGAATTTATGAAAATGATTATAAGGAGGATAATCATGAACAAAGCCATTTCACTTTTAATGGAGGAACATCAATATATTTTACGTTTTCTAAAAGTTGCCCGGAAAATGGCTCAAAAAATTCTGGATGAAGGAGAACTGGAACCGGATCATTTTTATAAACTTATTGATTTTGTAAGAAATTTTGCCGATAAATACCATCATTGTAAAGAGGAAGATGTGCTTTTTAAGATTATGGAAGAAGATATAGGGACGGCAGCCAAGGAAGGACCGGTAAAAGGCATGTTAGTTGAGCATGATCTAGCCAGAATTTATATGACCAGGCTAAAACAGGCTTTGCAAAAATATGAATCCGGGGAAGTTGATGTTAAACTGGATATTATCGCTAACGTAGTTTCATATACTCATTTATTACAACAGCATATAAATACAGAAGATAATACTTTGTATCCTTATGCCCAGCGGATGTTAAAACCAGAAAGTTTAGCTAAGTTAGAAACTCTGGTTACAAAAGAGCAAAATGAGGAAAATGAAAGAATCAAAGCAAAGTATCTGGAATTGCTGCGATTCTTAGAGAAAACTTACAACTAATGTTATTGTAAAAAAAAGTAAATAGTGGTATAATATTTTTGCTTCTAAAAAATAGTCTATGGTAATAATCTATTTTAGGTGATATATTTGTAAAATAAGACCAAAGTTTGAGACAATTGGGTTCTTCTGATTATTTTTCATACATCTGTTCTTAGATAAAATAACTAAAAGATGAAAGGAAATGATGTGTTAATTATGGTTATCATAAATCTCATTGTGATTTTTGCTGTAATTGCCTATATTACTAAAAGAATGGCTTAAAATGAAAGTCCAGGTCTTTTTGCCCGGACTTTTTTGTTTAAGATTTATAGAGATATTGAAAGAAGCCGGATTACGGGAGAATAAAATAAAGGTGATATTGTGCTGGGTTACGATTGGAATAAAATAAAGTCAGAAATAATTAAATACAGCCAAAAAATTAACATCGATAAAATTGGAATTACCACTGCTGATCCTTTCTTGGAAATCCAATGTTTATTGCGAGAACATAAGGAAAAAGGTTATGGTTCAGGTTTCGAAGAAGAAAATCTGGAATTAAGAATTAATCCCAGGCTTTCCTTGCCAACTGCTCGTTCTATTATTGCCATAGCCCTGGCTTATCCAGGGTATGAGCTGGAAAGGAGAAAAACGAGTGCCACGGAAGGAGAAATTAGGAGAAAGTTTTGTCGTGCTTCCTGGGGTAGAGATTATCATTTTGTTTTGCAAGAAAGGTTGAGCAAATTAGCGGATTTTATAAAACAAATGATTCCGGAAGCGGAAACTTTAACCATGGTAGATACTGGGCCTTTATCCGATCGGGCTGTTGCTGTTCGGGCCGGGCTAGGTTGGATAGGAAAAAACAGTAATCTTATCACTCCCGAGTTTGGTTCATTTGTATATTTAGGGGAACTTTTAACAAATCTGCCTTTGCCCCCTGATAAACCTTTAGAAAACAGGTGTACTGACTGCTCACGTTGTATAACAGCTTGTCCTATGCACGCCATTATTCCCGGAAAAGCCATAATCAATTGTCAAAAATGTTTAGCTTATCAAACCTTAACCAAAGGTTTTTTAAGTGATGAGCTTAAGGAAAAAATTGCGGTTCATCCTTATATTTATGGTTGTGATATTTGCCAGTTGGTGTGTCCTTATAATAAAGGAAAAGTAAATGATATTCATGAAGAATTTAAACCTGTTGATGAGTTAGTAAATCCCAAGGTGGAAGTATTTTTCCAATTGTCAAATAAAGAATTTAAAGAAAAATATGGGCAGATGTCAGGAAGCTGGAGGGGTAAAAAAAATTTAGAGCGTAATGCTATTTTAATCCTAGGTGCAGTAAAAGACCCGAAAACCATCCCACTGCTTAAAAAACATTTATTCTTTGACCCCAGACCGGAGATAAGGGCTGTAGCTGCCTGGAGCTTGGGCAAATTCAATTATGACGATACCGGTGAAATTTTAAAGGAAGGGTTACAAAAAGAAAAAGATGATAGGGTTATACTTGAAATCAAAAAAGCCTTAAACCTTAATGAATAACAAAAAAAGTTTACTCCTACTAACGTTTTGTGGGCAGCTCTTTTTGCCTTCTGTTTCGTGTCTGTTAATTCCTATATAGCCCCCTAATAGATTTGGAAAAAATCCTTGTATCATGGTAACATGAAACTAACAGGGGGCGATATCATGACACGCAAAAAATATAGCGATGAATTTAAAGAACAAATCATCCGGGAATGTCAGGAAACCGGTAATGTGGCCCTGGTAGCCAGACGTCATGAAATATCATCCAATACCATCCATACATGGA
>ENA-OWOZ01001481-OWOZ01001481.1-bioreactor-metagenome-genome-assembly--contig:-NODE-1481-length-21207-cov-3.964127_pt1 | contig 21207 bp, 17 predicted proteins | sample MGYA00238140_ERZ651804 | MGnify/ENA primary metagenome ERZ651804 (study PRJEB26910, sample SAMN07631232) | bioreactor metagenome | isolation source: Switchgrass digestor | place: USA: Dartmouth... | reverse complement strand
TTTCTTCTACTTTTTCTATTATAAATTCAATTTGTTGAAGATGCGTATTATCTGACCTAGTTAGTTGATTCTCTATAAAAATTTGCCTATCTGTAGTTTTCGTGTAAGCATCGATTTTCCTATCATAAAATCTTTTTTCTAGCTCCAAATTTCTTATATTAAGTCCAGCTAAATCATTGATTACTTGAGGGAAAAATTTTAAAAATAAACCAAATACAAACTCCCTGCTAATATTATTTATACTCATAAGATATTCCTCCTTTAGTTTTTTATTAGGGGGGAAATCCCCCTAACTTGTCCTAAAAATACTGTTTAAAATCATCGACTAATAACAATAGTTCATATATTTCCTCAATTTTTTCTTTACTATTCCAACTAAAACCTACAATGGTTTCAATAAGAGTTATCAAGCTTTCTTTTGCATCTTGATTAACCTCCTTTCCACTAATAATGAAATCATTCTCAAGGATTACTTCAGAAAATAACAACTGGGATTCTTGTTCTGCTGTTTCTACTGAAAGCTCAATTAAATGGTCCAATGGAACATTTAGAGCATCTGCAATATTCTTTACAACTGGGAGTGAAGGTGCTAATCTTTCTCCTCTCTCTATTCGGTTCAAATAACTTGCACTAATTCCAGACTTCTCTTCCAACTCTGCTAAAGATAACCCTTGAGCCGTCCTATAATATCTTATTGCCCTTCCAAGTTTTTTGGAAACTTCTCTACTTGTTCCCAATTCTTTACTCATACTAACTCCTCCTTTTGTTTATTGCTAAATTTCTTTAGCTCCTTTTAAAATTTCTTAAATAAGAACCCTTGTTTTGTGTTCAATATATAATACACATTTCAATTTAAATCTATAACTAATCAAAAAAGAGTTCGCCAGGCGAACTCTTAAATATTAATTTAGGCACAATTATTTTCTTGATTAATTTGAGCTTGAACCATCCTCATATAACCTATAAGCATTTTTAGTATTTCATCTAAGCAGTTATCCAACTTTTTAAACTGTTTCTCATTTATATATCCTCGCATCTTAGCAATCATAATCCAGTGTCTTGTTTCATTTGCACTTCCCATGGCAATATTACAAAAATTTATGGTTCTAGATTTGTATCCTTGACCTGCACCTTCTGCAATATTAGCGCCGATACTACTGCTACTCCTTAAAATCTGACTTGTTATACCATACTTTTCTTCAGGGGGAAAATTCTTTGCTAATTGAAATAGTGCATCTGCTAGTTCTATAGATTTTTGATAGACTTTTAGCGTTCTAAAATCTTTGATACTAAAATCTGCTTGATTATTAATATTTTTTAGCATTTTACATCCACTCCATATAAACTCTCTAGCTCTTTTTCTGTTTTTTCAGTATCTATTCCATATTGATGCCTGATATCAATTTCTACTAAATATAATTCCTCTAGTACTCTAAACCTAATATAATCCAATTCTTCTATCTCACTATTCGTTAATCCAACTAAACCAAATTTAATAATCTCTTCCTTTAAGTTAATTAAATCCTTATAAACTGTTAAAAGTTGTTCTATGGAATAGAATCTTTCCATCCTTTTAATGAGTATGTTATCTAATTTTTCCTGTAAACTTTTAATTTTCAAATTAAAACCTCCTTTAAACTTGTTTTACTGTATACTACGCAAGAGGTTTCAATTTCATAACTTTATGATTATGCATAAAAAAACACCCTTTCGGGTGATTGGTTTGAAATTTGCATTTTCTTAAAAATTCATAACAAGCTAATGTTCTATTCTTGTTATTTATTTCTTATCAACTAGTTTAAACAGCTTTCCATAGTCCTCAGGTCTACTTTGCTTATTATTTAAGATTAAATCATCTATCCCCTTAAATTTACTCTCCCATTGAATACAATATATTTCTTTAGTTGGAAACTCACTTTGAATAGAATCACTCATTTCCTCAAGTTGCTTATATTTCTGTAAATTTTCATAAATATCCATATCAAACGCAATATATATTCTTGTAAATCCCATATACCCTTTATATCTTTGTTTCAAATAATCCTCTGCTACATAAATTTCTCTTTCTATTCCAGTCCAGTTCCCTATTCCTTGAACAGATATGCAAACAGAGCCTATTTTACTTGCAATAGCTTCAGATTTAAATCTTCCTTCCGTTATAAATAGTATGTTATTAGGCCTTTTCTCTGGATAAATCACATCTAGTGGAACTCCAGACGATACTCCATATCTAGCATTATTTGTATATATATGCTGACTAGAAGAAAACCAATTGTATCGTACACCACTATTCTTCTCTCTATCAACCCTTATTTGGAGTGCAATAATTTGTCCTCTAGCATTTCTTATAGGAATTATTATTCCTTCATTATATACGGCTCTCCATTCCCATTTATTATTAACCTTTTGCTTGAAAAATCCTGGCACACCTCTAAATATACTATTTAAATCACCATGTTCTCTATAAATCTTATTAAAAATACTTTTCATTTCATTATGTGTTGGGTATGTCTTGTATTTTCTTTTCTCAATTATATTTATTGGTATATCTCTTATATCTACCAGATATTCCCTATGTTTTTCATTTAATTTTAAGTCATCTAAAAATATATTATATGCTCTATCTAGCTCTTCATCACTTGCTTTAAATTCTATTTCACCTAGAATATATTTTAGATTTCTATTTTTATATTTTTTTACACCTGATTTTCCTTTTCTTATTTTATGTTGGGTTAATTTATTGTTATTAATATATTCATTATAATCAAATATGCTTATTAGCCCTTTATAATAAGCTATTTCTGATGCTGCTTCCAGGCGACTTATATTTTTATACAAGCTGACAAATTCTATTGCATCTCCTCCAACGCCACAAGAAAAACATTTGAAAATGCCTTTTTTGGAATTAATCTTAAAATTACCTAATCTCTTATCAGGATGAAAAGGACACAAAGCATTGTACTCATCACCTTGTTTATTTTCTATATCTATATATCTTTCTATTATTTCTACAATATCCAGTTCTCTAACCATTTCAAATATATCTCTACTCACACAATACCTCCTTAAACTTCTTTAAATTGCCTAAAGTTATTTAAGTAACTTTAATGATGACAAATTACTTTTCTTTTCATAAAGTTGCTTTAACAACTTTATGAAAATAAGTAAAGTTAATATTAAGCAAATATATTTTTTATTGATAATAAATTATTTATCATAGAACATAACTAAAAATTAATTGGAATTCTCCAGTCAATTTTTCTATTTCCTCATAAATATATTTCATTATCGCTAACTCTTTCCTCCTTCCCACTGCATTTATATCATAAAAATCCTCACTTCTTGTTACATCTTCTCTCAATATATACAGCTTGTCTCCCACATACATGTATATTTCTCCGTAGGACTGTAACTTTTCAATAATGAAAATAATTTTCTCTCTATTTATACCTTTAGTACTGTGGCAAGTAAGTAGAATATCTATATTGTCCTTATTTCTATCAAATCCTTTTTCACTTAACCTTTGTTCTAATGGCATCAAATCAACTAGTTCTTTTATAGTTTCAGGCCTATTATCTGGAAACTGTAAACCTTGTAATACCCCATAGCCCTTATTACTTAATGTAAAAGGGATGATATAAGATGTTTCAGGGTCAAAGTTTTTATATTTTTTTTGAAAATATCTTAATAATCCTTTAAGCTTTACCAATCTATCTTTATTTTTCATAAATTCATCAATTATTGATTTTTCTTTCTCTCCTAATTTATTCTTCAACACTTTGAGATTTTTATTATCGAATTCATTTTTTTTGATATCATATTTATTACTTAAAATATCTAGTTTATGCCTAATTTCTTTGTCCTTCTCTGTAGCCTCTAACACCCAATCTTTTATTACCTCTATCTTAAAGCCCATATATGCATGATATACTTTTTTCTTTTCCAAATACAGCACCTTCCTTTCACTTACCTTCCTCTAAAATGGAATGTCAGTCAGCTCTTTATTTATTTTTAGAAGCTTATCTTTCAATAGACTCTTCCTTGTTTCTGCACATGATTTATCTATACTTCTATATAATTCTTCTATATCTCCCATAAGCACTAATTTTCCCTTTGCCCTAGTCCATGATGTGTAAATTAAATTTCTATTCAACATAATTGAATGAGAACTATGAATTGGCATAATAACTATCCCAAATTCGTCCCCTTGTGCTTTATGGGCAGTAATCGCATATGAAAGAGTAAGCTGAGATATTAAATCTCCTGCATAAATAACTGCCCTATCTCCGAAATCCACTACTACTTTATGTGGATACCTATTGTCTATTGCTACTATTTTTCCACTTTCACCATTAAATACATTGATTTCATAATTATTTATAATTTGCATTACCTTATCTCCTACCCTAAAGACCTTATCTTTTACCTTAATTTCAGGCTTATATGTTTTTCTGGGATTAAGCTTGTCTTGGATAAAATTATTTAGTTCTCTTGTACCAATATCTCCTATATTCATAGGTGTGATAACTTGAATATCTTTCATTTTGTATCCTATTTGTAGTAGCTTTTTAATGCTCTTAACTATATTTTCTTTTATTTTCTTTATATTCTTTGTTCCAATAAAACTAAATTCATCACTATTATTGAGATTTAAATCTTTTTTCCCTGCAGCAATCTTATTTGCATTTTGCAATATTTGACTACTATTTTTTTGTCTAAATACCTTTTCTAAGGTTACGCATGGTATTATTTTTGATTCAACCAAATCCTTAAATATTGTACCTGGACCTACACTTGGAAGTTGGTTATAATCTCCTATTAATAAAATCTGAGTTTTATCGCTTATTACGGAAATTAAACTATAAAACAGGCATACATCTATCATACTGCTTTCATCTATAATTAAAAAATCGGCACTTATATTCTTTAATGTTCCTGTCTTTTCTCCTAAGTTGTTCATCCCAACTAGCCTATGAATTGTTTTTGCTTCCATTCCTGTTTTTTCAGATAATTTTCTTGCAGCTTTTCCTGTAGGTGCAACTAGTTCTATTTCAGCCTCTGGATAAAAATTCTTGATAGTATCTATTATCCACTTTACAGTTGTTGTTTTACCAGTACCTGGTCCTCCAGTCAAAATAGATATCTTATTGGTCATAGCCATTATAATAGCTTGTTTTTGACTACTAGAGGCTTGTACATTACTTTTATCCAAATAGTCTTTTATTTTAATTGAGGAGATTGTTGATAACTGATATTCGTTCAGCATCTTCTTTATCAATTCAACTGTATTATTTTCAATATCCTGATATTGTTTTAAGTATAAGCAAATATCGTTGTTTTCATCTTGTTCTGCGACAATAGTTCCTTCTTCTTTTAAGTTTTCTATTGCTTTATTTGCTTCTTCTATACTTATAGTGTATTCAGCTTTATATGCACCATACTTTTTGAGATACTTACTTAACTCGTTATATAAGACATCTTTGTACACAAACAGATTGCCTTTGCTGTTGCTCTCATAATTAATATACTGGATTATAGCTTCTTTAATTCTACTTTTGTCTTTAGGGGATATCCCTAGTTTTTTTGCAATTATATCTGCTTTTCTAAATGAAATTAACTTTTCTTTGCTAATTTTATAAGGATTTTCCTTTATTAAAGAAACAGCTTTTCCACCATACTTTTCATATATTTTTATTATCTCTAAAGCACTTAAACCTACATGCATTAATTTATGACGGACTTTTCTATAATCTGCAAGCTCATTTTTCACTTCTTTAATTACTTGAGCTCTTCTAACCCCTATACCCTTTATTTCTAGCAGTCTTTCAGGACTAGCACTAATCACTGAAATTGCATTTTCACCAAATTTTTCTACTATTCGTTTTGCAGTAGCCTTTCCTATGCCTTTTATTTTTTTGCACAGAAATTGTTCAATTGCTTTTCTGGATTCTGATTTCCTACTTATATTTTTTATCTCTTCCCATCTTATATCACTTTCTCCATAGTTCTTGAAATCCATGGCTCTTTTTACTTCCTTAGCTCTAGATTTGCTCCCATATACAACCTCTAGAATTTCTTCCCCAAAAACTTCTTCGATTTTCTTATATCCAATATTGTGTAAACTCAGTCCGTTATTTTTGGCAATTAAAGCAATTCCATCTGCTTTTCTTAATAATTCTGGTGTAATTTTGGGTATTGAAAAAAAGTTAATAATAGTTGGATGTTTTCTCATATTAGCCACTAATTCAGCTCTATTATACATATGAGCTGGTATTTTTTCATCATCTACCCTAACTATTAGACCTAATAATGTTAGCATTTTTATATGATTTCTTATAGTAGGTTTTTTAACCTTTCCATTTAGCTTACTAATATATCCTGCTGCAGCAAAAAATACTGGCATGTTATCTGTACATTCGCTAATCCCAGTCACATTCTCTAAACCTATGTAATTTAAAATTTTGTAAGTTTCCAGCGTGTTTTTAATTCTATTATAAAGATTAGGATACTTATGTCTCCATGCATCTATGTTTTTAACCTTTTCTATGTTTGTCAAATAGATTTGTCTAAAGCTTTGTTTTATTTCCTCTTCTTTAGTGTGAATACCAAAAATTTTAAATATTTCAGTCTCTGTTTCTCCATATGACATATCTGACAATATGTGAAATATGTCTATTATATCCAAGTAAAATACTTCCCCTGTAATTGAATTTCTAGAACAATATAGATAATGCTTAGTTTTACTACTTCTTACCACATATGCATAATTACTATCTAGGAAAAGACACTTGCCTTTTTTGGGGTTCTTTATTAGGTTTTCTCTTAACAACTTTTCCTTAGCTTGACTATTTAATATATATTTTTTATTTAATTTTTTAACAAATATAATATCTTCTTTTTTTAAATTCTTTTCTTTCGCAATCACTTTAAGCCTTAGCTTAATTTCCTTCGTTATGTTTTTATGTTCCTTTTTCCCAAATGCACCTTTTGCGGCGACCCCTGCTTTAACCAAAGCTGTCATTTAAATATATACTGAACCTCCTCTTTTGCATTCTAATATGTTATATACATTTGAGAAAAAAATATAACTCTCGAAGAAGCTTATATATGTATAATTTAGAACAGACAAAAATAGATAAAACTTTGGATTATCACAAAAAATAACCTTTACCTTAAATAAAAGGTAAAGGCCATGTTAAAGCTGGAATCATATTCATTACTTAATTAATTATATATGGGTAAAAATAATATTTTAAATTATAAAATAACTAAAACTTTTCATTTCATCTCCTTAACTTCCTATCTTTCTTTGACTGTTTTTTCTGCTATGAGCCCTTTAGGGCTTTTAAATCAGATTAAGCTTAAAATACTGAATATTTTGGGTCAGCATTTTTATAGATATAAAAATACAATTTATTATCTCTTTTATATGATTTCTATATTGAAAATACCTAAAGATATAAATTCAAAATATAGGGATTACTAAAAAACAAGTTAAAAATAAGATTTATTATAATTTATAATTAATTTTTGACATAAATAATTTTAAATTTTGCTGACCCATAAAGTACTAATTAATTTAAGCATAATTCCTCTTTTATGAGCCCTAAAGGGCTCTTTGCTTAATGGAACAGTCAAAAGAAGAAAGAATAATTTCCAAAAATAAAAATTAGCAAATATTTTAAGTACTTGTTTCTATTTCTAATTAGTTTTAGTAATTCTTAAATTAATAAGTTCAATTTTATCTTGATAGTTTGATACCAATCTTTTTGCAGTACAAAATTTTAATAAACATAAATACTTATAAATAATAAGTTATATAAAAGCACAAACATTTTTAATGCTAATATATAAAGTACTTAACAAAACTTATCCTAGAAAATTAAAAAACCAGAAGTTTTCTTATGTGTTAAATATCTTTTGGAATGATAAATTGTAGTAAAGCTATAAAGTGACTAATTGAAGAAAGCTTACAAGTTTTGAAATAAATAAAATATAGAAAATACCTTAAGAATTAATTATTCATATGCAAAGGATTATGTATATCACTAGAAAAATACGCAATTAACAATTTTATGAGAAATAAAAGCAACACCACTTAATATAGAGGTGGTGAACTATTGTCTGTAAATCAAAATATGTCTATTCGTTTTTAATCATAGTCCTTATACTAAAAAAGGCCATTATTGTCATTAAAATAATTGCTGCTAACGCAGTCCAAAATACAAGCATCTTTTGTATCGCTCCTTTATGGTTTCTATTAGAAAACTTTATGTTTATTTTTCTTAAAATTATGATATAATAAGAGTAAGAAGAGGTTGTGAAGCTTTTTCTAAATAGGGTTGTTAAGAAAATGATAGGTTAGTTAGGGGAATACCTATCATTTTTTTGTTCTCTACTCAAAACTTTAATCCAGTACAAAAACTTATCTTAATAAAAAAAGTTAAGGCTAAAAATTGACCTCAGAGTATATTTTTTAAGAATCTCTCTCCAGAGCTAATATCTTATTTCACCTCAATTATACCATGTTTTTTGATATATGTAATGTATCTTATGTACATTATGTATTTTTATGCATAAAGTTATTTTGTCAACTTCATAAAAAATATAAAAAATCACAATTTATTGCGGCATTTATATTGAATATTTGGTATTAGAATGATTATAATATGTGTATGAGAAAAAATTTGAATATAAAAGCCGAGGTGTGCTAGTTCTTGACTTTGAGTGTTTATTTAGGAATTAGAAAAGGCCATTGATTGTTATATGCATCATTGGCTTTTTCTTTTAGAATACGGAACGGGAATCCTCGGTTATTCAATTGCGGAGTAGTTTACTACTCGAAGAATTACAAGGAGGAATAAAGTGAAAACGCTAGAGCAAATAAGAAAAGATAATAATAAATACGATTTGCTTTTACTGGAATGGAAAAAACACAAAAATATCCTCTCAGCTCAGAAAAAATGAAATAGATGTTTATAATACATTTGTTAAACCTATATGTAGAAGAGTGCAGACTAGATATTTAAACAAAATAAGATAAGCAAGTAGTTTTGTAAAGTGTCAAAATGTTAAGGTTTATGAAACTGAATTTTAGCTCTTTTTGATTTTTCCTTAAAAATTATCAAAAAAATATTAGATGGTTTTAAAACTCCTAATTCATTAAAATAAATGCCATGGAACAACTCTAGAGCCTCCTTTTATATTGTACTGTAATATTATGCTATAAGTTACAAAAAACAAAAAAGGAGCTGAGTTAAAGATGCTTGTATTTTGGACTGCATTAATAGCAATTTTGTTGATAATGATAATAGCTTTCTTTAGCATAAAAATTGTAATAAAAAACTAAAATTCTTTTTCTTCTTTGGCTGTATTTTTATAGCCATAAGCCCTTTAGGGCTTTGATATACAAATTAGCTTAACAATATATTAGCTATTATTGGGTCAGCATTTTTTTGTAGGTAGCTTTAGTATCAGTCATTAATTTGCATAAAGTTGATTAATTAACTTTATGCCTTTATAAAAAACCTTAATCCTTATCCCTTAACCCTAATCCCTGTCATATTGGGTATCTGCCATAAGCATCTCCACTATAATAGTTTCCTTTATATGGCTCTGGTGGTGGAGCTTGATTTCTATTTGTTCTATATCGTGTTTTTATCTTAAGCTCAAATCCATATCCTGCTTTTATCTTTCCCTGGCCACCATTTTTAACACTAACCCAACCATCTTTACCTTTTCCATCTCTTTTATCAATATCTGTAGTATATTTGCTTCTAAATAAAACATCTTGTATCTCAAATGTTTCGTAATAATCATGTATTTCAGACCATTCTTTTCTGTACGTTACCTCACAATATTCATAAGGAACATCTCTCCAATCTACACATACTGTATAAGTGTAATCTTCTCTATCTATACAACGGCCATCTTCATCTCTCTCAACACAACGAGTTCCAGTTCTAGTCTCCTCTTTAAAACATCTCTTATATGTTGATGACCTTACTACTCCTCTTTGCTCATACCACTCCCATTTTTCTTGCCAATCATTTCTTTTTCTTACGTTGCTAGTCATACATTCCTGACATTTTTCATATGCTACCCCTCTTATAGAAGTGGTTGCTTTATTATCAGCATATGGATTTGAAACTCCTGGCTTAAACTCTAATATTGTTCTATCAGGGTTAACTTCTACCGAGAAAATATTGTCTCCAATTTTTAAAACTCTGTTTGGTATAGTTACGGACATTTTTCTTGATTGCCCTGGGGATATAGAAACTGAACTTCTCCATACTACTTGATTACCATGTTTTATTTCTACTATAGGGCTGCTTGGTAGCTTTCCTCCATTTTCATCACTAGATTCATTAATTATAGTAAAGTTTAGTGTTACATTTTGATTTACTGACGTTTCTTTTTCACCAAAATGTATACTTTGAGGATATGCACTTAGGTCCTTAACTGCATAGTTTTTAACCATCATAAAATCCGCACATATAGTATCGTTAGTTGGGTTTGAGTTATATCCCAATTGCTCATGAATTGGGTCTATTGTTGCACATGCTCTAATCATGTTGGTATCAGAAGTAAATGATTTACTCATAGGCATTTTTATTGTTGCTCCAGGATTTAACACTTGGTCAGCTTGCACTGTCTGGTCAAGCAATAATCTTTTATTTGCGTCCATTACTTTTATATTGATTTTTACTTTTGGGTTTTTTGTAGGGTCCAATCCTACGGCTTCATCTCCTAAGAAGTGTTTAACGTTAAATTGAACAGTATGGCTCTTATTAGCTTCAAAATATTTCACATTTTGCCCATTTCTATATAACTCAACTGGTGCAGCCATTCCTATATCGACTCCGCCAGCTCTGTATGTCACACATATCTTATCATTTCTAGAATCATCATTATACCCTAATTCTTTATGGATTGGGTCTATTGTTGCACATGCTGTTATTTTATTACTTTCAGTTGTAAAAGCTTTAGTAATTGGCATATCTATTACTTCTTTAGGATGTAAAAGCTTTGGCGTCTGAATCTTTTCTTGATGAATCACATTACCTTTTTCATCTTTTACTTCTACATGTATGATAACTTTTGGATTTTTAACTGAATCTGTTCCTACAATTCTATCTCCAGATACGTGTTCTACAGGGAATATTAATCTTAATGGCTCTCCCTTTCTGTAAGTATTTATAACTTCATTACTGTTATTTATAAGCCTTACATTTTTATGCATTCCTATATCATTAGGCTCTAACCTTCCAAACACAACAGCCCAATTATCTGTATTTATGTCATCTTTATTTTTCTGAGCAAAAGTGCTTGGAACTACTCCAGCTATCTTAACATACTTTTTAGCTGTATCTGACACCTTAAATTCCCACTCAAATGTTGCATATTCTAAGTTCTTAAGTTCTACATAAGGCTTGTCAATACTTAACTCTTTATGGCTTTGGTCAAATACTCCATCAACCAATGCATGGTCATCATATGAATAGTGAACATCAAGGTCATTTGGCACAACTTCAGTTGTTATCTCCCTTTGTTCAGGAGTCATAAGCTCTGGTTTAGATATATCAAATGCCCCTTTTTCAAAGGATATAAATTGGTATTTTGCTCTAACCTTGTATGTTTTATCTCTTGATAATATAGAAGCAACCATTGGAGTAGTGCTTGTTCTAATAAGCTTTTGTTTCAATGTATTAAATGGCTCTAGGTTATCTACTTCTCTTTTGAAACTTTCAATTACCTTTCCTGTTTCAGTATCTATTAGTTCTAGTTCACGCATAACCATATCAGCAGAACTATCAGTTACTTTAATTCTTGTTCCTGTGAAGTACCAGCCTTTAACAAGGAGGTTTGGATTACCAGTATAATTCTTTCGTAAAATCTGAGTGGTTCTCCAGTTCCCATATTCATTTGCATTTATATGATTGGGGTTTTGTGCTAACTTGTAATCATCAGCTACATTCAAAAATATTAATATATCTCCTTCTTTGGTTGGAGCTGGTATATTTTTTGGAGTTTCTTCTTCAGTAAAAAACTTGTTGTAAGTGTTTCCATTTTTGTCTCTATAATAAATTTGCCAGTCCCATCTAATTATTTTACTTCCAGACCCTAGCGTTGACTTTTCTTCTAAAGAAAATTTTGTTCCAGTTTTTATAGTATCTATTATTGGAACTTCATTAAAATTTTCATAAGGATAATTGTTTTCTTCTATAGTTGGTTCTATAAAATGGGTATTTCCATTTTCAATTTTTACATTGAATCTAGCTATTGGTGTTTTAAAATTTACATTATATTGTTGCCTATAATAACTTAATAAGACTCTATAATCTATATACTCTACATCTGAAGCTTCTGCTTTTATAATTCCCACTGGAAATAATGGCAATAGTGTAGATAAAATTAATATTATTGCTAAAATTTTTTTACTTACACTCTTATATCTTTCTATCACTTTTCCCCTCCTCGCTTTGTAATTCTAAGTTAACCCATCTTATCTTTATATGATATACACCAGAAATTTTAAATATAACGAAATGAAGTAGTAGTCATAAGGCTTTAAACAAAGAAAGATACATTAGCTAAATTTAAAAAGGTTGATTATTTATCGCATAAAAAGAAGCTGCAGTAATATTCTGCAGCTTCCTCTGTTTTTAATAATTATCTAAATCAAACTGTTTATGATGGAAAGGAACATCTATATTATATACTTTAGTTTCATTTCCAACCGTAACAGTCACTTTATATTTTAGAATAAATCCTTCTGGTGGCAATGTAACTTTCTCGTCTTTATCAAGTTTTCTAGCAATAGTCATTCTTTGTAATTCATAAAAACGTCCCATATCTCCGCTAATTCTTTCATAATCCCAATTACTATAGTATTCATTATTATTTACTGTAAAATAACCTGGTCCATCTATATTTGGTACCCTATATTTCACAAACTCTGGATAATTAGTAAGTTCTGTACTAATATTTATGCCAGTATCCTTATAATCCTCTACATTATTTAAACGAAAAACAAAATAAGTTGACACATTTGATTTTTTAGTATGGTTTACTATAATCTCTGGCTCAACAAAACTTACTTCATCTGAAGGTTTACCTGTATCTTTTCCTGTTGTAATTGTGATATAATGGTTGCCATCTTTCCATTGATATTCTACTTTACCACCCATTGCTTCAGTTATAAATCTAAGTGGCACATAAGTCCTGGCTCCTATTAGTTCTGCTTTTGTTTCAACTGGTTTTCCAGTTTTCTCATCTCTATCAATAGGAACAACTTTGCCGTTTACAATTGCTGTACTTTTTCCTATTTCTAGCTCAATTTTAGTAGTATTATTATTTATCCATACTTTCCTAACACCTTTGTCCCACGTGTCCTTACTCCAATTCACATTATATCCCATATTTTCAGAGATAATGCGGATTGGTACCATAGTGCGGGCAGTTTTTGTTAAATATGGATAACCTAAATCTCCTGTAAAGTTAACTGGTTTACCATCAATAGTTATATTTATGTTGTAGGACTTATGATTTTCAGCACAACCTATAAGACCTAAACTAGACAGTCCTACAAGGATTATGGTTAATAGGATTAAGTGTTTTATATGTTTGTGCATATTTAACCTCCTTTGTAAAACTTTCTATTTTTGAATATTGTATCATAAGTAATGTTTTTATTCTATATACTTTAAATCTATTCGCTTATTACATATATTTGTTCTCCTTTACCCATATTCCAAAATCCTATCTTTTCCTGCCTTAATATCCTATCTTCTAATCTTCCTGTTTCTGAATATCTCATCAATTATTTTATGCATAAATCTTTCTACTTCATTTCTGTTTAATTCCTTATCATAAATTCTTTCGCCCAGATATTTCTCAGACAAACTATTTAAAAATACAATGCCTTCTATACACTCTTCATATTTTTCTTCTATTTCCTCTGGTACTTTTTCATCCTCTAATGAATATATGCTTAATTCTATGTTCTTACTTACTACTAGACTAATATATTCTGAAAAGTTTAGCAATGTATTGTATGCTTTAATTTTATTTTCATCCTTTATCTCATCCATAGATGCTAATTTATCAAGCTTCTCTATTATTGACATTTTATTCCCACCTTTTTTCCTATTTGCTTTAACTGTAAAAAGTACTCTTATTTTTCCTGTTCTAACTATTTATAACGAAAATGTCCTTCAACAACCATTTCCCTCAAATCTTCTATTTACCTAATTTCTATTTTACTCAGAAAAGAAAGTTCTGCGAGTAAAACCAAAGATAGATGTTATAGGGAAAAGGAGAATAAAAAAAGGGAACAAACATAGGTCTATTTCCATGAATATCCCTTTCGTTACAAAACTTTATTTTCTGTTACAAGACTTTATTTTTTCCCAGTACCGTAGTGTGCTGAGTTTGCCAGACAAGGATAGCCTAAGTCATACATAAAGTTTGTCAGTTTCACATCTATAGTAATATCTATGTTGTTGGACTTACGATTTTCAGCGTAGTTTATTACCCCTAAACTGGAAAGCCCTACAAGGATTATTGTTAATAAGACTAAGTGTTTAATATATTTGTGTACAATTACCTCTCTTACTAAAACTAAAATTTACGAATTTATTATGTTGTACCATAAGCATTATATTAACTTGGTATACTAGATATAATATAAAGCATAAAATAATGGATTAGAAGCTTAATAGGTTGTTATCATCAATTACCTAATACATAATACTTGACCTAATAATAAATTATTTAATCTAAATGGCAATTCGTTATGGTTTCTCCTGTATCAATGTCCACTATTATGTAGTCTTGACCTTTGCTATACGCTAATTTTGTTATCTCTAAACTTTGGGGTATGTTTTGGAAGTATATATCTAGTAGTAGTTTGCTATGCGGAAGAACTGTGTTATAATATTTGTCAATACCTAACATTTTCCTAATGAAAAAAGAAGTATCTTTCAATCCCGATTCAAATAATGTAGCTCTATGCTGATATCCCTCAGAATCTATAATATAAAAATTTTCTAGTAATATATATTGTTCTTCAGTATAATAATCTAAACTATTATATATTTCTATGGTTGTTCTTATTACAAGTCTATCTTTCGTATACGGTGAATATATCTCATAATCTTCATCACTTATAAAATTTTCTCTTAATAAATCATCTAATACTATATCCCTATCTATTTTTACTATATCAAAATATAATCCTTTATAATTTAGTTTTGATTTCATATTATACCTCCTATTATTTTAAATTCTTCAATAAGCTTACTAGCTAAATCCTTATTTAAACTATAGCTATATCTATAAGCAAATTTAATAATATCAACATTATCATCAATGCTTGGATATACTAAATTAACATTCACTTTACAATGCGGTAGCATAGTAAATGATTCAGCTATATTATTCCTCAAGTAATGTAGTATTCTATAATCAACAAATTCTTTATGTCTAGCTTTTTGCTCAATTCTATGGTATTTACCAGAACTATCTCCCATTACAATTCTATTTAGATTTATTTCATAAGCATCATCAGTTTCATTAATTAAATCTACAGATATAAAACAAACCTTATAATTTTTGATTCTATTAGTTATTCGATTAATTCCCATTTTTTTTAATTCTTCTTTGTCTTTAATTAAATCTGATAAATATATATTTTTCTTTAAACATTCAACTTCCATAACTATTGCTTCAACTATCCCATTAGCTCTCAATCAAAATCCCACCTTTGTAAAACTTGTCATTTTGCAATATTATACCATAAGTAATATTTTGCTTCTATATTTTTTAAAACGATTCACACATTGCATTGCATTTATTTACTCTCTTTACATTTAATCCTTTACCCTTAAAAAATAAGTTTTTCCCAATTTATTACATAGCCTAAAATTTATTTTTATTTTTTACCTATCTCCTGTCCTAACTATGTTCCTTTATAATAAACTTTTGCTTTTTCACACCCCTCAAACCCGCATAACTTCGTTCCAAATTTAATAAAGTCTTGCTTTTTTCTCTTGATTTTTCCCAGTTTATTCCACTAACTTGAAGCAAAACTATATTAAAATTTGAATAAAGATTTGGCATAAGCAGGGATAAGGAGTAGGGGGAAAGGAATAAGTTTTGTTGGAAAAAAGAAGGATAAAATGATTGAAGTATTGGAGAGTTTTCCTCATAATTTCAACATTTTATCCCTGTTTTATTCCTTAATATTTACTTTTTATTATTGTCCTTCCTTTCCTTTTTCCTCAACCCTATCTCCTATATTTCTGGAGTAAATTTTTGAAGGAAGCAAATGTTTATTTTAATGGAAGCAAAGGATTATTTAAAAGAGCAAGAGTTTATTATATTAGGACATAGTACAGGATTAAGTTTCAAGGTATATAGTAATAAGGTTCACCTTATATTAATAGAATATATATGCTATGATTTTAATATCTATTGCAATTGTCATTATCATATATTTTTGCTTTCTAATGTAGATTTTATAAATTATGCATAACAATCATATTTAAATTATTCTAATTATATATGCAAAAAGAGAGAGAAAAGTTAACTCAGAGAATAGTGTTATTTTTTCTTCACAGAATAATATAACTTCCCAACAATAGATTGTAAGGCAATTGTTACAGTATTCCACATTCCATGAAATAGAGTTGTATATAAAACTGGTCTTGTATTGTTAATATCACTTACCATAAAAATCAGAGCTAATGATATACCTAATGGTAAATTAATTAATATTGCATACCACTCTTTTTCTTTCAATATATGAGCTGCAGCAAACAAAATAGCAGAAGTAAAGAATGATGTAGCCATAGCATTAATTGAGTCTTTACCAATCCATCCAACTAATCGAAATATAACTAATTGGAAAACTAAAGTTTCTAAATAAGGACCTATTATTCCAGCTTCTATTATCCTTTTGATTACTGTTATTAATTTAAGATTTCTAAATTCTTCTTCTTGTTCAGCTAATTCTTCTTCTGTTAATTCTACTCCTTTAAATATAGGTATTATGTTTATAACATTGGCAAGTGGCCATGCAATAAAAAATAATAATACCATAAATTTATGTCGAGGATATTTTAAAATCTTGTTAATTAAAACATTCATAAATATCTCCTTAATTCTTTAGTTATAGATATTAATTATTACACATAAATCTACTGCTACTACGCTAAATACAAATTTTAATGACTGCAACAGCCTGTCCCATTCACCAATTTCTCTTTTTTTAAATGGATGTATACAATTTCTATATCGCCTAATAATATCGAGTTCACCAAAACAGTCTTCATTATTCCATATATTTTTACAATAAAAAGAAATTAAATTTCCCAAATTTAATTCCTCTAATTGTGTGATTTCTCGCCTGGTCTTTAAATAGTTCTTAATACTTTTCTTCAACGACTTTCTTTTATCATCAGGCAAATCATCAGAATCAATACTATCTATAGCTCCATATATTTCTCCTTTTACAGTTTCATAATTAAACTCTTGCCATTTTCCCCACCCTGAGTTTTGATAATCCATCAAATAAATAGCAAGAAAAATCTGTAATGCAGCTTCAAGAGATGAGCCTAATGTTATCCATGACTGCATTAATCTTGCCAGTTCTTCATTATCATCACTTTCATTAAATAATTGGTAAAATTCATAATCAAAATCTTTTAATGGATACTCTATTGCTTTAGTTATTGCTCTAAATCTTTCCAAACTATCTTCTGAAAGCAATTCTTGTATTTCAGAATTTCATGAACAATGTGCACATTTAGAAGCTTCAATAACATATTCCTCTGCTATTTAATTTAATATTTCCAGTGTTTCTTTCATATTTGCTTCTCTAATTTGTGTAGGAATTCTCATTTAAATTATCCCTCCTATTGCTTTCTGAAGACTCACTACTATATGTAATATATACTTTAACGAGGTAATCTTCGATAGACAAAAGGATTTCTTTATTATCAATAATAAAGGCAAAAAATATAACCATTCATATCACACATCAGCTAATTTTTAATCTATATTTAATATTTCTACATTACTTACTATTTTCCTTCATTTCTCCCATATTTAATAATTCATTTTCTATTAATTCTCTTACTTCTTTATTATTTCCACCAAAACCTACATATAATTGAACCTTATATGGCGTTATTTTCTCCCCTTTTTCTAACATTTCACCTATAGCCCATTTTATCTTTCTTATTCTATAGCTTGTTATATCTTCCTTAACCCGATTTATGTATTCATTAGTTTTAATTAATTTAGAATTATTAAACCAAGTATTTAGACCAAGGTGTCTCCTTATAGTTGCCTTACAAACTCTAACTGGCTTCCCTTCATATGCCAAAATCTCTTCAACTGCCTTTTTAGCCATTTCTAGACACTCTTCATCCCTTTTTTCCCAATCAATAAAATTTATTTGGACTTCCTTTTTTCTTATTGGTGGAGAAACTTTTTCATACCAATCTCTATCATGTTTAAAAATCCAAGTATGAACCCCTTTGCCTATTTCTTTTAATTCAGTTCTTGAAGCTTCAGGGTTTTCTTTTATTATTTTAAGCCATTTTTTCCTCATCTCATCTCTTTCTTTCATTGGACTAGGTATATAAAATGTTTTTATTCTCCCAATAACTTCGTTACATTTAAATAATTCCTCTACACTTATACCGAGAAACTGAAGGAACAATAAATGCCGTATAGGATTTCTGTCTTTATTATTGTGGCGTACAAATACTTTAAGCCAATTATAATCCTTTTCAGTATCTATGTCTGATTTCATAATCTTTAAGTATTCATGTGTATAAAAAGCTACAAATTCTCTTTGCAATTCTTTCATGCGTATCTGCCCAGAAGAAGAAGCTAGTTTTCGCTCTCGTAATCTATCAATATAAAAATCTATTATAAAATCTAATCCTTTTCTCTCAACCTCATTTTTCAGTAGATAAAATACTTGTTTTCCAAGCCCAATGTTTAATTTTTTAAACTTATCTTCCATATGAATCATATTATTATCAACGCATGTATTTTCATCTGCACAATTTTGTTCCACTCTACAATTTACTACCTTAACTTTGCTCTCAACTAATTGACACTCATGTTTTATACAATAGAATACACCAGGTATCTGGTGAAGTCTTCTCCAATAACTTTCACCAAGTTTATCTATATCTTCTTTAAAACATATGGGACAGAATTTTAAATACTGATTTAGCTCCCTATTGTTTCCTACCATGCCCAATTTTAAGATAATTTTTTGTCCTCGCCCCTTTTTGGCAGAAGCATATATATTTTGAGTCTTTGATTTTGACAAAAATGCTGTATAAAAAGGGTATAGTGTATGATTTTTTAATATTGTATCTTCAGTAATTTTTGATGAATACGGTAAGTTCTTTATTAAATCGCTAATATGGGTGGGAAAATACATTGATGATTGAGTAATATTACTTCCATATAAGTCCTTCATTAAAGCTTTTTTACTTGTAATCCCACACATCCTCTTATACCTTGATATGATACTATAAAATAGCTCATCCTCATATAGAAGTGGAAAACAGTTCATCATTGGACATCACCTATATCTAAAAAAGAAAGGTCATCTACTAAGCCATTCTTTAACAATACTTCATATACTGTATCCCCGACTTTGCTACCTTTTTCTAATAACAATCTTAAGTCATCATCCTCTAAGTCATCTATTTTGGTTTTTTTAGAAGAAAAATTTATAAGCTTGTCCTTGTTTAAGGCTTTCTTTACCACTTTAGACTTTTTTCTTAATTCTTTATTTTCTATGGCACTTTCGTTGAATTCATGTATATTGTAGTTAGTTGCCTCTAATCTTCTTAAATCTTCATATTTAATGGCTTTATATGGATTATTTGACCTTATGGCATCTAACATTGGTTTCATTAGTTTAAATTCTTCTTTTGCAACCTTTAATATGACTTCTTCTGTTAATGCTTCTACTCCAGAAACTATGGCTTCATGTTGAGCATTTACAAATAATTTAACTATTAAATCACTTATTCCTTGCGTTTCTTCATAAAACAAGTCAATAATTCTTTGAGTTAAAGGTGTCTCCTTTTTTGTCCATTGAAATCTCCATAAACCATTTAAAAATAATTCAAATTCATCATTATTATCCATGTTATTCCATATAATTTCGCCATTACCTGTAACCCTCCTAGCAATCCTAAATTCATTCTGTAAAAAATCATAGGAGGCAGGGGTTCCAATGAAAATGATAGGAACCCCAAAACTATTTATTAGTGTTACAAAATAATTCATTATCTGTTTGGCACCCTTTATATTTAAATGCTGTAATTCATCTATAATAAGCAATCCTAATCCTACATTTTGCGCAACTTTCCCCATTAAAGGCAGCATAGCATCAACGGACAAGTTTCTTAAAACATACCTTCTAAAATTCTCTGTTCCCAGCAATTCATCTATTTTCATAAAAAACTGTAATGTTAATGCTTTAAGACTGGAGTTATGGGGTGCCTCTAATTTTAACCATGTTAATTGAATCTGATTAAAGTGTTGGTTGTTATAGTAGTTATGGACTATTACTTGTGGAATATAGCTAAGAACTCTATTAACAGTAGTGGTTTTTCCCATTCCACTAAATCCTATAATTAACCCTGAACTTGCTGTAGTTCTAAAGTTAGTTTTACCATCAATATTAAAGGTTTTATTAATTATTTCCTGTCCTGTTTTGTTTACATATCTCTTATATTCCTTATCAAAAGGGTTTCTAGCTAAATAACCTTGTCGTACTAATGTATTTATCATATTCCAAATCTCTATATGTTTTGGAAGAGGTTGAAAAAACTGATATAATCTATGTATTATATGCAATCTCACAGATGCACTTAGCTCTCTTTCTTCTTTAGAATAAATAGGATTCAACATCAACTTCCTAATAATAGTTTCTTCATCATCTAATTCTGGTAAGGTCTCAATAAATGGATTGCCATTATATTCTGCTATAGGCGAATCCTTGTACTCTGCTTCCACCGCCTCTATACCATTTGGTAAGTATATTTTGTTATCCAAATTACTCACCTCTACTTTCTTGTTGTATCCTCCAGAATAAATCAAGTCTATCTTGGTTTTTAGCTTCAAAGTTATTGTCTATATTTTCTTCATGTTTCTTTTCTATTT
>ENA-OWOZ01001476-OWOZ01001476.1-bioreactor-metagenome-genome-assembly--contig:-NODE-1476-length-21237-cov-17.573724_pt1 | contig 21237 bp, 23 predicted proteins | sample MGYA00238140_ERZ651804 | MGnify/ENA primary metagenome ERZ651804 (study PRJEB26910, sample SAMN07631232) | bioreactor metagenome | isolation source: Switchgrass digestor | place: USA: Dartmouth... | reverse complement strand
CATAACTTTCGCGCTTCGTTCCCTCAGCGCGACTTTTATATGTTATCATGCTGTCTTTACTTTGTCAAGACTTTTTTAAAAGGTATTTTTTTCATTTTCCCGAACCTTCTCGACTTTTGCTGTCTTAAAGGTGTCGGTCGTGACAGCTTTTAAATTATAACATCGAAAATTGCATAAAGTCAAGAGGGTGTTTTTTGCTAAAAAGCAAGTAATAATCCTAATCATTACCCCAGAATTTATTTTATCTTGTTAATTAGCAAATAATACGCTTTTTTTCACAATATTTTTTACCTTTCCGCATTCTCTGACTTCTTTTTCAGTTAAAACTCATACCAAACGATTGTCTTCAACAATTAATTTATTGATTATCTTCAATAATTAACTTATAATTAAATTCTTTATTTCACTCTTTATTAATTCTTTATAATAACATATTAATTTTAACAATACTAATTTTTATATTAACTTTTATATTAACCGATTATCATTCTCAGTTTGTTTAAATCTTCATTATAAATTTCTTTCAGCTTTACATTATATATAATACTTGCAGGATGGTAAAGCGGAAACAGGTTAAACTCTGTCCCCAAAACCTCAACCCTGGTCAATGTACCATGAACTTCACCGATGGAAATGCTAAAGTCTCCATATACCGACCTTAAAGGTACATTGCCCAAAGTAACGATATACTCGGGATTAATAATCTCAATCTCCTTCAATAAATAGCTCCTGTTTTCAAGAATCTCATTTTTGGTCGCAGGTCTGTTTGAAACCCTGTTCGTTTCCGGTTTTACCTTTGAGAGCCTGTATTTGATTGCATTGGTTATATATATATCCTCCCTTTTCAGTCCCAGCACGTCCAAAAATTCCGCAAGGTTTTTCCCCGCAGCACCTACAAAAGGTTTTGATTTCAAAACCTCATCTTTCCCCGGAGCTTCTCCTATCAATACCAATCTGGAATTAACATTTCCGTCTCCCAAAACAATTTCTCTTTCCTGGAATTCTTTCCTGTATAAATCATATAATTCTTTCAGCCGTTCTGATTTTGACATATGCTATCCAACCTCTGTTTTACCTTTTTAAAATCCTCCCACATAAGAACCTTCTTTGACTCATCTCTCAATAATGCCGCAGGGTGAAATGTGGCTATAATCCAATATCCCTTTCTCTCAATCCACTGGCCTCTGACATTTGTAATCTTTGCATTCCTGTCAATAATATATTTCATTGCCGTTGCCCCCAAACATACTATTATACGGGGCTTGACAAGCACAAGCTGGTTTCTCAGATACGGCAGGCACATTTCAGCTTCGTCATCCGTAGGAACTCTGTTGCCCGGAGGCCTGCATTTTACGATATTTGCTATATAGTACATGTCCTCTTTTATTCTCATTGCTTTCAGCAACAAATCCAGAAGCTTTCCAGCCGGCCCCACAAACGGAAGTCCCTGCAAATCCTCCTGTTCGCCGGGACCCTCCCCCACAAGCATCATGGGAGCGTTTATGTTTCCGCGCCCAATCACAATATTGGTTCTTGTCTTGCTCAAACCGCACTTTGTACAGTTTGAACATACTTTTATCAGCTCTTCCCAACTATACATACCATTTATACCCCTGTTTTGTCAGGTCCCCATATCACTTTGTGAAGCTGAACCTGAAATCTTGCATCAAGCTTATCCTCCAGTATCCATTTAACTATACCGGAGTAATCAATTTTTCCATATACCGGAGAAAAAGTCACAGTTCCTTTTTTGTGATATTTTGAAATTATATTTTTGGCCCAATCGTAATCAACTCTGCTTCCTATCACAAACTTTATTTCATCATTGTCCCTCAGCAAATCAAAATTTTCAAAGAGCATTTGGTCGCTGCATCCCGATGACGGTACTTTCATGTCCATAACATAAGAATGCTTCGGATTTTTAAGCTCAACACTTTTAAGACTTACAGAGCCGTTGGTCTCTATAGTCACAATATAGTCATCAAGGAACTCGAGCAATTGACCCAACTCTTTTTGCAAAAGGGGTTCTCCTCCTGTAAGACATACCCTTTTATAATGAAGCTTTTTTATCTCTTCAAATACTTCAGAGGGAGTCATGTCTTCTCCCTCTTTATAGGCATACCTTGTGTCACAGTAGCTGCATCGAAGATTGCAGCCGGTAAAGCGGACGAATACAGTCGGAAAACCTGCGGACAAACTCTCCCCCTGAATACTTAAAAATATCTCATTCACTTTCATGTTCTTTTCCCCTTTGAAAACAAAGCTACTCCATATCATTCCTGTCAATGGTTATATAGCTGGTGGGAGTTTCCCAAAGCACCAGTTTTTCCAAGGTGCACCGGGTATTTTGTACCTGCTTTGAAATCTCTTCCCATAACCAAAGTCCTATCATTTCACAGGTCGGATTAAAATCAAACACATCATTAAGGTACTTGTGATCCACCTTTTCCAGTACCTCATTTTCTATTATAGCTTCCAAATCATGAAAATCCATTACCAAGCCGTTTTCATCAGGAAGACCTTTCAATGTAATCTCCAATTTGTAAGTATGCCCGTGGATGTTCCTGCATTTGCCGTTATAGTCTATCAGGTGATGCGCGCTGTCAAAGGTAAACAGCTTTGTTATAGAAACTTTCCCAATTTTCATGACTGCAATCCTTTCAAATGAATTTATATTTTTAAGTTCTCTCCATATATTCTATGGTATCCACAATTCCGGCCTCTTTAAATCCCTTCAGTCTTAAAACACAGCTGTCACAAACACCGCATGCTTTTTCTCCGCCCCTGTAACAGGTTGTGGTCAAATGAAGGGGGGCATTGTTTTCACACGCCAGCTTTATAATTTCGGCTTTGGAAAGATTTATTAACGGAGTAATTATTTTAACCGGTTTTCCATTCACTCCGCTCTTCGTTCCCAGGTTTATTGCTTTTTGAAAAGCCTCGATAAATTCCGGCCTGCAATCCGGATAGCCGCTGTAATCAACAGCATTAACGCCGATAAAAATGGCTTCGGCATCCACCACCTCGGCATACCCTACTGCATAGCTTAAAAAAATTATGTTTCTTGCAGGCACATACGTAACAGGTATGGTCGGAAGCCCTTTATAATCGGGAACATCTATGTTCATATCTGTCAAAGCGCTTCCTCCCACATTTCCTATCTTCACGATTTTGTGCTCTTTTAGTTTAAAATACTTAACTACCTGTTTTGCACTCTCAAGCTCCTTTCTGTTTCTCTGCCCGTAATCAAAGGACAGAGGATAAACCTCATAGCCTTCCGCCAAGGCAACTGACAAACAAGTGGTACTGTCCAGTCCGCCGGACAACAATACAACAGCTCTTCTCATACTATCCTCTCCAATAACATTAGAATTTAAGTTAAAATGAACATTTAATTAATATTTACAAAATGACATTTGGTTTTTACGTCAAAGCAACACTGCAAATGCAAGTTCCAACAAAATCTAAGTTCAAACTCAGTTTGTCCAATACAGCAATGCATCAACACAGCAATAGAGCAACAAAAACCAATGCAATTTTTAGTACAATTTTCACAAAATATTGATGCAACTTATAAAACCAATTTATATAAGTATACCAGTATATTAATGATTTTTCAAAAAGTATTCGGCCTCAGTTTATTTTGCCAGTTTCATTTTCTCAATCCTGAACGCACAGCAGCCGATGGCACCGTTCAGCTGGGGCCTTTCAGGTATGACAACCCTTTTAAAATCAAGCTCGGATTTTATAAATTCCAGCAAAGCTTTATTTTGGGCAACACCGCCGCATACCACCAAATTCTCATGAGGAAATCTTTCAATTATCGGTTTAATCCTTTTAAAAAGGGAGTAGTTCACCCCTGCGGCAAGCTCCCTGATGCCGTACCCTTCGGATATTTTTCCGATAAGCTCCGATTCACCGAAAACAGCGCAAGTAGAGTTAAGCTCCACCGGATTTTCATGGTATCCTGCAAGCTCTTCAAGACCGATACCGAGAATGTTTGCCATGTTTTCAAGATATCTTCCGCAGGATGCGGCACATTTGTCGTTCAAAACCATGTCCGCCATTTTGCCGTTCCTGACCGATATAACTTTACTGTCCTGGCCGCCTATGTCAAGAAGCGTGAAGTCATCAAGCCCGGTCTGCCACACCGCGCCGTAAGTGTGAGCTTTTAACTCCAGTATCACCGTTGCATTTTCCACATTTACATTATTTCTTCCGTAGCCTGTGCTTACCACGCTGTCAAAGTATCCTATATCAAGTTTTTCAAAATCAACGTTGATTTTTTGGTTTACATTGGAGCAAAAGTCACGGTAAAAAGTTGCAGTGTCGTAAATCATGCTGTTTACAAAATTGCCGTCTTCAAAAACGACCAGTTTAACCGTTCTGCTCCCCAAATCTATTCCCAATACCCTCATAATTCACCTTTTCTAATATATTTTATTTTTTCAATAGAGATTATTCATTCAAATTTAAATTCACTCATCCAGCATATCAATAAACGCTTCAATACGAAGCCTTGTTCTCTGGTCAAGTTTTCCGGGTCTGTCTCCTTCAAGGGTAAGAACCGGGACACCAAGTTCCTTCCTTATTATAATGTCTTCAATACCTCTAAAGCAAAATGCCTGAGTGTAGTGTATAACCCCATCAATCTTTCTTTTTTTCACCTGGACCGTTATATCTTCAAGTCTGCCTCTTATACCGTACGGGTAGGTAAATCTCCTGTATTCTTCCACAATATCTTCAATGCCAACCGAATCTGCCATTGTAAACTGTCTCTGCACCTCATTATATACCACCCTGGCATCAAGAGATTCAATAAATTCATATATATCTGCGTTAATAGGCGGAACTCCTATATACCCTATTCTTTTACTCTCTGTTTTCGGCTCCCTTTTTTCAATGGAGGAAATAGCATCTTCCAGCTCGCGGCCAAAGGTAACATAATCCCCGTTAAAATCACTGCTTGAAACCTGCCATATGTGATTTTCAAATCCTCCGGCCTTGTTGTGCTTCCATGTCAATTCATCCAAATAAGCAAGTCTTAGTCTAATCTTGTCCAATTCCTTTTTAACTTTCAAACACTCTTCATAACTGACCCCAAAATGACTGCAAAACCTGTCAATTTCCTTTTTCAACCGGTCGTAACTTCGGGAACTGGGATATGAAAACTGGAAACATTGCACGCCCTTCAGTTCCAAAACCTCCACAAGGGCTTTCGCATTAGAGCAGTCACCTTCAACAACACCTATCAGCTCATCTATTCCTCCCATATCTGCCACAGCAGAATAAATACCTTTTATCCATGCACAGATATTTCTGGGAAAACCTGCATTTTCAGCCACTTCTATCAACTTTCCCGGATTATCATCGGTAATAAAAACATTATTTAAATCAACAGGTCTGTACCCTGCCGCAAATATCACCTCAACGGGTACGCTTGTTGTAAAACCTATATTTTTCAAACCAACTAACACCTCAAATCATTTCTTCCCATAAAATTATAATACATAAATTAATGGTTTTAAGCAATTATATATTAAGCCCAACGAAATGACTACAAAAAATCAGCCTTTTCAGCTGATTTTTAAAATTCACTTTGTTACCACTAATTGGAGTAATAGAAATTTTGTTCTATAAGTTCTTTTGTTTTCTTTTTGTCATATATATAAAACCACTGTCCTCCGATATATCTGGAATATCCCGGCAGTGTGTACCCATTGATTTCGGGGGTTTTAATATTTTTTATGTCTTTAATAAAATAACGTATGTCTCCAATCTCAATGTTTGTCCTCATATTTTTTTTCAAGGTGTAAAAAATTTCATCCGCCTTAAGTAAATATTTTAATTTTAGCTTTTGATTCACAAACTCCCTCATAAAAAGCTGCTGCATTTTAATCCGTCCAAGATCCCCATCCTCATAACCTTCCCCGTTGTGGTTGCCTTTGCGGTATCTTACAAATTGCTCCGCTTTTTTGCCGTCCAATACTTGCTTTCCCTTCTTTAAGTGAATGTGGAGATTCTGATACGGATCGTCATAGTCCATGTCAAAGGGTACGTTTATTTCCACACCCCCCAACGTGTCAACGATTTCCCTAAAGCCCTTGAAATTCAAAGTAACATAGTAATCTACGGGAAGGCCGGTTATATCCTCCACCATGTCAATTACCATTTTTTCTCCGCCTTTTCCAATAAGGGCGTTTATCTTCATGTATTTGCCGTTGACTTTCACCCGGGTATCCCTAGCAATGGACAATATGTTCATTTTGTTTTCATCAGGGTTGTAGTTTATAAGAGCAATGACATCGGACCTTTTCTCATCATCATCAAGCCCCAGGACAAGGACATTTATATATGAGTTTAAGGTCTTTCGCCCATCTTCCCGGTCAATTTTCCATTTTACAATCTCCACAGGATCGTACTTGTCGTCAGACTCTGTTCCATTGTATTTCTCTTTTGCAAGCAAAAGAGTGTATATTCCTTGTATAAATAAAACCAGTGAAAAAACTACACATATATACAGAATACTTTTTCTAAAATTCATACTTCACCCGTGTTTAAAATACATAAGCGTTATAAAAAACCGTATTCTTAGTATATGTGTATAACATTTTTTAATACAACGGACAGAGTCAAATCAAAAAATAAATCCTGCTAAAATTTCAAATTTTTAAATCTTTCCACAGCCTCAAGAGTATTCTCCCTGCTTCCGAAAGCGGTTAACCGGAAATATCCTTCTCCGCTCGGTCCGAATCCTGAACCGGGTGTTCCGACAACATTTATTTCTTTTAGCATGATATCAAAAAATTCCCATGAACTTATGCCATCCGGAGTCTTAAGCCAGATATACGGAGCATTTACTCCTCCAAATACGGTAAGCCCGATATCCTCCAAACCTTGTTTGATTATTTTTGCATTTTCCATGTAATAGTCTATGGTTTCTTTAGTCTGTTTTTGTCCCTCCGGGGTATAAACCGCCGCCGCTGCCCGCTGTATAATATACGGAACACCGTTGAATTTTGTTGTCTGTCTTCTGTTCCAAAGGCTGTTGAGCTGATGCGCTTCTCCGTTTTTGGTATAAGCCACAACCTTTTTGGGAACTACGGTATACGCACACCTTGTTCCGGTAAAACCTGCCGTCTTGGAAAAGCTTCTAAACTCAATTGCCACCTCATCTGCTCCCTCAACCTCATAAATGCTGTGGGGCACATCTTTCTCACGGATATACGCCTCGTATGCCGAGTCAAACAGTATTATCGCGCGGTTTTCCCTTGCATAGTCGACCCACTTTTTAAGTTCTTCCCTAGACAAGGTCATTCCCGTCGGATTATTTGGGAAACAAAGGTAAATAATATCCACTTTCTCTTTTGGAAGTTCAGGAATGAAATTGTTTTCGGCAGTACACGGAAGATAGGTTATATTCTCAAAATAACCATTCGCAAGATACTTTCCGGTCCTTCCTGCCATAACATTGCTGTCAACATAAACAGGATATACAGGGTCGGTAACGGCAACTTTGTTGTCCAGGCCAAATATCTCCTGGAAATTTCCAGTATCACTTTTCGCCCCGTCGCTTACAAAAACCTCGTCCTCATCAAGCCTGATTCCCCGGGGCATATAGTCATATTCAATTATTTTGCTGACTAAGAAGCTATAACCTTGCTCCGGTCCGTATCCTTTAAAAGTCTCCTCTTTTGCCATTTCGTCCACCGCTTTGTGCAAAGCGTCAATAACTGCCGGCGCCAACGGCTTTGTAACATCTCCAATACCCAGCCGTATTATTTTTGCATTGGGATTTTCCTTTCTGAAATTGTCCACTCTCCTCGCAATTTCAGAAAAAAGGTAGCTTCCCGGAAGCTTAAGATAATTTTCATTAATAAAAGCCATAGACAACCTCCATTCTATTTTTTTCTTTCAAAAGTCACCATGCCAAAAATCAAATTGTATGATTTTAGGGACTTGAACCTGTCAAAGGTTTAAAGTTCGTTCAAGTCAACTTCACCTTCAAATACTTTAACAGCCGGACCCGTCATATAGACATGATTGTTATTCTCATTCCATTCAATAATAAGGTCCCCACCCAAAAGTTTTACAGTTGCCTTCCTTTCACTGACACCGTTCAGCACCGATGCCACCAGCACGGCACAGGCACCGGTTCCGCATGCCAAAGTCTCCCCCGCGCCTCTTTCCCAAACCCGCATTTTCAGGGTGGTTCTGTCTATCACTTCCACAAACTCGGCATTTATTCTTTTTGGAAAGAGAGGATGATGTTCCATTTTAGGACCGATTTTTTCAAGAGGAAAAATGTCCACATTCTTGACATAGGATACTGCATGGGGATTTCCCATTGACACACATGTGACTTTAAATTCTTTTCCGTCTATTTCAACAGGCTCCGTCCTGAAAATCTCCTTGTCACTGTTCACCGGTATATTTTCCGGCTTCAATATAGGTTCCCCCATATCAACTTTTACAAGTTTGGCCTTTCCATCTTGCACAGTCAGTTCAAGAACCTTTATTCCTGCCAGCGTCTCTACTCTTATAACATTTTTATTCGTCATTCCCCGGTCAAATACATATTTCCCCACACATCTTATCGCATTTCCGCACATTTCGGCCTCAGAACCGTCCGAATTGAACATTCTCATCTTAAAGTCCGCCCTCTCTGAAGGCATTATCAGTACAAGTCCGTCGGAACCAATGCCAAAATGCCTGTCGCTGACCTTTTTCGCAACTTCGGAAGGGTTTTCGACAGTCTCTTCAAAGCAATTAACATATATATAGTCATTCCCCAGCCCATGCATTTTGGTAAACCTCATTTTGCAGCCTCCAAATTTAAAACTTGCATTTTTCTTTGTACTCATTATAACATACATTTCTTACATGACAATATGAAAAAAGAATTTTTTATGCATTTAATATTGTTTTTGAAGCAAAATATAAATATACTCAAGCACTATACAAATTTAGTGTGAGTAGTTTAAGACTTATTCATAAATCTTCACAGCGGGGTGGATAAATGAAAATTCTCGTTATAATTCCTGCATATAACGAAGAAGCCACAATAAAAAACGTTATCCAACGAATAAAACTTAAAATGCCGCAAGCTGACATCCTCGTCGTAAATGACGGTTCAAAGGACAATACATCCCGGAAAGCAAAAACAGCAGGAGCCAAAGTAATAGACTTGCCCTACAACCTTGGAATAGGAGGTGCAATGCAAACCGGATACTTATATGCCAAGGAAAACGGATATGATATTGCCGTTCAGGTGGATGGGGACGGGCAACACGACCCTTCCTATATAAAGGAGCTGATTGAGCCCATCATAAACAATTCGGCCGATGTGGTTGTCGGTTCCCGCTACATCAGCAAAACCAATTACAAGTCATCGGTATTTAGAAGAATGGGAATGATTTTTTTCTCATTTTTGGTAAGTACACTGACAAACCAGAAATTCAAGGACACAACCTCGGGTTTCAGGGCTGTAAACAAAGAAGTCATAAATTATTTTTCCAACCATTATCCCGTGGATTATCCCGAAGTTGACGTATTGATAAGGCTCAAAAAAAGGAATTTCAGAATTGCAGAACTTCCGGTGGAAATGTATAAGCGCCAGGGAGGCAAATCTTCCATCACAACCTTTCGTTCATTATATTACATGCTAAAGGTAAGTCTTGCCATTATCATTGGTACATTACGGTCGTCCGAAGAGTAGAGAGGTGGTATAAATGGTTATAAATGTATATTCCCTTTCCATAATGTTCAGCGTGTTCTTTTTATTGCTCGTAATCGAATTGGTAAGAAAAAACAAGCTTCAGGAGCGCTACTGCCTGCTGTGGATACTAATGAGCATTATCCTCCTTGTATTGGCCAGCACTCCGGTTATCATAGAAACTGTTTCCGCATGGCTCGACATAAAAAATCCTCCTTCCCTCTTGTTTTTGTTCGGTCTTGGATATTTGATTTTATACAACCTTGCCACTACGGTAACGGTGTCAAAACAGTCGGAAAGAATAACCCGTCTCACCCAGGAAATCGCCCTTCTTAGACAAAAAATCACCGACATGAACTCAAAGTAAAATAAAAATTGCTTATTACCCATAATACTGCTATAATATAGACATATACTTCTATATTTTTTGTTTTTAGGAGGTTTATATTTATTTTTTGGAATTTATGTTGTATTTTGGGTTATTAGGAGACAATTATGGGTACACATTTGATTTCAGTTGCTATCCCGGTATACAATGAAGCAAAACAAATTTATGAAAATATAAATATAATTCACAAAATTTTGACAGAAAACAACATTAATCATGAATTTATCCTTGTGGACGACGGGTCCCGGGACAACACGTGGGAAGAGCTTAAAAGGCTTTCTGTGGATCTTCCGAATGTCCTGGCCATCAGACTTAGCAGGAATTTCGGCAAGGAAGCCGCTCTTTGTGCGGCGTTGGAAGCCGCCCACGGAGATGCTTGTGTGGTTATGGATTCCGACCTTCAGCATCCGCCGGAAATCATTCCCCAAATGGTGCGAATGTGGAGAGAAGAAGGTTATGACGTCGTGGAAGGTGTAAAGTCTTCAAGGGGTAAGGAAAGTATTACAAACAAGGTGGGTGCCCATTTATTCTACTCAATATTGAAAAATTTGTCGGGCTTTAACTTAGACGGCGCATCCGATTTCAAACTTCTTGATTCGAAAGTGGTGGCTTCATGGCGCATCATGCCGGAGCGCAACACCTTTTTCAGAGGAATGTCCGCCTGGCTTGGATACAAAAGAGCCTCCATTCCCTTCGAAGTGGTGGAAAGAAGGGAAGGAAAATCAAAATGGTCCACTTTAAAACTTTTCAAACTGGCAATAACCGCAATAACATCTTTTTCGTCGCTTCCGCTTCATTTGGTTACATTAATGGGCATGTTGTTTCTCTTCTGCTCCATTATAATGGGCATTTACACCCTGTATATGAAGTTCAGAGGTTTGGCCGTAAGCGGTTTCACCACTGTCATTCTTCTGCTTTTGATAATCGGGAGCACATTAATGATAAGTCTCGGCATTATAGGAACCTACATTGCAAAAATATTTGACGAGGTCAAGTTCCGTCCGCGGTACATAATAAGCGAAAAAGCGACAAGTAAAAAAACAGAACATGAAAATATCGGCACAAACAGTTAACATTGCCGCCGCTTAAAAATATGCCGAAACACATTTATAAAAATTTACATTTATAAAAATTTGTTTTTTAATTTTAATTATTATATTATATATTTTTGTGGAGGTCGATAAAAAATGTTCAAAAAAGTGGTTGCAATTTTTACCACAATGGTTTTACTAATAGCTCTTACAGTTGTTTCCTGTGCTGAAAATACCAATTACATCTTTAACGGTTCTTTTGAACTGCTTATAGACGGCGAACCCTCAAACTGGATGAGGGAAGCTTACGACAAATCTCCCGGCGCATCAAATTTTAGAGTTGAAACCGAAGGCGCCAAGTTCGGGGAAAAATACGTCACCATTATCAACAACAAATTAAATGACAGCAGATATTCACAAATCGTCCTGGTTGAAGAAAACAAGAAGTACAAGCTGTCCTGTTACATAAAAACTGAAAACGTAAGTGAAGAAGGTAAAGGCGCAAATCTTTCCGTGGCAGAACAGACAGTAACATCAAAGCGAATCAAGGGAACAACCGACGATTGGGAATACGTCGAATTGTATGTTATCACCGAAAGCGGTGTTGACAGAATAAAAGTTACCGTTGGACTCGGCGGATACAGTGGAATGAGTACGGGAAAAGCATCTTTCGACAACGTGACGATGGAGGAGGTTGAAACAATACCCGAAGGTGCGCCCCGTGCTGTAGTAAAAGCCCAAAACACTAAAAAAAGCAGTAATAATTCCAACAATACCAACAACACCAAGAGCTCTTCATCTCAAAACAACGAAAACAAAAATGAATTAGGCAAGGTTGTTTTGGTAATGTTGATTGTGGGAGCTATTGCCGTGGGAGTTGCTGTTTACAATACCTTCAGATCAAACAAAAAAGTTTCGGGCAACCAAGGCAATGCCAGCAACAATACCGGTACAAATACCAACATGACAGAATCTGCCGCCAATAAAGAATCCGCGGGCAATAAGGAATTTTCTGACAACAATGAATCTTCCCACAGCAAAGAAGATTCTTCTGATAATTCTGATTCTGATAATAAAGAATCTTCTGATTAATTAAAGATGACAAAAAAGATGACAAAAATTAAAACTTTTATCTTTCAGGATGTCAGAAAGGCATCAGGTATGCTTCAAAAAAACAAAAGAAAAAATAACATTGTTGACAACATAAATGCAAAAGCCTGATTATCAGCCTTTCTGCATTTATGTTTAAATATTTTTAAATTTATGAATTTTTTTGGGGGTGCTTACAAAGTGTCGAAAAAACTTTTTAAGGTCTGCCTTATATTATTAATCTCAATTCAGTTCATTTTTTCTTCTCCCGTGTTTGCTGAAAGTGAAAATCTTGTAAAAAACCCCGGGTTTGAAGAAGGAAATGATGAGAGTGTATATTTTTGGCAGACCCACTGTTGGGAAAAAGCTGAAGGAGTTACAGAATTTTTTATTGATGAATCCGTATACCATTCCGGAGGCAAAAGTGCGTGCATAGTTAACCATTCTGAAAATGATTCCAGATACATGCAGCCAATCAAGGTAAAAGGAGATACATATTATAGATTGTCCTGTTGGGTAAAGACAGAAAATGTCGGAACCAAAACCAAAGGAGCCAACATCTCCATTGAAGGCAGCCTGGATACTTCCAGGGATATCCGTGAAACAAGCGATAACTGGGAATATCTCGAGCTATATGGTAAGACCAGTCCAAACCAGGAAACCTTTACTCTTACCATAGGTCTTGGCGGATACGGCAATACCAATACCGGTAAAATATGGATTGATGACGTTGAAGTTGTCGAGCTTGAAAGTCTTCCTGCCGGCAAAACAGCCATCAACCTTGATCCGAAGTATACAGGAGGAAATCAGAACACGTCTGAAAATACCGGCGGTAAAATATTTATGATTTTTATCGCACTAATTTTCTTTCTCATTTTGCTTGCCGTGATATTTGTCATATTCTTTAAAGACAAAATGCCCGGCTTTAACGCCAAAGCGGCGCAGACCGACAAGCCGGCAGCCAAAAAAAATCAGAAAGATAATGATGAGAAATGGATAAAAGTCAAATTTGACAAAATTGATTTTATCATAATGGGCGTTATGACCCTTGTTTATCTCTGCGTTGCTTTGTACAACCTCGGAGATTTTAAAGTTCCCACCACTTCATGGGAACCAACTCTGCCCGGTGAATATTTTACCGTAGATCTTGGCAAAGAAGCCACTCTGTCAAGAATATACTACTACTGCGGACTGGGCAGTAACAAATACAATCCTTTTTCCAAATTAAGAGTTGAATATCTTAATGAAAACCAGGAATTTGAATATCTTGCAACTATTGATAAGAAAGAGCTTCAAGACATCTTTAAATGGAAATACGTTGACACCGCACCGGTAACCACCACACAACTCAAGTTTATTGTAGACTCCACCGGAGGCGCGTTCAATGAAATAGCCATAGTTGAACAAAACAGCAAAGAGCCTTTGAAAAATATCAAAATTATTGACAGCGTACTGGAAGATGAAAGCAAGGCTACAATAGGAAATCTTTTTGATGAACCGGACAAGTTTGCATTCAAGCCTTCCTACATGAACGGAATGTATTTCGATGAAATTTATCATGCAAGGACGGCTTTCGAACACATTCACAGAATGTCTCCTTATGAAACAACCCACCCACCTCTCGGGAAAATCTTCATAGCATTGGGTATCCTCGTATTTGGAATGGTGCCTTTCGGCTGGAGAATAGTCGGCACTCTGTTTGGTGTTGCCATGGTGCCGGTAATGTATATGTTCGGAAAAAAGGTCTTCCATGACAGATTTTATGCGTTTTGCACTGCATTTTTAATGATGTTTGACTTTATGCATTTCAGTCAGACGCGAATAGCAACAATAGACAGCTATGTAACTTTATTTGTCATACTCATGTATTACCACATGTATGACTACTTTATAAACAAATCCTACAACACAACCCTTAAGGAATCTTTGAAGCCTTTGTTCCTAAGCGGACTGTTCTTTGGGTTGGGCGCCGCCAGCAAGTGGATTGCAATTTACGGAGCCGCCGGACTTGCCCTTCTGTTCTTTGTAAACAAGGGAACCGAGTTTTGGGAATATAGAAAGATATCAACCGGCAAATCCAAAAAGAAACCTCTCTGGATTGGCGATTATCCTTCAAACTTAGGCATTACGATAGGAGCGTGTGTTTTATTCTTTATTATAATTCCTCTGGTAATTTACATCCTGTCATATATTCCTTATATGCTGGTACCCGGGGACAACAAAGGAATCACTGTATTTATTGAAAACTCCAAGCACATGTTTGAATATCACTCAAAACTGGAAGCGGAACACCCGTACCAGTCCGCATGGTGGGAATGGCCTATTATGGCAAAACCCATGGCGTTCTACTTCGGTAGCGACCTTGAACCCGGTATGACTTCAAAAATATTTACAATGGGAAATCCGGCCGTATGGTGGGTTGGACTTCTGGCTTTATTGATAGTTGCAATATTTGCCCTTTCAAAAGTCAACAAAAATCTTGTCGTACTGTTTACTTTGGCAGCAACCACCTTCGGATATGTTGCACTGCCTAAAACAATCTTCACAGAAACTCTGAAAGCCCAAAGCGCCGAATTATGCTGGGCCGTAATCTTCTTCGCATTAATTGCTATCCTGCTGGTTCTGTCAAAGCTGGATACGGACATTTTAATAACCAGCGCTGTTTCCTCGGTTGCATTTGGAACAATACTTTACCTCTTTAAAGATATCGAAAGAGGAGATGCATACTTAAAGAGCGGCAATACACAGCTTATTATATGGGCCTGTCTTTTAATATGTATAACATTGCTGTTTATCGGAATATACAGGTACGACAAAAAAATGATGGTGCCTTTGGCCGGACTTATATTCCAGTACGTACCATGGATTGCCGTCCCCAGAATAGCATTTATATATCACTATTTCTCCATTGTACCGTTTTTAATACTGTTAATTGTTTATGTCATTAAAAAAGCTGCCGATAAACATAGTGGCGTAAAATATTTCGCATGTGTTTACCTTGGAATTGTTATGGCTCTGTTTATACTCTTCTATCCTGGATTGTCAGGACTTGAAGTACCTACATCTTATATGAGATATCTTAAATGGTTTAACACATGGTATTTCTAAACAAGGAAATTGGAGGCAAAAGAAATGTCGGAGAAAATTGTATGTTCAGTTGTTGTACCTCTTTACAACGAAGAAGAGGTAATTCTGGAAACCTACAAAAGGCTTAAAAATGTAATGGAATCACTGAATGAGCCTTATGAAATAATATTTGTCAACGATGGAAGCAAAGACAGAACAGGAATTATCGCCAATGAAATATGTAACAAGGATAAAACCGTAAAGCTGGTGGACTTTGCAAGAAATTTCGGCCATCAAACCGCAATAACCGCCGGAATGGATTATTCTGAAGGTGAAGCCATAGTTGTCATTGATGCAGACCTTCAGGACCCTCCGGAGCTTATTCCCAAAATGATTGAAAAATGGCGCGAAGGCTATGATGTTGTATACGGAAAAAGAAAAGAAAGAAAAGGCGAAACTTTCTTTAAAAAGTTTACGGCAAAGGTATTCTACCGCTTCTTAAGAAGAATGACCGATGTAGATATTCCTGTTGACACAGGCGACTTCAGACTCATAGACCGGAAGGTCTGTGAAGCTCTCAAGCTGGTTAATGAGCGCAACAGATATATACGCGGCATAATAAGCTGGCTTGGCTTTAAACAAACAGGAATTGAGTTTGTAAGGGAAAAACGCTTTGCCGGCGAAACAAAGTATCCCTTAAAGAAAATGCTGAAGTTTGCCGCCGATGCCATTACATCATTCTCCTATAAACCTTTGAAGCTGGCGTCATACTTTGGTATGCTGCTCTCATTTTGCAGTTTCGTATATCTGCTTGTGGTTATCTGGATGAAGCTTTTTACGGACCATGTACAACAAGGTTGGGCGTCAACCGTCGCAATCAACCTCTTTTTCCACGGCATTACTCTTATCATTTTAGGTATCATGGGAGAGTATATAGGAAGAATTTATGACGAAGCCAAAGGAAGACCTTTATATATCGTAAAACAGACCAGAAACTTCTCTGAAGACAAAACCGACAAGATAACCATAAGAAAAAAATAATCACAAAGGATAGTCTCAAAGCAAGGTTTATAAAGTTCGTAACAATAAAATAATAAACCAAAAACAATAAATCAATAAGCCACCAATAAAACATCCCCTGAATAAAAGCTGAGAACAGTGTTCTCAGCTTTTATTCAGGGGGGATTTGTTTTTGGATAAAAAAAAATAACAGTTAAAAACACAAAAGCGAGTATTTTATACTCGCTTTTGTCTGGTGGAGGGAGATGGATTCGAACCATCGAAGGCTGAGCCAACAGATTTACAGTCTGCCCCCTTTGGCCACTCGGGAATCCCTCCATATGGAGCTGGTGGACGGAATCGAACCCCCGACCTGCTGATTACAAGTCAGCTGCTCTACCTGCTGAGCTACACCAGCGTATATAATTGTCCTTGAGCGTTTCTGCGGTTGTTTTTCGCAACTGCTTAATTATATTAACATGAGTTTTAGCAAAATGTCAACACTTTATTATAATAATTTTTAAGAAAATTTTCTTAAAAATTTTATAAATTCGGTATTGACATAAATATAGTATGCTAGTATAATTGATAATGCGCTTGTGAGTTACAAGCCTTAAAACAAGCGGTCGTGGCGGAACTGGCAGACGCGTACGTTTGAGGGGCGTATGGTAATCCCGTATGGGTTCAAGTCCCATCGACCGCACCAGAGAAGAACTATTGAATAATCAGTAGTTCTTTTTTTGCATATACGGATATTTATTTCTCTCATGTATTTGCTTCGTACATGTAACCAAAAGAAAGGATGCCGCCGGGATATGTTTTTCATCGGAATCTTCGGGATAGATCAGGCAAGTAAGCCATCAGGCATGGCCAACAATGTAATATGCCCTGCCTGTGAAGCCCTTACCCGATTTGAGATAAGTAAAACCTATTCTTATTTTCATATATTCTTCATACCCGTCTTCAAATGGAATGTACGGTATTATGTCAAATCTGCCTGCTGCGGCAGCTTGTATGAGCTTGACCCTGTAATAGGCGCAGAATATGAGAAGGGCCGAAATCCTGAAATCCGGCAGGAACATTTGCGCCCTGTGAGCCAATATATGCCCTTTAAGGTATGCTCCCATTGCGGCGCCAGATTTGATTCCGGTTACAGCTTTTGCCCTTACTGCGGAAAAAAACTGTGATGCAAGTTTGAGGTCCATATCTTCCCCCCAACCAACATCACAGATTGATTGATCTCAGAAAATCCAGCTTTGTGTAATCATGCTCCAATCTTTCCCTAAGATATCTCCGGTTGATAATACCAAGCTCCCGGAGCACTTCGGGGGAAGTGCCAAACTTGAACAAGTCCCCTATATTCGCGTGCACTATATAGTATAGGGCTTTTGCTGTCCCTGTAGATATTTCCATAGCAGATTCGTCGGAAGGCTTGCACCTTCCGCAAACAAACCCGCATTTATGAAAGCTGAAGGAAATACCGTCCAGGTTCTCACTTCCGCATTGAATACAGCCGTTAACATAAGGTGCATATCCAAGCATGGATAATAGACGAAGTTCAAAAATTCTGGTTACCAATTCCGGTGATTTTTGAGTTTTTGAAAGTATGTACAGGGTGTTCAGATAAAGCTGAAGCACCCTTGGTGACGGTTGATTTTCCTGTATTACGTCATTTATAATATCCGTAATATGCGCTGCGTGAGTAAGTCTTACTATATCGTTGCGCAATTCATAAAATGGCTCAATTATATCACAGGTGTTAATAGAATAGATGTCACTGCCTTTAAACAGTATAAAGTCGCTGTAGCACAAAAGCTGTGTGCCTGCCGCCAGCCTGCTTTTAGGACGTTTTGATCCTTTAGCTGCCGCGGAGATCTTACCTTTGCTGTTGGAGAATATAGTGACAATTCTATCGGCTTCACCTGTATTGGTTTCCTTGATAACTATACCCTTTGTTCTTAAATAGCTCATCTTTTCTTCCCTGATTTCAGCATTTAACATGCTTGCTTCGATAGGACTAATCTATTTGCTTGCGGCAACCTCTTCTTTGGCAAGAGCATTGTTTTCCTGGATTTTGTCGTGGGCTTCAATTTCTTTATAAAATACATATGCATCTACACTGCCGGTTTTTTCAAAAGCACTCCATGCAAATTCCTTTAACATAAATGTGAATCCCCCTTTTTTGTCTTTTGTAATTTTTATCAGCTAATATTAGATTACACTAAAAAATATTTTGTATACTTGAAAATTTTATATACCTTCAAAGTTCACATATATGTTAAATGCGCATTAGGCAGTGCTTATTTTCTGTAGCCCAGCGTTTTCAACATGGCATCGCTGTTTCTCCAGTCATCTTTTACCTTTACCCATAATCTCAGGTAAACTCTGGTTCCAAGGAACCTTTCTATATCTTCTCTTGACCGGCTTCCTATCTTCTTCAACATCCTGCCTTCCTTACCTATTATTATAGCTTTATGGCTTTCTTTTTCGCAATAAATGGTTGCGTCAATGTCTATTAATTCCTTATTGGTCCTTTCCTTGAAAGAAATAACCTCTATGCCTGTACCATGAGGAACTTCATCGGATAGCAGCTCGAGGATCTTTTCCCTTATCAGTTCGGCTACTATTGCCTTTTCCGGTTGGTCGGTAAGCATATCATCAGGAAAGTATTTCGGACCATCAGGAAGCCTCTTGCGGATTTCCTTCAGGACTATGTCAATGCCCTCGTTATTGACAGCCGATATAGGAATGATCTCAGCAAAATCCATCAAGTTTTTATAATTTGCAATGACCGCCAGCAATTGCTCCTTTTTGACCAGGTCAATTTTATTAATCAACAGGAAAACCGGTGTTTTTAAGTCTTTGAGCTGTTCTATTATATATTGGTCTCCCGCTCCCGGTGCGGAATTGGTGGCTTCCACGAGAAACAACACAATATCCACTTCGTTTAGGGATTCCTGCACAACACTGATCATATACTCGCCAAGTTTTGTTTTGGGTTTATGCACCCCGGGAGTGTCAATGAAAATGATCTGAGAATCCTCATCGGTAATCACAGCTTTTATGGAATTGCGGGTAGTCTGGGGTTTTTCCGATATTATGGCAATCTTTTCACCGGCAAACCTGTTTAACAGGGTTGATTTGCCTACATTTGGCCTACCTACTATTGTAACAAATCCTGACTTGAAACTCATACTTCCTCCTTAATTTTATGTAAATGAATTATTTCTGTCATTTTTCTCTGCCGATCCAATTCACCGGCAGCAATTTCCGTATATACAGCAAAACCACTCATGCTTGCAAAGCACAGTCAATAATAAAAACAGCATTCATATTTTCGTATTAAACACGTTGGTAGATAAAAGCTCTCCGGTACCACCATATCCTTTGCTGCCAGAGCCTCGAAAAGCTTTACTTTGCTCTATCCAAACCGAAGGAGTGGGGCAATAGCTCCTTCAGGGTATAAACTTCATATTCGCCTTTGCTTTTGCCGCATAAAATCTTCATTTCAGCATCTCCGAACTCTGCCATCACCTGGCGGCATATGCCGCAGGGAAAAACCGTTTCTTCACTGCTGCTGGCTACAGCAACCGCTTGTATTCGCTTTTCACCCTCCGACACGGCTTTGAATATCGCTACCCTTTCGGCACAACATGTAGCGCCGTAAGATGCATTTTCAATGTTTGCACCGGTATAGACCCTGCCGTTACCAGAAAGCACTGCAGCCCCCACCCTGAAACCGGAATAGGGAGCATAGGCCTTTTGCATTGCTTCTTCTGCCATTTTAATAAGTTCTGAATAATCCATGGCAATCCCCCCGATTTCTATGAAACAACCAGAATTTATCATATATTAAATCAACATTTAATGCTCTATTTATAGTTATTGGCAATACTACCCCATTCATATTCAATGAAGGATTACCCGCTCAATTAAAGCTTTTACATCTTCAATCACTCTGTTAAAAAATATGACATATCCGACCACCAAGGACATAACAGCCGACAGCAAGACGGCACCGGCAGCCACATCCTTTATTATTTTCGCTTTTGGATGGTATACATCCACAATTATATCCACCAACGCTTCTATCCCTGTATTTAACAGCTCGCACACTATCACAAGGGCAACTGTAATACATAGGATGAGAAATTCTGTTTTTTCAATCCTATAATACAGGCCGAGGAGCATTACGCATATTCCTGCTGTCATATGTATCTTCAAATTACGTTCATTCCGGACAGCATATACTATTCCGTTTATCGCATTTTTAAAGCTGTCAGCAATCCTTTTGTTTTTCATTATCTTGCCAGCCCCATTTTTGATAAAACAGCTTCCTGCTTTTCCATCATGCGTTTCTCCTCTTCCGGCTCCATGTGGTCAAAGCCCAGCAGGTGATAAGAGCCATGAGTTACGAGGAAGGCCAGTTCCCTTTCAAAGGAATGACCATATTCCTCTGCCTGTTTTCTAGCTGTTTCAAGGGATATTATTATATCCCCAAGCATAGCATGCCCATCTTCATCATAATCTCCCACTTCAGGATTAATCTGTCCCTCACAGCCCTCAATGATGGGAAATGACAGCACGTCGGTAGATGAATCTATATTCCTGTATTTATTGTTGAACTCTCGGATTTGGGCATCATCAACAAGTGTTATATCAACTTTGCATGGAATTTCAATATTCTCGGTTTCAAGTACCAGCTTAGCGACATCCTTTATTAACTTTTCCGTACTTTCAGACAGTTCAACTTTGTCCTGCAGGTTCTCTATTGATACTTTCATTAGCCTTTCTCCTTTCATCAAATGTTTTATCTTGTGCATCATCCTCATATACTATTTCATAGTTTTCCCTATTATTAATCAACGGTTTTATTTCCGGATATTCTTCTCTTTCATGGAAGAAACCGCTGAACACTCGCATAAAGCTCTTGGCTATAAGGTCAAGAT
>ENA-OWOZ01001473-OWOZ01001473.1-bioreactor-metagenome-genome-assembly--contig:-NODE-1473-length-21256-cov-2.869021_pt1 | contig 21256 bp, 22 predicted proteins | sample MGYA00238140_ERZ651804 | MGnify/ENA primary metagenome ERZ651804 (study PRJEB26910, sample SAMN07631232) | bioreactor metagenome | isolation source: Switchgrass digestor | place: USA: Dartmouth... | reverse complement strand
ACGGAGACGGTGGGATTCGAACCCACGTGCCGGTTGCCCGGCAACTCGATTTCGAGTCGAGCTCGTTATGACCGCTTCGATACGTCTCCAGATTATTTAATTATTCTATTTATATATTAATTTGCTATTTTAAAACAGCTTAATAAACATATTAAATATCAGCTTTTACTGAAACGGATAATCAGCAGTTCTGTTCCTATCTTCTCATTTATCAGACCGGTTTTTATCTGTTCCTCCGTATCCGCAGCCAGCTTTAAAGCTTCCGTAAGCTGCTCCTTTGTAAAATTCCTGGCCTGGCTAATATACTTACTTACCGCGAATGCCGGAACATTTACCTTTTCCGTAATGGCTACCGTGGGATAGCCGTTTGCGGTCAAATCCTTTATCTGCAACAGGATGTTGAAATGTCTCATAATAAGATAGGATATGAGACGGTCTTTCCCTTACGGATAACAAATCATAATATAACAATAATGCCTTGCTCTGTTGTTTCAGGCCTATGGCATCCATCATCTGAAAGATTTTCCCCGTAATCTGCGGAGTGACAATTTCATCAATATCTTCCGGTGTGATTGTATCTTTATCCCAGGTATAGCTAATCAGCTTTTCAACTTCATTATATATATTATCCATTTCCGTACCGGTCTTCTCAAGAAGATAATCCGCCGTACTCTCGGTTATCTTCTTTCCCGACGGTTTTAACAAAGATGCGATGAACATTTTTAAATCTTTATCATCCAGGGTATTCATTTCAGCTACAACGCCGTGGTCTTTTAAGAATTTATAGGCCTTGCTCCTCTTGTCTACTTCCTTTTCAACAAATACAAATATTGTACTTTCGGGAGCGTCCGATAATATTTCCGTCAGATCGCTCTGAACTTTAAACAATTCACTGTTCTCGATAAGTATTAACCTTCTGTCGCTGAAAAAGGGCAAAGTCTGAGCGATGGCATTCACTTCTTTCAGGTCTATGTCTTTTCCTTCAAACCGGGAAAAATTCATCTGATCAGCATTATCAAGAATCGCATCCCTTAATTTATCCCGATAAAGCTTTACCAGATATGGCTCACTACCGTAAATCAGGTAATACTGCTTAAAATTCCCTGATTTGATATGCTCTTTAATAACTTTCATCGGTTAACCGGCCATCCTTTCGGAACATTCTCTATTCTACCTAATTAATGCATAAAATGCAAGCGTAAAAATTTATAATTTGCTGTTTATTTTATGTAAACAAGAAATTTTATCAATAAAGTATATTAACGTAAGCAAAAGAAAGAACATAAATTATATCGTCTATTGCCAATTAATCGATCGGACCGAATTTATTTAAAGGGCTTACCCTGAAAAAAGCTTTACCGCCGATATTTTCCTTTTTGACATTTCCTACATTGGGATATCTGCTATCTTTGCTGATATTACGGTTATCTCCTAATACGAAATACTCATCATCTGCCAAAGTAATCGGCTGTACAGCCCGGCCGGGGTCCAAAATAGGCTCTTTGCCATAGTTTTCTTCAAGAACCTCTCCGTTTATATATATTTTACCGTCTATAATTTGAACGGTCTCTCCGGGAAGGCCTATAATTCGTTTTACATAATAATCTTCATGATCCCGTCCGTATGGATAGAAAACGATAATATCGAAACGTTTAAGTAATCCAAGCCTGTATGAAATTTTTTCGACGTATAGGTGATCTCCGTCCGACAGGGTATTTTCCATGGACTTTCCTTCAACAATAGTACGTTGCAGAACAAAGTTAGGGATAATATAAACACAGGAAAATATTATAACGGCATAAAAAATTAAATCTAACAGAAAACGTTTTAAACGGTTCGGCTTTTTTACACCATTATTTATTTCAAATGATTCATATGTTTTTTCAGACTCATTAAATTCGGAATGATTATCTATTTCACTTATATCTGAGGTATAATTTATATCATCATCAAATTCAATCTCTTTATAATCTTCACTTTTTAAGTCCATATTTATTCCTTTCTAGTCCGGAGTCATATCAAAATTTAATCAAGAAAGAGTTTCGCATACGAAACTCTTTCTTGTACAAGAAGACTATTTATTTTTTCTCATTATCTGCAATAATTTTTACTTTGCCCTGGTTCATTTCCTCTATAGCAATAGACAGGGGTTTGCGGCTGTCTGTTTCGATTAAAGGTTTGGATCCGTTAATAAGTTGTTTCGCACGCTTTGCTGTTGCAATAACGATAGAATATCTGCTGGTTACAATGGGGTCTTCTCCCGGTTCCACCTCACTGTTAACAGCCTTAATTAAATCTGAATATGACGGACGCAACATTTTATGATTCCTCCTTTGATGTAATAAAATTATATCGAATAAAATAATTTAATTGCTGTCCTGATAATGATCCTCGTAAAATTGATTAACCCTGCCTGCTATAGTTTCCGGAAGCAGGGAAGATAAAATTATATGGCCGCTGTCTGTTACAATTACAGCCTTAGTCCGCCTTCCGCAGGTTGCATCAATAGCCATACCTGTGTCTTTTGCTGTCTGCACCATTCTTTTTACAGGTGCCGCATCCGGACTGATTATACTTACAATTTTACCGGAATTAACTACATTTCCAAATCCGATATTAATTAACCTGTTCAAAGTTATTCCTCTTTTCGGTATATTTATTCTATATTTTGAATTTGCTCTCTTACTTTTTCAATATCGGTTTTCAGGTCAATTGCTTTGTTGGTAACTTCTATATCACTTACCTTTGACAATATGGTATTGGCCTCTCTATTCATTTCCTGCGCGATGAAGTCCAGTTTTCGGCCTACATTGTCACTTTCGTTCATTAATATATTTAACATATTGTTAATGTGACTTTTCAGGCGTACGGTTTCTTCGTCCACACAAATTTTATCCGCATATACGGTTACTTCGGTAAGAAGTATGCTTTCATCTACCTTTGTATCCTGCAATATTTCTCTTACCTTATTAAGCAGCTTGTTTCTGTATTCTATAAAATTTTCTCCGACATTTTTTGTATACCATGGCGCTAGATCCGCAACATATTCACTATAGCTGGTAAGCCAGTTAATAGCCGGGAAATGCCTTGCATAAGCAAGGGATTTGTCAAGGGCCCAGAAGCAGCGGACAAATCGCTTGGTGTTCTGTGTTACAGGCTCAGAAAAGTCGCCGCCCTGTGGTGATACGGCTCCAATAATTGATACACTTCCTTCAGTCCAGTTGAGATTTTGCATAAATCCGGCTCTTTCATAAAAGGCGGAAAGTCTTGATGCCAGATAGGCAGGAAAACCTTCCTCTGCAGGCATTTCCTCCAATCGGCCGGACAGTTCACGTAAGGCTTCAGCCCAGCGGGAGGTGGAATCCGCCATAATGGCCACGCTGTAGCCCATATCCCTGAAATACTCGGCAATGGTAATGCCTGTATAGATCGATGCCTCACGGGCCGCCACCGGCATGTCGGAAGTATTGGCAATCAGCACCGTTCTCTTCATAAGGGGCTCTCCCGTTTTGGGATCCATCAGTTCGGGGAATTCCATGAGCACGTCCGTCATTTCATTTCCCCGCTCACCGCAGCCTACATATACGATAATATCGGCATCGGCCCATTTGGCCAGCTGGTGCTGGACCACGGTTTTCCCGCTTCCAAAAGGACCCGGAACGGCCGCCACTCCTCCCTTGGCCACCGGGAAAAAGGTATCGATGACCCTTTGGCCGGTGATCATGGGCTCATTGGGAGCCAGCTTCTCCTTGTACCGCCTTCCGATTCGGACCGGCGTTCTCTGGAGCATCGGAATATCCACAATCGAGCCGTCCTTCTTCTTGAGCTTTACTACCGGTTCCACAATGGTAGCCGGTCCCCTGTGGACCCACTCCACCCTTCCTTCCAGGCCATAGGGAACCATGATCCGGTGCTCAACAATGGTTGTTTCCTGTACAACTCCGACAATATCCCCGGTGGTTACAAAATCGCCGACCTTTACCCGGGGTTCAAAATTCCACTTCTTGGATCGGTCCAGGGCAGGGACTTCAATTCCTTTTGGAATTCTGTCGCCTACTCTGTCCCTGATGGCCGTCAAAGGCCTCTGAATTCCGTCAAATATGGATTCTATGAGGCCCGGCCCCAGTTCCACGCTCAAGGGTTCCCCCGTTGATTCAACCGGTTCCCCGGGGCCAAGCCCGGCTGTTTCCTCATAAACCTGAATAGAAGCCCGATCGCCTCTGAGCTCTATTACTTCTCCGATTAACCTCTTTTCACTAACCCGGACAACATCAAACATTTTGACATCGGCCATGCCCTCTGCTACAACAAGGGGTCCGGATACCTTTACTATTCTACCTTGCATCGGTGATCTACCCTCTTTCTCCAAATAGAATATCTGCGCCGATTGCCTTCTCTACATTATCCTTGATCCCTTTCATTCCCAGGCCCAGGGTGCCTTGATTGCCGGGATCAAAATAATGGCAGGATAAGGCACTGCCTTGTATCTTTCGATCGTTTCTTCCAGGTCCTTGGCTACGGCCTCTGTCATGAACAATACGACATATCCCTCTTTAGCCAGTCTATGAACAAGCCTGGAGGCCTGTTCCGGCTCTGTAACCGGAAATACGTCCAAACCAAGGGTTTTAAAGCCCAAAATGGAATCTCTGTCGCCAATGACGCCAATCTTAGACATATACATCACGTAACCTTTCGCGTATTCTGTCATTCGGAATTCTATTGATCTTCCCCACCATAATCATCCGCACCAGTTTGATTTCATTTTCCTTGGCCAGCAAATAGCCGATCACAGGCTCAATGCCCAGGGGATTGTACTTGTGGGATTTCAGAAAGCCCATGATATAATCATCCATGAGCCGTTCATACAGAGTCAGGCTTCCGGTCTTTATAAAATCCTGAATGCCGGCAGTCAAGACCTTGGCATATTCGCTGTTTTTCATGGCCTGCAAAAATTCTTCCGGTGTTTGATCCATAGCCGCACTGAAGAATGAAAAGTCAAAGCTTCCATGTGGGATCAAGAGCTTTTTTAGAAATTCAAAACCTTCACCGATTTTCCTCACCCGAAACATCGTTTCTATATTCGTAAGGTCTACGCGCTTTATAAACAGTTGTCTCAGGAAGGCATTTCGGCCTTTGTTGCAGACGGTAAATACCCAGTCATAATAAGCCCGATCCAGAAATAGGTCAATTTTCATGGGATCAAACTTCAGGCTTAGGGCTTCCTCCAGCTCCGTCAGCGCCCTGGCCAAAAACGGCGGCAGATTCTCATAGTCTTGATTCAATACGGCATTTTTCAAATCAGCAACCGGGATGGATCCTATGCCGGCCAAAAACTGATCCTGCTCATTTCCCAAAAAACGGGCCTTTAAGAGAACCTTTAGATTATGAATATCGTATCGCAGCAGAAAGAGATCCGTGATCGCCTTGTTTGGTGTGATGGTATTGATAAGCTGATAGGTTTTTTCCAATTCGGCAGACAACAGCTTTTCATAGTCATGAGGATTGGCCATATCCTGGCCCTGGCCGTACTCATTTTCTGCAAGCACCTTTATCGCTTCCTCTGCAGAAGGTGCCTCCAGCATTCGGTCAATTTTATCCCTACTGAGCAATTTGTTCTCCAAGACCTTGATCCGGCCGACGGCATAAGCATAACTGGTTTGCTGCATTCTATCACCCTTTCATCCGGTTGGTGGGCTGTGCCTCCCCACCGCCCTAACTAAACAGCATTTCAGCTACCTTCGGTTCAATCTCTTCCCTGACGATACGGAGCATCGATTCAAAGGTATTGTTGATCTCGACTCCTCCCGTCCTCAGGATAAAACCTCCCTGAAAGCTGCCCTTCTCCTTCGCCGCCTTTAGGGCCCCTTTTCGCCCCATGGCCGTCAGCCTGCCGTTGACACCGGAAAGAAAGTCGTTCCCCAACCGGGAATCATCGAGACGGGAAAAAACGACTTCCTCATCCCCCCTTTGTACTGAAGCGATCAGGAGTTCCTCCATTAACTTCCTGTACTCCTTTGGGGGCATCTCCATGATATTGGCAAGACACCTTTCAAAGGCTTTGTCAATCATTTCCTGCTTTACTTCAAGGACCTTTTTTCGCATATCCAGCTGGGCCACTGAAATCATTCGCCCCTTTAGTTCAGAAGCCTTGGTCTCATATTCCCTGATCAATCTTTCCCTAACAGCTGCGGCCTTCGATTCGCTTTCCTTCTTTATTGCTTCCGCCCTTCTTTGGGCATCCTCAAGGATTCTCTCGGCTTCCTGCCTGGCGTCATCGAGGATCCTCTCCGTGATTTTGTCCATACCATTCATATTGATCGCTCCTTATGCGGGAATAAACCAAATAATCAAGAAGGACGCAAGCAGAGCCAAAACAGCGTATGTTTCAACGATTACCGCAAAAGTAATGGCTTTTCCTAATTCTTCAGGTTTTTTAGCGACAAGGGCTACTCCGGATGCAGCTGTTCTTGCCTGCATAATGGCAGAAATCAAACCAACAATAGCAACCGGCAGAGATCCTACTAAAAAGAGCCATCCTGTTGCCGGAGTAATATTAACCATTCCACCGAATATGTTCAATCGCAACAAAATAATAAATCCAATGAGAAATCCATATATACCCTGAGTGCCCGGCAGTGCTTGTAGCACCAAAACCTGACTAAACTTGTCAGAATCCTCAGATACAACTCCAGCTCCTGCTTGCCCTACAATACCTACTCCAATTGCTGAACCAATACCAGCCAGGAATACTGCCAGACCGGCTCCAATGAGTGCTAATAATTGACCTGTTAACATTTTAGATGCCTCCTTAAACTAATTCAATGAATTTTGTTTTTATAGTTAAAGGTGAAAAAGCATGGCCTCCACCTTCAAAAAACTTGCCAAAGAACTCAATATATTGAAGGCGAGCATCATGTACAAAAGCTCCCAATACATTAATGAGAAGATTAAAGGTATGGCCGCCGATCATAATTGCCAGGGCAAAGATCCACCCAAACCAGGATGTAGCGACCATCGAAGCCAGCAAGTTGATGACCATTCCAATAACTCCTGTAGCCAGCCCCAGTGCAAACAATCGCGAATAGGACAATACATCGCTCAGGATACCGGTTATATTGTAGAGGCTTAACAAGCCTGACAACAATTTGCTTATAATGTTCTTTTTATGCCTTCCCTGAGTTAATACAAGCCCTACTGCGCTTATGATTGCCAGGATTTGGCCTACTTGAGCCACCGGTGTGGCCAGCAAAATAAGACCTACAACAAGGATGATCCAAAGCCCTTGATCAAATATCGCATCAAGGACCTTGCCTTCTTTTATGCTCATATAAGCTTTTATGCCCATACCGGCAAATACATGAATCAGGCCCAGACCAAAGCAAAAGCCAAGCATGAGTACCGGTTCTTCCATGGGATTAAACCAGAGGGCCGCTGTCTTTAAGCCGATACTCTTGGCGACCTTTTCACCTAAATCACCAAACCAGCTGCCTGAAAGTACTCCCCAGATGAAGGTTGATATGCCTACAAATACAATCAACAGCCCCATTTTGCCCATCATTCCTTTGGGTTTGAACTTCCAGATAAAGAAAGCTGCTGCTATAGCCATGATCAATCCATATCCTGCATCTCCCATCATGACTCCAAAAAACATGAAAAAGAAAGGAGCCATATAGGGATTGGGATCAATCCCTCTGGAATGGGGTGTACTGTATAAACCTGTTACTACTTCGAAAGGCCGGATAAATTTATTGTTTTCCAGAGCAACCGGAAAGACCTCGTCTTCCCCCGGATCCTCGAAGGATAACTGCAGAGCATCGGTAACCCTCATCAGCCTCTCTTCTACCTGCTTCTGATCGGACTCACGCACCCATCCTTGGAGCAAATAAGCCTTCCCCGTATGGTAAATACGATCCATTGTACGGTATTTTTCCAGCTCAATGCTCAGTCCGTCATGTAAAATTTCCAACTCATCAATATAGGCTAAGAGTTTTTGAGTCTTTTCTACAATCCTGTTTTCTTCTTCATCTAAAAGCTTCATATCCTTTTCACATTGGTCAATGATCATTTTGGGAGTTCCTTTATATCCTGTGAAGGTCACCCGATTGAAGCCATAATCCTTTAGCTTTTGGAAAACGGTGTTCTCAATTTTCTTATGGAAAATTACAAGATAATATCCTTGTTCCTTGTCAACGCTGATCATGTCCACAAAAATTTCCTGCTCATCTTCATCAAAGCTTTCCAGCAGAGAATTCATTTTCTCCCTGATCATTGTACCAATGAGCACCCTGGTTTTTTCGGTGTCGGCGATATCCTCCAAGGGAATGTCCATTTCCCGCCAAGGCTCCATTTGGGCAATGATGTTCTGCAGTCGAAGCTGACGGGAACGGGAAGCGACCAATTCTTCCTCTATTTTCCTGCACTGGTTTGCAACGTCCAGCAGGGAATCCTGGTTCTCCATCACCTGCGTGAGCCTGGATAAGGTAACAGCCTTCTTCCCTGACAGCATCCCCTTTTTGTTTTTGTTGTATCGGCCCAAAAAATCCAATGTGTACTTGACCTGTAAAAGCTTTTGCTCCAGTTCTACAGATGCATTGCTGGATTCAGTCTTCCGAAACAGCTCAAGTTCATCCTCTGGCAAATCACCAATATTCTGAATCTCGACACTGCCCATCTCCTGGAGGGCTTTTAAAACCTCCGCCTTTTCCTCCTCAAGGCCTATGAGAGTCATCTTTTTCATTTTAACGATGGCCATCGGACTTCACAATCCTTCCCATAATAAATGCAGCTGCCTCATTTAGTCTGCTTTCTGCCTGTTCCCTGATCTTCCGGCAGATTTGGGCATTGTCTTCCTCCAGCTTTTTGATCTCATCCTGAGCCTCTTCACGGGCTTGCCTTAAAAGGTTTTCCCCTTCTTCCTGAGCCTTCCGGGTCAAACCGGCCAGTATTTCTTCAGCATCAATGCCGGCTTGCTGGACGATTTCCCGGGCCTGCTCCATCGCCTGTCGGCGGATTTGCTCGGCCTGTTCTTCCGCCTCCTTGATGATCTTGATCGCATCCAAAGACAAATCATTCACCACCCTTTATTCCGCTACAGAACCAAATTCCCTGAAACCTTCTTCGGAAAATCCGGGAATTGTGTCCTCCGGGCCCCGTAGCATGTCCTTTGAAATCCTGGCCCTTCTTATTTCGTGCCAAACAGCCTGTCTCCCGCGTCTCCAAGGCCGGGAACAATATAGCCGTGATCGTTTAACCTTTCATCCACTGCAGCGGCAAAGATGTCCACATCGGGATGATCCTTTTGCAGCCTTGCGATTCCCTCCGGAGCGGCGATCAAACAAACAAGCTTGATATTCTTGCCGCCCTTCTCTTTCAAAAAACGGATGGCTGCAGATGCAGAGCCTCCTGTAGCCAACATGGGATCGACGACAATAAGGTCCCGCTCTGCTATGTCGCTGGGCAGCTTGCAGTAGTATTCAACCGGCTCTAAGGTCTCAGGATCCCTGTAAAGGCCTATATGGCCTACCTTTGCCGCCGGTATCAGCTTCAGCATGCCGTCCACCATACCGAGTCCCGCACGAAGAATTGGAATGACCCCCAGTTTCTTGCCGGAAATGACCTTGGTCTTTGCCCTTGCAACCGGCGTCTCCACCTCTGTGTCTTCCAAAGACAGGTCACGGGTGACTTCATAGGCCAGCAGCAGCGAAACTTCCTCCACCAGCTCTCTAAACTCCTTTGAACCTGTATTCTTATCCCGTATGAATGTTAATTTGTGTTGAATCAAGGGATGATCCATTACATGAACTTTTGACATAAGATTCCTCCTTTGTATAATACCTTAAAAAGCAGAATTTATCCCTCCTTCTTATTCTCCTCACGGAACCTATGATTATTCCGCAATCTAAGAATTAGGGGTTTTTGTGCCTTGTGATAACCGCTTAGATTTCGGCTTATCCCTATCCGGCGATTCCGCCTTACAAAGCAGGGGCCGTCAGGGTAAGGATGCCCTTTTCTCCGGCTATCAAAGCTTTTTTTGCAATACCGATAAACAGCCCATGATCTACTACTCCCGGTATCATCTTCAGCTCAATATTCAGTTTGTGAATATCAGGGGCTTTTGTAAAATAGATATCCGCTATAAAATTGCCGTTGTCCGTCACTACAGGACCGTCCTTTTTTACAGCGATCCGAATTTTGGGATCGCCTCCCAGGGCTTTAATGCGCTGGATCACGAATCCCAGGGCGTTAGGTATGATTTCTACGGGAATTGGGAATTGCATACCCAAATGGTGGACCAATTTGGATTGATCTGCAATTAATATAAAGGAATCAGCCATGGAGGCGATGATTTTCTCATTGGTATGGGCAGCTCCGCCTCCTTTAATTGCATTCAGGTCGTGATCGATCTCGTCGGCTCCGTCTATGGCCATATCCAGCCTGTCAATCATTCCCGCCTCCATCAAAGGGATCTGCATCTGGTGGCAGGCTATTTTGGATTGATACGATGTAGGGACGGCCTTCACTTTTAAACCGTGCCTGACCCTTTCCCCCAACTTCTCAATGAAGAAGGCCACCGTAGAACCTGTGCCCACGCCGATCGTCATTCCGTCCTCCACTAAGTCAGCTGCCGCTTGTCCCACCAGTCTTTTCAGCTCCTGGTTGCTGGAAGAAGATTTCAAATTACGCACCTCCAAATTACCCTTATACATTATACCTTTGTAGTGTATCCCTTGCAATAAGTAAAAAAGATTCATTCTATTTTCCCTTTGAATCACTTTGTCTATTTTATGACAAAGACTCAAAGAATGAGGGAATTGGTTTTCCCTCATTCTTTGAGCCTTTCGATCACTTTCTCCAAAGCTTCCTTGATCTCATTGGCACATGCCCTATAGACTTCAACTGAGCAGCCAAAGGGGTCTTGTATATCCTGGGATTCCATCTGCCGCTTGATCTCTTCCAACCGCTTAACCTCCGGTTCCACCAGCCTATTGATTTCCGTTTCAAATTCCCTTAATTTTCTGTCTATTTCTCCTATTTGGCCTTCCAATAACCTGCGTTTTTCCTTCAAGGCTGCCAGCTCCTCTTTATGCTCCTCCAAATAGGCTTTTCTTTTATCCAAAATCAAATTGACCAAATCATCCCGCTCTTTCATTGCTTTTGGATCTAAAGCAAAGCCTTTTAGGGTGAAGGTTTTTTTCGCTGCAGCCGGAAACCTTGCTATGACATCATTCCTATGCTTCTCCGTCATGGTCAGGATTAAATCGGCCTCCTCAACCAGCTCCGGCATTAATACCCGGGCCCGGTGATCCTTAAGGTTGAGGCCCCATTCATCCATCACCTGCACGGCAGGGGAACTGGCGGCATCCCCCTCGACGGCCGAAATCCCGGCTGACAGGACCCGAATATCTTTTAGCTCATCCCGGTGTTTTTCCAGCAAGTCCTTGAAAATCACCTCTGCCATGCTGCTTCGGCAAGTATTGCCCGTACAGACAAACAAAATGGTTTTCATGGATGATGCTCCCCTCCGATCATACATCAATGACATGAAAGCCGGCAGCCCGAATCATGCGATTCATTACGGCCAGGCCTTCCTCTGCCGCTTCTACCCCTTCTGCCAATATGATATCCACCTTCAGATCATCAAATTCCCTCAGCTTCATAAACAGATTGGCTGCTAACGTGGCGGGCTTGACTCTGCTTCCCAGTACCAGCACTTGTCCATCCCTGTAGCAGGCTTTCGTTTCCTCCGTTGCCAGAATACCTACTCTTTTTCCTTCCTCCACGTAGTTTTTTGCCATCCTTTGAATTTCCCGAATCTGCTTTTCTCTGTCCCCTCTAATGATCACAACCGAAGCCCTGGGCGCATAGTGGGTATATTTCATTCCGGGCGATTTTACCTTTCCATCCCCCTTGATGGGGCTTAAAACCCCGGGATCCACTTCAACCCTGCCCAGCAGCTTCCAAAGGCTCTCCAGGGTCACCCCGCCGGGCCGCAGGATAACGGGGACCTCTGATGTCATGTCCAGAACGGTCGATTCAAGCCCCACTTCACACTTGCCCCCATCAATCAACATGGGGATTCTTCCCTTCATGTCCGCCAAAACATGCTCTGCAGTCGTAGGGCTGGGGCGTCCCGAGAGGTTTGCGCTGGGAGCTGCGATGGGTACTCCGCTGGCCTCTATCAGGGATCTGGCTATGGCATTTTTGGGCATCCTGATGCCAACCGTATTCAGGCCGGCGGTCACCCCGAAGGGTACGATCTCGGTCTTTTTCAATATGACCGTAAGGGGACCCGGCCAAAATGCTTCCATGGCTTTGACGGCCTTTGGAGGGATCTCCGCTGCCAGGCGCTCCACGTCCTCTAACCGTGAGATATGTACGATTAAAGGATTGTCACTGGGCCGGCCCTTTGCCAGGAAAATCCTTTGTACTGCATTTTCATCCAGGGCATTGGCACCAAGGCCATAGACCGTTTCCGTGGGAAAAGCCACCACCTGGCCGGATCGTATCAGCTTAGCCGCTTCTTCGATTTCTTCATGTTGTATCTCCGGATTCTCTATACGAACAACCTTTGTTTCCAAAATGAAGACTCCTTTTTGTGTAAGGTATGGAACTGCGACAGGTCCTTAAGTTCTGGCATCGGGGATTTCATTTCAAAGATTCATTCTGCTCCTTTCGGAATAAAAAACAAGCATACGCCATCTGCCAAAGATACGCAAGCCCGTCCACTTTCAGCAACCTGCAGCCGGTGCCAACAAATACCTGCCTTACCTCGAAACTCCGAAATATGGCAAGCAAGGGTCAGAGCTTTTTTCAAGCTTTTCATGTAAAGGCAGACATGATGGCCTTTATAAAATCGCCGATACCAGGGTCCCCACAATAACCCCCAGGACAAGCCCCAGGCTGGACATCCGTCCCCTGTGCAAATCCCTGGCCTCCGGGATAAGCTCGCTGCAGGTGATATAGAGCATAGCCCCTCCCGCGAACCCCAGGCATATGCAAATGAAAGTCGGCGAGATTTCCCCCAGGAGATAGCCCACCAGGGCCCCTATGCCGGTGGGAATCCCAGCAATGACGGCTGACAGAAACACCTTGAATTTATCGATCCCACCTATGCTCATGGGAGTAGCCATGGCAATCCCTTCCGGAATATCGTGAAGGGCAATAACCAGGCTCAGGCCCAAACCATAGGACTCTATCGCCGTAAAGCCGGAGCCGATCGCCAGTCCTTCCGGAAAATTATGGAGGGCAATTCCTATCCCCAGGAGAATTCCTGTCTGTATAAAGCTTTTTTCCTTGGTTTTTTGGCTTTGTTTAAAATAAGAGGCAATCAATCCTTCAAAAAAAAGGATGGCTCCGACCCCTATTATAATACCCAAAATCCCATAGGCCAAATTACCGATTTCAAAGGCCTCGGGCAATAAGTCAAAACACACCACCGCAATCATCAAACCGGCGGAAAAGTTGAGAAGAAAACTTAAGAAACGCTTGCTGGGCTTACGGAGTACAAAAGCAATGGCACCGCCCAATCCCGTGCCGATGATTCCTGCTCCGGCCCCGATGAGGGAACTCACCGCCAAATTACTGTTCACCGTCCATCATCCCCCCTAACATGAATAGGCGACAAGGAAACAGACTGCCGTTTCCCTGTCATCTATACTATTCTATTAGGAGGCAGGAGCCCATATTCTCAGTAAAATCGGCTGTATTTCTAAACACCGCTCTTTTTCCTAAAAAACCTTTTTATGCCTACGCATGAAAAGTAAGCCTTACATTTCAGCGTTTTTCAGCCTTTCCGCCTGATCGTTTGTGATCAGGGCATCGATCATTTCATCGATATCCCCGTCCAAAAATGCTTCTAATTGATAGAGGGTGAGGCCGATCCTGTGATCCGTCACTCTGCCCTGGGGGAAATTATAGGTCCTGATTCTCTCGCTTCGATCCCCTGTTCCCACCTGGCTCTTACGGGTCTGGGCATACTCAGCCTCCTTCTCCCGCTGGGCCATGTCAAGGAGCCGTGCCCGTAGCACCCTCAAAGCCTTCTCCTTATTTTTCAGTTGCGATTTTTCATCCTGGCATGTTACCACCAAACCGGTAGGCAAATGGGTAACGCGCACCGCCGAGTCCGTCGTGTTGACGCTTTGTCCTCCGTGCCCCGACGAACGGAATACATCGATCCTCAAATCATTTGGATTAATCTCCACGTCCACATCCTCTGCCTCCGGCAGAACGGCAACCGTCGAGGTTGAGGTATGGATTCGGCCTCCGGATTCCGTTGCCGGAATTCTCTGAACCCGGTGAACTCCGCTTTCATACTTGAGCCGGCTGTAAGCGCCCTTTCCTTCTATCACGAATATCATTTCCTTTATTCCGCCTAAATCCGTATAATTGGCGCTTAATACTTCCGTTTTCCATCCCTTCCGCTCTGCATATCTGATATACATTCTATAAAGGTCGGCCGCAAACAGGGCTGCCTCTTCACCGCCGGCTCCGCCGCGTATTTCAACGACGACGTTCTTTTCATCGTTGGGATCCTTGGGAAGAAGCAGGATTTTCAGCTGATCCTCCAGCTGCTGCTTTTTCTCCTTGAGCTCTTCCAGCTCCTGCTCCACCAGCTCTTTGAATTCTTTATCCAGTTTATCCTCCAGCATCTCTTGGGCATCCCGGATCCCTTTGTTGACCTCTTTATATTCCCTATAGACCGATACAATTTCTTCCAGGTTTGAACGCTCAATCACGAGTTTCTTCCATTCATCCTGCCGGGCAATGATTTCGGGATCGGCAATAGCCCTATCCAGCTCTTCAAACCGCTTTTCTATAAAATCCAGTTTTTCCAGCATATATTCACCTCTTTAAGAGTCATGTTGATGCGACAGGGGACGGTTCTCCGTCGCAAAAAGAAACTTGGGCATGTCCCTGAGGCTCATGATAATATGACCCAGGCAGTAGATCGCAGGTGGCAAGAGCAGATATGCCTTCGAGATCCCAGATCCTTGGCTCCCGATTGCATATGGCAGATCGCCGGAAATGATACAGACAAATAAACTTACCATCCTAGACACCAGGGACCAGATATGGGATAGGAAAACCGATTATCTTTTCCCCGGTACCCGGCATCTATTGCCCGGCACAATGGATTGCCATTATCTCCCGCCTGCCAACCTGGCAGATACCACACGATCTATTCCCGACAAATCCTTGATGAGTTGTATCTCCGTATATATGCCCACTTTCTCCAGTATGCCCTTGACGGCATCTGCCTGATTGTATCCCACCTCAACAGCCCACAAAGCTCCGGGTTTTAAATAGCCCGGAGCGAGGCTTGCCAATCTTTTGTAAAAATCCAAACCGTCCCAGCCTCCGTCCAGGGCAATGCGGGGTTCATAGTCTTTGACCTGGACTTCCAAGGTCTCAATTTCGACTGTAGGAATATAGGGAGGATTGGAAACGAGGACATCAAATCTCCCGGTCTCAGGCCCATCCTTCAAAGGTTCAAAGAGGTCCCCCTGCAAAAAGACAATTCGTTCCTGAACACGATGGAGGGTGGCATTCCCCTTCGCCACTTCCAGGGCACCGCTGTCAATATCGATCGCGGTAACCCGGGCTTTTGGAAGATTGGCTGCCAAACTCACGGCAATGGCCCCGCTTCCCGTACCAACCTCAACAATATGGACCGGCCCCTCAAACTCCTTAACCTTCCTTATGACATGTTCCACCAATATCTCAGTATCCCTGCGGGGAATGAGTACCCTCTGATCGACCCGGAAGTCCATCCCCATGAATTCCTGGCATCCGATAATATATTGAATGGGTTCTCCTTTTATTCTTCTCTTTACGAGCTCAAAAAAGTTCCCTACGGCTTGCATAGGGATCTGTTTTTCTCTATTTAAATATAGATCATGCCTTTGACACCGCAGCAGAAATGCCATCAGCATCTCGGCTTCCAGCCTGGGAACCTGGATTCCCGCCTCCTGCAGCATCTTCTGACCCTGCAGCAAGATCTCTATCGCTTTCATCTTTCTTGTCCTCTTCTTTTGTCTTATCTTCTCCCATCGCCGCCAGGAAAGAACGTATCGCCACTTCCAGTTGCCCGTCATCCGGTTCACGGGTTGTCAGTTTTTGCAGCATTAAGCCCGGAAAGAGGACAACCCGAACGATTCTGGCATCGGCATTGCCGGCCCACCTGGTTACTTCATAGGAAATCCCGGCAACAAGGGGGAGCAGCACCAGCTTGCTGAGCACACGAACCAGGATATTGTCCCAGCTGAGCACTGAAAAAGCCAAAATGCTCACAACCATGACAATGAGCAGAAAAGCAGTTCCGCATCTCGGATGCAGCGTGGAGTATTTTCTTACGTTTTCAACGGACAGCTCTTCCCCATGCTCATAGCAGTGAATGGTTTTATGCTCAGCTCCGTGATATTCAAACACCCGTCGAATATCCTTCAGCCTGGAAACCAGAACCAAATATAGCATGAAAATGCAAAGCCGCACACAGCCCTCTATTAAACTCAGGAGAAGATCCTTTTTAACCAAGGGGCGCAGCAGGCTCACGCTGAAAACCGGCAGGATCACAAACAACAATACCGCAAATGCCAGGGCAAGGACCAGGGCAAAGAACAGTACAACATCCTCAATCTTCTTCCCGGTCTTATCAGCAATAAACTGCTCAAACTTCGACGGCTTATATTCCTCCATGGCTTCCACTTCACCGTACATCTCCGCTGATGCCATCAGGGACTTCACCCCCAGAACCATGGTCTCTCCGAAGGTCACGATTCCTCTTAAGATAGGTAGCTTCAAGACCGGATATTGATCTTTGATCGATGAGATATTCTCCTTCCTAACCTCAATCCGCCCATCGGTCCTTCTCACGGCTATGGCCATCCGTGTAGGCGCCTTCATCATCACGCCTTCTAAGACCGCCTGCCCACCAATATTACACTTTTTCAACTACTGCACCACCTTTCCAATAAGCTCCGTTTTAAGAAATTCGAAGCACTGGGGAAAACTTTCCTAGAAATCACAATCATCTGTGGAAAAAATTCCATATTTAAAAAAATACAGACCAGGAAGTCCCCTAATCTGTATTTTGTCCTACCACATTTTATTCTGCATTCATGCTATATCTCTTCTTAAACCTTTCCACTCGTCCACCTGTATCAACAAGCTTTTGCTTTCCGGTAAAGAAGGGATGGCATTTTGAGCAAATTTCAACTCTGATCTCCTTCTTGGTAGAACCGGTTACAAAGGTTTCACCACAAGCACATCTGACCACAGCCTCACCGTATTTTGGATGTATATTCGGTTTCATGATTTCTCACTCCTTTCTAGGATTATGGCTAAGTATCTTGATGTGTATCGCCATCTTACTCAAAGCATCATCGAAAAATACATTTTATCAGATTAGGCCTTTTATACGATTTATGAAATTCCTCAGACCTCCGTATCAAGCTGCACGCTTCTACAGCTTACAACTAGTATAGTATACCATATGAACGATCAAAATGACAAGTCCATTTTCACGATTTCCACTGGGGAAGTATTTTCGCCTTTTGGAATGCTTTGATGATGATCGCCAGCAGGGGGCCGAGGAACAAGCCAAGGACGCCGAATAACTGAAGGCCCAAATAAATGGTTATAAGGGTAACAAGGGGGTGGAGGCCGATGCTCTCGCCCACGACTCTTGGCTCTAAAAACTGCCTGACCGCCAGAATAACAAGGTACAGGACGATGAAGGCAAGGCCCCGGGGAAAATTACCAAGAATAAAATGGACAATTGCAGTTGGGATCAGAACGGTCCCTGTTCCCAAAATGGGCAGGGCATCCACCAGTGCAGTCAACAGGGCGAAGAAAAACGCATACTTGACGCCCAAAATAGTATACCCTATAAACAATTCTATAAAAGTAAGGGTAATTAGAATAAGCTGGGCTTTCAAAAATCCGACCAGGGCCACGAACAAGTCGCCTTTGATCGTCCGTATCCTCTCAGTCCAGCTCATCGGCAACTGCTTAAAAACAAAATTGGATATCTTCTCCCGGTCTTTGCTCATCAAAAAAGTTGCGACCAGGGTAATCAATATAAAAACCAAGGCCTCAGGAAGCAACTTTATGATGTTCATCATGGAATTGAAGAGAGAAGTGATCCATGCCGGTATCTGTGATATGAGGGCACCGATATTGTCCTGAATGCTTCCCAGATTCTTCTCAATGATATGAATATAGCCTTCGGGCAAGTTGGAAAAATAGTCCTGTCCCTTATCCAAAAGGTTCTCAAAATACTCCAGATAATCCTGCAGTACTGCGATGTTGATTTCCTTTGTCAGCCTCCACAGCTCCAGAGTAATGTTGTAAAAGAGCAGGACCAGGGCCCCACCGACAAGAAGAACAAAGGCAAAAAGGGAAATGGCCACCGCCATCCCTCGAGGCATTTTCAATTTACGCCGCAACAGCTGAACCGGCTGCTCAATCGCATAGGTGATCATCAGGGCGATAATAAAGGGTGCTACATAGCCAATCAGCTTGGTTAGCACGAATAAAACCAGTAGAAAGACGATGATCACTTTGAATATTTTCAGCAGCAGGCTCTTATATTTCGGTGTCAGTTTGAACATGTACGCCTCCTGGAAATTTGACTATCATCTGTATCCGCCGAATACCTCTCGATCAGAAAAATACCCTTCCTTTTCCGCTTTTTCAAAATGCTCCAGCATGAGATCAATGAATTCATCGTTGGAATTCGTGAGCATCAAATCATTGATAATGATTTCAGCCACTCGATCGGTTCGGCCTTCGCTTAAATTCTTCCGCATAGCCCAAACACCGGTCAATTCCTTCTGGTTCAGCAGGAGCTCTTCATGACGGGTTCCTGATCGATTTAGATCCACAGCCGGGAGAATTCTCTTCTCGGAAAGCTTTCTGTCCAGATGAATCTCCATATTGCCTGTGCCTTTGAACTCCTCATAGATGACCTCATCCATCCGACTGCCTGTCTCAACCAGGGCTGTAGCGATAATCGTCAGGCTGCCTCCCTCTTCAACTTTTCGGGCTGCACCGAAAAATCGCTTGGGCTTATGGAGGGCTCCGGGATCCAGGCCTCCGGATAAGGTTCTGCCCGTCGGAGGTATGGTAATATTATAAGCTCTCGCCAGGCGAGTAAGGCTATCCAATAAAATGACGACATCCCTTCCGTGCTCCACCAGACGCTGGGCCCTTTCCAGCACCATTTCAGCCACTTTGGTATGGTGTTCCGGCAGCTCGTCAAAGGTGGAATAAACCACATCTCCCTGGATGGAGCGCTTCATGTCCGTTACTTCTTCAGGACGTTCATCAATCAGCAGAACAATTAAATAAATATCGGGATAATTAATCGCGATACTGCTGGCAATCTTTTTTAGGAGAGTCGTTTTACCGGCTTTGGGAGGAGCAACGATCAGACCCCTCTGGCCCTTGCCGATGGGAGATATCAGATCAATCAAACGGGTTGCCAGATCCTTGGGATTCTTTGGATTCTCCAGAGTAATGCGCTCATTGGGATAAATGGGAGTCAATTCGTCAAAAGACTTCCTGCGGGCTGCTTTTTCCGGATCTTCTCCGTTTACGGCAGTCATATACAAAAGAGCCTGGAACTTCTCCCCTTCCTTGGCCTTCCTTGTTTTGCCCTTGACCAGGTCTCCGGTTTTTAAATTGAATCTTCGGATCTGAGATTGGGAGATATAGACATCCCCTGTGCCGGACAGGTAGTTGTCGGAGCGCAAGAAACCATATCCTTCAGGGAGAACCTCCAGGACCCCTTCGGCGTCCCCGCAGTCTCCCGCATTTAAGAGCTCCGGAATAGCAGGATTGGAAGTATTGTAATACTTTCGTGCATAGGCAATCTTCTTCTCCAGCTCCGGATCCCGCTCCCGCCTGGTCTCTTCATCCCCCTCTTGCCGCTCCCGCTTGGCTTCTCCGTCCGCCTCCTGGGGTTCTCCTTTTATAGCAGGGCTTTCAGCCATAGCTGGGCTTTCAGCTTGAGTCTCCGGAGCAGGCGCTGTACCGGGCTCATCGCCGGGCCGAGCTTCGTCTCTGGCTTCCGCCTTCAGATCCTCCTGTTTTTCTTCCTGTACAGGCCCTTCCTCCCGGGCTTTTTCGCCTTCCTGTCCGGGAGTGGCTTCTTTCTGCTGTTCTGCAAGAGGACTCATCTCCGGCTGAAGGCCTCCTTTAGCCCTTCTCCCTCTGGGCCGGGACTGCTTCTGATCCTTTTCTTGGCCTCCGCCGCCCGGCTCCGCTTCCTCCTGCTTATTCATCGAAGCGGCTTGACGTTTGGCCATTTCCTGCAAGGCCTCTTTGATTAAGTCAATCAGTTCATTCTTTTTGTACTTTGTAACGCCTTTGATACCGATTTCCTTGGCAAAGGACCTTAATTCCAAAATAGTATTGTTCTCAAGACGATTTAAGTCCAAAACCTCTTCCTCACTTTCCTTTCTTGATATATAAATATAAAAATTTTCCTGATGAATGAAACGAAATTACAGCGAAAGAATACAAAAATGAGCTGCACATCCTGTTTAAAGAACCAGACTCGGCAAATTCATGGACTTATATGAACTCAAACATAGGAATGAAAAGACGGACGGATTTTAAGGTAAGCTTGACGGCAATCCTCAAATGTCACGACTAAACATCAGTGGAATAGAAATTAGTTTTTTGTTGATTCAGAAAACTATGAATAGTATTACCGCGATTTTCTTTTTCATACCCACTGCTAACAAAAGAAAATGGAATTGATTTATATGAATCATCAAATGCTTTTTCACTGTAATGGGAGTTATGGGAGTCCGTGGATTCGCGAGACAAATAAGGACAGAACTAGGTAAATATGTGAAAATGTCGCATGCTCAGAAATATAATATAATAGTTTATTCAAATCGTCAACAATTTTTTAAAAGAGTAGTGGCAATTGGACTGCCACTACTCTCTGTTTTTATGTTTTACAGCTGCCCCGACAAAAGCCTTGAACAAAGGATGGGGCCGATTGGGCCTTGATTTAAACTCCGGATGATATTGGACGCCTACAAACCAGGGGTGGTCCGGTATTTCTACGATCTCCACCAAACGGTTGTCGGGTGAAATTCCCGAGACGATCAAGCCATGGGAAATGAGGACATCCATGAAGCGATTGTTGTACTCATAACGGTGCCTGTGCCTCTCATAGATGATTTCCTGCTCATAGGCTTCCCTGGCAAAGGTATTTTCCTTTAAGCGGAAGGGCTAGGTG